>Ga0070665_100007079_pt1 | contig 11396 bp, 7 predicted proteins | sample KBSS13metaG_FD_65862 | JGI IMG/M metagenome (GOLD analysis project Ga0070665, IMG submission 65862) | Switchgrass rhizosphere microbial communities from Kellogg Biological Station, Michigan, USA - KBS S1-3 metaG | ecosystem: Host-associated > Plants > Roots > Rhizosphere > Soil ...
GGCCACTCCAACGTGCAGGGCCAGCGCACCGTGGGCATCACCGAAAAGGTCAGCCTGGCGCCGGTGGACAAGTACCGCGATGTGCTGGGCCTGGAAACCCCGCCGCAGGATGGACACAACACGGCCAAATTCCTCGAAGCGTTGCTCGCGGGCAAGAACCGCGTTTACCTGGGGCTGGGCGGCAACCTGGCCATGGCCGTGCCGGACCACGGGAGAGTGCACGCGGCCTGGCGCAAGATGGACCTGACGGTGCATATCGCCACGCGCCTCAACCACACGCATTTGCTGCCCGGCAAGGAAAGCTGGATCCTGCCCTGCCTGGTGCGCTCGGAAGAAGACATCCAGGCAAGCGGCAACCAGTTCGTCAGCATCGAAGACAGCTTCAGCCATATCTACAGCTCGATGGGACGGCGCAAGCCGGCGGGCGAGCATGTGATGAGCGAGGCGGCCATCATCTGCGAACTGGCCAAGGCCAGCCTGCCGGAAAACCCGCGCTGGCGCTGGGACGAGTGGCGCGGCGATTATACCCGCATCCGCGACCTGATCGCGCAGACCTTTCCCAAGGAATTTGCCGACATGGACCGCCGGATGCACGAGCCCGGTGGGTTCTATCGCGGCAATGATGCGCGAAATCGGATTTGGCACACGCAAAGCGGCAAAGCCGAGTTTACCGATCCCACGGTGCTCAATGCAGGTCCGGCGGATGACGGCGCGGACACATTGCGCCTCATCACGCTGCGGTCGAACGATCAATTCAACACCACGGTCTATGGCATGAACGACCGGCTGCGTGGCCTTTCGGGCGAGCGCACGATCGCGTTGATGCCGCCGGGGGAAATTTCCCGCCTGGGCTTGGTAGAGGGGCAACGGATCACGCTCGTGACCGCCACCGATACCGCCACGCGCCGCAGCGTGGCCGGGTTGAAGGTGGTTCCCTATGACCTGCCGGCCGGCACCGTGGCGGGCTATTTCCCCGAACTCAATGCCCTGGTGCCATTGGGCCTGCGGGACAAGCTATCGGATACACCGGCTTCGAAAGGGGTGCCGGTCAGGATCGAGCCGTAAGCCGGCGGTCTGTTTCGGCGCTTTGGATGAAAGGATCGCCCCGGGCTTTGACTCCGGGGCGATCTGTTTCAGGCGGTGGGCTCGTTCGCGTGCGCCACAGGGCAGCCTTGCTGCATCGCCACGCGGAAGCTTGAGGACTGGTGGTAGGCGCGGCGCCGTGCGCGGTTGATGCCGCCGAGGGGACGGTGGGCTTCCAGGCCATTCCAGGGGGAGAAGTGCAGCGTTTCGTCGATGCGCTGGACTTTCTCGGGGCTCCAGCTGTCTTGCGGTTCCACCCGCACCGTGGCGACTTGCACGAAAGGTGCTTCGTCTTCCTTCCACTCCACGCTGGCGTCTTCGATCGGCTGCTTTTCCAGATCGCGGAGCAATTGAACCTCGAAGGCCCATTCGCCGGTGAGGCCGGCGATGTCCTGGCGCAGTGTTTCGCGCAGGCCGTCGGGGCGGCCGCTGGTGTCGATCACCTCGCCGGTAAGCGCCGTGAGCGAAGGCGAAAGCGGGCGCAGGCGGAACTTGGCGACATGGTTGCCATAGCGGAACGGCGTGGTGGAATAATAGGTTTCGCCCAGCGGATGCACTTGTGGGGCGCCACCCATGGCGGCCAGCGCGCCGGATTCAAGGCCGACCTTGCCCAAGGCGCTGTTGATGAAGCCCAGCACGGTTGACAGCGCGACCTTGGCGCCGGGCGCGCGGTCGGTCGTGGCGGCGAGCAGCTTCAGCTTGCCGGCGAATTTGTCTGCGCTGGGTGCGGCAAAGACCGGAACGTTGACGAACAGGAAATCCTGCGCATCGCCTTCGGCTTCTTCCAGCCAATCGCCCGACACTCCTTCGATCTTCAAGCCAAGGCCGCGGGGCAGGACCACATTGTCATCCAGGATGTCGCCGGGATTGGTCGAGACGCGCAAGGCCGCGCGGTATTCGCCCGGCATGGCGAACAAGCCCTGTGCCAGTTCGGGCGGCAGATGCGCATCTACCGTAAAGGTGCCTTCGATCAGGGCATGGGCCTTGGCATGGACAGCGCGAACCGGGCGGCCATAGTCCTTGGCCGTGGTCTGCAGAATGTGGTCGAAAGACTTTTCCACCGAAGCGTCGGTTTCGGCTTCGTTGTCCTGGCGTTTTTCCAGGCCAGGCGAATAGGTCACGGGAGGGGGAAGCATCGAAAGCCTTCCTTTCAGGCGGCGGAAGCAAAGGGATCGGGCAGATCGGCAATGATCTTGTCGAGCGTGAGCGGGAAGCTGCGGACGCGCACGCCGCAGGCATTGTAGACCGCATTGGCGATCGCGCCCGCCGCGCCGCAGATGCCCAGTTCGCCCACGCCCTTGGCCTGGAGCGGGCTGGCCGCCGCATCGCGCTCTTCCAGCAGGATAACCTCGATGGCCGGCACGTCGGCATGGACCGGCACGTGATATTCGGCCAGATCATGGGTCACCAAGTGCCCGTCGCGCGTGTCGAAGACCAGTTCCTCGGTCAGCGCGCTACCGATGCCCCAGACCATCCCGCCCAGGCACTGCGAGCGCGCGGTCTTGGCATTGAGCACGCGGCCAAAGCCGAACGCGCCGGTCATCCGGCGCACGCGCACTTCGCCGGTAAAGGCATGGACTGCCACTTCGGCAAAGAACGCGCCGTAGCTCGCCTGCGAGAAATCCTTGGCGGTCTTGCCTGGCTTGACCGAGCCGGTTTCGGCCAGATCCTCGCCAGCAAGCAGATCGGTGAGCGGCCGGCCATGACCTTCGGGAGATCGCGCCACACCGTCCTGGATCGCCAGGTCTTCCGCCTTGCAATCCAGCTTCCTGGCAAGCTTTTCGCGGATCGCCTCGCAGGCATGCATCACGGCAGAGCCGGTGGAGATGGCGCCAAAGCTGCCGCCCGATCCGGCGCCCGGCGGCAGGGCGGTATCACCCAGCTTCACCATCACCCGGTCAATCGGCAGGCCGAGCATTTCGCCCGCAATCTGGCCCAGGATGGCGTAAGTTCCAGTGCCGATATCGGTCTGGTCGGTTTCGACCAGCGCGGTGCCATCGGCCTTGAGCGTAACACGCGCCTTGGCCGGCACCATCATGTTGACGCGGGCGGCGCTCGCCATGCCCATGCCCACCCACCAGTCGCCCTCGCGCGTCTGGCAAGGACGGTTCTTGCGCGCGGCCCAGCCAAAGGCCTGGGCGCCTTGTTCGAGCGCCTCGACCAGCATGCGCGAAGAGTACGGCGTGCCTTTTACAGGCACCTTTGCCGGCAGATTGCGCTTGCGCAGTTCCACCGGATCGATCCCGATCTTTTCGGCTAGCTCGTCCATCGCGGCTTCAAGCACCTGCATGCCCACCGCTTCGCCCGGCGCGCGGACGGAACCAGCGGTGAGGCGGCAGATGCGCGCCACCTCCACCTTGAGCAGCCGGTTTTCTCCGCCATAGAGAAATTCGGTCGCTTGCGTCACCGGCTCGGCAAATTGTTCGCCGGGCAGATTGGACACCAAGGCTTCGTGGCCCAGGCCGATTAGGCGGCCAGCAGCATCCGCAGCCAGACGCACGCGCTGCAAGGTCTCGGACCGGCGCATCACGGTCTGGAACACGTGCTGGCGGGTCATCACCACGCGCACCGGGCGGCCCAGTTCACGCGCGGCGAGCGCGGCAGAAACCGCTTCGTGCGTAATGCCCAGCTTGGAGCCGAAGCCACCGCCGACATAGGGCGCTATGATCCGCACCTTGTCGGTCGAAAGCCCCAGGCAACCGGCGATTTCCTTCACGTTGTAGGCCAGCATCTGATAGCTGGCGTGAAGGATCAGGCTGTCGCCCTGCCACTGCGCGATCGTGGCGTGGGGTTCCATCGCCGCGCTGGCGTGGCCAGGCGTCTCGTATTCCACATCGAGGGTGTAGGCGGCATCGCGCATTGCCTGGTCGAGATCGCCACCCTCGGTGGGCTTGCTATCCGGCGCGGGTTCGACCTTGACGCCCGCAGCGTGGGGATCGAGCGGCGCCGGGTCTGCCGCATCGGCATAGTCCACGCGCAGGGCAAGCGCTGCATCGCGGGCCTGCTCGAACCGCTCTGCGACCACAAGCGCGACCGGCTGCCCGAAATACTCGACGTTTGCCACGTCCTGCTTGGGGGCCTTGGTGGCCATGCCCTGCGCAGAGCGCCGTGGCATGGCCGGGTCCACGATCACGGCAAGAACGCCATCGCGTGCCAGCACTTCGTCCTGGTGAACGGCGGTGGCCTTGCCCTGGGCGATGCTGGCCAGGACGAGCACCCCATCGACGCACCCGTCGATCCGCCACTCTGCGGAATAGGTGGCGCTGCCACTAACCTTGAGCGGACCTTCGGGCCGATCGAGCGGCTTGCCGATCACGCCTTGGTGCATGTGATCGAGCAGGTTGCGTTCGTCGGGCTTGTTATACATGTCGGAGAGCGGCAGGTGCATGGCGATCAGCCCTTCGTCGCTTGCGCCAGCGTGGCGGCCAGCGCCCGCGCGGCAAGGGGAATCTTGAAATCGTTGGCGCCGAAACCGCGCGCATCGCGCAGCAGGACATCGGCAGCTTCGGCAAACAGCGCCGGCGAAGGTGCCTCGCCTGTCAAGACGGCCTCCACCTTGGGATCGCGCCAGGGAACCGTGCCCAGGCTGCCGAACGCCACGGCGCACCGGGCAATGCGGCCGTCTTCCATCGACAGGTCGACCGCCACGGAGACGAGCGCAAAGGCGTAGGACGCGCGGTCGCGCACTTTGCGATAGACCTGCCGCCCGCCGGTGGGGGCAGGCAGCTTGACCGCCGTGATCATTTCGCCGGGATGCAGCACGTTGTCGCGGGTCGGGTCGTCGCCGGGTTCGCGGTGGAACATGGCCAGCGGAATCTGGCGCGGGCCAAATGGGCCTTCGGTCAGGACAACGGCGTCCAGTGCCAGCAGGGCCACGGCCATGTCTCCGGGGTAGGTTGCGATGCAGGCATCGCTCGTGCCCAGAACAGCATGGATGCGGTTGAAGCCTTTGCGTGCGGCGCAGCCGGTGCCGGCCTCCCGCTTGTTGCAGGCTTGCGTGGTATCGTAGAAGTAGCCGCAGCGCGTGCGCTGGCACAAGTTGCCGCCGGTGGTGGCGCGATTGCGCAACTGTGGGCTGGCCCCGGCGAGGATGGCTTGCGACAGCAGCGGCCAATCCTGCCGCACCCGCATGTCGGCAGCGCAATCGGCATTGGTGACGAGCGCGCCGATGCGCAGCCCATCGCCTTCTGGGACGATGGCATCAAGGCCGGTGCGGCGCAGCGAAACGAGGCGATCGGGCGCGGCGACCTGAAGCTTCATGAGGTCGACAAGGTTGGTGCCGCCGGCAATCGCGGTGTGCCCCTGGCCCAGGCTGGCAAGGGCCTCTTCGGCGCTGCGGGCATGGTCGAGCGTAAAAGCCTTCATGCCGGGTTCTCCGCTGCGATCACCTCTTCGAGGGCCGCGATGATATTGGAATAGGCCCCGCAGCGGCAGAGGTTGCCACTCATCCGCTCGCGCAATTCATCGGGCGTGGGCATGGGCCGGGCCGAGACATCGACGCTCGCTGCGCTGGGCCACCCTTCCGCCAGTTCGGCCATCAGCGCCTTGGCCGAGCAAATCTGGCCGGGCGTGCAATAGCCGCACTGGAACCCGTCGTGTGCCACAAACGCGCGCTGCAACGGGGCCAAGGCATCGGGGGTGCCAATCCCCTCGATCGTCTCGATGGCATCCCCTTCGTGCAGCGCGGCGAGCGAGAGGCAGGCATTGATCCGCCGCCCTTCCACCAGCACGGTGCAGGCGCCGCACTGGCCGTGATCGCATCCTTTCTTCGTGCCGGTGAGACCAAGATCGTCGCGCAACCAATCCAGCAGGGTGCGGCGGGGGTCTTGTGGCAAAGCCTGGGGCGTGCCGTTGACCTGGGCAGTCAGCAGGGTGGTGGCCATGGCGGGAAAGCGAACCTCGTGTCGGGGGAAAAGTCCCCCTTCGAACGCGCAACCGCCAGCAACGATCCTGAAGTACCGTGATGTCCGCAAGTTCAGCCCCTTGGGGAGGGGCGGGGCGCCTACTTCGGTTCGATATGACCGCCAAAGCCAAAGCGCATGGCCGACAGCAGCTTGTCGCCAAAGGTCGTTTCGGTGCGGCTGCGATAGCGGGCAAACAGTGCGGCCGACAGCACATAAGTGGGCACGGCTTCCTCCAGCGCGGCCTCCACCGTCCAGCGGCCTTCGCCCGAATCCCCGACATTGCCGGCAAAGCCATCGAGCGCGTGATCCCGCGCCAGGGCATCGGCAGTCAGGTCGAGCAGCCATGACGATACCACGCTGCCGCGCCGCCAAGCTTCGGCGATATCGGGCAGGTTCAGGTCGAAGCGCTCGTCTTCGGGCAGCTTGTCGGAAGACTTGCTCTTGAGAATGTCGAACCCTTCGGCAAACGCGGCCATCATGCCGTATTCGATGCCGTTGTGAACCATCTTGACGAAGTGACCGGCCCCGGCCGGCCCGGCGTGGAGATATCCTTTTTCCGGGCGGGGATCATCTTGCGCCGTGCGGCCTTGGGTCCGCTCGATGCTGCCAAGGCCTGGAGCGAGCGATTCCAGGATGGGGTCGATCGCCTTGACGGCCTCGTCCGGCCCGCCGACCATCATGCTGAAGCCCCGGTCAAAGCCCCAGACGCCGCCAGACGTGCCCACATCGACATAGTGGATGCCCTTGCCGGCCAATGCCTTGGCGCGGCGAATATCGTCTTTGTAGAATGTGTTGCCGCCATCGATCACGATATCGCCCGGCTCGGCAAGGCCGGCCAGTTCGGTGATCGTCTGCTCGGTGATGTCACCTGCCGGCAACATGACCCAGAATACGCGCGGGCCATCAAATTGCTGCGCGGCATGCTGCAGCGATGTTGCGCCCCGCGCGCCTTGATCGACCAAGGCGGCCACCGCCTTGTCGGACAGGTCGTAGGCCACGATTTCGTGGCCGGCGCGCAGCAGGCGGCGGGCAATACCCGCGCCCATGCGGCCAAGGCCGATAATGGCAACACGCATGCGAGAACTCTCCTGAAAAGACACCAGATATGTTGTTGCAAGGGCTCGGTTCAGCGGCACTTTGCCATGGTTTCGCGGGCGAACACGACCACGTTGGCACGGGTATAGCCGAACTTTTCCTGAAGCTTGGCCAGCGGGGCGGAGGCGCCGAAGGTGGACATCGTGACAGTGGCGCCGTCCATGCCCACATAGCGATCCCATCCGAGCGAGCCGCCCTGCTCGACGGCCACGCGCGCCCGGCAGGCGCGCGGCAGCACGCTTTCGCGCCAGGCCTGGTCCTGCAACTCGAAGCGATGCCAGCTCGGCATGGAAACAACGCGTGCCTTGACGCCCTGGTCCGTCAGTTCGCGCCATGCTTCCACCACCAGCGGCAGTTCCGAGCCGGTGCCGATCAGGATCACCTCGGGCGTGCCGTCGCAATCGCCCAGCACATAGCCACCGCGCGCCACGTCGTCGGCACTGGCCAGTCCTTCGCGGTCGAGCGTGGGGATGGCCTGGCGTGACAGGATCAGGGCAGTGGGCGCGTTGGTGCTTTCCAAGGCAACACGCCACGCCACGGCCACTTCGTTGGCATCGCCCGGCCGGATGGTGTCGAGCCCTGGAATGGCACGCAGCGTGGCGAGATGCTCGATCGGCTGGTGCGTGGGGCCATCTTCGCCCACGCCGATAGAGTCATGCGTGAACACGAAGATCGTGGGCAGTTCCATGATCGCGGCCAGGCGGATCGGGGCGCGCATGTAATCGGCAAAGACCAGGAACGTGGCGGTGTAGGGCCGCAGGTATGACAGCGCGAGGCCGTTGGCGATCGCCCCCATCGCGTGTTCGCGCACGCCGAAGTGCAGGTTGCGCCCTGCTGGATCGGATGAGGAGAACGAAGCGGCGTCTGTGATGTCCGTCTTGGTGGACGGTGAAAGATCCGCGGCGCCGCCGATCAGCGTCGGGATATGCGCAGCGATGGCATTGAGCACTTTGCCGCCCGCCTCGCGCGAGGCGATGCCCTTGGCGTCGGCCGGAAATGACGGCAGCGCTGATTGCCAGCCTTCGGGCAGGCGACCGCTGCGCAAGCCATCAAGCTCGTCGGCAAGCGCGGGGTGGATCGTGCGATACCGCGCGAACATCTCTTCCCATGCATCGCGCAACGGCTGGCCACGCCCGGCAACGGCAGCCGAAAATTCCTCCTTCACCCCGTCCGGAACGTAAAAGGCCTTGTCTTCCGGCCAGCCATAGGCCTGCTTGGTGGCGCGCACGCCGTCTTCTCCCAGCGGCTCGCCGTGGGCCTTGGCGCTGCCGGCGCGGGGGCTGCCCCAGCCGATCACCGAATTCACGACGATCAGCGTTGGCCGGTCCTGCGTGGCGCGGAACTGCGAGAGCGCAGTTCTCAGCGCAGCCAGATCGTTGGCATCGGTAACGTGCAGCACGTGCCAGCCATAGGCCTGGAAGCGCAGGCCGACGTCTTCGGTAAAGGCAAGCTGCGTCGACCCTTCGATGGAGATCGTGTTGCTGTCATAGATCCAGCACAAGTTGCCCAGGCCCAGATGCCCCGCGAGCGAGGCCGCTTCCCCCGAAATGCCCTCCATCATGTCGCCATCGCCGCACAGGGCATAGACGGCGTGGTCGAACAGCGGAAAACCCTCGCGGTTGAAATGGGCAGCCAGGGCGCGCTCGGCCATGGCCATGCCCACGGCATTGGCCACGCCCTGGCCCAGCGGCCCGGTGGTCGTTTCCACGCCGGTGGTCATGCGATATTCGGGGTGGCCAGGCGTCTTGCTGCCCAGCTGGCGGAAATTCTCGATATCATCCAGGCTCACGGCGGGCTTGCCGGTCTTGTTGCCGTGGGCGTCGATTTCCTCGACGCCTGCCAGATGCAGCACGGCATAGAGCAACATCGAGGCATGGCCGACCGACAGCACGAACCGGTCGCGGTTGGGCCAATCCGGGCAGGCCGGATCGGTGCGCAATACATCGTGCCACAGCGTATAGGCCACCGGCGCCAGTGCCATCGGCGTGCCGGGATGGCCGGAATTGGCCTTTTGCACGGCGTCCATTGCCAGGGTGCGGATCGTATCGATGGCGAGGATCGCCGCGTCGGGGTGCGTCGATTGGGGCATGGCTGAAATTCCGGTATCGGTGGGAGGGGGCTTAGGGGGAGGGGCGTGACGGGGGGGCATGACAGGGGAGGGTGTGACGCGACTGGCAACGAACCAGGCAGCGGCCGGTTTCGCATGATCGGGCAAGCCGGGCATTTTTTGCCTTCTCGTGCAGGAGCCTGACAGACCGCCCGGCGTTTGTTGCCTGATAACACGATGTCACTACGAGGAAATCTCCATGCCCGATGCCATGCCCCGAACCTCTGCCCAGCTGCGCGAGGATGCCGAAGGGTTGCGTGCGCGGGTGGACGCCGCCGTTCTGCCACCCCCGATCGTGGAGTTCTGGAAACGCGCGCATGTGACGCTCAAGCCCGATGCCACGCGCACGGTCTTGCGCCCGTTCGACCTGGCCTATCCCGAGGGCTATGAGCGCACACCCGGCGATCGGATCAACACCATCGTCGACCGGGTCATCGGGCTGGACGATGACGGGGTGGCCCAGGCGCTTGCCTATATGAAGGAACTGCTCGATGCCCGGCACCGCGACGTGGTGGCCACGCTGGAGCGGCGCGCGGCCGAAATCATCGCAATCGCGCCGCAAGCCGCGAAACTGGGCATCGACCGCCGGCTGCTGATCGGTGGGCTGTTCCTGCAGGAGTATGCGTTCGAGGCGGCGGCGCTGTTCAACCCGTCGATCGTGCCGGCGCCCGATCAGGCCGGCGCGCCCGAAGGCGGCTTGCGGTTCATTTGCGCGCTGCGCGGGATCGGCGAAGGGCACGTATCCTCCATCACCTTTCGCAGCGGCTGCTGGAATGGCCGAGAGACCGTGGCGATCGATCCGCCCGCGCGCCTTGCCGCCTCGCCGCGCATCGATGCCCAGGACGAGGACGGCAATGCCCTGCGCCTGCATTTCGACGCCGCGCAGGACGTGTCCGAAGCAGTGCTGTTTCCGATGACCGCCGCGCAGGCACGGGGCCTGGAAGACCTGCGCCTGGTCCAGTTTGCACAAGACGATGGCAGCACATGCTATTACGGCACGTTTACCGCGTTCGACGGGCTGACTGGCCGCGCACAAATGCTGTCCACGCGCGATTTCCGCCAGTTCGATATCCGCACGCTGACCGGGCGCGTGGCTGTCAACAAGGGAATGGCCCTGTTCCCGCGCAAGATCGGCGGCCGCTATGCCATGATCGGGCGGCAGGACAACGAAAGCATCTGGCTGATGCGATCGGACAGCCTGTGGCATTGGGACGAGGCGGAAAGGATCGTGTGTCCGCTCCACGTCTGGGAATTCATCCAGATGGGCAATTGCGGCTCCCCGATCGAAATCGACGAAGGCTGGCTGCTGATGACGCATGGCGTGGGGCCGGTGCGCAACTACACGATCGGCGCGGTGCTGCTGGACCGCGATGATCCCTCCCGCGTGCTGGGCCGCGCCAACCTGCCGTTGCTGCGCCCCGGACCAGAGCAGCGCGACGGCTATGTTCCCAACGTGGTCTACAGCTGCGGCAGTCTGGCGTTGGGGCGGCGGTTGCTGGTTCCCTATGGTATTGCCGATAATTTCGCCAGTTTCGTCAGTTGCGATCTCGATCCACTGCTAGCCCAGATGACCTAACCGGCGTAGGGGACGGCAAGAAACGGATCTGGGAAGGGGAACGATGAGTGAGCGTCTGCGCGGGCTGGCCGCCTGGGCTGGGGTGCAGCCGCGTCCGGCAACCGGCCGCCTGGTCCATGCGTTCATCGGCGCCGTCTTCGGCATGTTCATGACCGCTTTCGTGATGCACCGCTGGGCGGCGGGGCAGGCCGTGTCGGTGCCGCTGCTGGTGGCGCCGATGGGTGCCTCTGCCGTGCTGCTGTTCGGCCTGCCGGCAAGCCCGTTGGCCCAGCCTTGGGCGATCATCGGCGGCAACACCATCTCGGCATTATGCGGGATTTTCTGGGCGCATGTGTTGAGCGATTCCGGCATGGCGGCGGGCCTTGCGGTGGCCAGCGCCATCGTGATGATGGGCGCGGCGCGTTGCCTCCATCCCCCCGGCGGGGCGGTGGCGCTGACGGCGGTGATCGGCGGGCCGGCGATCGTGGCCGCCGGCTGGCGCTTTGCCGTGATGCCGGTGGCGGTCAACTGCGTGCTCCTGGTCGCGAGCGGCTGGCTCTACAACGCGATCAGCCGTGGCAATTATCCGCACCACGCCAGGCCGGTGGCGGCGCCCGACCGTTCGGCGGCTTCGGGCTATACCATGGCCGAT
>Ga0070665_100007083_pt1 | contig 11394 bp, 10 predicted proteins | sample KBSS13metaG_FD_65862 | JGI IMG/M metagenome (GOLD analysis project Ga0070665, IMG submission 65862) | Switchgrass rhizosphere microbial communities from Kellogg Biological Station, Michigan, USA - KBS S1-3 metaG | ecosystem: Host-associated > Plants > Roots > Rhizosphere > Soil ...
GGCAAGCTCAAGGTCTTCAAGCTGATGAAGGTCGCCGGCGCGTACTGGCGCGGCGATCATCGCAACGAGATGCTCCAGCGCATCTACGGCACGGCCTGGGCGAAGAAGGAAGACCAGGAGGCCTACCTGCACATGCTGGAGGAGGCGGAGAAGCGCGACCACCGCCGCCTCGGCACGCAGCTGGACCTCTTCCACCTGCAGGACGAGGCGCCGGGCATGGTGTTCTGGCACCCGAAGGGCTGGGCGGTTTGGCAGCAGGTGGAGCAGTACATGCGGCGCGTCTACCAGGAGAACGGCTACCAGGAGATCCGCTGCCCGCAGATCCTCTCGCGCTCGCTGTGGGAGAAGAGCGGCCACTGGGAGAACTACAAGGACAACATGTTCACGACGGAGTCGGAGAAGCACGACTTCGCCGTGAAGCCGATGAACTGCCCGGGCCACGTGCAGGTGTTCAACAAGGGCGTGCGCTCCTACCGCGAGCTGCCGCTGCGCTACGGCGAGTTCGGCGCCTGCCACCGAAACGAGCCCTCGGGGGCGCTGCACGGGATCATGCGCGTGCGCGGCTTCACGCAGGACGACGGCCACATCTTCTGCACGGAGGAGCAGATCCTCCCGGAATGCGTTGCGTACACGGCGCTCCTGCAGCGCGTCTACAAGGATTTCGGCTTCACGGACATCATCTACAAGATCGCCACGCGGCCGGAGAAGCGGGTCGGCTCGGATGCTTCGTGGGACAAGGCCGAGGAGGCGCTGATGGAGTCGCTGCGCCAGTCGGGCTGCGAGTTCGTCGTATCGCCGGGTGAGGGCGCCTTCTACGGGCCGAAGATCGAGTACTCGCTGAAGGACGCGATCGGCCGCGTGTGGCAGCTGGGCACGATGCAGGTGGACTTCAACATGCCCGGCGCTTTCGGGGCCGAGTACGTCGCCGAGGACAACACGCGCAAGGTGCCCGTGATGCTGCACCGCGCGATCGTGGGCTCCTTCGAGCGCTTCATCGGCATCCTGCTGGAGCACTACGGTGGCGCGCTGCCGCTGTGGCTGGCCCCGGTCCAAGTGGTCGCGATGAACGTCACGGACCGCACGGAAGCGTATGTGAAGGAGGTCGAGGCTGTCCTTCGGCTGAACGGCATCCGCGTCCAGGTGGACCTGCGCAACGAGAAGATCAACTACAAGATCCGCGAGCACAGCGTCCAGAAGGTGCCGTACCAATTGGTCCTGGGCGACAAGGAAAAGGAGGCCGGCACGGTCTCCGCGCGCAACCGGGCGGGGGAGAACCTGGCGCCGGTTCCGATCGCGGAGTTCGTCGAGCGGATCAAGGCCGAAGTGGCGGCCCGGGCGTAGCGGCGCAGGCCTTCCGGGGGCCTCGCCGCGCCGTTTGCCCGCAGGTCAAATAACGTATAAAATTCGGGAACATAGCGTTCAAACAGCTTCCGCGCTCGTGCCTCGGCACAGGGCGCCAAGCAGCGGGAACCGGAGGGTCTCGGCAAAGGCCGTAGTTGGAGCCTGCTCGAGGCCCTTAATTTCTGGTGTCCCGCGGCGCCGCGCAATTCTCTAAAGAACGTGAGGAAAGCCCGGCATACGATTGATTAACTGAGGATTTTTACCCATAGCTCAAGACAAATCGGTACGCATCAACGGGGAGATCAACGCGCCCGAGATTCGTCTGGTCGGCATCGACAACGAACCCCTCGGCATCGTCACCCTGGCTGAAGCGATGAAGCTCGCGGAAGAGAAGGAGATCGATCTCGTCGAGATCGCCCCCACCGCCAAGCCCCCCGTTTGCCGTTTGATGGACTACGGCAAGTTCAAGTACCGGGAGAGCAAGAAGGCGCACGAGGCGAAGCTGAAGCAGAAGCAGATCCAGGTGAAGGAAGTGAAATTCCGCCCTGGCACCGACGACGGCGACTACAAGATCAAGGTCCGCAACCTGACCCGCTTCCTCACCGAGGGAGACAAGACCAAGGTCACGTTGCGCTTCCGTGGACGCGAGATGGCGCACCAGGAACTGGGCATGGCCCTCCTCAAGCGCGTCGAGGCCGATTTGAAGGAATTTGGCGTCGTGGAGCAGTGGCCGCGACTCGAAGGCCGCCAGATGATCATGATCATCGGGCCGAAGAAGAAGTAGTGGCAGGAGCCCGCCCAAGGCGGGTGTGAACACAAGGTGTCTTCAGGTTCGAAAGCGCGGAAGGGTTCCGCCACCTGCTGCACCAACGTAGCGAAAAGGAGGGCATTCCATGCCCAAGATGAAGACCAAGAGTGGCGCCGCCAAGCGCTTCCGGGTCCGCGGCAGCGGCTCGGTGAAGCGCACCCTGGCCGGCAAACGCCACATCCTCACCAAGCGAACCACCAAGTCGAAGCGCCAGCTTCGCGGTACGGCCGGGGTCCACGCGACCAATGCCAATTCCGTGAAAGCCATGCTTCCTTACGGTTGAGGAGATAAGCCATGCCTCGCGTCAAACGTGGCGTAACCGCCAAAGCCAAGCACAAGAAAGTCCTGGCCGCCGCAAAGGGGTACCGCGGCCGCCGTGGCAACGTCTTCAAGATCGCCAAGCAGGCGGTGATGAAGGCGGGCCAGTACGCGTACCGGGACCGCCGCAACAAGAAGCGCGACTTCCGCGCGCTGTGGATCACGCGCATCAACGCCGCGTGCCGCATCGAGGGCGTCACCTACAGCCGCTTCATGGCGGGCCTGAAGAAGGGTGCCATCGACATCGACCGCAAGGTCCTCGCGGACCTCGCCGTGATGGACAAGGCGGCGTTTGCGAAGATCGTCGAACAGGCCAAAGCAAGCCTCGGCGCCTAGTCAGACGACAAAAAACGAAAGGGGCTCAGCGATGAGCCCCTTTTTTTGTTTATGCAGCGGGGGAGAACGCGATGTTCGATGAGTCGTGGCGCAAGCAGGTCCTCGAAGAGGCCGTGCGCGACGTGGCGGGCGCGGGGAGCGAGCCGGACCTCGCCAACGTGAAGGCGAAGTACCTGGGCAAGGAAGGCCGCGTCACCGAGGGCATGAAGGCGATGGGCAAGCTCTCCCCCGAGGAGAAGAAGGCCCAGGGCCAGATGCTGAACGGCGTGAAGGTCGAGATCGAGCAGGCCCTCGCGCGGCGCATCGAATCCCTCCGCAATGCCGAGCTGGAATCGCGCCTCGCGGCCGAGGCCGTGGACGTGACGCTGCCGGGACGCCGCCAGTCATCCGGGGGGCTGCATCCCATCACGCGGGCGCAGGAACACGTGGAGACGCTCTTCGCCTCCATGGGCTTCGCCGTGGCCGACGGACCCGAGATCGAGGACGACGAGCTCAACTTCACGGCGCTGCGGATGTTCCCGAACCATCCGTCGCGCAGCATGCAGGACACGTTCTACGTCGAGGGGTCGTCGCGCGTGCTGCGCACGCATACCTCGCCGGTGCAGATCCGCTACATGAAGTCGCACACGCCCCCCATCCGCATCATTTGCCCGGGGCGCGTCTACCGTGTGGACCACGACGCCACGCACTCGCCGATGTTCCACCAGGTCGAAGGCCTGTGGGTCGACGAAGGCATCAGCCTCGCGGACCTGAAGGGCACCATCACGCAGTTCTGCCGCGCCTTCTTCGAGCGCGACGACATCGGCGTGCGCTTCCGCCCGTCGTACTTCCCCTTCGTCGAGCCCGGCGTCGAGATCGACATGGAGTGGGAGAACAAGGGCGGAGAGATCAAGTACCTCGAGATCGCCGGTGCGGGCGTCGTGCACCCGGATGTGCTTCGCAACGTCGGCATCGATCCGGAGAAATACTCCGGCTTCGCCTTCGGCATGGGCCTCGACCGTCTCGCGATGCTCAAGTACGGCGTGAACGACCTGCGCCTGTTCTTCGAGAACGACCTGAAATTCCTGAGGCAATTCCGTTGATCTCCCTCCCCCTTGGGGGAGGGATGGGGAGAGGGTGTGAAAGTTTCTGTTCAATGGCTTCGTGAGCTGGTCGACGTGAAGTTGTCCGTCGACGAGCTCTCCCGCGTGCTCACCATGGGCGGGCTCGAGGTGGAGGAGGTGACGCCGGTCGCGGCATCCTTCGACAAGATCGTCGTGGCCCACGTGAAATCCGTGGCGCCGCATCCGAACGCCGACAAGCTTCGCGTGACGGAAGTCGACGCGGGCACCGGCACGACGCTGCAGATCGTCTGCGGCGCGCCCAATGTGGCCGCGGGCCAGAAGGTGCCGTGTGCCCTGATCGGCGCCAAGCTGCCGCTGGAAGACGGCAAGGTCCTCGAGATCAAGGCGGCCAAGCTGCGCGGCACCGAGTCGAACGGCATGCTGTGCTCCGCGCGCGAGCTGGGCCTCTCGCAGGATCACGCGGGCCTCCTGGTGTTGCCGGAGGACGCGCCGGTGGGCCAGGACATCCGCACGTACCTGGATCTCGACGACGTCTACCTCACGCTCAAGCTCACGCCCAACCGCGGCGATGCGCTGTCGATGCTCGGCATCGCGCGCGACGTGGCCGCGCTCACGGGCTCGGCGCTTGGTCCCCCGAAGGCGGATCCCGCCCCGGTCGCGATCGAGGCGAAGCGAAGCGTTCGCATCACGGAAGGCAAAGCCTGCGGCGCGTATTACGGCCGCGTGATCAAGGGCATCGACGCGAAGGCGGCGACACCCGGCTGGATGGTCCGCCGCCTCGAGCGCGCGGGCCTGCGCTCCATCAGCCCGCTCGTGGACATCACCAACTACGTCATGCTCGAGCGCGGGCAGCCGATGCACGCCTTCGACGACGCGAAGCTTAAGGGCGGCATCGACGTTCGCTTCATGAAGGCCGGCGAGCGCGTCAAGCTGCTCAACGACCAGGAGGTCGATTTCAAGCCCAGCCTTCTCGCGATCACCGACGAAAGCGGCCCCGTGGCGCTGGGCGGCGTGATGGGCGGGCACGCGACGATGGTGGGCGATGCGACGACCGACGTGTTCTTCGAGTCCGCATTCTTCGATCCCGAGGCGGTGCAGGGGAAGGCGAAGGCCCTGCAGCTCACCAGCGACGCGGCTTATCGCTACGAGCGCGGCGTCGATTTCGCCGGCTCGCGCTCCGCGCTCGAGCGCGCCACCGCGCTCACGCTCGAGATCTGCGGCGGCAAGGCCGGCCCCGTCACCGAGGCGCTGGGCGAGCTGCCGAAGCGTCCCGCCGTTCGCGTGCGTCCAGATCGTGTTCGTACGCTGCTCGGATACGCGGTCGCCGATGACGAGATGGCCCGCATCCTCGAGCGCCTGTCGTGCAAGGTGCAGAAGGACGGAGCCGCGATGCAGGTGACGGCGCCCTCGTGGCGCTTCGACCTCGCGATCGAGGAAGACTTCGTCGAGGAAATCGCCCGCGTACGGGGCTACGACCATGTTCCCGCAACGCCGCCGCGCTCCAGCGTGCCGATGCTGCGCACGCGCGAAGGCGCGCGCGACCGCTTTGCCCTTCGCCACGTCGCCGCCGACCTCGGCTACCAGGAGGTCATCAACTACAGCTTCGTCCCGGCGGAGTGGGAGCGCGACTTCGCGGGCAACGAAAAGCCCGTGCGCCTCGCCAACCCCATCGCCAGCACGATGGACGTGATGCGCACCAGCCTCGCGGGCGGCCTTGTCGCTTCCCTCGCGGCCAACCTGAACCGCGGCGAGGAGCGCGCGCGCCTCTTCGAGATCGGCCGCTGCTTCGATCGCGACGAGGCGAGCGTCGAGGCCCAGCCCGAGCGCATCGCGGGCCTGGCCTACGGCCTGCGCGAGCCCGAGCAGTGGGGCTGGGGGGCCAATGCCGGCCGCGTGGACTTCTTCGATGCCAAGGGCGACCTGGAGGCCCTGGCGGGCTCCGTGGCGCTGGAATTCGAGGCCGGCACCCATCCGGCCTGCCACCCGGGCCGCTGTGCGGTCGTGAAGGCGGGCGGGAAGGCGATCGGCTTCGTCGGCGAGCTCCATCCCCGGCTGCAGCAGAAGCACGACCTGCCGTTCGCCCCGGTACTCTTCGAGGTGCTCGCCAGAGCCCTCCTGGAGGCCCCGGCGACCCGTTTCGGAGGCGTCTCCCGGATGCCGGTGGTGCGCCGGGACCTGGCCGTCACGGTGCCGGAAAACGTGCCCGTTGGGACCCTTTTGGGGGCCGTTCGAGGGTCTTTGCCGGCCTTTGTGACAGAGGTCGAAGTGTTCGATCAGTACCGCGGCAAGGGGGTCGAGCCGGGGAGAAAAAGCCTTGCGTTCCGTATACTTATGCAGGATACTGACAGAACTTTGACAGATACTGAGGTGGAGGTTGTGGTTGCCTCCATACGAGATCAGCTAGTCCAACAATTCAAAGCCCAACCGCGCACGTGAAAGACAAAGTCACACTCACAAAGGCCGAGCTGGCCGACCTGATGTTCGAAAAGGTCGGCCTGAACAAGCGCGAGGCGAAGGACATGGTGGAGTCCTTCTTCGAGGAAATCCGGATCGCCCTTGAGCGGGGGGAAATGGTCAAGCTCTCGGGTTTCGGCAATTTCCAGCTCCGCAAGAAGCCCCAGCGGCCGGGCCGCAACCCCAAGACCGGCGAGGAGATCCCGATCACCGCCCGCCGCGTCGTCACCTTTCACGCCAGCCAGAAACTGAAGAGCCTTGTGGAGAAGTCTTTCAATGGCCACGGAGAACCTGGCGACGACTGAACTTCCCGCCATCCCGGCCAAACGCTACTTCACGATCGGCGAAGTGAGCGAGTTGTGCGGGGTGAAGCCCCACGTGCTTCGGTACTGGGAGCAGGAATTCACGCAGCTGAAGCCCCTGAAGCGCCGCGGCAACCGCCGCTACTACCAGCACCACGAGGTGCTGCTGATCCGGCGCATCCGCGAGCTCCTCTACGAACACGGCTTCACCATCAACGGGGCCCGCAACCGCCTCGAGGAACCGGCGCCTGCCGGCTCCAGCGCCGCCATGCGCGACGGCACGCGCACCATGACCGTCCCCCAGCCCATCTCTCCGGCGAGCATCCGCAAGGAGCTGAAGGGCATCCTGAAGCTCCTCGAGCCCTAGCGCTGCCCGTTGCTCCGGCCATGGGCTCGACCGGCCGCCGCTCGTTCCTCTTTCTGCAGGGCCCGACGAACTTCCTCTTCGCGAAGGTGGCGGACCGGTTGCGCGCCCGCGGCCACGACGTGCACCGCATCCACGTTTGCGTCGGCGACCGCATCTTCTGGCGCGGGCCGGGCGTCACCGAATTTCGCGGCCCGTGGAGCGACTGGCCCGCCTTCGTCGCCGCGTTCTACGCCCGCCACGGCATCACCGACGTGGTGCTCCTCGGCGAGAAGCGGCCGCACCACGACGCGGCCATCGCCAGCGCGCACGCCTCGGGAATCCAGGTCACCGTCACCGATTTCGGATACTTCCGGCCCGACTGGGTGGTCGTGGAGCGCGACGGGCTGAACGGAGGCAGCCGGTTTCCGCGCGACGCCGGCGTGATCCTGGCGCAGGCGAAGGGCCTGCCGCCCCTCGACCGCGCGGTGCGCTATCCCCACCGGCCGGTCACGCAGGCCCTTTGGGACATGACGTTCCATCTTTCGTCCGCGTTGATGCCGTGGCCGTTCCCGCATTTTCGCCGGCACACGCTGAACCATCCGGTCCTGAACTACGCGGGGACCGCGCTTCGGCTTGCGCGTGCGCCGATCGAGCGCGCCCGGACGCGCCGCGTGCTGAGAGCGCTGGAAGGAAAGGCCTATTACCTCTTCGCGATGCAGATGGAGGACGACTACTCCCTGCGCGCCTATTCGCCCTATCCCGACCTCGACACGGCCATGGACGAGGTGCTGCGCTCGTTCGCTGCCCACGCTGGGGCCGACGCGCACCTCGTGTTCAAGCTGCACCCGCTGGATCCGGGGCTCAAGCGCTGGCGCTCCCGCATCGGGCGCCTCGCGTCGGCCCGCGGTGTCGGCGATCGCGTGCACTTCGTCGACGGGGGCGAGCTCGAGGCACTCATCGTGGGGAGCCGCGGCGTGGTCACCGTGAACAGTACGGTGGGATTGCGCTCGCTCGAGCTGCGCTGCCCGACCTTCGCGCTGGGCGAGACGATCTATCGCGTGCCGGGGCTGGCGTTCGCCGGCGCGCTCGATGATTTCTGGACGCAGGCCCCCAGCCCGGACGAGGCGCTCGTCGAAGCGAGCCTGCGCCTCATGGGCTGGGCGCTGCACGTGCGCGGGAGCTTTTACGACCGCGAGGGGATCGAGGCGGCCGCCGCGGGAATGGCCCATCGGCTGGACCGGTCGCTGGTGAACCAGCCCTGGGCCGACGCGCCGCGCGTCGATCGCCCCGACGCCTAGCGAACGGCGTCGAATTCCGCGAGCAGCGCGTCCACGACCGCGAAGTGGGCTTCCCAGGTCGGGGGCGCGAAGCTCTTCATGCGCCGCAGCTGCGCATCGCGCATCGCGCTCGTCTCGCTGGCGTAGTCGCGAACCAATGCTTCCCAGCGCGCATCGTCGAGGGGATCGGCATAGTCCGGAATGTCGCCGGCCATCTCGCGGTACACCGCGAGATCGCTCGCGATGACGGGCAATCCCGCGGCCAGTGCCTCCGGCAGCGGCAGGCCGTAGCCCTCGGTGAAGGAGGGGAAGAGCAGGGCGCGTGCGTGGGCGAGCCACGTCGCGAGCTCCGCATCGGTGCACCGTTCCCGCACGAGGACCGCGGCGCCGGGCTTCGCGGCGGCGTCGCGCAACTGCGCGGGGATTGCGGGATCCCACCCGGGCTGTCCGATCACCACGAGCTTCGGCATCGGGCCGCCGCCCGCGGCGAGCCGCTGCCACAGCCGCAGCGCCAGGGCGTGGTTCTTGCGGGGCTCGAGGCTGCCCAGCATGACGAAGTACGGATCGGCCAGCGGTCGCGCCGTCCCGGCGGCGGGCTTCAAACCGAGCCCCAGGTGCGCGATGGCTGCCCGCGGAACGGGCAGCGCTTCGGCCGCGCAGAAGCGCGCGAACTCGTCGAGCGTGTGCCTCGAGTTGGCGACGATCGCCGACGCCACGCGGGCCGCGCAGCGCATGCGCGCGCGATGAGCCCTTGCCGCTCCGGGCCAGCAGAACTGCGCATGCGTGATCGGGATCAGGTCGTGGATCACGACGAGGGTCTTCACGCCGCCGACGCGCAGCGATGCGCCGTAGAGCGGACTCTCGAGGCCCGTGTGGCCCGTGTTGAACAGCACGTCGGAGCGCGTGCCCCGCGCGAGCCAGCGCCACAGGATCGCCTTCACGACCACCTTGGCGGCCATCGCGCGCGCCGGCCGCGCGGCATCGGGCAAGAGGGCGAAGAGCGCCTGCGAATCGGCGGGGGAGAGCATCGCGCTGAAAGGGCCCAGGCTCAGCACGGCCCGCGCTTGCGGGCCGTAGCGCCGCACGTACTCGAGGGTGACGCGGTCGATGCCGGTCGGCAGCGTGCGGGTCGCCCTGCGGTAGAGCATTCGCGTGACGTCGAGGAGGGGGCGGGGCACGGCAGAAGCGTAGCATTTGCTAACATGCGGGCTCCCCAGCTTCCCTCCGGAATCCGACACGATGTCTCCCCACGCAAGGTTGTGCTGCGCTGCGCTCGTCGCGGGCCTCCTCACCGGTTGCAATTCCATTCCCACCAGCGGTCCGACGCGGGCTCGCGTCGACGAGGCCGCGGGCGCCGCGGCCGCCGCCGCCGTGATCCAGGTGGTGGATGTCAACGATGCGGTCACCCGCCGCCTGCTCGACCGGCCGCCCCAGCCGCTTTTCTCCGACACGCTGGGCCAGGAGCGCTTCGGGTACGGCCGCATCGGCCCGGGCGACTTCGTCGAGGTGTCGATCTGGGAAGCGGCGCCGGCCACGCTCTTCGGCCTCACGACTAACGATCCTCGCGGCGCGATGTCGACGTCGCGGGCGGTCACCCTCCCGGACCAGATGGTGGGTGTCCAGGGCGACATCATCGTGCCCTTCGCCGGGCGAATCCGGGCGGCGGGCCGCACCGAGCGCGAGGTGGCCGCGGACATCGCATCGGCGCTGAAGGGCAAGGCGAACCAGGCCGAAGTGCTGGTGCGGGTGACGCGCAATCTTTCCACCAGCGTCACCGTGGTGGGCGAGGTGACCAACAGCACGCGCGTTCCGCTCTCGCCGGGCAACGAACGGCTGCTCGACGCGCTCGCGGCCGCGGCCGGGGTGCGCCAGCCCGTCGGCAAGACCACCATCCAGGTCACGCGAGGCAGCTCCGTGCATTCGTTGCCGCTGCAGACCATCATCCGCGATCCGAGGCAGAACATCCCGCTGCAGCCGGGCGATGTCGTGACCGCGCTCTTCCAGCCGCTCAGCTTCTCGGCGCTCGGCGCGACCGGGAAGAACGAGGAGGTCAACTTCGAAGCCCCCGGCATCACGCTCGCGCAGGCGCTGGGCCGCGCCGGCGGCCTGAAGGACGATCGCTCCAACCCGCAGGGCGTCTTCGTGTTCCGCTTCGAGCCGCAGGCCACGCTGCCCTGGCCGAAGCAGCCGGTGGCCGTGACGCCCGAGGGGATGGTGCCGGTGGTCTACCGCATCGACCTGCTCGACCCCGCGAGCTTCTTCGTGATGCAGAGCTTCCCGGTGCGCGACAAGGACGTGCTCTACGTGTCGAACGCCCCGGTGGCGGAGCTGCAGAAGTTCCTGAACGTGATCTTCACGATCGCATACCCGGCGCTCACCGCGGTGCAGATCACGCGCTAGGCGGGGGCGGAAACGATGCACGCCGCCAGCGGAGGGCCGACGCTCGAGGGCCTGCTGGCCTGCGAGGACGCGGCTTTCGTGCGCGCCGCGTACCGCCTGGTGCTCGGCCGCGAGGTCGATGCGGAGGGGCTCGGCAACTACCTCGAGCAGCTCGCCGAAGGGCTGCCGCGCGAGCACATGCTGGCCTCGCTCTCGCTCTCCCGGGAGGGCCGCGTCCATGCCGCGGGCGGCCACCGCGGCGACCCCGAGACGAAACTTCGCGAGCGGGTGTTCGACTTCGCCTCGCCCGCGGCCGCGACGCTCGAGGCCCTCCTGGCCTACCGCGATGCCGCATTCGTCCATTGCGCCTACCAGGTGTTGCTCGGTCGCGATGCCGACGCACCCGGAGCGCGGGAATGCATCGCGCGGGTTCGCGAGGGCGCATCGCAGTGGCGCATCCTTGCCGCGCTGCGGGGCTCGCGCGAGTCCGCGGCTTGCGCAACCGCGCGCCGCGCGGTTCGCGAACGGGCCTTCGATTCCCACGCATCGACGAGTCCCTTGTCCGAGCTCCTCGCGCGGAGCGATGAAGCCTTCGCCATCGGCGCCCACCTGCTGATGACGGGCCGCAAGCCTGCACCGGCCGTGCTCGCCGCGCAGCTCGGGCAGTTGGGCTCCGGGCTCGCGCGGGCCGAGCTTCTGCGCGAGCTCGCCGAGAGCGACGGCGGGCGCGAATTGCGGACGCTGCTGGAGCGCCTCGAGCGGATGCTGC
>Ga0070665_100007089_pt1 | contig 11386 bp, 11 predicted proteins | sample KBSS13metaG_FD_65862 | JGI IMG/M metagenome (GOLD analysis project Ga0070665, IMG submission 65862) | Switchgrass rhizosphere microbial communities from Kellogg Biological Station, Michigan, USA - KBS S1-3 metaG | ecosystem: Host-associated > Plants > Roots > Rhizosphere > Soil ...
CTTCGGGACGAAGTTGGTGCGCCCTTGCCTGACCGATTCGATCGCCGGCTTCGCGAGCTCGGCGGCGTTGACGTACCACTGATCGGTGAGGAACGGCTCGATCGGCACGCCGCTGCGATCGCCGTGCGGCACGGCGTGGCGATGCGGCTCGACCTTATCGAGGAAGCCGCCTGCCTCCATCATCTCGACGACCAGCTTGCGCGCGGTGAAGCGGTCCTGGCCGTGCACGGCCGCGATCGTCGCCTCGAGTTCGGGCGAAACCTCAAGGCCTTCGAGAAAGTCCTCATTGTCCCGGAGGGTTATGGCGGCTTCGGTGGTCATGACGTTGATGGCGCGCAAACGGTGGCGCTTGCCGACCTCGAAATCGTTGAAGTCGTGCGCCGGCGTGATCTTGACTGCGCCGGTGCCCTTTTCCGGATCCGAGTATTCGTCGGCGACGACGGGAATGCGGCGGCCGACCAATGGCAGGACGACGTTCTTGCCGACCAGGCGGGCGAAGCGCTCGTCATTTGGGTGCACGGCAACGCCGGTATCGCCAAGCATGGTCTCGGGCCGGGTCGTGGCGACCGCGATGAACGTCGCCGGATTATCCGGATCGAGGGTCATGCCCTCGACGGGGTAGCGGAAATGCCAAAGGTTGCCGTCGATCTCCTGCTGCTCGACCTCCAGGTCGGAGATCGCGGTCAGCAGCTTGGGATCCCAGTTCACAAGGCGCTTGTCCTTGTAGATCAGGCCCTGGTGAAAGAGCGTGACGAAGACCTCGAGCACGGCCTTGGAGAGGCCCTCGTCCATGGTGAAGCGCTCGCGCGACCAGTCGCAGGACGCGCCGAGACGCTTGAGCTGGTTGAAGATCATGCCGCCCGATTCGGCTTTCCACTCCCAGACCTTGCGGATGAATTCCTCGCGGCCGATGTCACGGCGATGGATCTGCTGTTCCATCAGCTGGCGTTCGACGACCATTTGCGTGGCGATGCCGGCATGATCCATCCCGGGCTGCCACAACACGTTCTTGCCGCGCATGCGCTCGAAGCGGATCAGGATGTCCTGCAGAGTGTTGTTGAGCGCATGTCCCATATGCAGGGAGCCGGTGACGTTGGGCGGCGGAATGACGATGGTGAACGCCTCGGCGTCTTCCGCAGCGCCTGCTCCGGCGCGGAAAGCGTCCGCTTCCTCCCAGATCTTGGCGATCCGCGGCTCGATCGCCTTGGCGTCGTAGGTCTTCTCAAGCATGGGGTTGTTCCGCATTCACCAGTCTGTGCACGGGCGCTGGTAAACCGGAAGGGTCCGCGCAAGTCAACCGCAGGTGAGGCGTGCCGACCGGCGCGGGTCGTCGCTCAAGCCAGCCCGGCGAGAATGATCGAGGCCGCCGTCGTCAGCACCAGCAGCGGGATAGCCGACACCAGGAAGAGATGGAACCGCTCCCGCACATAGCGGCCGAAGGCGCGTTTCGACGACACGCCCCAAGACATGCTGGAGTGGCGCCTCCCCGGGACGACAGGCGCTATTCGGCGCCGCGAGCGACGCGCTCGATCTCCTCGCGCACAAGCCGCTCGACAAGTATCGGCAGATTGTTGTCGAGCCAGTCCTGAAGCATCGGTCGCAGCATTTGTTCGGCGAGATCGTCAAAGGTCTTCTTGCTGCGTGCGGAGAAAGCCTCGGAGAGTTCACCGAATGCCGCGGCAACCTGACGGCCAGCGGAGGGCGAAATGATCGCCGGCTTCGGCGCAGCGTCGACAGCCGATTCTTGCGCCGTCTTTGTGCTCGCCACAGGCTCTTCGCGCCGCAAGTCGAGCGCAACTGGGTCGAGCGGACTCTGCCGCGCCGCTTCGGCCGTCGGCACAGCAGCCTGGTCGGGCACCGGAGATGGTCGCACCGGTGCGGCAGGAATGCTCGGTGCGTGCGCAGTGGACATAGCGGTGGCGGGCGGCGGCACAACCGTTTCCTTCGACAGTTGCTGGTGTACCTGGGTCAAGATGACCGGCCGCCTTTCCGGCTCCGGCGGTTGGGATTGCACGGCCGTCGGCACAGCCGGTTCCTTCGCCAGTTGCTGCTGCACCTCCGCCAACGTGACCGGCCGCTTTTCCGGCTCCGGCGCCTTGGACTGTGCGGCCGCCTCGCGAGCGACCTGTGCCTGCACCTCCGCAAGCCGGAACGGCTTGGGCGCCAAATCCGTCACTTGCGGCGGCTCGTTGGTACGCGCGGCAGTAAATGTTGTCTCGGAACTCGCCACGGCCGGTGGGCGTCGTTCGGCAGCGACTTCAGGGATGGGCCGCAGTTCCGCGCGAAAGGCTTCGATCTCGGCCTTTACGGCAGGTACTGGTTCATTGGCAGGAAAACGCGACGGCGGCTCGTCAGGTCGCTTTTGAGCCGCATCGCTGTCTTCGATAATCCGCCGGATCGAAGCCAGTATCTCTTCCATCGAAGGTTCGCGCTGAGCGCTACTTGCCGGTGCCATTGTCACATCCGCCGCCCTTGTGACTGGATTCGCGGCGCCTTCCCCGAAGACGTACGACGAATCAATAGCCGAGCGTAGCGGACTGTGGCCCGTGAGAGAATCCCCCAAGTAAGCGCAGGGCCAATTTCAACAGATTGACGAGATGACCAATGTTCGGCTGTGACGATGGGGCAACGTCCAATCGCTCAAGACCCGAACGGCGAGTCTCAGAGCCAGCCCTGTCCGGTTGTGCGCTGCCGGTTCAGCGGCCGTCGGGCGTGCGCAAACCGATCCACTTGTCCTTGACGGCGTTGTAGTGTTCTTCGGGATGGTACTCGGCGACTGCCAGCCCCAGGCGATGCGCCGAAAGATGGCCCACCGCCGAAAGGATCGCATAGCTGGCAACCACGACGTCGCGTTCGGAGCTGACCAGATTGACCTGCGCGGTGATCACGTCGGACTGTGCGTTGAGCACGTCGAGCGTGGTCCGCTGGCCGACCTTGCGCTCCTCGATGACGCCGCTGAGCGCCAGTTCGGCGGCCGAAACGAGTTCCCGGTTGGCATCGACGCTTTGACGCGCCGCATCGAACTGCGTCCACGCCGAAACGACCGCAGCGCGGACCTGGTCGCGGGTGACGTCCACTTCGATGCGTGCCTGGCCGAGCGATTCCTTGGATTGGCGTACCTGAGCCGCTACACGCCCACCCTGGTAGATCGGCACCGTAAGCTGCAGGCCGACACTCGCCGAATTGAAGGTGCCGTCGTTGGAGAGGAAGCCTTCCGGAACCGTATTGCGGTAGCTTCGAGACACGCTGCCGTTGGCGGAAAGCTGCGGCAGCAGCGAGCCTTCAGCAGCCTTCACGGCAAAGCCGGCGGCATCGACCAGATGCTCGCTCGCGATGATCGCAGGATGCTCGGCATTGGCGCCAGCAATGGCCGAGTCGAGACCTTTGGGAAGACCCTTGGCAGCGCTCGGCGACTTCAGCTTGCCCGGCTCCTCGCCAACGATCTGATGATAGACCGCGGCACTGGACACGGCTTGGGCGCGCGCAGCCGCCAGCTGGGCTACAGCGGCCGAACGGCTCGCCTCGGCCTGCGCCACGTCGGTGCGCGTACCTTCGCCGACTTCGAAACGCGAACGCGCTGCCCGCACCTGCTCCTCGAGGAATTCGAGGTTGCGGGCGCGCAGCACCGCGATCTGGCGGTCGCGAATGACATCCATGAAGGAGCTGGCTGCATTGAACAGGATATTCTGCTCGGTATTGCGCAAGCTTTCGGCCGAGGCTCTCACGCGCGCCTCGGCAGTCGCAACGTTGTTGGTGGTCTGAAAGCCGTCGAACAGCAACTGCTGGATTTGCACGCCAAACGAACCGGTGGTCAAGCGGTCGCCGCGTTGCGTTGTGTAGTCGACGCTGGACGAGCCGGCGATCGTCGGGCGCCAGGCGGACTTGGCGATCGCCACGTTCTCATCCGTGACCCGCACGCCGGCGCGCGCCGAATTCAGCTCGGAATTGTAGCTGTACGCCTTGGCCAGCGCGCCGCCGATCGTCTCGGCGGAGGCCGGCGCCGCGACATACGCGGAGACGGACAGGAAAAATACAGCGGCAACGCCGTTACGCAATATCGACAAGACGTGACCCCTCATCTGCTTCATGCGAGCCTGACGGCGCCAGCATCCCCATGCCAGAGACGGCAGGCCGGACATCGTCAGGCTACCGGATTGCGAAGCGCGCCGCGTTGGCAATCCGGTAACCAAATCATAATCGCGCCCAACATGGACATGAGCGCCGCTTATGACAAGTGACAAGATGGCTAGAATACGAACGCCGGAACGCGTTCGAAGCCCGGTAGTGGCTTTACTGCCGCATTAAAGGCACGTCGGCCGGTCACAATGCCGTCCGAGCGCAGGTAAATGCGTGCAACGCCGGCGTTACCCCGCCCCTCCACCGCGACCAGACGGCCGCCTTCGCGCAGTTCGGCAAGGAGCGCGTCCGGCAGGACGTCGACCGCACCCTCGACGATGATCACGTCATAGGGCGCCGCATCAGCATGGCCGGCGGCGAGCGGGCCAATGACGACCGCAACGTTGTCGATCGCTTGGGTGGCAAGGGCGGCGCGGGCGCGCTCGGCTAGCGCCGAATCGCTTTCCAGCGCCACGACCCGACCGGCAAGCCGGGACAGCACAGCGGCCGAATAGCCGGTGCCGGCGCCGACGTCGAGCACGGTCTCGCCCGGCCGGATTTCGGCAAGCTGCACCAGCTTGGCGAACGGCGATGGCTCCATGAGATAGCGCCCGCTGGCGATCTCGATGTCTTCGTCGATATAGGAGAGCGGACGCATCTTTTCGCCGACGAACGCCTCGCGCGGGATTGTCAGCATCGCTTCGATGATGGCGGGATCGGTGACGTCGGTGGTGCGCACCTGCCCATCGACCATCTTCGTCCTGAGTTCGGAGAAATCGGTGTTCATGTCCTCACTCCGTCCGCCGCCGTGCGATCTTTTGCCAACTCACTCGTAGTGCCGGCAGGCTGTTCGCGGAAGCTGGAGGCCTTGCCCGGGCGACGGCATCTACTACGTTGATCCAATCACTTATCGGCGGGTTTGGCAAAAAATCCCGTCCTGGTCAATCAAGGGGTTGCGCCCTTCAGCAAGCCCTCTCGGCACTAGAGCCGGTTCGACTGATCACCGCCAAGCTGACCACCGATCGCTATCAATCTAAATGGCCTCACTGCGCTATGCCATAGCCGGCGCGAGAACTGGTGCCGCCTTTGGGGCGAAGCGAAACTTGAGCTTCAGGAAATGCCGCTCTACCGCGTAGAACGAGAGGGCTGCGATGGCAATCGACAGGGTGGCCTCGAGTGTCGAAAGCAACCAAGGCTCAAGAGGGAGTTTGCTATCGTACAGGACGCGAATGACCGGCACATGCCACAGGTAGATGCCGTATGAAATCTTGCCCAGCCAGCGAAGCCAGGCGATTTCGAAAAACCATGACAGCACGGCCGACGGATACCAGACCAGCGAAGCTACGATCGTGGCCGCCAGCAGGTTAACAATCGAGAAGCCCCCTACGAAGACAAACCCATTGGTCACGATCGGGAAGAGGCTGAGGATCAGGAAGCCGAGCGTTGCCAAGATGCCGAGCGTCCCGACGAGACGTCGATAGGCGACCGGCGGAATGAAGCGGTTCTGCGTCAGCCATGCGACGAGCGCCCCCCACATCAGTCCGTCGATACGCAGGTCGGTGCGGAAATATAGGTCGAGGGCTGGACCGCCGTGATAGGCCATCCACCGAGCGACCCCCGGGTAGATGATCCCGATCACGGCGATCAGAGGCACTGCCAGTAGTGGTGCGCGCAGCTTGTGCAGCGCGACTAGCAAGAATGGCCAAACGAGGTAAAACTGCTCTTCCACCGACAATGACCAGACATGCGTGAACAGGTACTGGTGCCGATCAATATGCGGCCACTGATGGACCAATAGAAGGTTGAAGAAATAGAGCAGGATGCTGCCGGCGTTGATCAGCGTCTTTGTCAGTTGCTCAGAGCTCTGCCAGAAAGCGGTATAGACGATCACGCTGGCGACCATGATCCACAAAGCCGGAAACAGCCTCAATGCGCGACGTATGTAGAAGCGCTTCAGGCCGATCGACCCAGCTGCGCTCTGCTCGGTCAGCAAAATCTTGGTGATCAGATAGCCGCTTAGAACGAAAAAAAGGTCGACGCCGATGTGCCCAGACGGAAACACCAAGGTCGCATGCACTAAAATTACGAGCACAATCGCCAGTCCCCGCACGCCATCGAGTGCGGGAATGTGTGAGGCAATCCTCACTTGTGGCTGGCCTGCTGCCGGCACGCTCGCGATATTCATAACCGACCGCCGCTCACTGCTGTCTAATGATTATTGCTGTCCAATGACTATTCACTTCGCACGGCTCACCTTGAAAACTCAACCCCCGCCTGCTCGATGAAAGCGTCCGTCTAGCAGCTTTGAACCGGTCTCGAAAGAGTGCTAGGTGCGGCGCGCGAACAAGGTCGAATAGTCGCCCCCGGGACGGATCGTCAGCAGTCATGAACACACCACCGGAAATCAGCGCTGCGCTGGCGCAGCCGCCGCCGGACCGGGCTGCGAGGGTTCGCGAGGTGATGCGCTTCACCGCCGTCGGAATGATCAGCTCGGTCGGCTACGCCCTGGTGTTCATAATGCTGGCCAAGAGGTTCGGCCTCAACCCGCACCTCGCCAACCATCTCGCTCTCGTGGCGGCTGCGGTGTGGTCGTACTACGGCCACAGCCGGATAACGTTCGCATATCGCGGCGACCGGAAATCGTCGATCTGGAAATTCGTGGCGCAGTTCGTCGTGTTCTACTTCCTGTCCAGCGCGGTTTATTTCGCCGTCGAGCGCATGGGCCTCGATTCGATCTGGGGCGTGGCCATCTGCTTCATCCTGATCCCAGCGTCGAGCTATCTGGTCATGAAATTGTGGACGTTCGCCTACTCCGCTGCTGACTGAACCCTGGGCGGGCAAGGCGCAAACCGCCGGCTTTTGGCTCGCTTCTTGGGCTGCTGCCAAGCTGCGGCAGGATGGAGGCCTCGCCCGGAATCGAACCGGGGTGCAAGGATTTGCAGTCCTCTGCGTAACCACTCCGCCACGAGGCCTCGCCGCTGCCAGCGTTCGACGCGAACTCCATATGTTGCGCCCGAAGCAGCGTCAAGCCGGCGGCTATCATTCTAAAAGGCCTGCTGAGTGATACCCCAGCGGCAGTCAGGAGATGTCCGTCTCAACGGGCCGATGAAGGCGGCTCGCGCATCGCATCGAGAAGGTTAGCCCTTGGCTCACGCCGGATGAGTGATCAGCAACCGCCTTCGCCCTGGACGCGGTATGCGACCACGGCCGTGCCAACTGCCGGCGCCGGACACAGTGTCGTTTGCTCTCTGATCTTGCGGAGTATCCCTGCCTCAATCGGACCCAACGTGGTCTCGTCGCGGGTTAAGACGACGATCTCTCCGGGGCGAAGACGCATTGGCGTCTGCAGGATGCGTTGCACCAGAGCCGGCAGCATTTGATCCGTGAAGAGGAAAGCGGTGTTCCATCGACTGGCCTTGCCCGCGTAGAGCAGCGCGAGGTCACTCGCCATATCGAAACTCCATCTTTTGTACTGGTATGTCGTCGTGCCGAGAAGGATAGTGACGCGGTCTTCGACTGTCTGCAGCATTTCAACAGTGGCTACGGCGTCCGACAACAGAGTGTCAGGTTTCACCCTTTTTCGCCAAACCTCGCCATAGGCACCCGCGTCGGCATCCATCACAGCCCTGGCGCGTGATCGCTCGGCAAAGCGATCGACCAGTTCGGCCGGCGTACATTGGTTGTGATCACGACAGGCCTGCAGATAGAATTCGTAGGGTGCCTTTGGATTTGTCAGGTCGATCAGCGCGTAGGTGATAGCTGGAACAAGAATGACGGCCGGAAAGGCAAGTGCTCGGTAGCTGCGGGTCTCCGCCTCGGATTCGATAAACGTGATCAAGGCAGGAATCATCAGAGCGGCAAGGGGCGGTATCGCCGTCGCCAGCACAGGGTCGACCGAGCGCGATACGAAGTAAACGCTGCTCTGGACCACAAACATTGCCATGGGCAGGAAACGATAGAACAGTTCTGAGTCACTGGCACTGATGACCGGACGTGCACGAATGATGCGCAACCATGTGTCGGCAAAAACCACGAAAACGCCCGCCAGAACCAACATCCACCCAACGAACATAGGGCTGGCAGGATAGGTCCAGAAAAATGACTGCGAGACCGGATTGTAGGACCTCAGGAAACTCAGATATGTCCCGTAGTCTGGCATCGTCCCAGCGCGTAGCAATGTCATTGTGCTCAACGCGATAAATGAGAGTGCCACCGGCAACGCTGCCACGAAGAGCGAACGCGGTAGCCGTGAAAAGGATCTCTGGTGCACTGTCACCGCCAGGATGAAAGCGACATGCAGTGACAGCGTAAATATGAACGCCTCGATACTCCAGAGCCCGGCGACGAATGTGCACAGGGCTGTGTAGATCGAACTGCGCGCGGGCGACGACAAACACGAGATAGAGAAAACCATCGCCAAAGGCAGCAGATAGCGAAACCCGAGCGTTGATGGTGCAGCGTTTACGTTGCTACCGTTGCCATAATCCCAGGCGGCGAGAAATACGAGGATCGTCAGCAGACCCAAGATAAGCGACGGCAGCTTCCTTCTGGCCTGGGTGTAAATGCAGCAAATGTAGACCGCGAAGTAGAGTAGGTTGGCGATCTGGGACGCAGTCTCGGCCGTCGCAATTGTGTGTGGGCCGAGCGCAAACGCCAACACCGTGGCCCACACAGGCCCAGGCCCGTATTGCGAAAAGGCGTCCACCATCGGCGTCCCGCCGTGGATCGTCGCGTTCACGGGCCCGACCACGGTCATGTAGTGAAAGGGTTCCGGATTGAGCGAGTAATCGAAAAGGCCGACCACAACAAAACCAACGGAAACGGACAGGGCCAAGCGATGCAGGCGCACGGCATTGGCGCCAGCCGCTCTCGCCGGCCTCATGACGACCATCGCAACAGTCAAGCCCAGCAGAGCTATCGAGCTCGGCAACGCAATGCCAAGACCGGGGAATGGCGGGCTGGCGAATAGTCGTATGACCGACAGGAAGTACGGATTGCCGTTGCTGGCATTGAACAGCACCAGGGATGCTGCCACGAAGGTCGTCGCCAAGGCAGTCACCTGCCATCGTCGGTTCAGCAAGGCGCTTGGCACGCGAACGGGGGCAAAGACGGCGACCAGCGTAGCCAACCCGTGCGCCGACAGCACTGCAACGATCGTCAACTCGGACCAGCGTACCCATACCGCACCATACTCCAGGCTGTCAGCCTTCAGCGGCATCGCTGCCCATACCGCGAAAGACGTCAACGAGAGCGCGGCAAGCGCGGCACTGGCGGCCCAATGATTGACCGCCTCCAGCGGACTGGTCGTCTGTCCGAGGTCAGCTTTCGACAACAGCTTATGTATGAAAGCGCAGACGGGTGGAAGCACCAGCACGCAGACGGCGAAAACGAGGAGATCAGGACCTTTGTCGGATAAACCGATCCGCGCGACTATCAAGAACGTCCACAACACGCCCAGGACACCAAGAGAGAGAATGGCCGCAGACGGCGCCGAAAGCGCTATCCATCCTGGATAAGTGGAGATGATGCGGGCATGACTTGGCGGCAAATGAACTGAAGACTCCGCCTGCGCCATCTGTTGGACCACCCCGTTTTCTGTGGAACGGGTACTAGTCGAAATAGCACGCTCGATCCAGCCTGAGCCTCAGAACTGTGGAAACAGAAGAGGCGGCCAAACCAGCGACTGATTGAACGATCAAGAAGCCACTCATTTGTCGGCCCCCAGGACGCGGTCCTGCAACGCCTTAACAGCGCTCTCGCCGCCGGACCCCATGATGAAACCTGCCGCGGAATACGCATAAAAGCCGGCGCCGGTGAGGTCGTCGAGCATGTGGCCGAGGATCCCCCCGAGAAAGACCGCCGAAATCGCGCCGCCTGCACCCTGGACGATCCTGCGTCTCCACCTCTTTTCCGGAGCGAGGATTGCGCGGAAGGCGGCGCCGGCAAGCCCGGAAACCGCCAGCACCGAGATCTGGCTCCATAGCTCACGCAGTGCGTCGGCCAGGCTCGGCTGAGCGCTCATGGCTTCCACCCGCACAATTTTTGGCCCTTGCGGTCATGCGCGAGGATCTCGTTGACCTCCTGGTCGGACATCGCGGCAATCGCCTGGTGCGACGGCCGCATCGGTTTGGCGACGGCGCAGAACGAGCCGCCGCCGGTCTGGCAGGCGGTCAACGCGATCAGCATGCTGAGGGAGGCTATTTTCGCGCCCATCGGCTGAGCTCCTCGCGTGCGACATCGGGCGGCAGCGCACCGACGTCGTTTTGAATCTCGTCCGCGAGGTCGCGTGCGCCGATCTCGGCCTGGACGCGTTTCGCCCGCTCGGCCTTGGCGCCTTCGATCCGGCCCTTGAAGAAGGCAGCTACCAGCGTGATGAGAACGCCACCGAGCACAATCAACAGCGAGTTCACACCGAACATATCAGCCCTCGCCGTTGGAAACCTGGTAGACGCCTTCGGCAGCTGCGAGGCCCACCAGCGTGTCGCGGACGGCCTCCGGAAGGCCGGGCACATCGATTTGCAGATAGCGAAATCCGATCAGAAGCCCGACGCCGCCAAGGGCGACCAGATACTTTCGGGACTTTGCCGAGAAACGGCGCATGTCAGCGTCCTCCAGTGAAAAGGAAAATGAGCCATTCAAGAAGCCCTCGCCTTACGATGCGTGGCCTCGCTGGGATTGTTTCGACCGTTGCCGGTTTCGCGGCATCGCGGATTGGCGGCGTCTCGATCGACGGCGCCTGACCGTAGCCAATAGCTTTCAAGGCAGTGTCGTAGTCGCGAGCGATCAAGGCAATTTCGCCGGAGCTGTCCCTGCCGTTGACGATGCCGCGCGCGTCGTCGAAATTCGACTTCTGGAGGGTGATGTACGCATACCGGCTGGCGGAGATGGCATCGTCGCGCTCCTTCACCACCACACCGTCCTTGCGATGGTAGAGCCGCCGCTCCTCGAGCCACGCCCGGCAGGTCGAGAACACCTTCCAGCGACCGGTCTGCATGCGGTCGAGCATCTCGATCAGCCCGGCCTCGACGCCGTTGCCGCCATCCTCGAACGTCGCCTTGTCCCGAAGCATGGCGAGGCCCTGCTCCTGGTAGAGAGCGGAGTATTCCTTGCCGGATGCATCCTTGTCCTTGCGCAGGCCGTCATGCGGCCATGCCCAGGGCAGCCACGCGCCCCATGGCTTCAGCGCCGCCGCATGGATCACCGGCGTTGCCTGCGACTTGCGGTATTCTGATGTGACGTAGACCACGTCATTGTCGCGGTCATGCGCGAG
>Ga0070665_100007091_pt1 | contig 11384 bp, 12 predicted proteins | sample KBSS13metaG_FD_65862 | JGI IMG/M metagenome (GOLD analysis project Ga0070665, IMG submission 65862) | Switchgrass rhizosphere microbial communities from Kellogg Biological Station, Michigan, USA - KBS S1-3 metaG | ecosystem: Host-associated > Plants > Roots > Rhizosphere > Soil ...
CGTCGGCTCGGGCATTGGAGCGCTGGTCGCGGTCAACGACGGCCGCGCCAGCGTCGCCGTCGGAGTCACTGACGACCTCACCGGCCAGGTCAGCGCCGTGGACCTCGTCAAGGCCGCGGTGGCCGCTCTGGGCGGCGCTGGAGGTGGTGGTCGTCCTGACATGGCGCAGGGCGGCGGTCCCGATGCCTCCAAAGCGGAAGACGCCCTGGCTGCTATCCGTGACGCCCTGCAGAAGGTTGCCGCGTGATCGACACCGGCTCGTCCGAGCCAGTCAAGCTCAATGGCTCATGCCATTGCGGCGCGGTGAAGTTCACGGCCACTTTGACCGAAGGCTTCGCATCGGCGCGGCGATGTACCTGCTCGATCTGCCGAATGCGTGGCGCGGTCGCAGTGACGTCGACGCCTGCGGACTTCCAAATCACCGAAGGTGAGGACAATCTCGCGACCTACCGCTTCAACACCGGCGTCGCCGAGCATCATTTCTGCTCTGTCTGCGGCATCTACACTCACCATAAGCGGCGCTCGAACCCGAACGAGCTTGGGGTTAACGTCGCCTGCCTCGAAGGCGTCTCTCCGTTCGATTTTTGCGAGGTAGAAGTCCACGACGGTACGCGGCATCCGGTCGACGAGCCCAATCGCAGAAGCTACTCGGCAGGCATGCTGCGCTTCGAGCCCGCGACAGGCTGACAGGGCTGGAATTCATCATTTGAAAGAGCAATAACCTCAGACCGAGAAGGAGCGCCAAGTTGCGCAAGTTGCTTGTTTTTGCCGCAGTCCTCGCAGGTGCTTCACCAGGATCAGCATTCGCCCAGGCCACCGGCCCGAGGGATGGAACCACCAACGTCACGTCGGACCGCATCGGCATGCCGGGGACGATAAATGACCCGGTCGCGAATTATCAAAGCCAGCGAGCGCTGAACAATATTCCCGCAAATGAGAATGCCAAGGCCCTGGCCGCTAAACTCGGTCGCGCACGTCCCGCAAAGGCGGCTGAGCTAACCGCGGGCGTTCCAATCAACGACAATATGGGGGTCGTAATGGCCACCATCGAAAGGGTCGACCCCGACGGTGTCATCGTCTCGATGGGCGCAGCGAAGGTAAAGGTTCCGGTCGACGCCTTCGGCCACAATAATGCCGGTCTCCTTCTCGACATGACGAGAGCCCAGTTCGAGCAAGTCGTCGTGAAAGCGAACGCTGCCTCTTAGCCAGTTTCGGACCGTACGTCGCCCAGCCGCCTGGCCCCAAGGCGCGGCGCCTCATCAAGCTCGGCTTCAGCCTTAATTTGCGCGCGCTGCTGGGAGCGTTTCTCGTGGATTGAAGCGATCACCGGCCCCATCGGCAGTCCGATGTCGACAAGGACGGCTTCCGACAGTTGCAGCGATGATTCCAAGGTTTCCGGGACGGCATCGGTCACACCTGCTTTATAAAGCTGCGCCGCATGCTTGGTATCTCGGGCCCGGGCGACGATCACGAGATCGGGCAGCCAGGCACGCACCTTCTTGACTAATTTCGTGGATTGGACCGGATCGTCCATCGTCAGGACCAAGGCGGTGGCGTGGCCGAGGTTGAGCCGGTCGAGCAGAACGGGACCGCGCACGTCGCCGAAAAAGATTGGGAAACCGGCGTTCCGGCCGGCCTTGACGATATCGACGTCTGAATCGACGGCGACATAGGGCCTGCCATGCTCGCCCAGCATCTCGGCAACCATATGACCGACGCGGCCGAAACCGACGATGACCACTTTCTGCTCGTCGGGTCCGGGAAGCAGTTCGGCACCCTCGTCATCGCCCTCGATCTTGCGGGCAACCAGCCGACCGAGCCGGCCGAGGAGCGGCGTCAGCGTCAATCCCATCGCGGTCACAATCTGCCAGAATGAGGCGGTGGCCGGAGTGATGACCGACGCTCCCGCGGCAGCCGCAATCACGACCAATGTCATTTCGGACGGCGATGCCATCAGCAGCGAGACCTCGGCGGCCACGCCTCGAGTGACGCCCCCGGCGGCGCGGAAGATGAAAGCGGTCACGATGACCTTCAGTCCTAGAACCGCGATGAGCGCGACGAGCAGCGGCATCCATTCGCTCTCGATCACCCTGAAATCGATGCTCATTCCAACTGTGATCAGGAAGATGCCGAGCGCCAGGCCGCGGAAGGGCGCGGTGATGATTTCCACCTCATCCTGATATTCGGTCTCTGCGATCAGGATCCCGGCGACCAGCGCGCCGATGATCGGCGACAGGCCGATCGCCGACGTTGCGAGGCTGGCGGCGATCACCACGATCAGGCTCGCCGAAAGGAACAACTCCGGACTCTTGGTTCGCGCAGCCTGGGCGAACAGCCGAGGAAGCAGAATTCGGCCGAGAACCAGCATCGCCGCAACCACCAGGACCCCGAGCACAACGATGGTGAGGATCGAAGCAGCTGCGCCTTGGCCGGGACCTCGCTCGACAGCGCTCAGCGCAAACAGGACGGGCAGGATCGCGACGTCTTCAAACAGGAGGACTGCGAATGCCGATCGGCCGACGGGTGTGTTGAGACTGACCAGGGGCAAGACCAGCGCCATCGAAGAGTTCGAGAGCGCAAGCCCGAGAGCGATAGCGCCGCCAACGCTCTCTCCCTTTGCAAACAGCACCGCCGCGATGATCAATGCGACGAGCGTGAATTCGATCGTTCCGACCCGGAACAGCAGCCTGCGCATTCCCCACAGTCGGCGGAACGAGAGCTCGAGCCCGATTGAAAACAGCAGCAGGATGATGCCGAAATTGGCGAACGGTTCGATCCGCGCGCGGTCTGTGATCGTCAGCGCATTGAGCCACGTGTGATCCGCAGCCAAAGCGCCCAGCCCGAACGGGCCGACGATCATCCCGACGATGATGAAACCGATCACCGGCGTGATTTTCAGCCGCGCGAAGGCCGGGATCACGATACCCGCTGCGCCGAGGATTACGAGCGCGTCCTTCAAACCTTCCGGTGCCGTGCCGCCTACCATGAGATTCTTGTGCCTCTTTCAGCCGTGCGGCGATAGAGGCTGACGCCATGACGTCAGATCACGACCTGATCATCGTCGGAGGTGGACCGGCGGGCATGATGGCCGGCCTGTTGTTCGCGCGTGCCGGCTGCGACGTGCTGGTTCTGGAGAAGCACGCCGATTTCTTCCGCGATTTCCGCGGCGACACCGTCCACCCATCGACAATGGAGATCCTCGACCAGCTCGGGATGCTGAATCGCTTCCTCAAGCGCCCGCTCAACAGGGTCGATCGCGCCCAGCTCCAGATTGCCGGGCGCGACTGGGCGATCGGCGACCTTTCGCATCTCCATACGCCGGCGCCCTTCATCGCGATGATGCCGCAATGGGATTTCCTCGACTTTCTGCGCGAAGAGGCAAAGGCGTTCCCAGGCTTTCAGCTCCGCATGGAATCGCCTGTCGAGAGCTTCATCCAGGAGCGGGGCAGGGTGACGGGCGTACGGCTCGCCGACGGCAGCGAGCTGCGGTCGAAGCTGGTGATCGCCGCAGACGGCCGCACATCGATTGTTCGCACAATGCTCCCTTTGGAAGATCTCGGGGCGCCGATCGATGTCTTCTGGTTCCGGGTTGGCAAGAAAGGTCGAGAGGCGGGAGCGCTGCGCGGCAATGTCGCGCCCGGCCGGATCCTCGTGATGATCGACCGCGGCGACTATTGGCAATGCGCGTTCGTCATCCCCAAGGGCGCGGCTGAAAACTATCAGAGGCGCGGAATGCAGACGATCCGCGACGAGGTGGCCGAAGCGGCTCCGGCTGAGCTCGACCTGGCTGAGCTCGACGACATCAGCGACCTCCACCTGCTGACGGTGAAGCTCGACCGTCTCACCCGCTGGTCGAAGCCCGGACTGCTGGCCATCGGCGACGCGGCCCACGCCATGTCCCCGATCGGCGGGATCGGCATCAACCTCGCGATCCAGGACGCCGTGGCCGCCGCCAACGCGCTCGCCGGTCCGCTTGCGCGAGGCGAGGATGCTGATCCGCTGCTACAGCGCGTGCAGGACCGACGGATGTTTCCAACCCGAGTGATCCAGGGTGCGCAAAAGATCGCCCAGGAGCGGGTAATCGGCCGCGTTCTTCAGAATCTGTCGCCGATCACCAAGCCGCCGCTGATCGTCCGGTTGCTGGACAGCTATCCGCTGCTGCGGCGCATTCCCGGCCGGCTGATCGGCCTCGGCGTCAGGCGCGAACGGGTTCGCTCTCCTGAGGCGCCCATTCCTTCATAGCCGCCTCGAGATTGTGGACGATGGCTTCGAAGAATTGCTCGGTGGTCATCCACGCCTGCTCGGGGCCGACCAGGATCGCGAGATCCTTGGTCATCTGACCTGACTCGACGGTTTCGATGCACACCCGCTCGAGCGTCTCGGCGAAGCGGACGACCTCGGGCGTGTCGTCGAACTTGCCGCGATACTTGAGGCCACCGGTCCAGGCGAAGATTGAGGCGATCGGATTGGTCGAGGTCGCCTTGCCCTGCTGGTGCATGCGGTAGTGGCGGGTGACCGTGCCGTGGGCGGCCTCGGCTTCGACGGTCTTGCCGTCCGGGGTCATCAGCACCGAAGTCATCAGTCCAAGTGAACCGAAACCCTGCGCGACCTGGTCGGACTGAACGTCGCCGTCGTAATTCTTGCAGGCCCAGACGAACTTGCCGCTCCATTTGAGGGCTGAAGCGACCATGTCGTCGATCAGGCGATGCTGATATTCAATACCAGCTTCGGCGAACTTCGCCTTGTATTCGCTGTCATAAATCTCCTGAAAGATATCCTTGAAGCGCCCGTCATAGGCTTTGAGGATCGTGTTCTTCGTCGAGAGATAGAGCGGCCACTTCCGCCCCAGGCTGTAATTGAAGCATGCATGGGCGAAGTCGCGGATCGACTCGTCAAGATTGTACATGCCCATGGCGACGCCCGAGCCGGGAAAGTCGAAAACGTCGAATTCCAGCTTCTCGCCGTCATTACCGACCCAGGTCATGGTCAGCTTGCCCGGTCCGGGAACCTTGAAATCGGTCGCGCGATACTGATCGCCGAACGCATGGCGGCCGACAACGATCGGGTCGGTCCAGCCCGGGATCAACCGCGGGACATTGGAGATGACGATCGGCTCGCGGAAAATGCAGCCGCCAAGGATGTTGCGGATCGTCCCGTTGGGCGACTTCCACATCTTCTTGAGCTTGAATTCCTCGACCCGAGCTTCGTCGGGCGTGATGGTGGCGCATTTGACGCCCACACCATGCTGCTTGATCGCATTGGCGGAATCGACCGTGACTTGGTCATCGGTTGCATCACGGTTCTCGATCGAGAGGTCGTAATAGAGCAGCTCGACGTCGAGGTAGGGCTGGATCAGCCGTTCTCGGATCCACTGCCAGATGATGCGAGTCATTTCGTCGCCGTCGAGTTCGACGACCGGGTTCTTCACCTTGATCTTGGCCATTGCTTTCCTGCTTTTCGAATTTTGCGGCGCTCTAGGATGCCGTCCAAACGCACGCAACCGCGGCGTTGTGCCTGGGGCTGACCGCCACTAAGGCATCGCGCCATGCCCAGCATCGACAAGCACGAAAGTCCGCTGCCCACGACGACCGTCAAATGGCGCTTCCCTTCGGTTCACCCGGAAGGCCGCAAATATGCCGTGGCAGTGGGAGCGGCGACGGCGCTCTGCTTCGTCCTGCACTGGGAATTCCTCGGCTGGATCCTCGCCGGCCTGACGATCTGGGTGGCTAGTTTCTTCCGCGATCCGGTGCGGACGACGCCCCGCGGCGGAAAGCTGATCGTTTCTCCGGCCGATGGGCTGGTGACGATGATCGCCAAGGTTCCGCCGCCGCCCGAGCTCAGGGGCGGGGACGGCCTCGGCGATCCCGACTACACCCGCGTGTCGATCTTCATGAGCGTCTTCGATGTTCACATAAACCGGGCGCCCATCGCCGGCCGGGTCACGCGGATTGCCTATGTGCCTGGGAAATTTGTCAACGCCGACCTCGACAAGGCGAGCGAGGACAATGAGCGCCAGCATTTCCTGATCGAGGGCGAGGATGGCTTGCGGATCGGCTTCACCCAGATCGCGGGTCTCGTCGCCCGCCGAATCCTCTCGTTCGTCCGCCAGGGCGATGTCGTCGATGCCGGCCAGCGGATCGGCCTGATCCGCTTCGGCAGCCGCGTGGACGTCTATCTGCCGAGCGGAACCGCGCCCAAGGTGCTGCTCGGGCAGCGCGCGATCGCCGGCGAAACGATCCTTGCCGAAATCGATGTCGATGCAACGCTGACCGGGATCAGCCAGTGAGCGACGAGCGGGATCCGCGGCGGATCCCGTTCCGCGCCATGATCCCCAATGCGATTACAGCATTGGCGCTATGCTTTGGGCTGACCGGCGTCAGCCTTGCGATTCGAGGCGACTGGGAGCGCGCGCTCGGGGCAATCGTGCTGGCTGGCGTGCTCGACGGTCTCGACGGTCGAATCGCGCGGCTGCTCCGGGCGCAGAGCCGGTTCGGTGCCGAGCTCGATTCCCTCTCGGACAATATCGCCTTCGGCACCGCCCCCGCGCTGATCTTGTTCCTGTGGTCGCTTCAGACTGCGCCGCGCTTTGGCTGGATCGCTTCACTTGCTTTGGCAGTGTGCTGCGCGCTTCGACTGGCGCGATTCAACGCGCGTCTCGACGCCGGCGAGCAACCGCACAAGGCCGCGGGCTTCAACACCGGAGTGCCAGCGCCCGCCGGGGCAGGACTCGCCTTCGTGCCGATTTATCTGTGGCTGATTACCCGCGACGATCGCTTTCGCGACTGGCAGGCGGTGATGCCTTGGACTCTGTTCATTGCCGCGCTGATGATCTCCGCCCTGCCAACTTATAGCTGGTCCAGCATCCGCATTCGTCCGGCGTGGCGCATGTTCGCGTTGGCCGGGATCGCGCTGCTCGGCGCGACACTGATCGTCACTCCGTGGCCGACCTTGCTAGTGTTGGCGGTGCTTTACCTGGTGATGATCCCGTTCGCCGTTGCCGGCTACGCTCGGGTCAAGCGGCGGCGCGCCACTCCGCGTTCGCGCGGATAGGCTTCCGCAAGTTGGCGCGGACCCGCAAGCGGACCGGTGCCGACGCGAATTCCGGTTGCTGCACGGGTGCGCCCTTGAGGGCGGCGGCGATCTTCGCGCCGCTCTCCTCAAGAACTGCCGCACCGACGACAACCAGGAGCCAAAGTGTTCCGAGGAAGACGAGGGTGCCCAATGCTGCAATCATCGCATCCGATCCTTCTTGGGAGCGCCTAACCGAACTGGACCGTTTTTGTTCCAGTCAAGCAACGGATCGCTCGGGTGAGGTGAACTAATGTTCCCTATATGTTCTCATGTGTCAAGGCCGTCGCCAAGGCCTTGAAACATGCGGCTTCTTCGACTAGGTGCCCGCGCATCCCACAGGTGGAGCTTACATACCGGTGCCGGCCGTAAGGCTGGTCATTCGGCTCCACTGAGGCAGAACCGGAAGGAGAAAGATTATGGCGGCCACGGTCGTCACCATGCAGCAATTGCTCGAGGCCGGAGCGCATTTCGGCCACCAGACCCACCGCTGGAACCCCAAGATGAAGCCGTACATATTCGGCGACCGCAATGGGGTGCACATCATCGACCTGTCGCAGACCGTGCCGCTGTTCGCGCGTGCGCTCGACTTCGTCCAGCAGACCGTCGCTCGCGGCGGCAAGGTGCTGTTCGTCGGCACCAAGCGCCAGGCGCAAGACGCGATCGCGGAAGCGGCCCAGACCTCGGGCCAGCATTTCGTCAATCACCGCTGGCTCGGCGGAATGCTGACCAACTGGAAGACGATTTCCAACTCGATCAAGCGCCTCAAGAGCCTTGAAGAGCAGCTGTCTGGTGACACCGCCGGCCTCACCAAGAAGGAAGTGCTCCAGCTGACCCGGGAGCGCGACAAGCTCGAGAAGAGCCTTGGCGGCATCCGCGACATGGGCGGCCTTCCGGACATCATGTTCGTGGTCGACACCAACAAGGAAGAGCTGGCCATCAAGGAAGCGAACGTCCTTGGCATTCCGGTCGTCGCCATCCTCGATTCGAACAGCGACCCGAGCGGCATCGCTTTCCCGGTCCCAGGCAATGACGACGCCAGCCGCGCCATCCGCCTCTACACCGACGCGGTGGCCCAGGCGGTCGGCGAAGGCCGCACCGGCAATGCCGCTGCGCGTGGACAGGACGTCGGCGAGATGGCCGAACCGCCGGCCGAAGTCGCGCTGGAAGCCTGACGCGAGGATACCCATCTTCCGTTCGGGCTGAGCAAAGTCGAAGCCCTGTCTTCAGTTTGAAAGAACAAGACGGCCCTTCGACAGGCTCAGGGCGAACGGTTTTGTGCAAAGGAAAACGACATGGCTGAGATCACGGCCGCATCTGTGAAGGAACTGCGCGAGCGCACGAGCGCCGGCATGATGGACTGCAAGAAGGCCCTTGCCGAGACCAACGGCGACATGGAAGCCGCGATCGACTGGCTGCGCGCCAAGGGTCTTTCCGCGGCCGCCAAGAAGGCCGGACGGACGGCGTCTGAGGGCCTTGTCGGAGTTACCGTCGAGGGCAAGCGCGGCGCGGTCGTCGAAGTGAACTCTGAGACTGACTTCGTTGCCAAGAACGAGCTGTTCCAGGACTTCGTGTCGAATGTCGCGAAGCTGGCGCTTCAGAACGGAACCGACGTCGAGACGCTGGGCGCTGCTCAGTATCCCGAGGGCGGCACCGTTCAGGAGAAGCTGACAGACAACATCGCCAAGATCGGCGAGAACCAGTCGCTGCGCCGTGCCGCGGTGATCGAGGTCGGCGAGGGCGCGGTCGTGCCTTACGTCCATAACCAGGTCGCTCCGGGCCTCGGCAAGATCGGCGTGCTGGTCGCGCTCGAGAGCGCTGCGCCCGCCGAGACGTTGACGGCGCTCGGCAAGCAGATCGCGATGCATGTCGCCGCAGCTCATCCGCTCGCCCTCTCGGCCGAGGAACTTCCCGCCGAGCTCATTGAGCGCGAGCGCTCGATCGCGATGGAGAAGGCGAAGGAGAGTGGCAAGCCGCTGAACATCATCGAAAAGATGGTGGAAGGCGGGCTCGCCAAGTTCCGCAAGGAAAACGCCTTGACCTCGCAGATCTTTGTGATCGACGGAAAAACTCCGGTGGCCGAAGTCGTTGCGGCAGCCGCCAAGGACACCGGCACGGGTATCGCGCTCAAGGGCTTCATACGCTTCCAGCTTGGCGAGGGCATCGAGAAGAAGGTCGACGACTTCGCGGCCGAGGTCGCCGCGGCTTCGGGCGTTAAAAAAAACCCTGAGCCTGTCGCCTGATCTACTGACGACTGCTTAGCAGTTGGCAACCGAGCGGCTCGGCCATAAAGGCTGGGCCGCTTTGTTGCATCTTGGAGACTGTCCGGCCGCATGACCCGCCCTCGCTTCAATCGGATCCTGCTCAAGGTCTCGGGCGAGGCGTTGATGGGGCAGGGACAGTTCGGCATCGATCCGGACGCGACGGCGGCGCTCGCAACCGAGATCGCGGCGGCCAAGTCGAAAGGCCATGAGCTCTGCCTTGTCGTCGGCGGCGGCAACATCTTCCGGGGCATGGCCGCCGCCGCCAAGGGCTTCGATCGAGCAACCGCGGACTACATGGGCATGCTGGCGACGGTGATGAACGCGCTGGCGCTTCAGAACGCGCTGGAAAAGCTCGGCGTGGACACCCGCGTCCTGTCGGCCATCCCAATGGCGAGCGTATCCGAGCCGTACATCCGTAGACGGGCGCTGAGGCACCTCGAGAAAGGGCGGATCGTGCTGTTCGCCGCAGGCACGGGCAATCCATATTTCACGACTGACACAGCGGCCGCGCTGCGGGCGGCCGAGATGAGTTGCGACGCCTTGTTCAAGGGCACCAGCGTGGACGGCATCTACACCGCTGACCCGAAGAAGGTCGCGGATGCAACGCGCTATGACAGCGTGACCTTCGGTCGTGTCCTCAGCGACGACCTCAAGGTCATGGATGCCGCAGCAGTCGCGCTGTGCCGCGACAACAACATTCCGATCGTCGTGTTCAACATCCGCCAACCGGGCAACCTCGCCCAGGTGATCGAAGGCGGGGGAACGGCGACGGTCGTGCAGAACGGAGACTAGTGAATGACCACCACCGTCAGCACCGCCGACCTCAAGCGCCGAATGCACGGCGCGGTCGAAGCGCTGAAGCACGACCTTGGCGGGCTGCGCACCGGGCGCGCCTCAACGGCGCTGCTCGATCCGATTCACGTAGAGGTCTATGGCTCCAACATGCCGCTAAACCAGGTGGCTACGGTCTCGACGCCCGAAGCGCGGATGTTGTCGGTGCAGGTATGGGACCGCTCGAACGTCGGACCGGTGGAGAAAGCGATCCGGTCGGCGGGGCTCGGCCTCAACCCAATCACCGACGGACAGATGATCCGACTGCCGATCCCCGAGCTTACCGAGGAACGCCGCAAGGAGCTGGCCAAGCTGGTCGGCCAATATGCGGAGAAGGCTCGTATCGCGGTCCGCAACGTCCGTCGCGACGGCATGGAACACCTCAAGGCTGACGAGAAGAAGCATGAGATCAGCGAAGACGAGCGCAAGCGGCTCGAGAATGAGGTCCAGAAGCTGACGGACGAGACGATCAAGGAGATCGACGACGCTTCGGCCATCAAGGAAAAGGAAATCCTCGGCAAGTGACCTCGGCACCGGCCCCGAGTGAGGGCGCGGTCGGGCTCGGAAGCGGCAGCAGGGTCCCGCGTCACGTCGCGATCATCATGGATGGCAACGGCCGCTGGGCGAAGCAGCGCGGCCTGCCGAGGGCTGCGGGTCATAAGGCCGGTGCCGAAGCGGTTCGCCGCGCCCTCCAGGCGGCCGCCGACCACGGCGTCGAGGTTCTGACGCTCTACGCTTTCTCTTCGGAGAACTGGCGGCGCAGCGATGAGGAGATCTCGGACCTCACGGCGCTCATGCGCTTCTATCTCGAACGCGAGCTCAAGACTCTTCAGAAGGAAGGGGTCCGGCTGAAGCTGATCGGAGACCATTCGGCCTTCGGCGGAGAGCTTTCAGAGCGCCTGGAGAAAGCGGTCGAGCGCACTGCATCCAACACGCGCCTGACGCTGGTCGTGGCGCTGAGCTACGGCTCGAGAGCGGAGATCGCCGCTGCGGCGCGCGAGCTTGCCGCCAAGGCGGCTGCAGGCGACATCGATCCAGCCGCAATCGACGAAGCGGCGCTCGGAGCGGAGCTCCAGACTGCCGGCCTGCCGGACCTCGACCTGCTGATCCGGACCTCGGGCGAAGTCCGCCTTTCCAACTTCCTGCTGTGGCAGGCTGCCTACGCCGAGCTGTTATTCATCGACACCCTGTGGCCCGACTTCGACGAGGCCTGCTTCGCCG
>Ga0070665_100007092_pt1 | contig 11384 bp, 12 predicted proteins | sample KBSS13metaG_FD_65862 | JGI IMG/M metagenome (GOLD analysis project Ga0070665, IMG submission 65862) | Switchgrass rhizosphere microbial communities from Kellogg Biological Station, Michigan, USA - KBS S1-3 metaG | ecosystem: Host-associated > Plants > Roots > Rhizosphere > Soil ...
CCCGTCTCAGAGACCCCGTCTCAGAGACCCCGTCTCAGAGACCCCGTCTCAGAGGCCCCGTCTCAGAGACCCCGTCTCAGAGACGCCGTCTCAGAGGTCCCGTCTCAGAGACGCCGTCTCAGAGACCCCGTCTCAGAGACGCCGTCTCAGAGGTCTCACGCCGGCTGGGGAATCGGGAGCTGACCCCACTTGATCCGGGTGTAGGCGATCCGGAACCCGTTGCGCTCGGCGTTGCGCTGCGATCCGCTGCCGGGCAGCGCACCCATCAACGCGATGTCGCAGCCCTGCGCCGCCGCAAAGCGCAGGCGATGATCGAGCAGCGCGAGCTGCGCACCGCGGTTGCGCCCCTCGGGAATCGTGCTCGCGCCGGCCAGGTGCGCGACGCCGTCGACCACGCTCAAGGCGGCGGTCGCGATCGGCTGACCGTCCAGCTCCGCGAGGAACAGCGACACGCCTTCGCTCGCGGCATTGGCCCGCGCCATCTCGAAGATGAAGTCGCCGAACCCCGATTGGCTCCAGCCGGCCGCCGATGTCCGCGCGAACACCTCCAGGTCGTCGGCCTCGACGATTCGGACGGTGACCGCAGGCCGCATGCCCGCCCCCGCTTCGCGGCCTTCTGAAGCGCGCGGCTCAGGCTCCCCAACACTGATTGGTTGGTACATCACGCTGGTGAACTCGAACGGCCGGTAGCCGCGTGCGGTGAGCATCGGCACCAGCTTGTCGTCGGCCAGCGGGCTGACTTCGTGATGGACCGGGGCGCCGCGCTCCACGAAGAACGCCTCGATGCGATCCAGATCCTCGTCGGCCGGAAGCTGCGCAATCCCGAGGCCGAACGTCTGCGTCGCGGGCGAGGCCGGACCGTCGAACATGGCGTAGGCGCCGGCCACCGCGATCCAGCAGGCACCGGACGAAGGGCGCACCCGCGCTCGAGACTCGACGAAGCGGACGTTGCTGAGCGCTTCGGCGCGCTCGAGCCGGCGAGACAAGGCGAGGTCGGCAAGCGGAAACGGCGCGCTCACGGGATGAGACGCAGCTCGCGGCCGTCCGGCAGCGTCAGCGAGCGGACCGCCGCCGTCCGCGGCAGCTCGTAGAGAAAGGCGATCGTGCCGCGCGCCTCGGCCTCGATCGTCACGCTGTCGCCCGCTCTCCGGATCAGCGAGACGATGGCATCGGACGGCAGAATCTGGCCGACCTCCTGATCGACCGGAATCCGATCGAGCGGGATGATAAGCGTGGCGCCGCCGCCGGCGCCGATCGGATCGTAGGCACCGCCCGAGGTCACGAGGCGGAACCGGCGGACCTCCGTCTCGGTCGGCTCGTCACCCAGCAGAAGCGTCACGACGAACAGCCTATGGTCGGCCGCCGGGCGCACGGTTCCCTTGAGGGTCAACGACGGGATCTCGAACGGCATAGCCCCGGGGATTTCCTGACTCGCGGTCACCTGTGTGAGGACGGGCTGGGCGGCAAGCGGGTGCGCGGCCGTCAGGAGCGCAGCCACCGCAGCGGCGATGACGTTCATGGCGTGCACACCGCGGTGTAGCCATATCGACCTCAGCACGCTAGACCTGCGCCTTCATCAGATGCCCCATGCTCCCCGAGACCTTCAAGCCGTCGCGCCGGCCGTCGTAGTAGCGCTGATTGATCGCCTCCGGCCCGACGTCGGTGACCAGGCTGAATCCGGCTGCCGTCAGATCGCGCTCGAGGCGCGAAGGCTCGAAGAACGTCTGCCACGGCTCATCGGCGGCGGCCAACCGGGCGGCCACCTCGTTGAACGCCGCGCGCTCCAGCACGCCGAGGTTCGCCGGCGGGATGGCGTAGTCGAACACGACGGTCGTACGGCGCGGCAGCTCCGCGATCCAGCGCAGCGTGGCACTCACGGCCTGGGCGCCGAGATACGGCACGACCCCGAGCCACGACAGGAATGCCGGCGCTTCAGCGTCGAAGCCGGCATCGCGCAGCCGATCGGACAGCGCCTCGGTTTCAAAATTCACCGCCGCGAACACCAGCGACTCAGGCAGCGGGATGTTGGCCGCCTGCAGCCGTTCGCGCTTCCAGATCTGTGTGGCGGGATAGTCCACCTCGAACACGCGCAGCGTCGGATGCGGGTTGCGATACGCGAAGGTATCCAGGCCGGCGCCGAGGACGACATACTGCCGCACGCCGCCGGCAACGGCGTCCGCGAGCTCGTCCTCGACCAGCCGGCTGCGCGCCGCGATGAACGCCCGCAGCGAGCGGTCCCATCGTCTCGCGTCGAAGGCGCGGGGATCGGCGGCCAGGGCGGCGCGCTCGTCGGCGCCGATGATCCGGAGCGCCAGGGGATCGGCAAACACCGGCGGCTCGTCGAGCAGCTGGTGCGCCGCCCGCCGAAGCGCCACGCGCAGCGCCGTCCTGCTGGCCGTGTTCGGCTTCACATTCGACTGAGAAAGGAAAAGGGCGACGGCCTGTTGACCGTCGCCCTCACGCATTCTTAATTCCTAATTCCTACTTCTTAATTCTAGACTCCGGCTGCCGTGTTCCGCGTCTTGGCGGGGAAGATCTCCTTGAACGCGGTCATGAACCGGGCCATCTCCTCGTCGGTGCCGATCGAAACGCGCATGTGCGTCGTCATCGGCGGGAACGGCCGGCCGACCTGGACCTTCTTCGCCAGGAACTCCTGGATCACCGGCTGAATCTCGCGGCCGATGTTGACCATGAAGAAGTTCGTCTCCGAGGGGATCGTCTCGTAGCCGTAGGCGTTGAGCTCGGCAGTCGTCTTCTTGCGGCTGTCGGTGACCATCTTCTTGATGCTGGCCTGCGACGCCGTGTCCTTGAGCGCGGCGACGCCGCCGTGCTTCACGAGCGCGTTGATGCTGCCCATGCTGTAGGGACGCATCTTGTCGATCATCTCCTTGCTCGCGATGGCATAGCCGAGCCGCATGCCGGCCAACGCCGCGATCTTCGAGAAGGTGCGGGCGATGATCACCGGGCGCCCCTCGAGGACGTACGGCACCGAGGTGGCGTACTCGGGGTTGTCCACGAAGTGGTGGTAGGCCTCGTCGATCAGCACCGGCATGCCGGCCGGGATGCCGTCGAGGAGCTGCTTCACTTCCTTGCTGGTGACGATCAGGCCGGTCGGGTTGTTCGGGTTGCACAGATAGACGAACCCGAGCTTGTCGGCGTTGGTGTGGGCCGCCTTGATCATCGCCGGGATGTCCTGGCGGTAATCCTTGCCGAGCGGCAGCGTGATCGCTTCCGACTTGATGCTGGTCGCGTGCTGATACACCGAGCCGTAGGACGGGGTGACGCCGAGCACTTTCTTGCCCGCCGGCAGGAATGTCGTGCCGACGACGTCCAGCACCTCGCCGGAGCCGGCGGTCAGCAGGATGTTCTCCGGCTTCACGCCGTGATGCTTGGCGATTTCCTGCACGATCCCGCCGTCCGGGTAACCGTAGCGGTTCGAGTACTTCCAGGCGTTGTTCATCGCCTTCATCACGGATTCAGGCGGTCCCCAGCAGTTCTCGTTGCTCGAGAGGTGCGCGAACGAATCGTATTCGTTCGAGAGCGCGCCGGGACGCGCGGCGCCGCCGCCTTGCGTCCGGCCCTGTGCGAAGAGATCGATCTCGGTGCCGACTCCCAGGTAGCCGAGCGCGGCCGCGAATCCGCCAACGAAACTCCGACGTGAAACTGTCATGGCTCCTCCGTTCTCAAGGGCCGATCGATCGAATCGAGGCATTCTAGCCGGGTTTTCGTTACTTTTTCCCAACATTTTCGTACCACTTCAGGTTGGCGGTCGCGGTGCCGATGCACACGATGTCCATGCGCTTATCGGCGTTCAAGTCCGCTGCTGCGCACCCGGCGCCGGCCATGCCCCCCTCGTCGATGGCCCGCTTGGTCCAGCTGGCCCCGTCGGCCGAGGCCGTATAGAGCATCAGGCTGCGGGCGCCGCCGCGCTGGCCGGCGATCACCTCGTCGCGGCCGTCGCCGTCCACGTCCACCGTGACGATGGAGTGGCCGTCGGTGATGCCGTCGTCGATCATCTGGCGCGCCCAGGAGCTGCCGGTGGGCTTGTAGATGACGACCTGGTTGCCGTGCCAGGGCTCGATCGTCGCGATGAACTTCTGCGCGCCGAGCTTGCCGAGCGCGACGTCGCTGGTGCCGCTCTTCGGCCACGGGTCGGGATCGCCCTTGGTCATCTCGGTCGGCGTCCACTTGCCGTTCGCGAAGCGGTGCAGGTAGATCCCCATGAACCCCGCGCTCATCAGCGCCTGTCCTTTCACGCCTTCCCACGCCATCGGCTCGATGCCGTGGATGAGACCAGTGAAGGTGTCGGTGACGGTCTCGCGCTTGAATTCCGGCGCGCGGTAGAAATAAATCGAGACCGGGGTCTTGTAGTCAGGCGCGGCGGAATCCATCCCGATGAGCGGCGCCATCACCAGCATCTTCTTGCCGCTGCCGTCGGCGTCGACCCAGCGCAGACGGTGCGCGGTCGGCACCGCGTCGATTTCCTTGTAGGTCCACGGCTGGGTCACGTCCGCGCCGTGCGTCAACAGGCCGACCTGTCCCTTGCTCGTCTTCGTCGAGGTGGTGAATCCCTGCGCGACGGCGATCTCCGGGATGCCGTCGCCGTCGATGTCGTAGACGCTCGCGTTGATCAACTGTGAGACGCCGGCGGCCAGGACGTGCTTCTGCCAGCTCGGGTTCTCATACCACAGCAGCTCCGGCAGCCCCGACGCCAGCGCGATGATGTCCGGCTTGCCGTCCTTGTTCAGATCCGCGATCACGGTCTGGTAGCCGCCGCGCAGGCCGGTGCCGATCTCGTGGGCAACGAACTCCGTGGCACCGGGTGCCGGCGCCTGCGCGTGCACGAACCGTCGCGAGGCGACTTGAACGGCGATCAGGGCGACCACGGCGAGCAGCAGGAAACGGGCGCGCGTTCGGGACGTCATGTGGGCTCCTCGCGGGTGATGTTAACATCCGCCCGTTCCCCATGCCGCGCCTTATCGCCTTTCTCCGGGCCATCAACGTCGGGGGCCACACCGTGACGATGGAGAAGCTGCGCAGGGAGTTCGAGGGCCTGGGCCTGAAGGACGTCGAGACATTCATCGCCAGCGGGAACGTGATCTTCACGGCGCGTCAGGCCGACACCGTGGCGCTGGAGAAGAAGATCGAGGCGCGCCTGCACAAGGCGCTGGGCTACGAGGTCGCGACCTTCGTCCGGAGCTGCGAGGAGGTCGCGGCGGTCGCCGGCTACCTCCCGTTCCCGGGGACCCGGATCGACGGCGACGCGACGATCTACGTCGGCTTCGTCGACCGCCCGCTCGATGCAGCGGACACGCGCGCGGTGATGGCGTTCAAGACCGAGGTGGACGATTTCCGCGTCAAGGGACGCGAAGTGTACTGGCTGCGCAAGGCGCGGCAGGCCGAATCACCGTTCAAGTACGTCAGCCTGGAAAAGAAACTGAAGATCCGCGTGACCTTCCGCGGCATCAACACCGTGGCGCGGCTGGCGGCCAAACACGGTCCGTCATGATCCCTTTATGATTACGACGCGCACGCTCGACCGCATCACCATCCTCGACCTGCACGGCCCGCTCAGCGCAGGACAGGAGGACGCCGCCCTGCGCAAGGCCGTTCGCCTGGCGTTCGAGAACGGCGCGCACACGGTCATCCTCAACATGCGGGACGTCCCGGGCATCGACTCGTCCGGCGTCGCCGCGCTGGCGTCGGGCCACATGACGGCGACCAACCGCAGCGGTCAGCTGAAGCTGAGCAACCTGCAGCAGAAGCTGAAGGACATCTTCGCGATCATGCGGCTCGACACGGTCTTCGATTCGTACGAGACGGAGGCCGCCGCGATCGCGAGCGCGAAGATCCCGGAGGTATAGGGGTCAGATCTCGATTTTCTCATTCCCTCGCGCGATAGATGGGAACGGAGAAAATCGAGATCTGACCCCTACCTCGCCAGCTTCGTCAACGCGTCGCCGGTGACGCGGACGATCGACCAGCCGTCCATCAGCCTCGCGCCGAGGCCCTTGTAGAACCCGATCGCCGGCTCGTTCCAGTCGAGCACCGACCACTCGAAGCGGCCGCAGCCGCGCTCCACCGCGATGGCCGCCAGGCGCTTCATCAACGCGAGGCCGAGGCCGTGGCCGCGCCACTCCGGCACCACGAACAGGTCCTCGAGATACAGCCCCGGCTTGCCGAGGAAGGTCGAGTAGTTCGGAAAGAACAAGGCGAAGCCGGCCGGCGTGTCCCCCGCGTAGGCGATGATCACGTCGGCGGCCGGACGCGCGCCGAACAGCGTCTCGCGCAGTCCAGCTTCGGTCGCGGTCACCTCGTGCGCCAGCTTCTCGTAGACCGCCAGGCCGTTGATCAGCTCCAGGATCAGCGGCACATCGCGCTCGGTGGCGCGCTCGATGCGAATCGATGTCTCACTCATTGGATCCGTTTTCCTTCCGCTGAAGTCTTGATCAGCGCCGCCAGCCGCCGTGCCCGCGTCTCGGGCTGCTTGGCGCTCATCACATAGAACGCCATCAGCCGCCGGTACCCGGGCGGCTGGGCGCAGAAGAATGCCCACGCCGCTTTCTCGGCCTTGAACGTCCGCTCGAGTGCCGGCTCGAGCGCCTTCGGTCTGTTCTCGAAGGAGTAGACGCCGGTCTTCTTCGGATCGCGCCGCTGCCACGCCTCGAGCCCCGGCGTCGCCACGCGCCTGGCCGCGATCAGCTCCTCGAGACGCCTCGCGTTGACGAGGCTCCAGATGCTGTCTGCCTTGCGCGGCGTGAAGCGATGCGTGTAGCGCGCTTCGTCGACGCGCTTCTTGATGCCGTCGATCCAGCCGTAGCACAGCGCCTCGTCGACGGCTTCCTTGTACGTGATGCCGGCGATGCCGGAGGCTTTCTTGTAGAAACCGACGAGCAGCTCCTTCTCGCTTGCGTGGTGTGCGGCGAGCCAGCGGCGAAAGTCGGCCGCGGTCTTGAAATACCGCGCGGTCATGCTTTCTTCAACAACGCGATCTGCCCGCCGTGATACGTCCCGTGCTCGACGACGCCGTCCAGCAGGATGCCGACGGGATACTCGAGATTCTTGACGCGCGCGTCCAGCGCCGCATCGTCGAGCAGCCGGACGTCGGCGGCGAGCTGCCGATGGCTCTCCTTCAAGCGCTCCACAATCTGCGCCCACGCGGAGTCGGACGCGGCGTCAGGCCCCGGCTCCGGCCAGTCCTGCTCGGGTGTCGGATCGCCGAGAAATTCGCCATGGATCCGCTGACGCGCGATGTCGGCCCAGGCGGTGACGTGCAGCACGATCTCCCAGATACTGTGCGCGCCGGCGATCGGACGCGCCCGCGCGCGGGCCGCGTCGACCTGGTCGAGGACCTCGAGCAAGGCCGGCCCGTGCCACATCGGCCCGGTGACCGTCCGTTCGATATGATTCGCCAGGCGGGTCGCTCGGCTCATAAACCATTTCCCTCCGTCCGTCGTCTATTCGTTCACCATTATGCCCAACCTGAAGTTCGCGCTCCGGACCCTGTTCAAGACCCCCTTCGTCACGATCGTGGCGATCGTGTCGCTGGCCCTCGGCATCGGCGCGAACGCCGCCATCTTCTCGCTCTTCAACCAGCTGCTGATGAAGCCGCTGCCGGTGCCCGAGCCGATGCGGCTGGTCAACCTGGCCGCCCCCGGACCCAAGCCGGGGTCGCAGAACTGCAGCCAGGCCGGCGACTGCGAGACGGTGTTCAGCTATTTGATGTTCCGCGATCTGGAGAAGGTCCAGACCCCGTTCACCGGCATCGCCGCGCACCTCTCGTTTGGCGCCAACCTGAGCGCGAAGGGCCAGACCCAGGACGGCGAGGGCATGCTGGTCTCTGGCAGCTATTTTCCGGTGCTCGGCCTGACGCCGGCAATCGGCCGCTTGCTGACGCCGGACGACGATCGCGCGCCCGGCGAGTCGCACGTGGTGGTGCTCGGCTACACCTACTGGCAGAACCGGTTCGGCGCCGACCCGGCGGTGCTGGGACAGCCGCTCATCGTCAACGGCCAGACCATGACGATCGTCGGCGTCGCGCCGAAGGGGTTCGACGGCACGACGCTCGGCGTCAAGCCGAAGGTGTACGCACCGATCACCATGCGGGGTTTCTCGCAGCTGTCGAAGGCGTTCGACAACCGGCGCAACTACTGGACGTACCTGTTCGCGCGGCTGAAGCCGGGCGTCTCGATCGAGCAGGCGCGCACCGCGATGGCGACGCCGTATCACACGATCGTCAACGACGTCGAGGTGCCGCTGCAGAAGGGCATGAGCCCGCAGACGATGGCGCGGTTCCAGGCGAAGCCGATTCTGCTCGACCCTGGAAGCCGCGGCCAGAGCAGCGTGTCGCGGGAGGCAAAGGCGCCGCTCACGCTGCTGCTGGGCGTAACCGGGTTTGTGCTGTTGATCGCCTGCGCGAACATCGCGAACCTGCTGCTGGCCCGAGGCGCCGGGCGTGCTGGCGAGATGGCGATCCGGCTGTCGATCGGCGCGGGCCGGGGACAACTCGTGCGCCAACTGCTCGGCGAGTCGCTGCTGCTCGCGGTCTTCGGCGGTCTTGGCGGGCTGGTCGTCGCGCAGTGGACCTTGAATCTCATGGCGGCGCTGCTGCCGGCGCAGGCGGCCGAGACCGTGTCGCTGACCATCGATCCGATCGTCATGCTGTTTGCGGCGGCGCTGGCGATCGGCACCGGCGTGCTGTTCGGGCTGTTCCCGGCGCTGCACAGCACGCGGCCGGACCTGATCTCGGCCTTGAAGGGACAGAGCGGTCAGCCATCGGGTGCGCGGTCGGCGTCGCGCTTCCGCACGTCGCTGGCGACGGCGCAGATCGCGCTGTCGATGGCGCTGCTGGTGTCGGCGGGCCTGTTCACGCGCAGCCTGTTCAACATCAGCCGCGTCGATCTCGGCCTGCACGCCGACAACGTCGTGGTGTTTCAGATCTCGCCGGTGCGCAACGGCTACAAGGTGGAGCAGACGCGTCAGCTGTTCGAGCGGGTTGAGGACGAGATCGGCGCGCTGCCCGGGGTGACCGGCGTCACCAGTTCCACGGTCCCGCTGCTGAGCGGCAACAACTGGGGCAACGACGTGTCGGTCGAAGGGTTCAAGGCGGGGCCCGACACCGACTCCAACTCGCGGTTCAACGAAGTCGGCCCCGGGTATTTTCCGACGCTCGGCATCCCGTTGCTCGCCGGACGCGACTTCGCGCGCACCGACGCGCTCACCGCGCCGCCGGTCGCGATCGTCAACGAGGCGTTTGCGAAGAAGTTCAACCTGGGGCGCGACGCGGTCGGCAAGCGGATCAGCAACAAGGGACCCAATACGCCGTTGACGATGGAGATCGTCGGGCTGGTGAAGAACGCGAAGTACAGCGACGTCAAGCGCGAGATCCCGCCGATCTTCTTCATCCCGTATCGACAGGACGAGACCATCGGCCAGATCAACTTCTACGTGCGGACGGCGACCGATCCGGAGCGGTTCCTGACGAACATTCCGAAAGTGCTGGCGCGGCTCGACGCCAACCTGCCGGTGGAGAACCTGCGGACGCTGCCGCAGCAGGTGCGTGAGAACGTGTTCCTCGATCGGTTCATCAGCGTGCTGTCGGCGTCGTTCGCCTGCCTCGCGACGCTGCTGGCGGCGGTCGGGCTCTACGGAGTGCTGGCCTACACCGTGTCACAGCGGACGCGGGAGATCGGGCTGCGGATGGCGCTCGGCGCGGCGCCGTCGCGGGTGCGGGCGATGGTGCTGCGCCAGGTCGGGGTGATGGTGGTCGTCGGCGGCGCGATCGGCCTGGCCGCCGCCGTCGGTCTCGGCCGGCTGGCGCAGTCGCTGCTGTTCGAGCTTCAGGGCACCGACCCGCTGGTGCTGGTCGCAGCGGCGGTATCGCTGTCACTGGTCGCGCTGGCGGCCGGTTTCATCCCGGCGCACCGCGCGTCGCAGGTGGATCCAATGAGTGCGCTGAGGTACGAGTAAGAAGAAACCACGGAGACCGCAAAGATCGCCGAGACGCTGTTCTCCTCGAGACACGCCGAAGAGCTTATCCGCGGATTACGCGGATTCGCGGATTGAACACGCTGTACTGGCGTCCAGTGAGCCGTCGAGGGATGAGACGTCCGGCGGCGCCGGACGTCTTCATCCTGTAATCCGCGTAATCCTGTAATCCGCGGATCAACACGACGGCTCGCTTCGGCTGCTCGCAAAAACAAAACGGGCGGCGCTGTTTGGGCGCCGCCCGTTCCTTGCTGGCCTTCGCTCTCCAGTATACCACCGGCTTGGATCAAGCCGCCCCGCCGCGGTAGCGTGACGCCATGCTCATCGACCTCAACGGCTTTCAGATGTATCTCGAGCAGCGAGGCGACGGCGAACCGTTGTTGCTGCTGCACGGCGGCACCGGAATCGGCGCCGACTGGGGTCTGGTGTTCACCGCCGGCGACCCGGCTGGCTTCCGCGTCATCGTCCCCGATCTGCGCGGGCACGGGCGCTCCACCAACCCGTCGCGCGCATTCACGTTTCGCCAGGCGGCGGCGGACGTCCTTGCCCTGCTCGACCATCTCGGCATCGCCCGCGCGACGGCGATCGGCCTGAGCATGGGCGCCAAGACGCTGCTGCACGTGGCAACGCAGCAGCCGGACCGGATCGAGGCGATGGTGCTCGTCAGCGCCACACCGTACTTCCCCGCGCCGGCCCGCGCCGCGATGGCGCAGCTCTCCACCGACCGTTTCACGGACGCCGAATGGGCCGCGCACCGGCTGCGCCATGTGAACGGTGACGATCAGATCCAGCTGCTCTTCGATCAGATGCGCGCGCTCAAGGACCACCACGACGACATGGCGTTCACGCCGCCGCTGCTCGCGACCATCACCGCACGCACCCTGATCGTGCACGGCGATCGGGATCCGCTCTATCCGGTCGAGCTCGCGCTGGAGATGTATCGCGCGATCCCGGCGTCCGCGCTCTGGGTGGTCCCCAACGGCGGACACGGCCCGATCTTCGGCGGCCAGGCGGCGGAGTTCGTCCGCGTCGCGGTCGACTACTTGTCCGGCTCCTTGCGCGCCTGACGCCACATCCGCTCGACCGCCGGCTGCAGCACGAAAGCGAACGGTGTGCGGTTTCAGGCCGGCTGGGACGTCAACCCTCCGGGCAGCGTCTCTGAGACGCGGTCTCTGAGACGGGACCTCTGAGACGCGGTCTCTGAGACGCCGTCTCTGAGACGCCACCTCTGAGACGCGGTCTCTGAGACGCCGTCTCTGAGACGCCGTCTCTGAGACGCCACCTCTGAGACGCGGTCTCTGAGACCGGGAGGCTCAGCCCTCCCGCAGCACCTGCGCCGGATCGATCCGCGACGCGCGACGCGCCGGCAGCCAGGCGGCCAGCGCGGCGACCGTGAT
>Ga0070665_100007097_pt1 | contig 11381 bp, 9 predicted proteins | sample KBSS13metaG_FD_65862 | JGI IMG/M metagenome (GOLD analysis project Ga0070665, IMG submission 65862) | Switchgrass rhizosphere microbial communities from Kellogg Biological Station, Michigan, USA - KBS S1-3 metaG | ecosystem: Host-associated > Plants > Roots > Rhizosphere > Soil ...
CTCTTCGCGGATCGTATGAAAGCCGGTCACCCGGTGCTGCGCCCCGTCGCGGAACTGGATGTCGAGCGCAAACGACTCGAGCAGTTCGTATTCGACCAGCGCCGCGATGAACGGATTGACGGCCACCAGACCCTGGTGAATGGTCGCCAGGATGGAGCTCATGCGATCGAGGAACTCGCTGTTGCCACCGTGCTCGAGGAACACGCGCTCACCTTCCGTGCGGCTCACGCGCGGGCTGTCGAGATCGACGTGGATCACCTGCTCGCTGTTCGGTCCGCGGCCGATGAGGAAGGGCACGCGCTCCACCATCAGCGGTATGTACGGTGCATCCCAGCCGGACTCGCCCAGGAACAGGTTCTGCTTTTCGCGGAAACCGAACAACGCCAGCGGGACGAACTCGCCCTCGTTGGTGCGATGGAACACGATCGGGTAGTGAGCCTGGATGTTGCGGAACTCGGCCGGAAAGGTCGGCGCGCCCATGATGTCGTCGCCGAAGCGCGCCGCGCGCTGCGTGACGATGCGAAGGTCCTTGTGGTGAACGTTGTTGAGGAGGGCTTGTTGGGTCATGTGCGCGGCAGTCCGTTCTGGTGAATGTGCTGGATGAGGGCCCGGTGGGCGGGTAGTGCTCCGAGCATGCGGTGCGTGAGCCTCGCGGCTTCGCGAAAGAATTCGTCCGCCCGGTCGGCATCATCCATGCGCCGTGAGAACCCTTCCGGCTCAGGCCGGAAACCCATTCCATACAGCACGTACTGGTAGCTCGCCGAGGGGAACACTTCTTCCACCCGGTGCAAATCGTATCGCGAAGGCGGCTGGAACCGCCAAAGTGCCAGCAACTCGGCCAGCCGGTCGGGTACCGAGGCCGGCGCGCGGTTGTCGCGCCAGAAATCCGAGTCCTGGCGCCTCGACAACACGTAATGCAGCTTGAGGAAATCGATGACCCGTTCCCAGCGATAGGTGAAAAAGTCGTTGAAACGATGCGCCACGATGTCCATGGCCTCGCGGGTGGCGGGCATCTCGTCCGAGAGCATGGCGGCCGACAACTCGACCAGCGCCAGCGCCGACGCTTCCAGCGGCTCGATGAAACCCGCCGAAAGGCCGATGGCCACGCAGTTGCGCTGCCAGAACTTGCGCCGGTAGCCGGGCTGGAAGCCAAGCTTGCGCGGCATCAGGTCGGTGCCGGTGCCGCCGGTGCGCGACACGTAGGCCTGCAGCTCGCGCGCGGCGGCGTCGACCGAGGTGTAGTCGCTGGAGAACACATAGCCCACGCCGCGGCGTGCCGGCAGACCAATGTCCCATATCCAACCGGCACTTTGTGCCGTCGAGATCGTGTGCGAGGCGATGGGCGTATTTTCGGCGGCGTACGGCACCTGCAGGGCCAGCGCCGTGTCGTTGAACAATACTTGCCGCTGCGACACGAATGGCACGCCATAGTGTTCGCCTAACAACCTGGAAGCGAGCCCGGTGCAGTCGACGAACAGGTCGCCCGCCAGCGCGCCGTTCTCGCGGGTCAGGATCGCGGTGATGTCGCCGTTCGGCGCGCTCTCGACACCCGTCATGTGATCCACGACGTGGCGCACGCCCAGGTTCGCGACGCAATGATCGCGCAGGAACGTGCCGAACTTGCCGGCATCGAGGTGGTACGCGTAGTTGGCAACCGCCGCGTATTCCGGCGTCTGCGGCTGCTTCGGCGCCTTGCCCTGGGCGCACAGGTGCGGCTGGAAACTCACCAGGTCCGCGAACGGCGTGGTCGCGTGGCGCTTGGCCCAGCCGGCCACCAGGTTGGTCTCGAGGTACCCTTCCGGAAGCATGAAGGGATGGAAGTAGTAGTCGTGCTCGCGACCATCCACCCAGCGTTCGAATTTCGAGCCCTGCTTGAACGAGGCGTCGCAGGCGCGGACGAAATCGGTTTCGCGGACACCTATCTTCCGCAGCGTGTCGCGCATGGTGGGCCAGGTGCCCTCGCCCACGCCGATGGCGGGCACGTCCGGCGACTCGAGCAGGGTGACCGAAAGTCCGCCGCCCTCCTTCGCGCGATGTTCGGCCGCGATCACGCCGGCGGTCAGCCAGCCGGCCGAACCGCCTCCGACGATCACGAGTCGCTTCACCATAGTTAAAAGGAGAAGCCGCTGGAGAGGGGCCAGCGGCTTCTCGTCCCGGTTACCAGTAAGCCAAGACTACCCGGTTACTGGAACTTGTAGCGCGCTCCGATCATGTAGCGCGCGCCGGTCTGGGTCACATACAACGCCTGGTGATCGTTACGACCATGGACTCGCTGCGTCTCGTTGGTGAGGTTGATCGCCTCCACCGAGACCGACAGGTTATCCGTGATGTCGTAGCTGGCGTTCACGTCGATCTGGCCATACGGCTCGGTGTACACCGGGTTCGGACCACCGGTTCCATCGAAGCGTCCCGCCAGGAACTCGTCGCGCCAGTTGTATGCCGCGCGCACCGAGAACCCGTACTTCTCGTAGAACGCGATGAAGTTGGCCGAGTCCGACAGGCCTTCGATCGCGAACTGATCCTGCGTGCTGTGGTTGTCGTACTTGCGGTTCGAGTCCACGAAGGTCGCGTTCGCCGAGATGCCGAAGCCCGTGTCGCCGAACATCTGCTGGATGGCGAGTTCCCAGCCATCGACCTGCACCGACTTCTGGTTGGAAGGCACGGTGATGTCGAAGGTGGCGATCGGATCTCCCTGGATGCCGGAGATCACGCCGGTCGCGTGGCCGTTCGAATCCGCTCCACGCACCACGCCCGGGTCACCATCGTGGTTGATCAGGATGTAGTCGCGGATACAGGTGAGATCGGCCTGCGGACAGTTCGCCTGCGCCTCGTCGTAGTAGCCCGCGCCCGGACCCGGGTGCGGCAGGTTGAACGGCTGCGACTCGATCACGCTCACGCCGACGTAGTTATCGATGTCCTTGCGGAACCAGCCCACCGAGGCATAGCTGCCCTCCGAGTAGTACCACTCGAGTGACAGGTCGTAGTTGCGCGACTCGAGCGGCTTCAGGTTCGGATTGCCCTGCGAGCCCGTGCCGCCGTCGATGCGCGCCAGGTTGCTCAAGGTCTGTCCGCCCTGGATGTCGCCCCAGCCCGGACGACCAATGCTGTCGCCGACGCTGGCGCGCAGCTTGAAGTCATCCGTCAGGTCGAACGCGAAGTCGATGCTCGGCAGTACGTACTTGTAGGAACCTTCGAGCGTCGTGAAGTCCGGCGGACCGAACTGCACGGGAAACTCGTTGTTGCCGGTCCAGTTGATGCCCGTGGCGATGGGCACCAGTGCGGTCGAGGTGACATCGGTCTTCTCGTAACGCACGCCCAGGGCCATGTGCACCGGCACCGAGCCTTCCCAGTCCTGGCTGTATTGCAAGTACGCGTTGTTCGACTCTTCCTTGGTGCGGCGATCCGTGCCCCAGACATTCGATGCGGTGTAGCAGTCCACCTGCACCGCGCCGTTGCCGTTGAGCGGGCACGAGGCCGAGGAACCGCCGAGCGCGGCACGCGCCGGCTGCACCAGGTTGATGACGTCGCGGAAGTTGAAGGAGAAGAACTCGTTCAGCAGGTTCGGATTGCTGCTGCCAGAAATCTGGTCGAAGAAGCCCCGCACGCTGTTGTGTTGCCAGACGTCATCCGGGTACAGCGTCGGCGTGATGCCGGGAATGCCGCCCCAGGTGTTGTCCGACTGCACGTTGGCAAACGCCGACCGGTTGTTCACCTCGGTCATGCCGATGCCGAAGTCGAGGCGCGAAGCCTCGTTGAACTTGAACTTGCCCATCAGGCGCGCCTGCTCGACTTCCGCCTTCGTGTAGCTGTTGCGGAAACTCGAACCGGTGACCTGCATCAGCTCGGCGCGCACGCCGCCGGGCACCACGGCCTCGATGACCGGGAAGTCCTTGCTGAAGTCCGCCGTGGTCGTACCGCGATTGAAGCTCGCGACGCCGAGCACCGCATTCGAACCGAACGGGCTGTCCGCGCCGGAAGTGGCGGTCGAATCGTGGTAGTCGACTTCCAGGCTGAGCTTGTCGGTGACGTCCCATTCGAGGTTGAAGCCGGCCGACTTGTTCACGTTCTTGGTCGCGAACTCGGCACCGCCCATCGAGAGGTCGGCCGCGCCTTCGACGTTGAACGGCGTCGCCGGGTTGTCGGCGGAGGTGTTGTAGAACTCCGTATAAAGGAGCGGCGCGGCCACCGGGCCGTCGGTCCAGGTGCTGGCCGAGCCGCCGAAGTTGAACCACACCGACAACTCGTTGCGACGTGTGTGCACCTTGTTCTCGGAGTAGGTGTAGTCCAGGGTCGCGGTCATCGAGTCCATGGGCCGGAACTGGAATGTCGCCTGGCCGTTGGTGCGCTTGCGCTCGATGCCACTGAAACCGTAACCCAGGTTCTGCGGCACGGAGTAGATGTCGTCGCCGCTCGGACGGTTGGTGATGTTCGGGTCACCGGCCGGCGGGATCGTTCCCCAGGTGGGCGCCTGTTCCGCACCGAACGGACGCCAGCCATTACCGACCGACGCCTGGTTGAAACCCGCGGCGCGATCCTGGTAGCTGGCCGTCAGCGCGATGCCCCAGCGCTCGTTCTCGCCGGTGGTGGTGAAGATGCCGGAGATCTCGGGCGTGATCGAATCGCCTTCGATGTTCGACGGCAGGTTGGACGCCGAGGTGTCCATCACACCCTTCACGCCCAGGTTGAGCTTCATGCCCGGGGCGTCGAGCGGCCGCGTGGTCTTGATGTTCACCGACGCGCCGATGCCACCGGTCGACGTCTGCGCACGGCTCGTCTTGTAGACCTCGACGGCGCTGACCGCTTCCGAGGCGAGATTCGCGAAGTCGAACGAACGCGAGTTGGAGGCGAAGGTGTCGCCGATGCTCGCGCCCGGCATCTGGCGGCCGTTCAGCAACACCAGGTTGTAGTCAGGCCCGATGCCGCGCACCGTGATCTTGGAGCCCTCGCCGATCGAGCGATCGATGGAGACGCCGGTGATGCGCTGCAGTGACTCGGCCAGGTTGGTGTCCGGAAACTTGCCGATGTCCTCGGCAACGATTCCGTCGACCACGCCCTGCGAGTCGCGCTTGAGGTTCATCGAGGATTCGAGAGAGCTGCGGATGCCGGTGACGACGATCTCGTCGAGTTGGTCCGCTTCCTGGTTCGCAGCCTGTGTAATCGCGGGCGCCAGGACCGTGGACCCGAGTATCAAAGAGACCGCCCTTGATATGGGCGTGCGTGTGAACGCGCGAATAATTTTCATGTTCCCCCACTGATTTATGTAAGCGCTTACTGTAAGCGCTTACAATTTGACGCTAACATGCGCTCCGCGCTTCCGGCAAGCAAAGTGGTCATGACAAAAAACATGTCTCGTCTGTCGCCGTTGTTGTCTCGCACTGCGCGCGTTTTTCAGCGATTTTTTCCGCGTTTTATCGGTTGCGCGCCCGTGTTAGCGCTAGCAGCCGCGCTGCTCTCGTCGGCTTGTGGAGGTGAAGGCAACGGCAGTCCCCCTGTCTCCTCACCGACGCCTCCGCAGCCGGCGGGACCTGGCGCTCCGGCGATCGACGAAACCGGCGGAATTCCGTCCGGCGCGCGTCTCGTGTGGTCCGATGAATTCGACGTCGCGGGCCTGCCGGACGCCGGCAAGTGGATCTACGACACCGAGCGCAATAGCGCCGGCTGGTACAACAACGAGCTGCAGTACTACTCGAACGCGCGCCCGGAAAACTCGCGCGTCGACAACGGCATGCTGGTCATCACGGCGCGCCGCGAGGACCTGTCTACCCTCGGACTGCCGGACTGGAGCGGCCAGAAGTACTCCTCGGCGCGGCTCATCACGCGCGACAGGGCGAGCTGGACCTACGGCTTCATCGAGGTGCGCGCCAAACTACCCTGCGGCACTGGCACCTGGCCCGCGATCTGGATGTTGTCGACGCCGCCACAGACCGCCTGGCCCGACGACGGCGAGATCGACATCATGGAACACGTCGGCTTCGATCCCGGCGTGGTGCACGGCACCGTGCACACCGGCGCGTACAATCACACGCGCAACAACCAGCGCAGCGCCACCAGGACCGTCGCCGACGCCTGCAACGAGTTCCACCGTTACCAGCTCGACTGGACGCGCACGCGCATCACCATCGGCATCGACGACCGCAACTACTACCAGTACTCGAACGACGGCTCGGGCAATGCCGAGTGGCCGTTCGACAGCGCGCAATTCCTGATCCTCAACATCGCCGTCGGCGGCGACTGGGGCGGACAGATGGGCGTCAACGATTCCGTCTTCCCGGTGCAGATGCAAGTCGACTACGTGCGCGTTTACCAATAGGTGCCGGGTGAGGAAAGTGGGGAAAAGTCGTTTTCCCCACTTTCCTCACCCGGCACCATGATTCAAAAGTCCAGGCGGCGCGAGAAGAACGGCAACACCTCGGTGTAGACCCGTCCGTCATCGATCCAGTACTTGTCCCAGGGCAGCCCGCGGTATTCCTCGGCTTCGTGCTCGATGCCCAACTCGTCGAGGTCGCGCGTGAACTCGCGGTTCGAGTGCACGTGCGCATACGTGGGATCGTAGCGGCCCCAGTCGAACTTGATGCCCCGCAGCTTGCGCAGGTTGTCGCGCTCCTGCGCGGCGATGTTCTCCAGGAAGAAGCCGGCTTCGACGCGCCGCACATTTTCCACGTTCACGGTTCGTTGGCCATCGCGCACGTCGACCATGAAATCGCAGTACAGCGGCGGCCGCTGCGGATTGGGCAGGAAAGTCTGGATCATCAGCAGGAACACCGGGCCGAATGGATCACCGCGCAGATCCGCCGAACTCTTCGCGTTGTTCAAGAGCGTCCAGTCCGGACGCTGGAACAGGGGCTCGACGCCCGAACCGGTTCCGACGGGATGCATTGCATAGACCACGCTGAACACATCCGGATGACGAAACGCGTACCGCAGAGCGCCATACGCGCCCATGAAATCGCCGGTGATCGCGCGACTCTCGGCTTTCGGGAGCGTCCGGTAATGGGCGTCGATGTACGGGACCACCTCCTGCAGCGTGTGATCCTCGAAGCGCCCTGCCGTGCTCGAGTTGGCGAACATCGATCCCGGACCGGGCGTGGTGTAGTCGGGAGCCACCACGATGAACGGCCGGATGACTCCATTGGCAATCGCGCGATCGAACGTGGGCTGCGCCGCGGTACCGGGCGCGAACATGCGCTCGTTGTCCCAGTTGATCGAATGCAGCATGTAGATCACCGGGTATCGCAGCTTCGATTGCGCATACCCCGGCGGCAGGTAGACCTTGATCCGCCGCACCGGATTCAGGCCAATGCGGTTCTCCTTGAGGATGGTCGATTCGAGATATTTCGTTTCGATCACGCTCGCCGGAGCGCCCATGACCGGCGCACCGATCAACGCCAGGAACATCGCCAGCCACATTCGCGACAACATGAACGCCTCCTGTGAATTCGGGAGGCGCAAGCCTGCCGCAGGACGCGGCGCGCGGCGTCCTGCCCCAACGGCGAGGACGTCCTGTCGGCCCAACTAGTTGATCTGGCGGAAGTTGCTCGGCGTGGTGCCGGTGGAACGCCGGAAGGCGACGTGGAACGCGGACTTGGAGTTGAAGCCCGAGTCCAGGGCAACGGACAGCACGTTGCAGTCCGGTGACTCGCGCAACAGGCGCTTGGCGTGCTCGATCCGGTAGCGATTCACCAGGTCGTAGAAACTGCTCGAGAACTCCTGGCTGATGACCTGGGACACGTAGTGCGGGCGCTCGTGCAGCAATTCCGCGAGTGTTCCCAATGAAAGGTCACTCTTCTTATAGACGCCCTGCTCGGTCAGCGCGGCTTCCAGCTTGCGGCGAACGCGCCGGCGTACGGCCGGGTCGAGCCGCGACTTCGCATAACTTTCCGCTGTGGGCTTCGCGGGATTGAATTCCCGCAGCAGCAAATACAGCGCGGCCACGGTCACGCCCACGCTGATGACAGCGACCACCAGGGAAAAGGTCGGCGGCCACTTGATGAATGCGCAATCGAGCGTGCGCACGATGGCGAGAATCCAGGTGGTGAACACGATGGCCAACGGCCACGCGGCCCAGTGGCGCGGGCGGCCGTCGAGATGTTCGAGCAGCAGGGCGCGACAGCGCTTCAAGTACCACGGCACCTGCGCCACGAAGATGCCGATGCACAGCAGCATCGTGGTGTGGATGGCGCGCGAATACAGCCAGCTCGACGGTTGCAGCGGGTTGGCGAAGGTGCTGCCCGCATGGGCCGATGACATCAACGGCAGCGTGAGCAGCGCGCCGGCCGCGATGGCGATCCAGTGTGCGCGCGGCAAATCACGGGCTCGCGGCGCCTGGCCCGTGACACCCTCCTGCACCGCCAGCCACAGACACGGCGCCAGCAACAACGCGCCGGACATCAGCAGTCCGAGGCCGACCGCCTTGTACGACGTGGCCGGATGCGCGATCCACAACTCGCACAGGAACGACAGCGACTGCACGACGAGAAACGCGGTGAAGTAGCGCAGTGACCGGCCCGCGACGCGACGCGTGGTCAGGCCGGTGGAGAACGCGCACAGCGCGATGGCGATGAGATACAGGGATGTGGTGCCGCTCATGCCGGCAATCTATCACCCTCGCCAGCGATGCGGCCGGACGCGCTCACGGATCGCTTCGAGCGCGCGCCGGTAATGCTCTTTCCAGCCCTCGCCCGGCGGCTGGTCCAGGTCGTGCCAGAAAAACCTGAAGTCGTAGCCGCCATCCTCCGCGCAATGATGTGTCCAACTTTCGGGCATCTGGCGCGGAAATGTGCAAAGTTGGAGCGACCAGACGTGGCCGCGATGACCGGATTCCCACGTGCCGAGGTCCGCCACGACGCCCGTGTCGCCGATGCCCGATTCCTCCTGCAGCTCACGCAGTGCAGCAGCGCGCACGCTTTCGCCCGGCTCGACGCCTCCTTTCACGAGTTGCACGCCGCGGCGCGGATGCTCGAACGCCAGAATCTGTCGCATCGAGGCATCGCGGAACACCACGGGGCAAACCTTGTCGATCGTGCTCATCTTTCGCTCTCCTTGATCCGGCTCCACCTGTCTAACTTCTTTGCAAAGGTCATGCCCGCGTGCGCGGGGCTGGTGGACGGCAGGCCTTCGTAGCGGATGTAGGAAAACTCCTCGCCGAGACTCGGCAGCACGAAGCGGCGATACATCTCCTCGGCCTTGCGGCCGTTGAAGAACACGCGACGGATGCGCGGATGCGCGCGATAGAACTTCGCGAAGTCGTTGGCGAGCGCGGAGGCGTGCACGATCGAACTATCGAGACTGCCCGGTCGCTCGGCGGCCTCGAGGACGTCCCAGACCGCGATGCGATTCTTCTCGAGAACCTTCACGCGCCGCGGGTATGGCGAGACGGCGTCCGCTGCGAAAATGGCGGCGATCAATTTCCAGAATGCGTTTTGCGGATGCGCGTAGTACTGCTGCAACTGCAGCGAGCGCTGGCCAGGCAGCGAGCCGAGGATCAACGTGTGCGCATCGCGCCTGGCGATGGGAGGGAAACAGTGATCGTGGCGGGGCATCGATGGATTTTGACAAACCGCCGCCCAGTTGGCGGTCCGCCTGGCGACGGAGTAGGACGTCCACCGACGTCTCACCGGGCAATGCCTGTTCAAAGAATTCGAAGCGCCAGGGTTTCCCGGCTGGCCGCGGGGCTGGCTGCATTCCTCGCCTCGTTCGGCTGCCTCGCCGCGGCACCTGAACTTCCACCGGACTTCGCCCGCTACCGCGGCCAGGTTGTCGTCATCGACTTCTGGGCCTCGTGGTGCAAGCCTTGTCGACAGTCCATACCCTGGCTCAACGATCTGCGGACCCGTTACGGCGCGCAAGGCCTCGTCATCGTGGGCGTGAACGTCGATGCCAATCGCGCCGACGCGGAAAAATTCCTGCGTGAGGTACCCATCGGCTTCGAAGTACTCTACGACCCCCAGGGCAAGGTGGCCGAACAGTTCGGGCTGCAGGGCATGCCCTCCTCCTTCGTGTTCGATCGCGAAGGGAAACTCGCCCACACGCTCCTGGGCTACCGCGAAGCGCGACGTGGCGAGCACGAAACCGAAATCCTGAATCTCCTGAAACGGAAGTCCTCATGAAAAAGACCCTGTTCCTGGCGCTGGCCTGCACCACGCTCGCCGGTTGCACGACCGTGAAGCCCTGGGAGCGCGAGGTGCTCGCGCGCGACGACATGCAGCTCGATGCCAACGCGCTCGACACGGCGCTCGACGACCACATCTATTTCAGCAAGGAAGGCACCAGCGGCGGCCGTGGTTTCGGCGGCGGCGGTTGCGGCTGCAACTGACATGGCGAACGACAAACGCATTGGCGGCGCACTGGCGGCCGCGGCTTGCGGTTTGCTGGGCACCGCCTCTCCGGTGCGTGCGCCGGCCGCGGAGCCCGCGACCAAGTCGACGGACGGACTCTGGGACGTCGACACGGCATTCCTTTACTACGGCGAGAGCGACGGGCGGGTGCAGGACGCCAGCCTGAACGCGATCGCCGTGCGCGACTTCGGCGACGATCGCAAGCTGTCGCTGGACCTGGGCATCGACACATTGACCGGCGCATCGCCCAGCGGTGCGACCGCCAGCGATCAGCCGCAGACCTTCACCAGCCCCTCGGGCCGCGGCACCTACACCACCAACGCCGGTGAAGTGCCGCTGGACAGCAGCTTCCACGACACGCGCTTCGCGCTGAATGCCGGTTGGAGCCAGCCATTCGCGCGCCTCTACACGTTCAATGCCGGTCTCGGCGTATCGACCGAATTCGACTACCAGCATGTCGGTGCGAACCTGGGATTGACGCGCGACTTCAACCAGCGCAACACCACGCTCAACCTGGCCGTGGCGTATGGACAGGACAAGGTGAAACCAGTGGGCGGCGTGCCCATGCCGTTCAGCAGCATGGGTGACGTGGTGGACGACGATGTAACGCCACCCAGCCGCTCCGGCGACAGCGAAGACAAGAAGGTGCTCGACGTGTTGCTCGGCGTCACGCAGGTACTCGGCCGTCACACGCTGCTGCGCCTCAACTATTCATACTCCGACTCGAGCGGTTATCTCACTGATCCTTACAAGATCCTGAGCGTGGTGGATCCCGTTTCCGGCGAGCCGCTGGTGCGCACGCCGCCACCCGGTGTCGAGGGGCCCGGCGGCGTCTATCTATACGAACACCGCCCGGATGCCCGCAAGAAGCAGAGCGTGTACGGCGAGCTGCGGCAGGACTTCTCGGGCAAGGTGTTGTCGCTCGGCTATCGCTACTCCACCGACGACTGGCAAGTGGATTCACACACCCTGGAGGGTCGGTTCCGCTTCCCGGTGGGCGAATCGAGCTACCTCGAGCCGCACGTGCGCTACTACACGCAGACCGCG
>Ga0070665_100007100_pt1 | contig 11381 bp, 10 predicted proteins | sample KBSS13metaG_FD_65862 | JGI IMG/M metagenome (GOLD analysis project Ga0070665, IMG submission 65862) | Switchgrass rhizosphere microbial communities from Kellogg Biological Station, Michigan, USA - KBS S1-3 metaG | ecosystem: Host-associated > Plants > Roots > Rhizosphere > Soil ...
CACCGGGGCGGAGGAGTGCGGGTGAAGGTCGCGGATCGGCTGGCCCTGGTGACGGGCGCCTCGTCGGGGATCGGGCGGGCGGTGGCGCTGCGGCTGGCGGGGGACGGTGCCCGTCTCGTCCTCACCGGACGGGACCCGGACCGGCTGCAGGAGGTCGCGGAGCGCACCGGGGGGAAGGCCGTCGTCGCGGACCTGACCGAGGGCGTCGAGGCCCTGCTGGAGGCGCTCCCGGGGCGCCCCGCCCTCGTCGTCCACAATGCCGGGTCCGGGGCGGTCGGCCCGCTGGAGGACCTGACGGGTGCGCAGGTGGACGCGCTGATCGACCTCAACCTGCGCGCCCCGGTCCAGCTGACCCGGGCCCTGCTGCCCGGGCTGCGCGCCGAGCACGGGCACCTGGTGTTCGTGGCGTCGATCGCGGCCGTCGGGGTGGCGGGCGAGGCCGTCTACTCCGCGACCAAGGCGGGCCTGCGCGGCTTCGCCGACGCCGTCCGGATCGAGGCACCCGAGGTGGGGGTGACGACGGTGCTGCCCGGCATCGTCGACACCCCCTTCCACGGCGCCCGGCGTCGCTCCTTCCCCCGCGCGGTCCGGGCCGACAAGGTGGCCGAGGAGATCGTCAAGGGGCTCCGGCGAGACGCCGTCGAGGTGGTCGTCCCCCGGTGGCTCGCCCTCGGGGCGAAGGTCCACGGCGCCGCCCCCGCGCTGTTCGCGAGGGCGTCCCGCCGCTTCGGGTGAGCCTCAGCCCCAGCGGGGCGACGCGTCGGGGTCCAGCCCCAGGCACAGCTTCCCGATGAGCTCGTGGGCCAACAGGGAGTTGCCGGGGTGGAACCGGCCCATCCGCACGTCCCGGAAGAGCTGCTCCAGCCGGTTGCGGCGGAAGGCGCCGCCGCCCCCGCTCAGGTCGAGGGCCGTGTCGACGATCCCGTAGGCGTTGTTGATCACCGTCTGTCGGGTGGAGACGAGCCGCACGGGCCAGTCCGCGTGGGCCACGCCCGTCGTCCAGTCCCGGGTCGTCCGCTCCAGCAGGGCCTCGGCGGCGTCGTAGGCCATGCGCATCTCCGAGACGTGGTGCTGGACGCCGGGATGATGGGCCATCGACCCGGACGGCAGGGCCATCGACGCCCGCCGGGACGCGCTCTCGACCGTCAGGTCGAACGCCCGCTGCGCCGCCCCGAGGTACACCGACGCGAACCCCATCAGGGCCCACGCGAAGATCGCGACCTGGAAGGGCCCGGCGCCCGCGAAGCCGACCGGGCAGACGAGCGCGACGTGGTCGTCGGGGACGAAGGCGCGGTCCAGCAGGGTGTCCTGGCTCTGCGTGGCCCGCATGCCGAGGGTGTCCCAGGTGTCGACGATCTGTACACCGGGGTTGTCGCGGGTCACGAAGCCGTGGACGATCCGCGGGGCCTGTGGGTCCGAGGTGTCCATCGCGTGGAACCCGCCCAGCGTCCACACCGGGCTCAGGCTGCCGAAGATCTTGTGCCCGGTGATCAGCCAGCCGCCGTCCGTGGGCTCCGCCTGGGCCGTCGACAGGAGCAGCGGCAGGTCGTTGCCCGCCTCCCCGTGCAGGGCGGCCAGCACCTCCCCCGCCGCCGCCCGCTCGAGGACGAACCGACACGAGTCGTCCCCGGCCCTCTGCAGGTCCGCGGCGACCCCGGTCCAGTACACGTGCATGTTGACGGCCAGTGCGGTGGCCGGGGCGTGGTAGCCGAGCCTGCGCATGAGGCGCGAGTACTCGTCGAGCCCGGCGCCCCCGCCCCCCATCTCGGTGGGGATCGCGATGTCGAGGAAGCCCGACGAGCGCAGCTCGGCGAAGTCCTCGGCGAAGAAGGTGTTCTCCCGGTCGTGGACCGGGGCACGTTCGGCGAAGCGGGCGAGCATCTCGTCCGGCAGCGGGTCCCGGGTCTCGGTCCCGGGGTCACCGGTGGGGTGGGTCGTGGTCATGGCGGGTCCCTTCCTGGTGCGCGTCGGCGACCGGTCGGGACCGCGCTCAGCGGCCCGCCGGTTGCGGGGGGACGACCTGCTCGACCGGGACGACCGCGTCCGCGGGCATGCCCGCGCGGGCCGCCGCCTCGCGGATCGCGTCGGCGTCCGACGCCTCGTAGAGGCAGTACGACTTCTTCCGGTCGGCGGAGAGGAACGAGTAGATCCAGCGGACCCCCGCCTGGTCGTTGACCAGACGGATCCCCTCGTGGTCGAGCTCGTCGGGGTCGAGCTGCTCGGCGAAGTTCCGTTCGATGACGAAGAGCGGCACGGCGTCCCCCACGGTCGTCGGCGTCGGTGTGCACCCCGGCGTCGGAACGAATGCTAGGCAGGTGGGGGCCGCCGCGACATGACCAGAACCCGCTGATCCGACGAACGGTCGGCACGGCCCCCGAAGCACGGTATGGTCCGATCTGACCATCTCCCGGCGAGGGGAGGGTGCGGTGTCCGGCGCGACGATCCTCAGCGCGGCCCGCTCCGCGGCGGGTCCCGGCGAGCTGGCCGACGCGCTGCGCCCCGGTCGAGCACGGATCGTCACCACCTCGGCGCACTCGGTGACCGCCGCGTTCGACTCCGCTCCGCAGGCCGTCGCGGCGGCGGTCGAGCTGCGGCGCAGCGTGCCCTCGGTGCGGGTGGGCATCGCCTCCGGCGAGGTCACCTGGGAGGCGGGCCGGTGCGCGGGCCCGCCCGTCGCGGAGGCCGCCCGGCTGCGGGACGCGGCCGCGGACGGCGAGATCCGGATCGGGGACGCCGGACCGCCCGCCACGGCACCGCCGCCTGCCAGGCTGATCGGCACGTCACCGGGACACCCCTTCGTCGGACGGTCCGCGCCCCTGGCCGTGCTCGACGCCGCGTGGTCCCGGTGCGTCTCCGGCGGGGAGGTCGTGCTCGTCGGCGGCGAGGCGGGCACCGGGAAGACCCGACTGGCCGCCGAGTTCGGCCGGACCGTGCACGACGCGGGCGCCGCCGTCGTCCTCGGCAGCTGCGACGCCGACCTCGCGCTGCCCTACCAGCCGTGGGTCCAGGTGGCGAACGAGGTGCTCGCGGCGGCCCACCCGGAGGAGCCGGTCGACGAGCTGGCGCCCTTGGGCGTGCACGGCCCCCGGGTCGACCGGCCGCGGTCCCCGGCGGAGCCGGACGTGGACCCCGCCATCGCCCGAGCCCGGCTCTACGGGGCGTTCGGGCGGGTCCTGGGCGCGGCGGCGACGCGGTGGCGCACCCTCGTCGTCCTCGACGACCTGCACTGGGCGGGCCCCCAGACCCTCGCGCTGCTCACCCACCTCGCCCGGGTCGGGCTGCCCGCCGGGATGCTGGTGCTCGGCACGTTCCGCGACACCGGGGACGAGCTCGGCGAGCCCCTCGCCCGCTGCCTCGCCGACCTGCGGCGCCACGACACCGTGACCCGGCTGGCGCTCGAGGGGCTCGACGGGCCCGCCGTGGAGCACTACGTGGCCCACGCCGTCGGGCACCCGCTCGACGCCGACCTCCGCGAGCTGGCCCGCGAGCTCGGGACCCGCAGCGGCGGCAACGCGTTCTACCTGGGCGAGCTGTGGCGACACCTCACCGGCACCGGCGCCGTCGGACCGGGCCGGGGGCCCGGGCGCTGGACCGTCCGGGACCGGGCGGCGGCCGCCACCGTGCCGGACGGGGTCCGCGAGGTGGTCGGCGCCCGGCTGCGGCGGCTGACCCCCGCGGCCCGCGGGATGGTCGAGATGGCCGCCGTGGCCGGGCAGCGGGTCGACGTCCCGATCGTCGCCGCCGCCCTCGCCGTCACCCCGGACAGCCTCGACGCCCCGCTCGACGAACTGCTCTCCGCCCGCCTGCTCGCCCCCGTGGACCCCGGGGCGCTGGTCTACCACTTCGAGCACGCGCTCGTCCGCGAGACCGTGGAGGCGACGCTGCGCCCGATCGGTCGGCGTCGGGCGCACCTCGCGCTGGCCGAGGCCCTCGAACGCGGGCACACCGGCGACCGGCGGTGGGTGCTGACGGAGCTGGCCCGCCACCTCGCCGCGGGGGCCCCGCTCGCCCCCGTGGACAAGGCCGTCCGGTACGCGCGGCTCGCCGCGGCGCAGGCCGCCCGCTCCGCCGCGTACGACGAGGCCGCCTCCCACCTGGAGACCGCACTCGGGCTCGGTCCCCCGGCCGTCGAGCGGACCAGGGTGCTCGTCGAGCTGGCCACGGCGTGGCTGCGCCGCGGGGCGTACGCGCAGAGCCGGGCCCGCAGCCGGGAGGCCTTCGACGCCGCCGCCGCGCTCGACGACCCGGCGGCCAGGGCCCTCGCCGCCGAGGCCGCGCTGCTCTACGAGGAGGCCACCCACTTCCCCGGGCTGCCCGGCGCCCCCGCCGTCACGCTGCTCGAACGGGCGGTCCGGCTGCTCGGTGAGGGCGACGCGCCCCTGCAGGTGCGGCTGCAGGCGTCCCTGGGCCGGGCGCTGGCGGTCGAGGGCCGCGGGGAGGAGGCGGCCGGGCTGATCGGGGCGGCGGTGCAGCGCGCCAGGGCGATCGGCGACGGGCGGGCCCTGCTGGTCGGCCTCCAGGCCGTGGTCTCCTCGGTCACCCGGCCCGGACGGGTGCTCGACGCCGCCCGCGAGCTCGAGGAGCTCGCGGACCGCAGCGGCGACCTCTGGAGCACGGTGTACGGCAGCGGCAACGCCTGCCGCGCCCGGATCGCGCTGGGCGACCTGACGGGGGCCGCGGCGGCGGTCGCGCGGATGCGGGCCGCCGCCGAGACGGGCCGCTACGCGATGTTCCTGCACATGGCCGCCCACCTCGACGCCATCCTCGCGCTCGCCGCGGGCGACCTCGCCGGGGCCGAGCGGCACGCGGAACGTGGTCTCGGGCTGGGCGAGGCCTACGACGCCGAGTCCGGCCCTGGTGTCTACGGCGTGCAGATGTTCGTGATCCGCCGGGCGCAGGGGCGGCTCGCCGAGGTCGCGCCCGTCGTGCGGCTGCTCGGGCGCGCGGCGGACCCGCCCCCGGTCTGGCGGCCCGGTCTCGCCGCGCTGCACGCCGAGCTCGGCATGGTGGACGAGGCGCGGGCGCTGCTCGACGCGCTGGCCCTGGGCGGGTTCGCCGAGGTCCCGCGGGACGCGATGTGGCCCGCCTGCCTGGCCTTCCTCGGCGAGGCCTGTGTGCTCACGGGGGCCCGCGAGCACGCGCAGGCCCTGGCGGCGGAGCTGGAGCCCAGCGCGGGCACCAACCTCACCGCCGCGTTCACCATGAGCTTCGGGCCCGCGGACCGGCTGCGCGCCGGGCTCGCCGAGCTCGTCGGCAGACCCGCCGAGGCCGACGCGTGCTTCCGGTCGGCCCTGGCGCTCGCCGAGCGCAGCCGTTCCCCGCTGTGGGCGGCCGAGGTGCTGGCCGACCGGGCGACGATCCTCGCCGGGCGCGGCGACACCGCGGGCGCCGACGGGTGCCGGGCTCGGGCCACCGAGCTGGCCGACGCGATCGGGGTGGCGCGCCGCGCGCCGGACGTCCCCGCGCACGAGGAGGGCCCCGCGGGCCTGTCCCAGCGGGAGCGCGAGGTGCTCGACCACGTGGCGACGGGACTGTCGAACCGGCGGATCGCCGAGCGGCTGTTCATCAGCGAGCACACCGTCGCCAACCACGTGCGCGCGATCCTGCGCAAGACCGGCACCGCGAACCGCACCGAGGCCGCCGCGCTGGCCCGGCGGCCGTGAGCGTGCTCGGCGGCGGTCGGCGGCGCCGGTCAGCGGCGCCGGTCGGCGGCGGGCGCGGTCAGCGCAGTCGGGAGGCGAGGGTGCTGTGGCCCCCGTGCTCGGCCCAGTCGGCGGGGGTGGCGTCGAAGCGCTCGTCTCGGAGGGTCCGGTCCGCGCCGTGGGCCAGCAGGAGGTCGACCACGTCCGCGTCGCCGCGGTGGGCGGCCTGGTGCAACGCCGTCTCCCAGGTCCCGGGGCGCGCGACATCGCCGCGGCCGCGGGCGTTCACCGGGAAGCCCAGCTCGAGCAGCGTGGCGAGCGCCGCCCGGTTGCCGCTGCCCGCCGCCCACACGATCACCCAGGACCGGGTCCGCCGCGCCTGCTCGAGCACCTCCGCCGCAGGGTCGGGAGCCTCGCCGCGCAGGATCGTGCCGATGAGCGCGTCGACGGGATCGAGCTCCGGCGGACGGGCGCCGAACTCGTCGAGGACGGCCGCGGCGTGGCCGTGCCCGAGGCGCGCGGCCTCCGCGGCCAGCTCGTCGAGCAGGCCAGGCCTGTCGGGCCGGTCGGGCCGGTGGGCGTGCGGCAGCAGCAGGCGGGTGCGGTCGGCCATGTCGTGGCCGACCGCCCACCGCAGCTGTCCCTCGACGAGGTCGCGGTCGGCGCCCAGGCCGTGGGCGAGCAGCAGCGCGAGGTGCGCGGAGTCGGGGCCGAACATCCGGTTGTAGAGCCCCTGTGCGTCCTTCGCGTCGGCGCCCCGGCTCAGCAGCAGCTCGGCGAGCTCGCGCCAGCGGGGGTGCCGCGGCTGCGCGACCGGTCCCCGCTCGCCCTCCCCCAACACCCCGGTGAGCACGGTGAACGGCGTGGGCTCCCCGCGCCAGAGCACGGCGAAGCGCGGATCCGCGCCGCGGTCGAGCAGCTCCCGCGCGGCGTCGACCGGGTCGCCGACGGGGTCGAGCCGCGAGTAGGCGAGGTACATCAGCGGCGGCCAGCCGTACGGCCCACCCGGCTCGTCGGGGTCGGCGATCACGACGTTCCCGCAGGCCGCGGCCGTGTGTGCGGTGCGGGTCGCCAGGCCCGGATCGGCCCGGAGCATCGCCGCGGCACGCTCCCGGCGGTCCGGGTCGTCGTCGGCGTAGGTCAGGCAGGCGAGGCGGAGGAACGTGTCCTCGACGGACTCACCGGCGGCGGGGTCCGCGGGTTCCCATCGGAGCGGCCCCATGGCTCAGAGCGTGGCGCGGAGATGTTCGGCGATGTCCGCGATCCGGCCCAGCACGCCGTTGAGGAAGCGCGGGGAGTCGTCCGTGGACAGCGTGCGCGCGAGCTCGACGGCCTCGGTGATCGCCACCGGGTCGTCGATCTCGTCCACCCACAGCAGCTCGAAGACGCCGATCCGCAGCAGCGTGCGGTCGACGGCGGGCATCCGGGCCACCGTCCAGCCCTCGGCGTGCTCGGCGAGCAGCTGGTCGATGCGTTCCTGCTGGGCGACGACGCCGCGCACGAGCAGCGCGGCGTAGTCCGAGACGGGCGGGGCGTCGTCCGTCTCGCGGCGCTGGTCCAGCACCGCGAGCGGATCGGCGCCGCGCGCCTCGGACTCGAAGAGGATGTCGAGGGCGCGTTTGCGGGCCTTGGTGCGTGCCCGCACGTCAGGAGCTGACGCGGCCGAGGTACCGGCCGTCTCGGGTGTCGACCTTGACCTTGGTCCCGGTCTCCAGGAACAGCGGGACCTGGATCTCGGCGCCGGTCTCCAGCGTGGCGGGCTTGGTGCCGCCGGTGGAGCGGTCGCCCTGCAGGCCCGGGTCGGTGTGGCTGATGACCAGCTCGACGGAGGTGGGCAGCTCGATGAACAGCGGCGCCTCCTCGTGGAAGCTGATCTGCGCGACCTGGTTCTCCAGCAGGTAGTTCGCGTTGTCGCCGACTGCCGACGCGGGGATGTTGAGCTGGTCGAACGTGTCCCCGTCCATGAACACGAAGTCCTGGCCGTCCTTGTACAGGAACGTCATGTCGCGGCGGTCGACCGTCGCGGTCTCGACCTTGGTGCCGGCGTTGAACGTCTTGTCGACGACCTTCCCGGTCATCACGTTCTTCAGCGTGGTGCGCACGAAGGCGCCGCCCTTACCGGGCTTGACGTGCTGGAACGCCTGGACGGTCCACAGCTGGCCCTCCAGGTTGAGCACCAGGCCGTTCTTCAGGTCGTTCGTCGTGGCCACGTGCGGGACTCTCCTCGTACTCGATGCCGGGGCGCGCGTGAAGGGCCGCCACCAGGACCGGTACGACCGCACGCGGCGGATGCCTCCAGGGTACCGCTCAGACTTCGAGCAGCTCCTTCGGGAACCCGGTCAGGGTCTCGCCCTCCACCACGAGGGTGTCCTCGATCCGGACTCCCCCGCGCTCCGGCAGGTAGACGCCCGGTTCGACGGTCACCACCATGCCCGCCTCCAGCACGTCCCTCGACGCCGCCGACAGCGCGGGCGCCTCGTGGATCACCAGTCCGACCCCGTGCCCCAGCCCGTGCACGAACTCCGCGCCGCGCCCGGCCGCGGTGATCACGTCCCGGGAGGCGGCGTCGACGTCCTTGGTGGGCACCCCGGCCTCGACCGCCGCGCACCCAGCGGCCTGCGCCGCGTGCACCAGCGCGTACAGCTCCCGCTGCCAGTCCGCCGCCCTCCCGACGACGAGGGTGCGGGTCATGTCCGAGTGGTACCCCTCGACGAGCGCCCCGAAATCCAGTTTCAGCAGGTCACCGGGGCTCACCGCGGTGTCGCTGGGCGCGTGGTGCGGGATCGCGGAGTGCGCGCCGGTGGCGACGATCGAGTCGAAGCTCGGCCCGTCCGCCCCGAGGCCGCGCATCCGGAACTCCAGGTCCAGCGCGATCTCGCGTTCGGTGCGACCGGGGCGGACACCGCCCTCGGCGATCATCGCGTGCAGGGCGGCGTCGGCGATCTCGCAGGCGCGGCGGAGCAGCGCGATCTCGCCGGCGTCCTTGACCACGCGGAGCTGCGCGACGAGGCCGGGTGCGCGGACGAGCTCGACCCGGGCCGTCCCGGTGTCGGACGCGGCGGCACCCGATCCCGGTCCGGTCGGCGTGGTGTCCAGCGCCGCGGCGAGCGCCGCGTGGGCCTCGACCGTCACCGCGTCGGACTCGAAGCCGAGCCGGTGGACGCCCAGGTCCTTCGCGCGCTGGGCCAGCGCGAACACGGTCGCCCGCTCGACCACCGGCTCCAGGTCCGGGACCTCGACGGCGGCGCGCGCGGTGTAGCGGCCGTCCGTGCCGAAGCGCGTGTCCGCCTCGCCGGACGCGGCGACCAGCACCGCGCCGTTCGACCCGCTGAACCCCGTCAGGTACCGGACGTTGACCAGGTCGGTGACCAGGAGCCCGTCGAGCCCGGCGGTGCGCAGGAGCTCGCGCAGGGCGGCCCGGCGGGCGGCGGTCGTCATGCGGCCTAAGGTTAGGCGCATGGGTGAGCTGTACTTCAAGCAGCTGATGTCCGGGCAGGACTTCGCGGTCGGCGACCGGGTGGCCACACAGATGGTCAACTTCGCCTACCTGATCGGGGACACCGAGAGCCGCGAGGCCGTCGTCGTCGACCCGGCGTACGCCCCCGGGGACCTGCTGGACGTCCTGGAGGCGGACGGCATGCGCCTCACCGGGGTCCTCGCCACTCACCACCACCCGGACCACGTCGGCGGCCAGATGATGGGCTTCGACCTGGACGGGCTCACCGGGCTGCTGGAGCGGACGCAGGTGCCGGTGCACGTGCAGAGTGCGGAGGTGGACTGGGTCACGAAGGTCACCGGCGTGACCGACCTCGTGCCGCACGAGAACGACGACGTCGTGACCGTCGGCGACATCCCGATCCGACTGCTGCACACCCCCGGCCACACCCCCGGCAGCCAGTGCTTCCTGGTCGACGGCCGCCTCGTCGCGGGCGACACCCTGTTCCTGCAGGGCTGCGGCCGGACCGACTTCCCGGGCGGGGACGTCGCGGCGATGTACACGAGCCTGCAGCGGCTCGGGTCGCTCGCGGGCAACCCCGTGGTCTACCCCGGCCACCGCTACAGCGACGAGCCGCACGCCCCCCTGCTCGACGTCCGCCGCTCCAACGTGGTCTTCCGCCCGCGGTCGGCGGAGGAGTTCGTCATGGCGTTCGGGAACTAGTGGCCAGGTAGCGGAGGGCGAGCCCGTAGCCCTGCACGCCCAGCCCGACGATCGTGCCGGTGGCGACGGCGCTCACGTAGCTGTGGTGGCGGAACTCCTCGCGGGCGTGCACGTTGCTGATGTGCACCTCGACCAGGCCGCCGGTGAGCATGGCGCAGGCGTCCCGCACGGCCACGCTGGTGTGGGTCCACGCCGCCGGGTTGAGGACGACCGGGGTGCCTGCGTCCGCCGCCTCGTGCAGCCAGCCGAGCAGCTCGCCCTCGGTGTCGGTCTGCCGGACCTCCACCTCCAGGCCCAGCTCGGTGCCGGTCTTCTCGCACAGCGAGACCAGGTCGGCGTAGGTGGTGTGGCCGTAGATGCCGGGCTCGCGCAGGCCGAGGCGGTTGAGGTTGGGGCCGTTGAGGACGAGCACCCGGGTCATCGGGTCACCGTCGCATACGCCTGCTCCAGCAGCTCCGGGGCCGGGCCCTCGAGCCTGCCCGGTTTCGCGAGACCGTCGAGCACGACGAAGCGGAGCGTGCCGGCGCGGGACTTCTTGTCGCCCTTCATCGTCTCGACCAGCTCGGGCAGGACGCCCGCCTCGTACGTGGTGGGCAGACCCAACGACGTGAGGACCGCGCGGTGCCGCTGGACGGTCTCCGCGTCCAAGCGGCCCGCCGCGCGCGCCAGCTCCGCCGCGAACACCAGCCCGACGCTCACCGCCGCCCCGTGCCGCCACCGGTACTCCTCGCGCCGCTCGATGGCGTGCCCGAGGGTGTGGCCGTAGTTGAGGATCTCGCGGAGGTGGGACTCGCGCAGGTCCGCCCCGACGACGTCCGCCTTCACCTGGATCGCCCGGACGACCAGCTCGGGCAGCACCTCACCGGTGGGATCCAGCGCCTTCCCCGGGTCCCGCTCGACGAGGTCCAGGATCACCGGGTCCGCGATGAACCCGGCCTTGACCACCTCGGCCATGCCCGCCGCGAGCTCCGGCGCAGGCAGCGTCTCCAGCGTCTCCAGGTCGACGAGGACCGCGGCGGGCTCGTAGAACGCGCCGACGAGGTTCTTGCCGGCCGAGGTGTTGATGCCGGTCTTGCCGCCGACCGCCGCGTCCACCATCGCGAGCAGGGTGGTCGGGACGTGCACGACCTTCACCCCGCGCATCCAGGTCGCCGCGACGAAGCCTGCCAGGTCCGTCGTCGCTCCCCCGCCGAACCCGACGACGACGTCCTGCCTGGTCAGCCCGATCTGCCCGCAGACCTCCCAGCAGAAGCCCGCGACAGCGAGGGTCTTGCCCTCCTCGGCGTCCGGGATCTCGACGCGATGGGCCTCCAGCCCGGACTCCTCCAGCTCCAGCCGGGTCGCCTCGGCGGCCTCCGCCAGGGCGGGCTGGTGGACGAGGAGGACCTTCGCCGCCCCGATCCCCTGCACGGTCCGTGCGAGCCCCGCGCGCACCCCGCGCCCGACCACCACGTCGTAGGGACTCTCGGCGGCGACGCGGATGCGGTGGGGGGCGGGAGGTGCGGACATGCCGAAACCCTAACCGCCACGACTCCCGCACCCGCCGCACGGTGGGCGGCCTGCGATCCCCCACCACCCCC
>Ga0070665_100007101_pt1 | contig 11380 bp, 10 predicted proteins | sample KBSS13metaG_FD_65862 | JGI IMG/M metagenome (GOLD analysis project Ga0070665, IMG submission 65862) | Switchgrass rhizosphere microbial communities from Kellogg Biological Station, Michigan, USA - KBS S1-3 metaG | ecosystem: Host-associated > Plants > Roots > Rhizosphere > Soil ...
ACCGACACGCTCATGGGCGAGATGGAAGTCGGTCCCCCGCAGGAGGAGATCGCGGCGAAGGTGAGCGAGATCCGCGCGACCGACCGGCGATTCTGGCTCAGGCCGTTCGGCGAAGGCGTCTACAGCGTCGTCGTCCCCGCCGCGGGAGTCGGCGACCGCGCGGCACCGCCCACCCTCGACGAGTTCCGACAGCGGCTGCGCACCGTCGCCGGAACCGATTTCGGCGTGCACTCGCCGCGTTGGATGTCCCGCTTCGGGGATGCGACGCGACTGGTCGACCGGTATCGGGTGGGACGCGTGCTCCTGGCCGGCGATGCGGCGCACATCCATCCGCCTGCCGGCGGTCAAGGCCTCAACCTGGGCGTCCAGGACGCGTTCAACCTCGGCTGGAAACTGGCCGCGCAGATCCGCGGCTGGGCGCCGGAGACGCTGCTGGACACCTACCACGCCGAACGTCATCCGGTCGCCGAGGACGTGCTGGACAACACACGCGCCCAGACGGAGCTGATGTCCACGGAGCCGGGGCCACAGGCCGTGCGCAGGCTGATCACCGAGCTGATGGACTTCGACGAGGTGAACCGCCACCTCATCGAGAAGATCACCGCGATCGGCATCCGCTACGACGTCGGCGAAGGCCCTGACCTGCTCGGCCGGCGCTTGCGCGACATCGACGTGAAGCAGGGCCACCTCTACGGTCTACTGCATCGCGGCCGCGGTCTGCTGCTGGACCGCACCGAACGTCTGACCGTGGGCGGCTGGTCAGACCGGGTCGACCTCCACGCGGATCCCACAGCGGCACTGGATGTTCCGTGCGTCCTGCTGCGCCCCGACGGCCACGTCGCCTGGATCGGCGACGATCAGGGGGACCTGGACGACCACCTCTCGCGCTGGTTCGGGCGACAGGACTGGGAGCCCGCCCCCGCCTGAGTCAGGCGCTGCGGGCCGTCAGGGCTCCGTCGTCCACCCGCAGGGCCACGCGCTCGCCCGGCGACGCGCCCTCGACGCGCGCGACGACCACCGGACCGGCATCGGTCCGCACCGTCCCCAGCACGATCGGATCGGCGGCTGTCGTCTCCTCGAGCAGTCCCGTGCCGGCCTGCTCGGCCGGCAGCTCGCGCGAGCCACAGGCCCGGCAGAGCGCCGGCGCCGGCCACGCGGCGAGACCGCAGCGAGCACAGCGGACGACGGAGAACACGACCGTCACGCCACGCGCTCCAGGACCGCGGCGTTGTGGCAGGCGCCGTGCCGCAGGAGCACCATCCCGTAGCCGCCGACGACCGCGAGCGAGACGTCGGCCTGGCGGCCGGCCGCCTCGCCGCGCAGCTGGCGGACCGCCTCGACCAGGCCGTGCATGCCGCCCGCCGCGCCGGCCTGCCCCGCCGAGAGCTGGCCGCCGGACGTGTTCAGCGCCCGGCCGCGCTCGAGCACGTCCACCCGCAGCCACCGCTCGATGTCGCCGCCGGGGACGAGGCCGAGCTCCTCGGCCTGCACGGCGACCACAACCGGGTAGTCGTCGTAGAGGAACGCCGCGTCGACGTCCTCCGGCCGCACCCCCGCGAGCGGCCACAGCCGCCGCGCGACGTCGGCGAAGCCCTCGCCGAACCCGGGGCCCTGCTGATGGTCGGGGTTGTGCAGCGCCGCGATCGCGCGCACGCGGACGTGCGGGCGCCCGCCGGCGGGCGCCCCGGTGACCACGACGGCGTCCGCCCCGGTCACGACGGGGACGCAGTCGTACCGCGTGAGCGGCTCGGCGACGTACGGCGACGCCAGGTACTCCTCCATCGTCAGCGGCTCGCGGTAGACGGCCGCGGGGTTGCCCGCGGCCCATGCCCGCTGGGCGACCGGGATCGCGCCGAGGGCGGCGCGGTCGAGTCCACGGGCTGCGAGCCACCGCTGGGTGACCATCGCGAACAGCGCGTTGGGCCCGGTGTACCCGAGCGGCGTGAGGTGCTCGGCCGTCGCGCGGTTGTACTCCTCCACGAGGCGCCGGAACGCGGCCCGGTCCAGGTGGTCGCCGGCGCAGAGCACGATCGTCTCGGCATCGCCGGCTTCGATCGCACGCACGGCGTGCTGCAGCATGTCGACCGCGCTCGCGCCGCCGTTGGCGTCGTCCATGAGCCAGCGCACGCGCAGCCCGAGGCGCCAGGCCAGGTCGATCGCGTGGTCGGGGACGAGCGAGAACGACGCGACGCCCAGCCCGTCCACCGCCCCGTGCGCGATGCCGGCGTCCGCGAGCGCGCCCGCGACCGCCGCGGCGAGGATGCCCGTCGTGTCGGTGTCCTCGGCCGGGTGGCGCGCGTACGGCGTCTCGTGCGCGCCGACGATCGCCGTCATCGGCCGAGCCGCCGGAGCGTCACGCCGGCCGCCTCGCGGTCCCACATGTCCTCGGTCACGCCCGCGTCGCGGAGCACGGCCTTGCGCACCTTGCCGTTCTCGGTCAGCGGCAGCTCCTCCACGAACCGCAGGTAGCGCGGGATCGCGAAGTACGCGAGCCGCGGCTCGCAGTGGCGGATGAGCGCGACCGGATCGGCGACGTGCCCCTCCCGTAGGACGATCGCGGCCGCGACCTCGTCCTCCGACAGCTCCGACGCGACGGGGAAGACCGCGATCGAGGCGACGGCCGCGTGCTCCAGCAGCGCGTGCTCGACCTCGAAGGAGGAGATGTTCTCGCCACGGCGCCGGATCGCGTCCTTGAGGCGGTCCATGAACGCGAACCAGCCGTCCGCATCGCGCACGACGCGGTCGCCGGTGTGGAACCACAGGTTGCGCCAGGACTCGACGGTCTTCTCCGGCATCCCGAAGTAGCCGGTCGCGAACGCGAACGGGTGGTCGCTTCGCAGCACGAGCTCGCCGGGCTCCCCGGGCGCGACCTCCTCGTCCAGCGCGTCGACGACGCGCGCCTGGAACCCGTCGCGGACGCGTCCCATCCACCCCGGGCGCTGGCCGCGCCAGCTCTCGCCGATCGGGCAGTTCGTCTCCGTCGAGCCGTATCCCTCGACGAGCTGGACGCCGAAGCGCGCGCGGAACGCGTCGACGCGCGCGGCCGGCGTCGCGGGCGCCAGCGCGGTGCGCACCGTGTGCGCCGCGTCCCCCGGGCCCTCCGGGCGCGACGTGAGGATGTTGACCATCGCTCCGAGCAGATACGTGACCGTCGCGCCCGAGGCTGCGACGCCTTCCCAGAAGCGCGAGGCGGAGAACCGCGGGCCGAGCTCGTAGGTGGCCCCGGCGACGAGCGCCTGGACGAACGCATTCAGCGCGTTCGTGTGGAACAGCGGGAGGACGGTGTAGAGGACGTCGTCCTCGCCGATCTCGAGCATCTCGCCGACGAGCACGCCCCACCAGTAGAACTGGGCGTGCGGGCAGCAGACACCCTTCGACGGGCCCGTCGTCCCCGACGTGTAGAGGATCGCGGCGGTGTCGCCGGGGCCGACGCCGGCGGCCGCGACCGGCTGGGCAGCGGGCGGCAGGTCGCGCACGGTGGCGGTCAGCCCCGCCGGCAGGTCGTCCGGAACGCCGTCGAGCGCCCAGACCTCGTCGAGCGCCTCCGCGCCCTCGACGTGGGCGAGCACCTCGACGAGCGCGCTGTCCATCGCGAGGACGTGCGCCCCCGAGTTGCGCAGCTGGTGGGCGAGCTGCTCCCCGCGCAGCGCCGTGTTCAGGGGGACGGCGACGGCGCCCATCCAGGTGGCGCCGAGGATGAGGTCGAGCAACTCGATGCGGTTCTCGCACATGAGCGCGATGCGGTCGCCCTGCTCGATCCCGGCCTCCTGCAGCAGGCCGGCCGCGCGGGCGGTCGCGTCGCGCGTCTCCGCGAAGGAGCGCTCGATCGGGCCCATGCGCAGCAGCGTCTTGTCGGCATAGCGCCTGGCCTGGCGCTCGAGCAGGCGCGGGAAGGTCTGCTCTCTGAGCGGCAGGCCGCGCAGCGGCGACCCGCCGAGGATGGTCCCCGTCACCCCTCCATCATGCCGCGGTCGTGTCCGCCGTCGTCTGGTCGGCGGGTGCGCGGGCGACACGCCGCTGGCGGAGGTTGTAGCCGCGGTCGCGCAGCACCCCGAGTCCGACGGCGGCGATGAGGATCACGCCGCTGACCGTGCCCTGCCAGAACGTGGACACGTCGCTCAGCGTCAGCCCGTTCTGGACGACCCCGAGGAAGATGACGCCGATGACCGTCCCGAGCACGCCCCCCTCCCCGCCCGTGAAGCTCGTGCCGCCGATGAGCACGGCCGCGAGCACGGTGAGCAGCAGCGTCGGGTCGACCGTGGCCGAGGCGGCGGTCAGGCGACCGACCTGGAGGATCGCGGCCAGGCCGGCCGCGAGGCCGGCGATCGCGTAGACCGCGATGAGGATGCGCGAGATGCTGATGCCGTTGAGCCGAGCCGCCTCCTGGTTGGAGCCCGTGGCGAAGAGGGCCCGCCCGAACGCCGTGTAGCGCAGCACGCCCGCCGCGAACAGCACGAGGAGCGCGTCGAAGATCAGCAGGAGCGGGATCGGACCGACGTCGTCGTTGACGAAGTTCTTGATCGGGGTGAACGCCGTGGCGGTGAAGACGGACACGGTCTGCCCGCCGTTGACGACCAGGGCGAAGCTGGACCAGATCGACAACGCGCCGAGCGTGACGACGAGGAAGGAGATGTGCGCCTTGGCGATGAGGACGCCGTTCGCCAGACCGATGCCGAGGCCGAATCCGAGTGCCGCGAGCAGGGCGGGCAGGAGCGACCAGCCCCCGTGCAGGGCGAGCCCGAAGATCATCGAGGCAGCGGTCATCGCCGCGGCGACGGAGAGGTCGATGCCGCCCGAGATCACCACGAACGTCGCCCCCATCGCCAGCACGAAGATCACGCTGTTGGACTTGACGATGTTCATGAGGTTGTCCCACGTGAGGAACACCGGCTCGGTGATCGTCAGGTAGACCGCGACGACCACCAGCGCCACGATGACGCCCGTGTAGCGACCGAGCGACAGCCGCTGACGCCACGCGCGACCCCGGGACCCGACGTCCGGAGGCCCGGTCGGGTCATCGTCTCGGGGCGCCAGGACGGCGGACTGCTGGTCGGTCATGACGTCTCCATGCTGGTCTGCTGATCGGGGACGATCGGGGCCCCGGTGACGGCGACGTGGGCGAGGTCGTCCTCGCGCATCCCGCCCCTGCTGAACTCCGCGCGGACCTCGCCGCGGTAGAAGACGACGACCCGGTCGGCGATGCCGAGGAGCTCGGGGAGCTCGGAGGAGATGAGGACGATCGCCGCGCCCTGTGCCGCGGCCTCCTGCATGAGCCTGTAGATCTCGCTCTTCGCGCCGACGTCGATCCCGCGCGTCGGCTCGGAGAGGACGAGCACGTCGACACCGAGCGCGAACATGCGTCCGAGCACGACCTTCTGCTGGTTGCCACCCGAGAGCGTCGTGATGCGGTTCGCGGCGGACGCCGTGATCACGCCGTAGCGCGTGATCGCGTCGCGCACCATGCGGCGCTCCGCGCGCGTGTCGAGCAGGCCCTTGTTGGACAGGCGCCCGTTCCAGGCGATCGAGAAGTTCTCCGCCACGCTGCGGGTCGGGAGCAGCGCGGAGCGCTTGCGGTCGTCGGGCACGAAGCCGATCCCGCCGCCCAGCGTCGAACGCGGGTCGCCCAGCGCGACCTCGCTGCCGGCGACCCGGACAGTCCCCGTGCACGGGATCGCGCCGCCCAGCGCCATGCCGAGCTCCGCCTTGCCGGACCCGACGAGGCCGGCGACGCCGAGGATCTCGCCGCGGCGCACCTGCAGCGACGTCGCGCGCAGCGCGCCGTTCAGCGTCGCGACGTCCGTCACCTCGAGGACGGCCTCGCCCTTGTCGATCTCGCGCTTGGCGTAGAGGTCGCCGAGCTCGCGGCCGACCATCATCGACACGAGCCGGCCCTGGTTCGTCTCGGGGAGGCCGCACGTGCCGACCAGCTGGCCATCGCGCAGGACGGTCGCGCACGAGGCGGCCGCATAGAGCTCGGGCATCCGGTGGGAGATCATGAGGACGGCCACGCCGGATGCGCGCTGCTCCTCCACGACGTCCAGCAGCCGCTGGGTCGCGGACTCCGACAGCGAGCTCGTCGCCTCGTCGAGGATCAGCAGCCGCGCCTCGGAGGAGATGGCGCGGGCGATCTCGACCTCCTGCTGCATCTCGAGGCTCAGGCGGTCGACCGTCGTCGCCGGGTCGACGTGGACGTCGAGGCGATCGAGGACCTCGCCCGCGCGCCGGCGCAGGAGGCGCCAGTCGACGCGACCCATCCGGCGCGGCAGCCGCCCGAGGAAGATGTTCTCCGCGACGCTGAGCGTCGGGGCGAGCGTGAGCTCCTGGCTGATCGTGACGATGCCCAGCCGCAGCGCCGCCCGCGGATCCTGGATCCGCTGCCGGCGCCCATCGACGGTGATCGTCCCCGCGTCGGGCTGCACCGAGCCGTTGATCACGCGGGCGAGCGTGGACTTGCCCGATCCGTTCTCGCCCGTGAGCGCGTGCACCTCCGCGCTCCGGACGGTCAGGTCGACGGCGTCGAGCGCGACGACCCCGGGGAACGCCTTGGTGATCCCGCGCAGCTCGATCAGTGGCGCGTCCACGGGGCGCGACGATAATCAACGCTGCACCGTGTTGCAATGCAGACTGTCGTTGCGGCAGATCAGGCCGCGGCGCGCGACCCCCGCAGGAACCGCGTGAGCGCGTCGTCGAGCACGGGCTCGAGCTGCTCGGGGCGCATCATGCCCGCGGTCAGCAGCGAGGCGATGCCCTGGACCGTCGCGAACAGCACGAGGCCGACGCGCTCCGGTTCGCCCGCCTCCAGCGCGCCCTCGGCCTGACCCTGCTCGATGACGTCGAGCAGCACGGAGAAGGCCTGGTCGGCCGCGGTCCCGAGCGGGCCCGCCGGGTTGCCGTGCTTGCTGGCCCACATGAGCTCGAGCAGCGCGGCGTCCTCGGTGGCGAAGCGCACGTACGCGGCGGCGAGCGCCTGCAGGCGCGGGATGAAGTCCTGTCCGGCGGCGTCGACGGCGGCGCGCAGCTCGGTCCCCATCCGGGCGAACCCGGTCTCCGCGAGCGCGTCGAGCAGCGCCTGGCGGTCGGGGAAGTGGCGGCGCGGTGCGCCGTGGCTGACGCCGGCGTCGCGGGCGAGCTCGCGCAGCGAGACCGCCTGCACGCCGCGCTCGCGCACGGTGCGTTCGGCCTGCTCGAGGAGCGCGGACCTCAGGTTGCCGTGGTGGTACGGGCGCTCGGTCACGGCGACGAGCCTACCGAATGTTGTCGTTGACAGCATTGCTGTCACTGCCTACATTGGTGCCCATGACCTCTTTCGGCATCCAGAGCCTCCCTGACATGACCGGGCGCAGCGTGATCGTCACCGGCGCCAACAGCGGCATCGGCCGCGCGGCCGCCGGCGCGTTCGCCGGCGCCGGCGCGCGGGTCGTCCTCGCCGTGCGCGACACCGCGAAGGGCGCGACCGCGGCCGCCGCGATGCCCGGGACGACCGAGGTGCGCCGCCTGGACCTCGCGAGCCTCGCGTCGGTCCGCGAGTTCGCCGACGGGTGGAGCGGCCCGCTGGACCTGCTCGTCAACAACGCGGGCGTCATGGTGCCGCCGCTCTCGCGGACCGCCGAGGGCTTCGAGCTGCAGTTCGGCACGAACCACCTGGGCCACTTCGCGCTGACCAACCTGCTGCTGCCCGAGATCACCGGCCGCGTCGTCACCGTGTCGTCGACCGGGCACCGGATCGGGAGGATCGACTTCGACGACCTCAACTGGGAGCGCAAGCCGTACAAGCCGTGGCGCGCCTACGGGCAGTCGAAGCTCGCGAACCTCCTCTTCACCGCAGAGCTGCAGCGTCGGCTGACCGAGGTCGGCTCGCCCGTCCTGGCGACCGCCGCCCACCCCGGCTACGCCGCCACGAACCTCCAGTTCCACAGCGGCAAGCGGCTCAACGAGATCGTGTCGCGTATCGGCAACCGCCTCATCGCGCAGGACGAGGAGGGCGGCGCGCTGCCGACGCTGTACGCCGCGGTCGCCGACGTGCCGCCCGCCGCGTTTGCAGGCCCGGGCGGGTTCATGGAGCAGCGCGGGGCGCCGAAGCTCGTCGGCCGCAGCGCTGCCGCGCTGGACGCCGACGTCGCCCGCCGGCTCTGGGACGTGTCCGAGGAGCTCACGGGCGTGCGCTTCGGACTCGGGGTTTCCACCCCGGCGTAGGCTCGGCCCATGGGCCTGTACGGCGACCAGGTGCTGCCACGGATGATCGACGTCCTGGGCGGCATGAAGGCCGCGGAGCCGCAGCGACAGCGGGTGTGCGACGGACTCGCGGGCGAGGTCGTCGAGATCGGGTTCGGATCGGGGCTCAACGTCCCCTTCTATCCGTCGGCGGTGGACCGGGTCGCCGCCATCGAGCCCGCAGACGTCGGCTGGAAGCTCGCCCGCAAGCGACTCGACGCGACGACGGTCCCCGTGCAGCGCTCGGGCCTCGACGGGCAGTCGCTGCCGTTCGGCGACGACACGTTCGACGCCGCGCTGTCGACCTGGACGCTGTGCACGATCCCCGACCTCGACGTGGCCCTGCGCGAGCTGCGCCGCGTCCTGAAGCCGGGCGGGCGACTGCACTTCGTCGAGCACGGGCTCGCACCCGACGGGCCGGTGCAGCGCTGGCAGCACCGCCTCGAGCCGATGCAGAAGCGCATCTTCGGCGGATGTCACCTCACGCGCCCGATCGTCGACACGCTGACCGGCGCGGGCTTCACGATCGACGAGGTCGACGTCTTCTACGAGGCCGGCTCGCCCAAGTTCGTCGGCGCGAACTCGCTCGGCGTCGCCGTGTCTCCGTGAACCCGTAGCGCCCCGGCCACCCCGCGTTCCCACAGCTCGATGCGCTCGCCGAGCGCGACGAGGCGCTCGGCGGCGATCGATCCGTCCTCCTGCGCTAGGCCGGCACGCCCAGGCGGTCGCTCGCGATCCGCGCGCCCTCGGCGAGCGCCGTGAGCTTCGCCCACTGCACCTCGGGGTGGACACGCTGCATGAACGCCGTCTGCGCGAACCCGCAGTCGGTCCCGGCCATGACGTTGTCGGGGCCGACGAGCTCGGCGAGGCGCACGAGGCGGTCCGCGACGAGGTCGGGGTGCTCGACGATGACCGTGTGGTGGGTCACGACGCCCGGGATCAGCATCTTCCCGTCGGGGAGCTTGACGTCCTCCCACACCCGCCACTCGTGCTCGTGGCGCGGGTTGGCCTGCTCCATCATGTAGGCGTGCGCGTTGACCTGCAGGACGAGGTCGACGACCTCGGCCAGCGGCGGGTCGTACGCGTGCGGCCCGTGCCAGCTGCCCCAGCACACGTGGTAGCGGACCTTCTCCGGTGGGATCCCCTTCAGCGCGTGGTTCAGCGCGTCGACCCGCAGCTGCGCCCAGTCGCGGTAGTCCTTCATCGACCCGCCCTCGGCGAGGATCGAGTCCATCTCGTGCATGAGGACCGCGTCGTCGACCTGCAGCATGAACCCGGAGTCGACGATGGCGTTGTATTCGACCGCCAGCGCGTCGGCGAGCGCGTAGACGAACTCCTCCTCCGTCCCGTAGTGCTGGTTCTCCAGCCAGTACGTGCTCGCGGGGGCGACGACCGGGAGGAAGCCCTCGGCGTCGACGCCCTCGAGCGCGGCGCGCAGGTTCGCGATGTCGTTGTCGACCGCGGTCCGGTCGTACTCGATCGGGCCGTTGCACACCCAGATGCTCGGAGCGGGCGCGGGGACCTCGTTCTCGGCGAACGCGCGCATCATCTCCTTGTCGTGCTGCGCGTACGTGCCCGGGAACGCCTGGCGGTCGCGGCTCGGCGGCAGGAACGAGTCGTTCGGGCCGAGCTCGCGCGGCCCGACGCCGCTGATCCGGTTGTACAGGTAGGCGATCCAGTTCGCCTTGCCGAACTCGCCGTCGCTGACGATGTCGATCCCGGCGTCGGCCTGGCGCTTGACGACGTCGGCGACCTCGGACCTCAGCGTCTCCGCGTAGGCCGCCTCGTCGTAGGACTCACCGCGCTCGATCGCGGCTTCGAACGCCAACAGGGACGCCGGCCGGATGAGGCTGCCCACGTGCGTGGAACGAATGCTCACGTCGTCTCTCCCCCTTCGTGGTCTGCAATGTGCATTCTGCCGGACGGCGTAGGTTCGACGCGTGCTCCATCGACTCGTGCTCTTCGGCGCCGGCGGCGATCTCGCCGGGCGGTTCCTGCTGCCGGCGCTCGCCACGCTCCACGCCGACGGCGACCTGCCTGCGCGATTCCGCGTCGTCGGCGCGGACGTCCACGACTGGGACGACGAGGTGTTCCGCGCCCACGTGCAGGAGCGCCTCGAACGCCACGCGCTGCAGGCGCCGCTCATCTCCCGCGGCGCGATCCTCGCCGAGCTGCGCTACGCACGCGTCGACGTCGCCGATCCGGCGACCGTCGCCGGCGCGCTCGCGCTGGGCGGCGACACGCCGCTCGCGGCCTATCTCGCGCTGCCGCAGCGCAGCTTCGCGCCGACGATCAGCGCGCTCGCTGCCGCCGGTCTGCCTGCCGGCAGCCGGATCGCGGTCGAGAAGCCCTTCGGCGAGGACCTGCACAGCGCCGTCGAGCTCAACGCGATGCTCGCCGACGCGACGGACCACGCATTCCGGGTCGACCACGTCCTCGGGATGCCGCGGACGCAGGAGGTCGGCGACCTCGACGCGCAGGGCGCCGAGGAGGTCGAGATCCTCTGGGAGGAAACGCTCGCGCTGGAGGGCCGCGCCGGCTTCTACGACCGGGCGGGCGCGCTGCGCGACGTCCTGCAGAACCACATGCTCCAGCTCCTCGCGCTCGTCGTCTCGCCCGACGACCGGGCGGCCGCGCTGCGCGCCACCCGCGCGCCCGACCCGCTGCGCTCTCGCCGGGCGCGCTACGCCGGGTACGCGGACGAGGAGGGCGTGGACCCGGCACGCGGGACCGAGACCTTCGCCGAGGTGCTCCTTGAGGTGGACCTGCCGGGTTGGCGCGACACGCGCTTCCGCATGCGCGCCGGCAAGGGGCTCGCGCAGGGATACAAGGGCGTGGTCGTGCATCGCCGTGACGGCGGTGAGCAGCGCATCGAGGTCGATCGCCTCGGCGAGGGCGAGCCGCCCGCCTACGCGCGCGTGCTCGGCGAGGTCCTCGGCGGCCACAGCTCGCTGTCGGTCCACGCGGACGAGGCCGAGGAGGCGTGGCGGATCGTCACGCCGGTGCTTGACGCATGGGCCGCCGACCGCGTCCCGTTGGAGGAGTACGCGCAGGGCTCGGAGGGCCCGGCGCGGCTCTAGCGCTCGCCGGCGTCCCGCAGCACGGGCTTGACGTCGACGACCGGGGTGCCGTCGAGCGCCTCGAGGTCGCGCACGCGCAGCCGCAGGCC
>Ga0070665_100007102_pt1 | contig 11380 bp, 6 predicted proteins | sample KBSS13metaG_FD_65862 | JGI IMG/M metagenome (GOLD analysis project Ga0070665, IMG submission 65862) | Switchgrass rhizosphere microbial communities from Kellogg Biological Station, Michigan, USA - KBS S1-3 metaG | ecosystem: Host-associated > Plants > Roots > Rhizosphere > Soil ...
GCTATCTATGATTGGCGGTGGATTACCACCTAAGTTTGTATTAGTAGTAGGTATTGCACAATAGCATCTATAGAACAAATCTGCCACTACGGTAATAGAATTGCTTGTATCTGTCTGTCCGCTATTAGCACAAGTAGCATATACCCGATAGTCAGTAGAGCCTGCGGTACCAAGCGTAGTGGAATAAGAATTACCCGTTGCTCCGCTAATGCTAGTCCATGCAGCACCAGAACCAGCAGCTCTGCTTTGCCACTGATAGCTTACACCCAAAAGGTATGTAAGACCTGTATCGGTAAGTGTGAACTGTTTATTTTGACAAATATGTGATGGTCCGGTAATATAGCCAGCACTAGGATGACCGCTACAAGATGTGTAATGATCAACCGTTACATCATCCATGTTTATGTCTGCATTGTCATAATCGTAGTAACCAGGCCAACCTACAAAAGAGACATATGCATTGCTGCCATAGAAAGATGACGGTAAAGTATCAGTGTATTGTACCCAACCTATTGTAGAGCTAACATTATCTATACCTACTTTACGTAGCCTTGTACCGCCAGAGTATCTTGGTCCGGTGCTAATCCAAACGTTTACAGAGTCACTGGTATAATAAGGTGAATAATAATAATAAGGTTGGGTTATATATAACCAATATGAAACTGCGCTTTTACCAGATGATGGCAGGCTTACACTTGGCGTGTGTAATTCGGTATGACCAGCGCCTATGCCACAACAATATGGACCATACATATCGTTAGTGTTAAACTGTGCCATGCCTTTACCTGTATGAGGATTAGGGTTTGGATAAGTATATGTATAACCAAATGGGCCGGAAAAATAGCCTGAGAAGGAATTTGTCGGTCCTATTTGAGGCCCGTAATACCAATGGTAGGTAGGGGCGCAGCAATATGCATAGTCGACGCTATCTGTCCAGCCAAAAGCACCCGTACTAGCCAGGATATTTGTGGTGTCGAAACTTTGCCGCATTATATTTTGCGCCTTGCTGCGATTATTAAACGCAAGAAATGATAATGCAACAAATAATAGAGTAAGTTTTTGCTTCATAACTATATAATTATTATGTAAATGCCTATTTAACCAATTATTTATATTGGTAAACTGCTGAATAACCCTAAGTTATTGTAAATTTTAACAAATAAAAAGAAAACGTTGTAGAATATATTCTATATAGAAATTAAACATGTGAAATAAGGTTATAAAAAAAGGAGCCTATTATATAGGCTCCTTTTTTTATAATAGAGAAAATAAACTTAATGTATTACCTGAATAATTCTATTAATATAACCTTTAGAAGTATTGGCCCGAATGATATAATGGCCGGCAGCGAAGCCATTTACATTTACTGTGAAGTCTGTGCCGTTATTGCCGGTTTTACTGTAAATAACCTGACCAGTACTGTTTAAAATTTCAATATTTTTCAACTCAATACCGTTGCTTGTTGAACTAATAGTTACAAGATCAGTGGCCGGGTTAGGGTAAATTTTTATTGTATTATCCTGTTGGCTTAGTGAGTTAATGCCTGTTGGCAGCGCCCAGGTAACAGTATCATTGCCACAATTGTTATAAAGTACCACTTTTACACTATATACATTACCTGTTTTATAAGTATGCAGCGGGGCGGCAAACGTGGATGTATCGCCATCGCCGAAGAGCCACAAATAAGAATCGATATACTGACCACCAGCTACACTAAACAAGTATGTACTGCCAGAGCGTGTATAATCGATACCGGTAGCTTTAGGCAACGGGCTAATTGTCATAACTGCAGTATCTGATGAAGTACAATACCTGAACACACTGACACTGTAAGTACCACTTGTTCTTACATGAATGGTGCGGGTAGTATCTCCCGTGCTCCATAGATATTTACCTCCGGGATTGCCTGCATCAAGTGTAAAGGTTGGAGATTCGCACATAGTAACATCAGGACCGATATTTACTACCGGTGGATTTCGTACTGATACGCTAACAGGAACGCGATTACTTATACAACCACTTCTGTCTACCGCTGCAACATAAAGCAGGCTGTCTTTAGTAGGATATGGTATAGAAATAGTGGTATCTGTAGTAAATGGTGTACTACCTGTAGGTGATGAGTACCACTGGAATTTAATGTTTGGCATATTTTGCACACCTACTACTGCTACTGAAGCACCAGGGCAGACGGTATCAGATATTACCGACGGAAGGATAGGCAATGTAGTGAGTGTAAGCGAAGTGTATGATGTGTCATTAAAAACGATAGTATCTGATGCTAAAACTGTATAAGTTTTCAGTCGATACTTACCGCCGTAAGGAGGATTGATAGTACCTATGTAAACATTATCAGAAGTGGCAGAGGCAAGGCTGGCTGTATATTTTGTATAGATGGTATTACTTGCACCAGCTGAATCTGTATAAGTAGCATAGACATAAAAATTAGATTCTGCTGAGTTGCCGTAGTTATACACTTTGGCGGAGATTGTATCTACCTGATTGGCACAGAATACACTACCATTAGCAGGAGTAACAAAAGCTACAGCACCAAGATCATGTGATGGTTGGGGTATAATGTTCACCACATAATCTTCGGTTTCACCAGCACCTGATGAAGTAGTAAAGTTAGAACATGCATAACCAGAATATGGACTGTACAGAGACCCATTGCGGATACGTAAACCAGTCTTACCCAGACTTGCTGATACCGGAACGATAAATGATGCAGTACCAAAGAAAGCAAGCGAAGTATTAACGGGTATGTATTCAGAACTTTGGAAAGTACCATTCCTATTATAATCTATCCAGGCCATACCATAGCTCATACCGGTAGCATATCTTACGTAAAGTGTATAATAACCCCCTTGAGTAAGATTAGCAGTAGTATTCATTGTATCAGGATATTGCGCCCAGTAATATGGTGCAGGTGATGACGCAGGCGTGCGACTTTGCAGTGTGGTACTTACTATAGATACACTGTCAATGATTGGCGGTGTATTGCCTCCTAAGGTAGTGCTGGTAGTAGGTACTGCGCAATAACATTTATAGAACAGATCTGCAATAACTGAAATAGCGTTGCTTGTGTCTGTTTCACTGCTATTAGCGCATGTTGCATATACACGGTATTCGGTAGAGCCAGCACTACCAAGTGTAGTAGAATAGGAATTGCCTGTGGCCCCACTGATATCAGTCCATGCACTACCTGAACCTGCAGCTCTGCTTTGCCATTGATAACTTACACCAAGCAAATAAGTAAGTGATGTATCAGTAAGTGTAAACTGCTTATTTTGACAAATATGCGAAGGGCCAGATATATAACCGGCATTAGGATGTCCGCTGCATGATGTGTAATGATCTACAGTAACATCATCCATATTTATATCGGCGTTGTCGCCTTCATAATAACCCGGCCAACCTACAAAAGAGATATAGGCATCAGAACCATAATAAGAAGATGGCAGTGTATCAGTATATTGAACCCAACCTATAGTAGATGAGGTGTTATCAATACCAATATGATGCAAATAGGTACCTCCTGCATAACGAGGGCCACTGTTTATCCATACATTAATTGAATCACTTGTATAATAGGGTGACCAATAATACTCTGGTGCAGTGATATATAACCAATACGAAACGGTGCTTTTACCAGTTGATGGCAGACTGACACTTGGGGTATGTAATTCTGTATGAACTGCAGGAATACCGCAGCAGAACGGCCCTTCCATTTCGAAGGTATTATACTGTGCCATACCCTTACCTGTATGCGCAGGAGGGCTTGGGTATACGCCAGAGCTACCCCAAGGGGCAGAAGCATACGTATATGAATTAAAGTCTCCCAAGGCAGGACCATAATACCAATGATACGTAGCAGCACAACAATAGGTTACGTCTACACTATCATTCCAGCCAAAAGCTCCGCTATTTGCAAGAATATTGGTAGTATCAAAACTTTGCCGCATAATATTTTGGGCAAGGGTTTTAGAGCCGGAAGCAAGCAATAAAAACGCAGCAAACAGGAGAGTAATTTTTTGCCTCATAAATGATAATTGTATACTTTAAGTAAAAACGATTATTAGTCGTAACGAAAATAACTTAAAGTTAACAAATTATCAAATAATAAATAAAGAAATGAGGAGATATTTTAAATGCTATTTATCAATTGTAAAATGCTTTTTAGGTACTTATAAAAGTCGGAAAACAAGACTAACCCATAGTTATTATTAAAAGTAATTTTATAAACTAAAAATGCGAGCTTTTTAGGCTCGCATTTTTAGTTTTATTGAATTAATTATTAATGAATTACCTCGAAAATTCTATTTATGTATCCTTTAGATGTGTTAGCACGTAAGATGTAATGACCCGCAGGGAATTGGCTTACTTTTATTTCCGCGGTATTGCCAGTTACATTAGCCTTAAACACTTCGACACCTATAGTATTTATAACCTGTATTTCCTTCAGATCAACAGCGTTATTGTCTGTGGTAAGAGTAATCACATTATTGGCAGGGTTTGGATAAATCTTTATCACACCGTTCTGTTGACTTAAAGAGCCAATACCTGTAGGGATTGTCCATTTTACAGTATCTGTGCCGCAATTATTATAAAGCACTACCTCTACTGTACGGATATCGCCTGTTTTGTAGGTATGCAAAGGGGCGGCGAGGCTTGATGTATCACCGTCGCCAAAGAACCACATGTAGGAGATTATGTTTTTGCCACCAGCCACATCGAAAAGGTATGATGTACCTGCGCGTGTGTAATCTATACCAGTAGCAGATGGTAAAGGATTGATGGTCATAACAGCAGTATCTGATGCAGTGCAATACTTAAACACACTAACACTGTAGGTGCCACTGGTGCGCACATGAATTGTTTTGGTAGTATCACCTGTGCTCCATAAGTATTTGGCATCAGCAACACCTGCGTCCAGCATGAAAGTTGGAGATTCACACATTGTGACATCAGGTCCGATATTAACTACCGGCGGGTTGCCAATAACTATGTGAGCAGGTACTTTATTAGTTTCACAACCATTAGCGCCTTTAGCTGTTACAAAGAATGTAGTATCTGCTGTTGGATACGAAACTGAAGTAGCGGTATCTGTAGTGAACGGGAATTCATCACCAAGGGACGCATACCACAGGTTTGTAACACCAGGTACTTGAGTAACATATACTGTAGCTGAAGAGGTACCAAGACATACAGTATCTGATGAAACAACAGGTAGTTCCGGTGAAGGCTTCAAGGTCATGGTGCTGTAGGCCGTATCATTGTTTGCAACAGTATCGCCGCTAATAACCGTGTATGCTTTTATTGTGTATTTACCAGCATCAGGAGGATTAATAGTACCTACATAAATGGATGCGCCAGATGCAGGGTCTACTGTACCTATATACTTTGTATAGATAGTGTGGGCTACACCTGATGGATTGGTATATGTGGCATATACATAAAAGTTACTTTCGCCGTTTTCGCCAAAATTATAGACATTGGCATAGATTGAATCTATGGCATTAGCACAAAGCGTTGCATTATCAGCAGGTGAAGTAATATCTGATACGCCAAGATCATGGCCCGGAGCAGGCGCTATTGTTATAACGTAATCCTGTGTTTCTCCTGCGCCAGATGATGATGTGTAATTGGTACATGCATCGCCGGAATAAGGGCTATAAACAACGCTGTTACGTATGCGCAAACCTGTTTTACCAAGGGCAGCATTAGCAGGAACATTAAATGTAGCTATGCCTGAATTTGCTAAAATAGAATTGATCTCGATAAATTCTGAAGACTCAAAAATGCCATTGCGATTATAATCTATCCATGCCATACCGTAGCTAAGACCTCCTCTATAGCCAACATATATTTTATATAAACCACCTTGCTTAAGAGTAGCTGTAGCATTGAGTGTGTCTTTATAACTACCGTAATAATCAGGTGCTGGTAAAGAATAATGTGTTGGATTCTTTAGTGTAGTTCTCAGTATTGATACAGAGTCGATAGTGGGAGGAGTACCACCACCTAATGGCGTGCCTGTTGTAGATAATGCGCAGTAACAATGAAAGAAAGAATCTGTAACAACAGAAAGTACATAGCTGGTATCAGTACATGAGGCACCTGTACCGCAAGAGTTACAAATAGCCCACATGCGGAAATCCATAGAAGATGTAAGGCTGGTGGTATATACTTGTGATGTAGCGCCACTTATATCTGTCCATACACCTGAGCCAGGAACACTTTCCTGCCATTGCATAGTCATACCACCATATTTAAGTAAGGCAGTATCTACCATAGTAAATCTTTTATTTGTGCAGATAAATGTAGGGCCTGTGAGGTGACCTGCAGTAGGTTTGCCTGAGCAAGAAGCGAGTGCTACTATATTTATTTCATAATCTGCTGTTACGCTATAAAAATACTCATCTCCGGATACATCATTATCACTACACGGATCTAATGCAGCAGAAGGAAATGTTGATGAGCAGCATCTTGCATACCAAACATTACGTACGCGCATACGGTGATTTCCCGGCGTGGCTGTAATAGGTATATCTACATTTATTGATGCTGAAGATGCAGGAGTAGTATGCGTTGCAGCATACGTAGTAGGAAACACCGGCGTTACTTTTTCTGTAGTAGTATCAAAAGTTCCATCGTCATTGAAATCGATCCAAATCTGAGTATTTAAATCATCATCAGTAGTACCATAGGTTACCGTAGCAGGATAACTCCCCCCTTGTTGCAGATCGCAAATAGCTATAGTCGTAGTTCTATCGCGATAGTCAATAGAATAACCCATAGGGTCTGTGATTGAAGATCCTGCGTAGCCTGTCATATCAAATTCAGACATCGCACTTGGTCCTGAACAGCAAGTGTAAATAGGAGTACAATATGTTTGCGCCTTTATATCTGAAGACGATAAAAGGATAGAAAAGAGCACGATGCTGCGAAAAATTGATAAGGTCACATTATTCCGTTTCATGGTATGTATTAGATAACTATTGGTTTATAAATAGGGTTAATCAATTATAAAAATGCTCTTGTAAGGCGAAAAGACGGTTATAGTTATGACAGAGGTACATCTAATAAGACGTGATTTTCGGCTTAAAGGTTGGCAAATATCACAAAAAAGGAATTAGGTGCTCAAACATTATTTTGTTATTTTTTAATGAACTGATTATTAAATAACTATGGTAAAAAGATTTAAGAATAAGACATTATCCACAGGTTTTGACCATTTCGCTCTATGAGGTATGAGGATATAGCCTATTTGGAATTAATACATTAGGTTTGCTAAGAATTTCTATCCTACATGACTATAACACAATTGGAATATGTTGTTGCCGTAGCTACTTATAAGAGCTTTGTGGCCGCAGCAGAAAAATGTTTTGTAACGCAGCCTACGCTGAGCATGCAAATACAAAAGCTTGAAGATGAGCTGGGTATAAAACTTTTCGACCGCAATAAGCACCCAATAGCCATCACCGCAATGGGCAATGCTATAGTAGAGCAAGCCAAGATAGTGCTGGCTGAATGCGAAAAGATACAAGAGCTGATACAAACCCAGCAAAATAACCTGGCGGGCACCTTCAAGCTGGCAGTGATACCTACTATTGCGCCATATATAATACCTGGATTGCTGGAGCATTATGCTACTGCTTTCCCAGATGTGAAACTGCAAATAAAGGAACTGGAAACAGACCAAATAATAGTTGCCCTACGTAATAATGAAATAGATGCTGCATTGCTAAGTACCCCTCTTGAAGAGGCAGGTATAAAGGAATATCCTTTATTTTATGAAACTTTTGTTGCCTATTTCTCTAAGGACGAGCCTGCACTAAAAAAGCGGCTTATAGTTCCAGACGATATTTCGCTGGAACGTATATGGCTGCTAAACGAAGGGCATTGCATGCGCAATCAAATCATTAATCTATGCAGTGAACACATACAGATGCTGCAGGCAGAAAGACCCTACCGCTACGAGTCGAGCAATGTGGAAACACTGCGTAAAATGGTAGATAAGAATGGCGGTGTAACAGTATTGCCAGAACTGGCTACACTGGAGTTTAACGATGACCAGATGGATAACATCCGCTATTTTGAAGATCCTGAACCGGTAAGAGAAATAAGCCTGGTAACAAACATGCACTTTGTGAAGCTCACCCTGCTGCAAAGCCTGATGGACGAAATACTAAAACTGGTGCCTGAAAAGATGCGTGTGCAGAAGAAAAACAGGAAAGTGCTACGTATACAATCTGCTAAACTGTAGCTATAAGAATACGGTTGAGCCCCTGGTTAAGTATCTTAACTGTGGGAAAAACCTGACTGATGTTATCTTTAATATTTGCCCATTCAGTCTCTCTAATAGCAATGTAATTCATTATAAAAATGCCGCCGGTATTAATATGCCGGCGGCATTGCTGTAAAAAGCTATTACCCGTAACGAAAGCCGGCACTACCCTGCCCTGAAAAATATCTACAATCAGCATGTCGTAGGTTTCTTTATCCTCCGTAATAAATACTTTAGCATCAGCGCAAACCGGAGTAATATCGTTGAGCAGTTTTTCATTCATCAACTCCATAGCCCATTTTAATATTACGGCATCATTATCCACAAGTGTAAACTGAGCCTTATGGCCCATACTATGAAATATTTGCACGGCGCTGCCAAGCCCTGTGCCTAATACCAGTACTTTCTTCACATCCTGCAGCTTAGTTTTTACTTCTTTAAAGGCGCGAACAAGTGGCGTGTACTTATCGCCATCGGAATATAGGGCATCTATTGTTGCTAATTGCCAACGCCCTTTGAATAAAAACAATTCAAGCACAGGGTTATTACTCCCGGGTGCTGTATGTATGCGTACGGGATAGAAATAGCTTAAGAAGCGCTTATAAGAAGATATCTTTTGCAAACAGCTCTAAATATATTATACCTCAGCAATAATATGAAAGCTATTGCAACAAATAATAGCAAGGAATAAAAAGAAAATTAATCTTCGCCGCGGCGCATTCTTCTCTTTCGGAATAATGGTACCTTATTCTCATTGCCATTGAGCAGGCGATTGATATTCTTATAGTGAGTAAGCACTACCAGAAATGCTGTAGCTATGGCAAAAAGCCGGTAACTAAGCTCAGGCATATTGAAAATGAACAGTATTAATAAAGGGAAAGCAATGCTGGCACAAATTGAGCTAAGAGACACGTAGCGGGTAAGAAACAGCATAAGGAAGAATACACATACCAGGCTAACAGCTACCAGCGGCTGAATAGAGAGGATCATACCGAAAAGAGTAGCAATACCTTTACCACCGCGAAAATCGGCCCAGATAGGAAATATATGACCTATTACAGCTGCAAGACCAAGGAATATCTCAAGGTTCATGAATGGCTCACCGGACCATGATAAAGAAGAAAATAAAGCTAGCTTCACAGCAAGGAAACCTTTAAGCATATCGCCCAACATTACTAATGAACCTGCTTTAGAACCTAATATGCGAAATGTATTTGTTGCACCTGCATTACCACTACCATGTTCACGAATATCAATGCCATAAACCCTTTTACTTACCCAAACTGCTGTAGGAACAGACCCTAACAGATAAGCTAATATAATCAGGATTGCTATACCCATTCTCTTATTAATTGGAAAGTGACAAATTTAACTAAACTGTATCGTAAATCCTAATTATGGTATAACGGAATAATATATAGTATATTCATCAATACCATATGTATTTACTTAGTAAATAATACTGCTATCCAATTATTTAGCACGTTAACATTCACCATTTTAAGACCTGTCTCAATAGCGGCAGCAACGATTATCTGCTCATCTTCCTTTAACAAGCCACTCATAAGAATATGACCTCCTTCATTTAGCTGGCTATACAGTTGAGGCATATATTGAAGTAAAATGTGCCTGTTAATATTGGCAAGGATAATATCAAAAGTTTCAGCAGCTACAATATCTAAGGAGCCTTGTTTTATTGTAACATTATTACTGTTATTTCTACCAGCATTCTCCGTAGCATTTTCGTAGGACCATTCATCATTGTCTATCGCCAGTACGGAAGAGGCCCCCAGCATATGTGCCAGGATTGCCAAGATGCCAGTGCCGGTACCGAAATCGAGCACTTTAGCCTCAGTGAATGGCAAATGGCTCATTTGCATCATCATGAGCTGGGTAGTAGCATGGTGGCCTGTACCAAAAGACATTTTGGGTGTGATAATGATCTCGTATGGCGTAGCTGTCACCAGCTCGTGGAAATCTGCTTTTATTGTACAAAAACCCTCTACTATTACCGGTTGAAAATTACCTTCCCATAAGGCATTCCAGTTCTGCTTAGGAATGATATTATTGGTGCTTTTAAGACCATATTCGCCTATAAGGGACATTATTGTGTCAACATTATAATCTGCTTCCGGTATATAAGCTATAAGGGTTTGTTCATTTTCTTCGAAACCTTCATATCCCAACTCGCTTAACCTTGCTATCATCAGCTCTCTTATCTCATTCTCCTCTATTTCAATTATGGTTTGTATGTATTGCATATGCTAGTATGTATAAAAATTTAAAAGGTTGTACCTCCGGTACAACCTTTTAAATTATATTCTATAAAAGTTATTATTTATTAACGCGGCTACCCGGTTTGCCCATTTCAGATTCAGAATCTGAAGGTTCATCTTCACCTGAGTTTTCAGAGTTCAGATTTTTAGACTGTTCGTCCATAGTACCCGGTTTAGCACTGTTGTACAGTACGCGGCGAGTAGGAACATCAGTAACAATCCTAAATTCTGTACGACGATTAAGCTGGCGACCTTCCGGATTATCCTTGCTACCTAATTTATTAGGTGCAGCAGGCATTTTATCGCCAAAACCTTTAGCTACCATACGATTTCTTTCAACACCATTCTTTTCAAGGTAGTTAACTACTGATTGAGCACGGCGTATAGAAAGTTCCTGGTTGTATTTTTCAGTACCTTTTGAGTCGGTGAAAGAATAAATCTCAACAGTTAAAGAAGGATTGTCTTTCATGAATAATACTACAGAATCAAGAGAAGCAGCAGATTCAGGACGAAGTTCAGCTTTATCGAAATCGTAGAAGATATTGCTTACGCTGAAACCATGAACAATGCTATCAAGATAGATAGTAACGGAAACTGTGTCATCCGGATCAGAACGTTTAACATCCATAGTGCTAACAGAAGCACGTGTAGAGGAGAAACCTTGTTTATCGCCTGTAAGAACGTAAGAGTGTCCACGGCTCATGTTAAACATAAAGTTACCGTCTTCAGAATTGAACGTTTTAAGATCACCTGATTGGTCAACCATCTTAACTACTGACTGGCCTTCAAGATCCTGAGATTTCCTATTAACTACTTT
>Ga0070665_100007106_pt1 | contig 11378 bp, 11 predicted proteins | sample KBSS13metaG_FD_65862 | JGI IMG/M metagenome (GOLD analysis project Ga0070665, IMG submission 65862) | Switchgrass rhizosphere microbial communities from Kellogg Biological Station, Michigan, USA - KBS S1-3 metaG | ecosystem: Host-associated > Plants > Roots > Rhizosphere > Soil ...
CCCGCGCCGGCCCGGCGTACATCTCGTCGAGCGGCGTCGCCGTCATCCCGAGCGCCGCGTCTTGCGTCGCGCCTGTGAACATTTGTGCAAGCACGCGCACGAACGGGGCCGCCAGCGCCTGCTCGATCCCCTGATTCAACGCCGCGACGGCCAGCGGCTCCCACAACATCTCGATCATCCGCGGCGTCTGGCCGAGGCGCGCCAGCCAGGCGGCCACGGTCTCGGTTGGCGGCGGAGGCGCGGCGCCGGGCTTCAGCGCCCCGCCAAGCTTGGCCAGGGGCAGCCGATCCCGCCAGCCGACGCCCGACCAGCGCAGGACGCCGGCGGCGAGGTGCCACGGCGCCGGCAGCCGCGGACACCGCAGCCGCGACCGGCGGCCGGCGCGGTCGATGAACGCGACGTCGAGGCTCTCCTGCAGCGCCACTCGATCGCGCGCGCCGATGACGTCGAGGAAGCGAAACGTCTGGTGGTAGCAGCCGGCGAGGACGTGCTGGCCGTTGTCGACGCGGTAGCCGGTCTCGCGATCGTCGAAGGCCGTCGCCCGGCCACCCAGCCGGCCGCGGGCTTCGAGGACCAGGACGCGGCGTCCGGCCGCGGCGAGGCGCGCTGCCGCCGACAAGCCGGCAAAGCCCGCACCGATGACGATGACGTCGGAGGCGCTGGTCACTGCGCGCTTACATCGGCCCGCCGAAGCGGCGGCTGACCTCGCGCGAGACCTCGGCGAAGGCTTCCTTGACGCGAAACGTCATCCGCGCCCAGATGGTGATCGCGATCCACGCCCGCCGCTGCCGCGAGACGCGCACGGTCGCGCCGAAGACGTCGAAGTCGCGGCGCTCGATCTCGGACAGGATCGCCTGGTAGATGCCCGACATGATCTCGGCCGCGATCAACCGGCGTGATTCCTCGGGCGGGATCCTCCGGGTGGCACGGACGTAGTAGTCACGGGCCCGCTCCCCTTGCGCCCGCAGCAGCGCCCGCACGTTCGGCGAGGCCGTGTCCCGCACCAGCATGTCCTCGGTGACGGCGAAGCGCGCCATCTCGTCGAGCGGGATGTAGAGCCGGCCGATGGCCAGGTCCTTCTTCACGTCGCGCAGGATGTTGGTGAGCTGCAGCGCCAGACCGAGGTCCGTCGCGTAGTCGCGCGACTGGGCATCCTGGCAGCCGAAGATCTGGACGCAGACGATGCCGACCGTCGAGGCGACGCGGTAGCAGTATTGGTAGAGCTCGGCGAAGTTCTTGAAGCGGCGATGGCCGATGTCCATCGCGACGCCATCGACCAGGTCCGTGAACGGACCGCGCGGCAGATCGAACTGCCGGATGAAGGGCACCAGGGCCAGGCCCTGCGGGGTCTGCGGCGGGGCCGCGGGATCGTCGGCGAAACAGCGCGCGATTTCGTGACGCCAGTCGTCGAGCCGGGCGCGGACGGCGGCCCGATCGGCCTCGGTTTCCACCTTCGCCTCGTCCACCGCGTCGTCGACGGCGCGGCAGAAATCCCAGACGGCGACGATTGCCTGCCGGCGGGCCGGCGTCAGGACCAGGAACGAGTAGTAGAAGTTGGTGTCGCGGGCCATTTCCCTGAGATGCCCAACGATTCTAGCGGACTAACGGCCGCGCCAGCGGATGGCGCCCCACATCAGACCCGGCAGATCGGCGGCGCCCAGGGCCGGCCGCGAGACGAGCGGATTGCGGCCCGGCTCGGCGGCCCGGTCGAGGATCCGCATCCCGCCCAGCCACGTCAGGCGGAGTTCGAACCGCAGGCGGCCGCTGACGAGATCGGCGACGGGCCGGCCCTGATCGAAGAGGATCCGTGTCCGCCGGACGGCCTCGGCAAAGGCGTCCTGCCAGGGCTCGTTCCACGAGCCGGCGGCCAGGTCGCCCTCCTGGGCCCGACGCCGGCCGCTGATCTCGGCCGGCAGGTAGATCCGACCGCGCCGGTAGTCGACGCCGAAGTCCTGCCAGAAGTTGGCCAGCTGCAGCGCGGTGCAGAGCCCGTCCGAGGCCACCTCGACCTCCCTGCCGCGATGACCGGCGATGCCCAGGACCAGCCGCCCGACCGGGTTGGCCGATCGGCGGCAGTAGTCGAGGACCGCCGACCACTCGGCGTAGCGCCGCGTCTCGACGTCCTGGCGGAACGCACTCAACAGGTCGTCGAACAGCTGGATGTCGAGTTCGCACTGCCGGCGCGTCTGGGCGACGGCCGCGAAAACACGGTCGGCGGCGTCCGGGCTGGACGGCGATGGCGCCGGCGCGTGGAGACGCGCGCGCCAGGCGTCGAGCAGGCGGTAGCGCTCCGCCGGCGGCAGGTCGCCTTCGTCGGCGAAGTCGTCGGCGGCGCGCGCGAACGCATAGACCGCCGCGATGTGCGGCCGCAGCGACGCCGGCAGGAGGCGCGAGGCGACCGGGAAGTTCTCGTAGTGCTCGCGCGCGATCCGCTCGCAGTGCGCGTAGGCGGCCGCGAACTCCGCCGGGATCGCGAGTCGGGGACGGGCGTCCGGCGCCGCGCTCACGAGGACGCAGCGCTCCCGCGCAGACGCAGCATCTCGTTCCCGCCGCGCTGGAACTCGTAGTCCACGCGCTCGATCGTCGCATCCAGTCCGGCCGCGCGGGCGTCGGTGAGGCATGCATCGACGAACGGCGAGCGCGAGCCGTCCAGCGCGAGCAGCGGAAAGATCCGGACCTCGGCGGCAACGCGACTCAGCTCGCGGATCGACGCGCGATGGAAGGCTTCGTCGAACTGCCGGCTGTAGAGGAACAGCAGGTGCGAACAGAGCGCGAGGTCGAAGGCGCCGGCCTCGAACGGGAGGACGGGCAGGCTCGCCTCGACGTAGCGGCCCGCCTCCTTGCCGGCGTCGTAATCCGCGAGGAAGCCCCGCATCGCCCGCATCCGGACCTCGCCCAGCTCGTCGATCGAGGCGATCCCGTGGCCCCAGACGAACTGCTCGGCGTGCCGGCGAGTCTGCTCGAGGACGGTGTCGCAGGTCGCGGTGATCCGTGTCTCGATGTCGTTGCGGCTGAACGCGTAGAGCGGATCGCAGGACACGACCCGGCCACCGCGGCGCGTCGCCTCGGCGTTGAAGGCTGCCGGACCATCTCCGCAGCCGAGAATGCGTCCCTCGAGATCGGCCGGCGTCAGCGCGAACAGCCGCTGATACTCGTCGAACGATCGCCCCCAGGGCACCACCTGATCGAGGCTGAACATGGGCCGTTACTCTGCCAGGCGGGCTAGTGTCCCGTCCCCCGCTCGACGAGGTCGGCCATCACCGCCGACGTCGGGTCGCCCGCGGCACGCAGACCGGCCGTGACGCCGACGCGGTCGGCCTCGACGCGGTTCTGGCTCACTTTCCACTTGCCCGCCAGGCGGGTGATGGTGAGCTCGAACCCGACGATGCCCTTCAGCTGCCCAGCGACATAGTCGTCCGGCGCGTCGCTCACCTGCCACGGCCGCTCGCGGCCGGCCTCGTGAATCGCCGTCAGCCTGCCGACATGGGCACGCAGCCAGCCGGCGTCTTCGACGAACCGAGGCGTGCCGTAGGCGTGGACGACGACGTAATTCCACGTCGGCACCACCTTGCCCGTCTCCGCTTTGGTCGGATACCACTCCGGCGTGACGTAGCGCTGCGGTCCCTGGAACACGACCAGCGCCTCGACGGCCGGATCGCCGGTGCGCCAGACGTCGTTGGCGCGGGACACGTGTCCGCGCAGCGTGCCGAGTGGCGCCGGTTCGGCATCGAGCTCGAGCGGCAGGTGGTTGGCGTCGAGAACGCCGGCCCCCATCGTGACGAGCATCGCGAAGGGCTCGGCTCGCATCAACTGATGCAGCACGTCGACGCGGGTCTCCTCGAAGTGGCGCGGATTGTACATGGCCGACCGGCGCCCAATTGGCGCCAGCGCGATCATACTCACTCGCCGCGGAGCAGTGGCGCCTTCGTGTACTCGGTGGGAACGGTGACGATTGGATCGTCGATTCGCGCCTCTGGCCGGCGCCTGGCGACCAGGCGCAGATAGCCGAAGTAGCGGCCGGCGTCGTCTTCCACGGCCTTCAGCTCGACGGCGTTGTCCGGACAAATCACCTGCTGCCAGTCGAGCCACCGCTTCCAGCCGTCCGGCATCGCCTCGGCCCGCTCGACGTCGACGAACCCGGTCTTCGCCCAGTGCCGGCGCCACCACTGCGGCGAGTGCAGCGCCCAGACGCTCGGATCCCACCAGGCGCGCAGATGCTCGGGAACCTCGCCGTCGATCTCCTGCAGGAGGCAGGCTCCGGCCAGCGCCAGCACGCCGTCGGCCTTGGCGAAGCGCGCCAGGTAAGCCAGGTAGTGATCGTCGGTGGCGAAGTAGGGGAACGAATCGATGCACAGGACCGCGTCGAAGAATCCTGACTCGAAAGGCAGCGCCCGCGCGTCGGCCTGAACGGCTGTCACCCGATCGGCCACGCCGGCATCGGCGATCCGCTGCTGGTTCTCCGCCGCGCTGAACCACAGGTCCGTGGCCCACACCTGCACGCCGAACTCGCGGGCCAGGAAGATCGACTGGGCGGCGCGGCCGCAGCCGAGGTCGAGCACCCGCATCCCCGGATTCAGCTCGACGACCTCGCTCAGCCACTCGGCCAGCCACAGCGAGTTGGCGCCGCCGCTGATGCTGGCGATCAGCCAGTCGGGGTTGTAGCGGGACGCGCGCGGGAACAGGGCGGAATCGAGGCGAGAATCCTCTGGCACGGCTGCCCATTGTCGCACCGGCGCACGCCTGCGGAACCCCGCTTCACAGGCCCTTCGCCTTGACGTCGGGATTCTCTTCCTCGAACTCGTCGAACTTCTTCGGAAACGCCTTCTTCGCGGCGCGGAGAAACCTGTTCCTGGCCTCGAACGGCAGGATCTTCTTCTCGGCAAACCGACCCGTGATGCCCGCGAGCGCCATCTCGCTGCACATGAAGCAGACCTTGACCACCGTGGAGTCCGTGCCGCGACTGAACCGGAAGGCCACCGCCGGCATGAACATGCACGCCGACGGCGACCACGACGTCCAGTCGTAGCGCGTGAGCACCCGGCCCAAGGCGCGCCCGGTTGCGGCGTTCACCGCGACCGGCTTCTCGACGGTACGCGAGGACGACGACAGCCCGTCACCGACGATCTCCACCGGCAGCGCCTCGACCCGCTCGGCGTTGCGGACGATGTCGAGCATCGCCGCGAGTTGCTGCTGCTCGCCTGGGGGGATCCTGTCGGCTGGACCGTAGGGCGGGCCTTGGGCTGCGGCCGGTGTGGCGGCGCCGAAGGCCATCAGAAAAACGAGAACGCCAAGGCGCATCGCGAATTCCTCCTCCGCTGTTACCCTAGACGGGCGTGAAACGTCCTGCAGCCGCCAGCCGGGCGGCGAAAGCCAAGCCAGAGGCGCAGGCCCTTCCTACACCAGACACCGTGCGGCGCCGCTGGTTCCGGCAGCGGCTCCTCTCCTGGTATCGGCACAACGGGCGCGCCCTGCCCTGGCGGGTCACCGACGACCCGTACCACATCCTCGTCTCCGAGATGATGCTGCAGCAGACGCAGGTCGATCGCGTCCTGCCGAAGTACGAGGAGTGGCTGACCCGCTACCCGTCGCTCGACGCCCTGGCCAGCGCGGCCGAGGCCGACGTCGTGCAGACCTGGCAGGGACTCGGCTACAACATCCGGCCGCGGCGGCTGCAAGCGATCGCGCGCGAGGCGGTCGAGCGCTACGACGGCCGGCTGCCCAGCGACGAAGCGACGCTGCGCAGCTTCAAGGGCATCGGGCCCTACACGGCCGGCGCGATCATGAGCTTCGCCTTCCGCCAGCGGGCTGCCATCGTCGACACCAACGTCGCCCGCGTTCTCTACCGGATCTTCGTCGGCGACGGCGATCCGAAGGCGCACGCGATGAAGGCGCACCTGTGGGAGATCTCGCGCGCCGTGCTGCCGCACCGGCACGTCTTCGACTTCAATCAGGCGTTGATGGATTTCGGGGCGACGGTGTGCACGGCGCGCAAACCCCTGTGTGAGGTCTGCCCGATGGCGCGCGGCTGTCTCACCTTGCAGTCAGCAGCGCCACCAGCCCAGCGTCGGCTTCCGGGAGTGGGAGCGCCGCGAGCTCGGACACGCTGACCCAGCGCAGCTCCTGGCCGAGCAGCGGACGCGGCTCCCCGTCGATCGCGCAGTCGTAGAAGTGCAGCTCGACGCGCTTGTCGGGATAGTCGTGCCTCGTCGACCAGCGCAACCCGGCGACGCAGCCGGCGACGCCGAGCTCCTCGGCCAGCTCTCGGACGAGGCAGGCTTCGAGCGTCTCACCAGGATCGACCTTGCCGCCCGGGAACTCCCACAGACCTTCGAGGTGCGTGCCTTTCAGGCGCCGGGCCATCAGCCAGCGGCCGCCCTGCTCGATGATCGCCGCGGCGACGACGATGGTGGATCGGTCGGCTGCGGTCACGCGCCGCCCGCGGACGCGCCCGCCGCGGACGTGGCCGATGCCGACGAGGCCGTAACCGGCATGGCGACCAGCGGCAGCGTGGCCAGCGTGGCGGCCATCGGCGGATCGCAGGCGACGGTGAGCCTGGTGCCCGGCTCGGTGTGATCGCGGTGCACGTAGCCGAGGCCGACCACGCGCAGCAGCGTCGGCGACCAGGCCGCGCTGGTGACGCGGCCGATGTCCTTGCCGTCGATGGAGAACGGTGTGCCGGGTTCGGGCACGGTGTCGCCACTGGACCGCTCGTCGGCCGTCCAGCCCACCAGCTTGCGGACGACGCGACCGCCGCCGCGATGCAGGATGCGGATGACGACTTCCTGGCCGACGTAGCAGCCTTTCGTCTGGCTGATGGCGTGGGCCTCGAGCCCGGCCTCGAGCGGGATCGTGTCGGTGTCCATGTCGACACCGAAGAGCGGCAGGCCCGCTTCGATCCGCAGGGTGTCCCAGGCGTCGGCGGTGACGTCGTGAGCGCCGGCGGCGAACAGCCGCTCGGCGACGTCGGTGACGCGCTCGGCAGCGCAATAAATGTCGAAGCCCGGCCCGCCGAGAGCGTGGCAGCCGGCGACGAACACCGGCGCATCCTGGAATTCCACGTCGAGGTGCGCGTGCTCGGCCAGCGCGGCCAACGCCGCCGCGGGCACGTCGAGTGCCGCGCCGACGATCGCGGCCGCCTGCGGGCCGTGGACGGCCAGCCGGGCGATCCGGGCGGTGACGTCCTCGACCACCACATCCTCGGTGATGATGAACTGCTCGAAGCGGGCGGCGACCGTCGCCCGGGCCACCGTCGGCAGGTCGAGCAGCAGCGCTTCGCGTGTCGCCAGGATCCGCAGATCGCTGATCATCCGGCCCTGCGGCGTCAGGTAGGCGGCGTAGCAGCCCTGGCCGGGCTGCAGCGCGGCGACGTCGTTGGTGACGAGGCCCTGCAGCCAGGCAACGCGATCCGCGCCCGTCAGCCGCAGGCGGCCTTCTCCAGACCGATCGACGACGACCGCGGAGGAACGCGCGGCGTCATATCCAGGCATGCTCTCCATCGTATGCTGGACTCTATGATACGGGCTCTTTTCGCGGCCGCAATCCTGGCCGCCGGCGTCCTCCAACCCGCCGTCGTCGCGGCTCAGTCCGCCACCTTCCACATCTTCGCCAAGGGCCAGGCGATTGGCAGTGAAACCACGACCGTGCTGGTCACCGACGACGGCTGGAAGGTGATGTCGACCGGGACCATCGCCGCCCCCATCGCCCTGAACACCCGGATCGCCGAGGTCACCTACGACAAGGCCTGGCACCCGAAGACGCTGCTGCTCGACGCCATCCTCAAAGGCCAGGCCTCGACGGTCAAGACGACGTTCACCGGCACCCAGGCGGTCAGCGAGATCGTCCAGGAAGCACGCTCCTTCCCCAAGACCGACACCGTCGACGCCCAGACGATCGTGCTCCCGAACCTGATCTTCGGCAGCTACGAGGCGCTGGCGGCGCGCGTCTCGACGGCGGCGCCGGGGGCCACGTTCCGCGTCTACGTCGCGCCGCAGGCCGAGATCACCGTCACCCTCGGCGCCGTGTCGACCGAGCGGGTCTCGACGCCGGGACGCAGCTTCGAGGCCCGCAAGCACTCGCTGACGTTCGCCAACCCCGGCGGACCGCTGGCCGTCGACGTGTGGACGGACGGGGCCCGCCTGATGCGCATCTCGATGCCGTCGATCAGCCTCGACGTGATCCGCGATGATGTCGCGACCGTCGCCTCGCGCACCTCGAGCCACTTCCGCGCCAGCGACGCCGACGTGTCGATCGGCGTCACCGCCTACGGCTTCAAACTGGCCGGCACGCTGTCCAAGCCGGCCGATGCCACGCCGACGACGCGGCTGCCAGCCATCGTCCTGATTGCCGGCTCGGGGCCGCTCGATCGCGACGAAACGGCCTACGGCATCCCGATCTTCGCGCAGCTGGCCAACGCTCTCGCCGACGCCGGATTCGCCGTCATCCGCTACGACAAGCGCGGCGTCGGCCAGAGCGGCGGCCGCAACGAGTTCGCGACGCTCGGCGACTACGCCGAGGATGCCGTGGCGGTGGTCAAGTTCCTCGAGAAGCGGAAAGACATCGATCCGAAGCGCATCGCCCTGGTCGGCCACAGCGAGGGCGCAGCCGTGGCGCTGCTGGCCGCACGCCGCGCCGGCGAGGTCGACGCCATCGCCCTGGTCGCCGGCATCGGCACGACGGGGGCGCAGCTCAATCTCGAGCAGCAGCAGTACGCGCTCAAGGCCAGCAAGATCCCGGAGGCCGAGCATGCCGCCAAGATCGAGCTGCAGAAGAAGGTGCAGGCCGCCGTGCTGAGCGGGAAGGGCTGGGAGGGCGTCCCGGACGACATCCGCAAGCAGGCCGAGTCGCCGTGGTTCGCCAGCTTCCTCGCTTTCGATCCGGCGCCGGTGCTCGCCAAGCTCGATCAGCCGATCTTCGTGATCCAGGGCGCGCTCGACACGCAGGTGCCGCCTCACCATGCCGAAAAGCTGGGCGCGCTGGCCAACGGCCGCAAGAAGGCGCCGAAGACCGACGTCGTCGTCGTCCCTGGCATCAATCACCTGCTGGTGCCGGCCAAGACGGGCGACGTGTCGGAGTATGCGGCGCTGCCGGATCGGGCCGTTTCGCCGGAGATCGCCGCCAAAATCGCCGCCTGGCTGAAGACCGTGCCAGCCAAGTAACCGCGGCGTGCAGCGACGTGCAGCGCTCTCGGCCTGGCGCCACAGCTCAGTTAGAATGCTGACACTCACTATGTCAGCCGCCATCTCACCGCGTCGTTCTTATTTTGCCGTCGGTGGCTTCGTGTGCGCGTCGCTGTGTCTGACCGTCGCCGCCTGCGGGTCGGACAGCCCGGCGCCGACACCGGTCGCGCCGACACCGACGACCAGTGCCGTCCAGGTGCGCGCCACCGGCGACGCGACCGGACCACTCGAGGCCGGACAGACGCGACAGCTGGCCGCGACGGCGACGCAGAGCACCGGAGTGACCTCCGATGTCACGCAGCAGGCGACGTGGCAGTCGTCGGCGCCTGGCGTGGCCACCGTATCGGCCGCAGGCCTCGTCACCGCGGTGGCCGAGGGTCAGGTGGAGATCAGCGCGACGTTCCAGAGCGTGCGCGGCGCTCTTGGCGTCGGGGTGAGCCCGGTCCGCTGCGCCTTGACGATATCGCCGGGCACGGCGGCATTCGGCAATTTTGGCGGCTCGGGCACCGTGCAGGTCCAGGTCAGCGCAACCTCGTGCCGCTGGAGCGCCCGCAGCGACGCGGCCTGGCTGCCCTTCGTCTTCGAGCCCGCGTCCACTGGCAGCGGCACGTTCGCCTACGCCGCGCCGGCCAACAGCACGACGGCACCGCGCACCGCCAACATCGTCGTCACCACGTCGACCGGCGACAGCGCAGTGCATGCGGTCACGGTCGATCGCACCGTCGGGTGCAGCTATGTGACCGATCCGGACGAAGCCGTGTTCACGGCGTCGGGCGGCACCGGCCAGTTCCGCGTCATCACGACGCCCAACAACTGCCAGTGGAACCTCGTCAACGGGATGCAGGCGCTCGGCGTGCAGATCACGTCCGGCTTCAGCGGCACCGGCGGCGCACTGGTCCGCTACAGCGTCCAGGCCCATACCCGCGACGTCCAGGCCGACGGCTACCTCGAGATCGCCGGGCTGACGGGGGCCAACCCGAACGGCCGGCACCACATCGTCATCCAGAAGCGCTGAGACTCATTCGTAGCGCAGCGACTCGATCGGATCGATTCGCGACGCGCGCCATGCCGGAATGAACCCGGCGACCAGGCCGACCGCCATCAGGATGCCGGCGCAGACGCCGAGGACCGGCAGCGACAGCACCAGGTGGATGTCGGTGACGCCGGTGACGTCGTCGAGCAGTTCGGCGAGGAACGGCCGCGGGCTGAACAGCGCGATCAACAGGCTGGAGAGAACGACGCCGGCGAGGCCGCCGAGGCTGGTGATCGCCATTCCCTCGAGCAGGAATTGCCACAGGATCTCGCGCCGCTTGGCGCCGAGCGCCTTGCGGATCCCGATCTCACGCGTCCGCTCCTTCACCGACACGAACATGATGTTCATGATGCCGACGCCGCCGATGGCCAGCGTCAGCACGCCGATGAACGAGAGGACCACCTTCAGCCCGGTGGTGATGCCGCCAATTTCCTTCATGTTCTCGACCGAGTCGTTGATGCTGAGGGCCCGCTCGTCGGCCGGGTTGAAGCGCAGGCGCTTGCCGAGCTCCGCCCGCACCTGCCGGATCGCTTCCGGTTGCCGCATCGGATCAGTGCTCTGGAACACGACCGTGTCGACGTACTGGGCGTCGGCGAGCTGCGCCATCGTGGTGTAGGGAATGAACACGCAGAAGGCGTCGGGCGAGAAGTAGGAGGACATCTGGACCTTGTCCTCCATCAATCCGATCACCTCGAACGGACGCCCGGCGATGCGGATGGTCTCGCCGACGGCCGGCCGGCCGCCGAACAGCTTGCGATAGACCTCACGGCCGACGAAGGCGACCCGCCGCCGCTCCTCGATGTCCTGATCGTTCAGGAAGCGACCCTGGCCCGGGGCGGCGTTCTCGGCTCGCATCTCGCCGTAGATCGGGTTGACGCCGCGGACACCGTGGACCGCCTGGCGATCGCCGTAGGCGACCGGCAGACGCTCGAAGAACTCCGGGCTCGCCGATCGGATCAGCGGCAGCGTCTCGAGCGCCTCGACGTCGGCGACCTGCAGCCGGACGCGGCGGCCGGCGCGCTCGCCGCCCGCCTGCATGCTCGTCTGTCCCGGCCAGATGACCGCGACGCCGCTGCCGAAGGCGCCGCGGAAACCGGCCGCGATGGCGTCGTGGAAGCCGTTGCCATAGGCCAGCAGCATCACCACCGAGACGATGCCCCAGGAGATGC
>Ga0070665_100007108_pt1 | contig 11375 bp, 12 predicted proteins | sample KBSS13metaG_FD_65862 | JGI IMG/M metagenome (GOLD analysis project Ga0070665, IMG submission 65862) | Switchgrass rhizosphere microbial communities from Kellogg Biological Station, Michigan, USA - KBS S1-3 metaG | ecosystem: Host-associated > Plants > Roots > Rhizosphere > Soil ...
CGCTCGGTCACCCGCGCCTGCTCGGCGACGATGCTGTCGCCGGCGCCGATCGGGCCGCTCAGCACGAAGGCGCTCGGCGACTTGTCGAGCTTGAGGGGTTGCGCGCCGGCGGCACCGACCACCTTGGCCTCGGGGAGCGGCGTGAAGCGGTCGAGCAGGCCGGGCGAAGCCTCGCGCAGGTTGCCCTCGAACTCGCCGAAATAGAGCCTGGCCCCCTGCCCGTCCGACTCGAGCCAGAGATGATGCGCCGAGGCGCTGCCGGCGAACGAAAGCGCGGCGATTGCCGCCATGAGGAGAGTGTGCATGATCATGTCCTGTCGGTTGCCGAATAAGAGTCAGCCCGTACCGCCGGCGATGGTCGAGCTGGGCGAGATCGAGTTCTGCAACAGGGCCATGGCGAACGCTCCGGGGATCGGCAGCACCGGGCGACGATATCCGCCGCCCGGTGCTCTGCCAACCGGCAGGAGCTAGGCCGCGAGCCGACGCTTGCGCTCCTCCATCTCGACGCCCATCGCCTGGGCGACCGACGGCCGCTTCAGGTGCTTCTGATGATAGGCGTTGAGCGTCGGCCACTTCTTCAGGTCGACGCCGATGAAGGTGAACCAGTTCAGCATGGTGACGAGATAGGCGTCGGCCACGGTGAAGCTCGTCCCGACCAGCGTGTCGCGATCGCCGAGGCGTCTAACGAGATAGTCGAGGGTCGGTTCGATCAGCGCCCGGGCCGCCTGCTTGGCGGGCTCCGACGAGGTCGGGGCGAACACCTGGTAGAAGATGCGCTTGTGCAGCTCGGTGCCGAGGTAGTTCAGCGTGTCGATCAGCTCGTAGCGCTCGAAGCTGCCCCAGGCCGGCGCCAACCCCGACGCGGGGCTAGCATCGGCGAGATACTGCAGGACCGACGGCCCCTCGTTCAGAACCCGGCCGTCGTCGAGCTTCAGCGCCGGCACGTAGCCATTGGCCGCGATGGCGTGGAAGTCGCCGCCGTCGTCGGTCTTCTTGTCCTTCACGAAGCGAACCTTGACCGGCAGACCGGCCTCGATTGCCGTAATATGCGAGGCCAACGAGCAGGCCATCGGTGAAGCGAACAGTTCCATCGCGTCCTCCTTATTTATATGCGATACGGTACAGAAATACGGGAGCACGCTTCCGTCAAGGAATTTAATGCGGATCAGTACAAAAATGACTGAGGAGGTAGTCAGGCGCCCGCGCGGCCGGCCTCGTGGCTTCGCGCCGGAAGAGGTGCTGCAGCGGGTGCGCGACGTCTTCATCGAAAAGGGCTTCGCCGGCGCCTCGCTCGACGAGCTTTCCGAGGCGGCCGGGCTCAACCGGCCGAGCCTCTACGCGGCGTTCGGCGACAAGGAGCAGCTCTACATCCACACGCTGCGCCATTACGGCCAGCACGGCGTGGCGGGAATCGACGCGATCTTCGGCGGCAAGGGCCCGATCGACAAACGGCTGGGACAGGTCTTCAAGGGCGCGATCGACATCTACACCGCCCCGCCTTACCCGCGCGGCTGCATGATCGTCGGCACCGCCGCAGTCGAGGCGCCGACCCGACCCAAGATCGCTGCCGCCGCCTCGGAGCTGCTGCAGGCGACCGAGGATGCCTTCGAACGCGCCTTCGCGCGTGCCGTCGCCGAAGGCGAGCTGGCGGCAGAGCCGCTGCCCTCGGCCCGTGCCCGCATGGCCGGCGCCGCGCTCGACACCCTGGCGATCCGGGCACGCCTCGGCACCAAGCCGACCGAGCTACGCGCCTACGCGGCGTCGCTCATCCCCGTGATATGCCGCTGATCGCGCGTCCTAGTCCGGATTGATCTCAGCGCGGTGGCGGACGAAGTGCTCCGCCGCGAGGTCGAGGAAGGCGCGCACCTTTGTCGAGAGATGATGGCGCGTCGGGTAGCTCGCGTTGATGACGAAGTCGATGGCGCGATGGTCGGGCAGCAGCGGCACCACGAGGCCAGCCTCGAGATCCGGAATACCGATGAAGGTCGGCGCCATGATGATACCCTGGCCGTCGAGCGCGGCGGCGCGCAGGGTCGGCGCGTTGTTGGTGATGAGGTTGCCCGACACCTTGACCGACATCTGCGCCCCACCCGGGCCGATGAAGTGCCATTCGTCGCCGAACGGATAGAGCGAATAGCGCAGGCAGTTGTGCTGCCGGAGATCGTCCAGCCGCTGCGGCGCGCCGTGCTTCTCGAGGTATGAGGGCGCGCAGCACAGGATGTGGTGCCACTCGGCGAGCTTGCGCACGATCAGGCTGGAATCCATCGGCTGGGTGGCGCGAATGGCGAGGTCGAAACCTTCCTCGACCATGTCGATGCTGCGCTCGCCAGTGTTGAGATCGACCGACGCCTCGGGATGACGGCGCAGGAACTCCACGATCACCGGCGAGACGAAGGGGGCGATGTGAGTGCCCGCGAACAGCCTCAAGGTCCCGCGCACCGTGGTCTGCAGCAGGCCGGCGGCCCGGTCGGCCTCCTCCAGATCATCGAGGATGCGCGTGCAGCGCTCGTAATAGGCGCGCCCGACCTCGGTCAGGCTGACCCGCCGGGTCGTGCGGTTCAGCAACCGCGCACCCAACCGCTCCTCGAGCGCCTGCACGTGATTGCTGACCATGGTGGTCGACATGTTGAGCCGCCGGGATGCGGCGGAAAAGCTTTCGGCTTCGGCGACCCGGGTGAAAACCGTAAGACTCGTGAAGCGGTCCATTATCCCTTACCAGAGGACAATCTTTCAAATCAGGTCCATATTATCATCTTGGCAAGGACAGCACATCTTCTCGGCACCGAACGAGGAGAATCCAATGTCGACCCTCCTTTCCTATGCGGCGATCGCCGCCGCGACTCCCTCCAACAAGCCCCACCTGCCGTCCAAGGCCGCCCTGAAGCGCACCGCGCTCGGCGCGGCTTTGCTCGCGGTTTTGGGTTTTGCCGGTGAGCGCGGCTACGACTACTGGAAGGTCGGCCGGTTCCAGGTCTCGACCGACAACGCCTATGTCCAGGCCGACTACACGACCGTCGCCCCCAAGATCTCCGGATACATCACCCAGGTCCTGGTCCAGGACAACGAGACGGTGAAAGCGGGGCAGGTGCTGGCGCGGATCGACGACCGCGACTTCCAGGTCGCACTCGACCAGGCGGGTGCCGATGTCGAGAGCGCCAAGGCCACCATCCGCAATCTCGATGCCCAGGTCGCGCAGCAACGGTCGGCGATCGACCAGGAGAAAGCCCAGATCGCCTCCACCGAAGCGTCGCTGTCCTTCGCCACCGCCGACAGCACCCGCTACGGCGACCTGATGAAGACCGGCTACGGCACGGTACAGCGCGCCCAGCTGGCCGAGAGCGCGCTGCGTGAGAAGACCGCGACCCTGCAGAAGGACCGGGCCGGCCTCGTGGTCGCCGAGCGCAAGATCGACGTGCTGACGTCGGAGCGCGCCAAGGCGGAAGCGCAGCGCGACCGCAACCTCGCGACCCAGCATCAGGCCGAGCTCAATCTTTCCTACACGTCGATCACCGCGCCGGTCGGCGGCACCGTCGGAGCCCGCGCGCTGCGGGTCGGCCAGTATGTCCAGGCGGGCACCGCGTTGATGGCCGTGGTGCCGCTCGACGCGGTCTATGTCGTCGCCAACTACAAGGAGACGCAGCTCGCGGACGTGCAGCCGGGCCAGAAGGTCGAGATCGAGATCGACTCCTTCCCCGGCAAGGTGCTGCACGGCCACGTCGACAGCCTGTCGCCGGCGAGCGGCCTCGAATTCGCGCTGCTGCCGCCCGACAACGCGACCGGCAACTTCACCAAGATCGTGCAGCGCGTCCCGGTGAAGATCGCCCTCGACGACAAGGCGATGAGTGGCCTGCTGCGCCCCGGCATGTCGGCCGAGCCGACGATCGACACCAAGCCCGCGAAGTAGAGCATGTGCCGGAAATCGAAACGGCTACCCGCTGGGGGCGCGCCACTCCAGTGGCGCGTCTTCCTTGGCGTTGCCGCACCGCATGACGCGTCACTGGAGTGACGCGCCCCCAGCAATCCGAGCCGGCCCTCAGGAGCCAATGATGTCAACAGCTCCCGCCACCGTCTCCACCAAGACCTGGATCGCCGTGATCGCCTCGACGCTCGGGGCGTTCATGGCGATCCTCAACATCCAGATCGTCAACGCCTCGCTCGCCGACATCCAGGGAGCGATCGGCGCCGGCATCGACGATGGCGGCTGGATCTCGACCTCCTACCTGGTGGCCGAGATCATCGTCATCCCGCTCACGGCGTGGCTGGCGCGCGTCTTCGGCGTCCGGCTCTACCTGATCGTCAACGCCGCGCTGTTCCTCTTCTTCTCAGCCGCCTGCGCCTTCGCACAAAATCTCGAGCAGATGATCGTGCTGCGCGCATTGCAGGGTTTCTCCGGCGGCGTGCTGATCCCGATGGCCTTCACCCTGATCATCACCCTGCTGCCGCAGCCCCGGCAACCGATCGGGCTGGCCATGTTCGCCATCGCCGCCACCTTCGCACCGGCGATCGGTCCGACGATCGGCGGCTATCTCACCGAGAACTGGGGCTGGGAATTCATCTTCTACCTCAACCTCGTGCCCGGCTCGCTGATGCTGGTGCTGCTGTGGATCTCGCTCGAGCGCAGCACCATGCAATTTGGCCTGCTGCGCCAGGGCGACTGGTGGGGCATCGCGACCATGGCGATCGGCCTCGGTGCGTTGCAGACCGCGCTCGAGGAGGGCAACAAGGACGACTGGCTGGGCTCGCCCTTCATCGCGAAGCTGCTGCTGGTGGCGGCCATCGCCCTGCCGGCATTCGTCTGGATCGAGCTCCGGTCGGCGCATCCGCTTCTCAACCTGCGCCTGCTGCTGCGCCGCAACTTCGGCTTCGGTGTCCTGGCGATGTTCCTGCTCGGCGTCGCGCTCTACGGCTCGGTCTTCATCCTGCCGGTCTATCTCGCCCGCGTGCAGGGCTATAATTCGGAACAGATCGGCATGGTGCTGGCCTGGACGGGCCTGCCGCAGCTGCTGCTGATCCCGCTTGTGCCGCGACTGATGAGGCGTTTCGACGCGCGCTACATCGTGGCGCTGGGCTTCGGCCTGTTCGCCCTGTCGAACTTCATGAACGTCGAGATCAGCACCGATATCGCGGCCGACCAGCTGCTGCTGCCCAACATCGTTCGCGCGATCGGCCAGGCGCTGGTGCTGACACCGTTGACCGCGCTCGCCTCGGCCGGCATCGAGGCGGAGAACACCGGCAGTGCGTCAGCCTTGCTCAACGTCATGCGCAACCTCGGCGGCGCCATGGGCATTGCACTGCTGCAGACCTTCCTGACCAAGCGCGAGCAGTTTCATTCCAACGTGCTCGGCCAGTCGGTCTCGGTCTTCAACGAGGCGACGCGCACGCGGCTCGACCAGCTCACGCACTACTTCCTGACGCACGGTATCAGCGATCCGGCAGTCGCGTGGCACAAGGCCGTCGTCGCGATCGGCAACCGGGTGCACCAGCAGGCCTACACAATGGCTTTCGGCGACACCTTCTATCTGCTGGGTGCCGCATTGGTCGTGGCGCTCGTCGCCGCCCTGTTGCTCAGGAAGCCCGCGCGGCTTGCCGCCGCCGGCGCGCATTAACCGAAGGAGAGGATCATGAAATCGCGAATCAATTCTTATCAGACCGCGCCCGGAGTCATGAAGGCGATGATGGCGCTGCAAAACGAGGTTGCCCAGAGCGGGCTCGACCCGTCGCTCGTCGGGCTTGTCGAGATCCGCGCCTCGCAGATCAACGGCTGCGCCTTCTGCCTGCACATGCACACGCGCGACGCCCGCGCACGGGGTGAGACTGAACAGCGCATCTACCTGCTCGATGCCTGGCGCGAATCGCCGCTCTATTCGGAGCGCGAGCGCGCCGCGCTGGCCTGGACCGAGGCGGTGACCCTGGTCAGCCAGACCCACGTGCCCGACGAGGTCTACGAGCAGGCGAAAGCGGCCTTCTCCGAGGAGGAGCTGGCGAAGCTCACCTTGCTGGTGGTGACCATCAACGCCTGGAACCGGTTCTCGATCGCCTTCCGCGCAATCCATCCGGTGACTGTGAAAGCAGCCGCCTAGCGAAGCACCTGCGTTGACTCCTTCGGCCCTCATTGTCCTAATGTCATGACAATAGGAGAGCCGGTCCCCCGAGAGACCGGCCAACCGGAGGACGACCATGAAATCGGTTCGCACGATGTTGGCCGCGCTTGCGCTCGGTCTTGGCCTCGCGAGCGCCGCCCGCGCCGAGGATATCGTCGTCACCCACTACGCGTCGCTGCTTTACGGCACGCCTTATGCGGTGGCGCTCGACAAGGGCTACTTCAAGGACGCCGGCGTCGATGTCTCCAGCATCCTGACCTCCAAGGGCGGCGGCACCAGCGTGCGCAACATGATGGCGGGCGACACGCTGTTCGCCGAGGTCGCCTTTCCGGCGGTGCTCAGCGCGCTGAAGGAAAACTTCCCGATCAAGATCATCAGCGGCGGCACCGACGGGCCGAGCGCCTTCTGGGTGACGCGGCCGGGCGAGAAGATCGAGAAGCCCGAGGACCTCAAGGGCAAGCGTTTCGTCTATAGCCGGCCGAAGTCGGTGAGCGAGAGCACCATCTTCGCCGTGCTGAAGTCGCACGGCATCAAGCCGTCCGAAGTGACCATGGTGGCGATCGGCGATTTCGGCGCAGGCCTGACCGCGCTCGAGCACAACAAGATCGACATCGCCATCATTCCCGAGCCGATCTACTCGCAGAAGATGAAGGCCGGCGCCAAGTACCAGATCATTCCCTGGCTCGACGCCAAGCTGCCGCCCTACACCCAGACGGTCGGCATCACGACCGACGAGATGATCGCCAAGAAAGGCGACAAGCTGCGCGCCGTGATCGAGGGCCGCCGCAAGGGCGTCGATGTCATCTACGCCAACCAGAAGGAAGCGGCCGCGAGCCTGGCCAAGGGCTACAACCTGCCGCCCGACATCGCCGCCAGCGCCCTGGCCGGGCTCTTGAAGCAGAGCCCAGCCTGGTTCGGCCGCGGCGACCTGAAGATGAAGCTGATGGACCTCACGGCACAGTCGCTGATCGAGACCGGCGCGCTCGCGGGCGCAGTCGACTGGAAGGCGGCGGTCGACGATCGCTTCATCCCGAAGGACCTGCAGTCCAAGACGCAATGACCACCGCTGCCGCTGCCGGAGTCGTTGCGCGCCTCACCGACGTCTCGCGTGTCTACCCGCCGCGCGCGGGGCACGCAGCGGTGCACGCGCTGGGCCCGCTGTCGCTCGAGCTGCACAAGGGCGAGTTCTTCAGCGTCGTCGGCCCCTCGGGCTGCGGCAAGTCCACCTTGCTCGACGTGCTGGCCGGACTCGCCTTGCCGAGCCAGGGTACCGTCGAGTTCGAAGGCAAGACGGTCGCCGGCATCGTGCCGGACGGCGTCGGCGTGGTTTTCCAGGAGGACGCGTCGTTTCCCTGGCTTACCGTCGAGGACAATGTCGCCTTCGGCCTGCGCCGGCTCGGCATGGAGGCCGGCGAGATTCGCCGGCGTGTCGACTTCGCGGTCGGCTTCATGGGGCTGAACGATTTCCGCCGCGCCTATCCCAGCCAGCTTTCGGGCGGCATGCGCCAGCGGGTCTGCATCGCGCGCACCCTCGTCCTGCAGCCGCGCCTCATCCTGCTCGACGAGCCGTTCGGCGCGCTCGACCAGCAGACGCGCCTGCTGATGGGTGACGAGCTGCTGCGGCTGTGGCGCGAGACCTCCGCCACGGTCCTGCTGATCACCCACGCGCTCGACGAGGCCAATCTCCTGTCCGACCGGATCGGCGTGATGTCGGCCCGGCCCGGCCGCTTCATCGACGTCGTCGAGACCGGCTGGCCGCGCGACCGCGATTCACGGCTCGCCGAGCGGCCCGATTTCGGCGCCGTCACCTCGCGCCTGTGGTCGCTGCTGCGCACCGAGTCGATGCTGGCGATGGGCCAGGGAAGAGCGGCGGCGCGATGAGGAACCCATTTCATGCCTTCCCCCGTCTGCGGGGGAAGGTGGCCCGAAGGGCCGGATGGGGTTCGGACACGGTCGGCACCCTGCGCGATGCGCTACGAAGAAATGAACCCCTTCCGGCGCTGCGCGCCACCTTCCCCCGCAGACGGGGGAAGGCATGAGCAAGGCGGGGTGGATTCGCACTTTCGTCCTGATCGCCTTCTTCGGCACGGTCGAGGCGCTCTGCCGTACCGGCGTGATCTCACCCAAGCTGGTGATCGCGCCGTCGGCCATGGTCGAGTCGATGGTCAAGCTGCTGGCCTCGGGCGAGTTCAACGACGACATCCGCCAGACGCTTTCCTCGGTCGGCATCGCCATGAGCCTGTCGATCGTCGGCGGCTTCGCCCTGGGCTGCGTGCTCTACTGGCTGCCGCCGCTGCGTCGCACCTTCGATCCGTTCCTCGCGGCGTACTACTCGCTGCCTCACTTTGCCTTCTATCCGCTGCTGATCGTGATCTTCGGCCTGGGCGCCGTGCCGCTGATCGTGCTCGCGACCCTGTTCGCCATGGTGGCGATGATCATGGCGACCCTCGGCGGCCTCGACCGTATTCCGCGGGTGTTGCTGAAGACCGCGCGCATGCAGCGCCTCTCGCTGCTGTCCGAGATCTGGCACATCCGCCTGCCGGCCGCCGCGCTGCATCTCTTCTCCGGGCTGAAGCTCGCGGTGACCTACTCCTTCATCGGCGTCATCGCGGGCGAGTTCATCCTGTCGACCAGCGGCCTCGGCCACGAAATCGCCTTCGCCTACGACAATTTCGACAATGCGAAGATGTACGGCCTCATCCTGTTCGTGCTCTGCATCGCCACCGCCTTCAACCTGACGGTCTTCGCCTACGAGCGGCGGCTGGCAAGGCAGCGCGGCCTGTGACCGCCGTCCGATCGCTCCGCGGCCCGCTGCTGCTCACCATCACCCTGCTGGTGGCGTGGCAGGTCCTGCATCAGTGGGCCGGCGATACCGCGCTCACCGCACCGCTGCCCACGCTCGAGCACATGTGGGAGATGATCGGCCAGAAGCGTTTCCTGCCGCATCTCAGGGAGACCGGCCTCGCCTTCGCCCAGGCGCTGGCGATCTCCGTGCTGGGCGGCGTCGGCATCGGCGTCCTGCTGGGCGGCCATCGACTGTCGGGCGAGGTCGCCGAGCCGATCCTGGTCGGGCTCTATTCGCTGCCCAAGATCACGCTCTATCCGGTGATCCTGCTGCTGTTCGGCCTCGGCATGTCGGCCAAGGTCGCGTTCGGCGCGCTGCACGGCATCATTCCCGTGGTGCTGTTCACCATGAACGCCGTGCGCAACGTCAACCGCACTTACCTACGCGCCGGCCGCGCGATGCGGCTCACCCCGGCACAGATGGGCTGGCACATCCTGATCCCCGCCACCCTGCCGGAGATCTTCACCGGCCTGCGCATCGGCTTCTCGCTCACGCTGCTGGGCACGATGCTGGGCGAGCTGTTCGCCTCGCAGCGCGGGCTGGGTTTCCTGCTGATGACGGCGATCGACCTCAACGACGTGCAGACCATCCTCTCCATCGCCGTGCTGATCTCCCTGTTCGCCGTCGTCGCCAACTCGATCCTGCTGGCGATCGATCGCCGCCTGCATCGGGGATCGATGGCATGACCGGCATCGCCGTCGCCCGCGACCTCGGCGCGCCGCTGCATCACCAGATCTACCTGGTGCTCGCCGACGGCATCGCCAAGGGCCGCTACGGCGCCGGCGAGCTTCTGCCGACCGAAGAGCAGCTCACCAAGCTGTTCAACGTCTCGCGCATTACCGTGCGCCGCGCGATGGCCAGCCTGCAGAGCGCCGGCCTGATCGAACGCGGCGCCGGCCGCCGCACCGTGGTCAAGCCGCTCGGCCGGCCGCTGCGCATGCCGATGGCGTCGGTGATGTCCAACATCGCGGCCTATGGTGCGGAGACGGTGGCGACAGTCGTCGAATTTGGTTACGGGCCAGCGCCCGCCTTCCTGCGCGATCGGCTGTGGGATGCCGCCGGCAAGCCGGTGCAGCGCGCGGTGCGCATCCGCAGCCAGGACGACGTGCCGGTGATGCACCTCACCAGCTACGTACCCGAGACGCTCGGCAGCACCTTCACCGAGGCCGAGCTCGACCGCATCCCGATGTTCCAGCTCCTCGCCCGCGCCGGCGCGCACATCGCGGCCGGCGAGCAGATCGTATCGGCCACGCTGGCCGAGCCGGTGGTGGCGCAACGCCTCGACATCAAGGTCGGCGCGGCATTGATCGACCTGCGCACTATGATGCTCGATCAGCACGGCCGCGCCGTCGAATACGTCGAGATGCTCGCCGTGCCCGAGCGCCTCAGCCTGCGCTTCGAGCTCGGCGCCGACCAGCTCGTTCCCGTCGCCAAACAGACCAAATCCAGGAGGAGATCGTCATGAGCCAGGCAGCCAAGTTCAGTGCGATGTTGAAGAGCGGCAAGATGATCGTGGCGCCCGGCGCCATCGACTGCATCACCGGCAAGCTGATCGACCAGGCAGGCTTCGAGGCCGCCTACATGACCGGCGCCGGCACCTCGGCGACGCTCGGTTATCCCGACTACGGCCTGATCACCATGACCGAGATGGTGGCGAACGCCTCGCGCATCGTGAACTCGATCAACATCCCGCTGATCAGCGACGCCGACACCGGCTACGGCAACGAGCTCAACATGTTCCGCACGGTGCAGGAGTTCGAGCGCGCCGGCGTCGCCGCTATCCACGTCGAGGACCAGGTGTTCCCCAAGCGCTGCGGCCACCTCGAGAACAAGGAACTGGTCAGCCGCGAGGACTACGTCGCCAAGATCCGCGCCGCGGCGGCGGCCAAGCGCACCTCCGACTTCACCATCATCGCCCGCACCGATTCGCGCGCCGTGGTCGGCTTCGACGAGGCGATCACCCGCGCCAACCTGGCCCTGGCAAACGGCGCCGACGCGGTTTTCGTCGAGGCGCCGCAGACGATGGAAGAAGTCGAGACGGTGCCGAAGCTGGTCAAGGGACCCTGCCTCCTGAACATGGTGCGTGGCGGCAAGACCCCGGACATCGCGATCGGCGATGCGGAACGCATGGGCTATGCGATCTCGATTCTGCCCGGCCTTCTGCTAGGCAATATCATCGCGATCTGCGACCAGACTCTCGCCGAGACGAAGCGACTCGGCAAGTATCCGCCGCCGCTGGTAGAGTCCTCCCCGGCCAAGACGTTTGCCCGTTTCGGCGCCGCTGACTGGGATACCCGTCGCACCGCATTCCGCGACGAACTCAAAGCCGCCGCTGAGTAGAAAAGGACCCAAGTGATGACCGCCCCGCGGACCATGTTCGAGAAGATCTGGCAGCGCCACGTCGTGGTGGACCGGCCGGATGGCTACAC
>Ga0070665_100007112_pt1 | contig 11373 bp, 14 predicted proteins | sample KBSS13metaG_FD_65862 | JGI IMG/M metagenome (GOLD analysis project Ga0070665, IMG submission 65862) | Switchgrass rhizosphere microbial communities from Kellogg Biological Station, Michigan, USA - KBS S1-3 metaG | ecosystem: Host-associated > Plants > Roots > Rhizosphere > Soil ...
CGCTGCTCGGTGCAGTCCTCATGCGTGCCGATCGTGCCGCCATTGGGCAGCCGGAACAGCTTTGTGACCACCGACCGGCCGTCCGGCAGTTCGATGACGACGCCCTCCTCGCGGCGTGCGAGCCTGCTGAATTCCTCGACGGTGAGGCTGAGCAGGCCACGCTTGCGGCGCAGTTCGAGCAGCTCGCGACCGGTCATCGCGTGCGGAATCTCGGCGCGGTCGAGCGCGTACATTTCGAGGAAGCGGTCGTTGCAGTACACCACGCGGCCTTGCGCGTTGGTCATCATCACGCCCTGGTTGAGCGTGTTGAGCGCCGAGCCGATGAACGCGCTGCGCCGCATTTGCGCGTTCCTGGCGCCACGCAGCGCCGCCAGAATCCAGATCCCGATCGCGACCAGGAAGGAAACCACGGCGATGCCGCCGAGCAGCAGCTCCCACACCAGGTTGGGATCGGCTTCGCCGATATAGCTCGCCGGGGCAAAATCCGCCGACGGGACGGCCGCCCATGCGAATCCGCACGGCACAGCGGTGGTGAGCAGACAGACGAGGGCCTGCGCCGGAATCGAATTTTTCCGTCCTGCCTGCCGGTTGCTATCAGCCATTACCCACCCGAGGTTTGCGGGCGGAGTGTCTGGCTTGACGGGTTTGGATCGGGTAAATGACTACCCCCGGAATTCTAAAATCAGACCCAAATTGCGGCAATTGGCCCGACATGATTAATGCTCTACTAACGGGATGGCGCTCGCGGCTTATTCCGAGACAAACCAACGGGTTGTTTGATTGCTCTGGTGGACGAAACGAGGCTTGCGCGGCGTCGCAGGCGGCGATTTTCGCGCCGGATTTCGAGGTCTGAGACGGACATGGACAAGGTCGATTGCGTCGTCGTCGGCGCGGGAGTGATCGGGCTCGCCATCGCACGGCGGCTGGCCCAGGCGGGCCGCGAAGTAATCGTGCTCGAAGCCGCCGAGGGCATCGGGACCATCACCTCCTCGCGCAACAGCGAGGTCATCCATGCCGGCATCTATTACCGCGCCGGCAGCCTGATGGCGCAGATGTGCGTCAACGGCAAGCAGGCGCTCTACCGCTATTGCGAGGACCACGGCATTCCGCATCGCAATTGCGGCAAGCTGATCGTGGCGACGACGCCGGGCGAGACCGAAAAGCTGCAGTCGATCCGCGCGCATGCCGAAGCCAACGGCGTTAACGATCTGCAGCTGCTGACGGGCGCGGCGGCGCGCGCGCTGGAGCCGGCGCTCAACTGCGACGCGGCGCTGCTTTCACCTTCCACCGGCATCATCGACAGCCACGCCTACATGCTGGCGCTGCGGGGCGATGCGGAAAACGCTGGCGCGGCCTACGCCTTCCATACGCCGCTGGTGCACGCCCGGGCCACCGGCGGCGAAATCGAAATCGAAGCCGGCGGCGACGCGCCGATGACGCTTGCCTGCAACCTGCTGGTGAACGCGGCGGGCCTCGGCGCGCCGGCGGTGGCGCGCAGCATCGAAGGCATGCCGGTCGCGCTGATCCCCTGCGCCTATCTCGCCAAGGGAAATTACTTCGCCTGCAGCGCACGCGCGCCGTTTTCGCGCCTGATCTATCCGGTGCCGGAGCCCGGCGGGCTCGGCGTGCATTTGACGCTCGATATGGCGGGACAGGCGCGTTTCGGGCCTGATGTCGAATGGGTCGAGAGCATCGACTACGAGGTGGATCCTGCCCGCGCCGAGCGCTTCTATCCGGCGATCCGAAAATACTGGCCGACGCTGCCGGACGGCGCGCTGATGCCGAGCTATTCCGGAATCCGGCCGAAGATCGTGCCGCCGGCGGTTGCCACGCAGGATTTCCTGATTCAGGGACCAGCCGATCACGGCGTCGCCGGGCTGATCAATCTGTTCGGTATTGAATCGCCGGGACTGACGTCGTCGCTTGCGATCGCCGATCATGTCGGCGCGCTGGCCGAACGCTAGATTCGCAGTTCGAGATCATGATGCGATTGAGCTAAATCGCATCGCGATCTGATTTCTGATTTCTCTGCTGAGCACGATCTTCCTGGAAGACCGGTCGCCACTTTCCCGGATCGTTCTTTAAGGGCGCGCCGGCGTTCCAGAAGATCTACGCTGCGACAAACTGCACCCGGGCGCATAAGCGCATCGGCGTCGATCCGCCGCGCGGGGAATCTGCGATACTTTGCTGAACTGTGGTTAGTGGAGGGTTTCGTCGACGGTATGCTTCAACCGCTCGATCTCGTCCTTGACCATCAACTTGCGGCGCTTCAACTCGACAATTTGCAGGTCGTCGGTAGAAAGGTGCACGAGCGCTTCGTGCAATTCATTTTCGAGGCTCTTGTGCTTACGTTCAAGTTCAACAAGATGCGCCTGTAATGCCATTCGAAATCTCCTCGGTGGTTGAACCTCAGATTCGATCCGGACGGAGAAGTCTACACCAGGCAGCCAATCTGTCGATGGGCATTCAAAATCACGCCTGTCATATTTTCGAAGGTATCTGTAACCAAACGTGAGTATAGGAACCCGCTCTGCTTGCGGAGCGGCCCCGCAGGAGCGATATTTACCGCCAATCAGAACAGAATCCGCTCACAACCTGATCGCGCTTTCAGCTAACATACACCATGAATGACGATGATGAGAGCGGGCTTGCAAACGAGCTCGCCCGGCTGCAACAGGAGCATCGCGATCTCGATGCGGCGATCGACGCGCTGCATCAGTCGCCGGCGCCGGACTTGCTGCGTTTGCAGCGGCTGAAGAAACGCAAACTGGCGTTGCGCGATCGCATCGCGTTTATCGAAGACCAGATCACGCCCGATATCATTGCCTGATCGTTGTGCGTTGGCGTCCGTCGGAACCAAGGTTGCCCGGCGTCGCCGGGCCTTCGGACGATGCTTTTCCCCGACATCCACACCGCGGCGGTGCGCGCGGATCGCTGAAGATTTCCCGGCCGCTTCCCAACCGAAAAAACAGGCGCCGCTCCCCGGATGCAACTTGACTCCATGAGAACAAAATAGGAACATACGTTCCTGCCGCCAGCCTAGGGGAGTCCGCCATGTCCGTTACACCGACTTTGTCCGACAACAGCCACTACGAGCGGGCATGCGATCAGGCCATCGCGATGTGCGACGGCAATTTGCGATCGACCATCAAGGCGCTGATCATGGTGAATGAATATCTGGAAGCTGAGCTGGAGGAATTGCAGGCGACGATCGACGCCCGCGGCACGCCGGCGCAAAACGCCGATGTCGCGAGCAACGCCGCCTGATCCATCGAACCCGGAGCGAGCTTTAAACCCGGAGCGAACCAATGGCCGATGTCACCTATTACGTCGCAATGCCGTTCCTGCAGGACGATGACGGCTCGCCGATGGCGGGCGCCGCGGAAGAATGCCAGAGCTCGACGACGGCATTGCGCCGCGCCGAGATGATGTCGCGCATGGCCGGCAGCATCGGCGCCGTCGCTTTCAGCCGCAGCGGCGATCCGATGATCGGCGAATTCGGCGACGCGAAGCTGCTGCGCAAGTTCGGCAATGTGCCGGAGGATCTGAGCGGGTTGTGACGATCGCAGATTAGAGATTCGTAGGGTGGGCTGAGCGAAGCGAGCCCACCGTTCTTTCGTCGGCGGGATAGATGGTGGGCACGTCGCTACCGCTCCTTTGCCCACCCTACTTTTCTTTACGACGCCTCGTGCCGCCGCAGCGCCTTGCGCACATACATCGCGCTGTCGGCGGCTTCCAGTGCGCGGCCTGTTTCGGAATGGGTGTCGAGAATGGTGACACCAGCGGAGGCGCCTGCGGTGATGGTGCGGCCGTCGAAGACAAAAGTCAGTTGATCGATCGCTTCTTCCAGCGCGGCCGCCTTGGCCTTCGCATCGGTCTCGCTGAGATTCCACAACAGCAGCGCGAACTCGTCGCCGCCGAGCCGGCCGATCACGTCGGATGCGCGCACCTGCGCCTGCAGCGTCGTGACGATGGCCTTGAGCACCCGGTCGCCCGCGGCGTGTCCGAAAGTGTCGTTGATCGGCTTCAGGCGGTCGACGTCGAGCACGACGAGTGCGCCGCCGGCACGATAGCGCTTGATGTAGGCAATCGCGCGGTTGAGTTCGCGCTCGAAACCGCGGCGGTTCGGAATGCCGAGCAGATAGTCGGTATCGGCGGACGCCTGCAGCTCCGCGAGTTGCGCCTGGGTCCGGGCCAGTTCCGCCTTGAGGCGGCGAATCGTCGCCCGGGTGCCATTGGATACCGTCGGCGGGCGGGTCGACGTGGATGACCGTCGCGGCGCGGCCTTTTGCCTGGAAACGGCACTTTTGGCGCGTTTTCCAGCCCTGGCGGCGGGCGTCCTGGTCTTCTTCTTCATGACCTACCCTTGGCCTACCCTTGGCCTACCCTTGGCCTTTCCTCGGCCTTCCCTGTGCAGGCGGACTTATCTGGACTTGCCGGGATTCACCAAGACAGGATAGTCCATTCCTGATCCCTTGCCACACGCTTGGATGACAACCGGGCCGATCCTATAATCCGGCCTATGCTTTTGGATTCCCGAACAGAATTGACGAGATGACCGCAACCGTCGCCATTATCATGGGCAGCCAGTCCGACTGGGAGACCATGCGCCACGCCGCCGAGACGCTGGCAGCCCTCGGGATCGCCTGCGAAAAGCGCATCGTTTCGGCCCACCGGACCCCGGACCGGCTGTTCGCCTTTGCCAAGGGCGCCAAGGCGGCCGGCTTCAAGGTCATCATCGCCGGCGCCGGCGGCGCGGCCCACCTGCCGGGCATGGCAGCAGCGTTGACGGAACTGCCGGTATTCGGCGTGCCCGTCGAATCCAAGGCGCTGTCGGGGATCGATTCGCTGTACTCGATCGTTCAGATGCCGGCCGGCGTGCCCGTCGGCACGCTGGCGATCGGAAAGGCCGGCGCCATCAACGCTGCGCTACTCGCGGCCAGCGTGCTCGCGCTGAACGACGCGGCGCTGGCGACGCGGCTGGCGGCCTGGCGCAAGCAGCAGACGGACGCGGTCAAGGAGCGTCCGGAGGGCTCGGCGTGACCGCTGCTGGCAAAGTGCTGAAGCCGGGCGACACGATCGGAATTCTCGGCGGCGGACAATTGGGCCGGATGCTGGCGATGGCAGCGGCGCGCCTCGGCCTGAAATGCCAGGTGTTCTCGCCGGACCCGGACTCGCCCGCCTTCGACGTGGTGCTGAACGCGACCTGCGCCGAATATGCCGACGTCGAGGCGCTCGAACTGTTCGCCAACGACGTCGATGTCGTCACCTATGAATTCGAGAACGTGCCGTCGGCGACCGCGATGGTGCTGGCCGCACGACGACCGGTGCTGCCAGCGCAGAAGATCCTGGAGACCACGCAGGACCGCCTGATCGAAAAGGATTTCGTCACGCGGCTTGGCATCGGCACCGCCGACTATGCCGACGTGTCGTCGGCGCAAGCCTTGCGGGCGGCGATCGAGCGCATCGGCCTTCCCGCCGTGATCAAGACCCGCCGCTTCGGCTATGACGGCAAGGGCCAGGCGATCATCCGCGAGGGCGACGATCTCGACCAGGTCTGGGAAGAGCTCGGCACCAAATCCGCGATCCTGGAAGCCTTCGTGCCCTACGAGCGCGAGGTCTCCGTGATCGCCGCGCGCTCGGCCGACGGCACGGTCGAATGCTACGACGTCACCGAAAACGAACACCGCGATCACATCCTGAAATTCTCCCGCGTGCCGGCCGCGATATCGGACGCGCTGGCCGCCGATGCACGCGCCGTCGCCGAGAAGATCGCGACCGCGCTCGACTATGTCGGCGTGCTCGCGGTCGAACTGTTCGTCGTCGCCGGCAACGGCGGGCCGCATGTGCTGGTCAACGAGATTGCGCCGCGGGTGCATAATTCCGGGCATTGGACGCTGGACGGCGCCTCGATCTCGCAGTTCGAACAGCACATCCGCGCGATCGCCGGCTGGCCGCTCGGCAAGCCGGTCCGCCACGGCCAGGTCATCATGACCAACCTGATCGGCGACGACATCCTCGACTACGACAAATGGCTCACCGTGCCCGGCGCCACCGTTCACCTCTACGGCAAGGGTGCGCCGCGCCCGGGCCGCAAGATGGGCCACGTCACCGAAGTGACGCCGTCCGACAAAAAGTAACGCGCCCGCCGTGCGCTCGCCGGGCGCGCTTGCCTCAAGCCCTCCTGCCTTCCACGACGCCCGTCGGCTCCTCGCTGAGCCAGCGGTAGATCACGCCGCCGAGCACACCGCCGATCAGCGGAGCCACCCAGAACAGCCAGAGCTGCGCCAGCGCCCAGCCACCGACGAATAACGCAGGTCCGGTGCTGCGCGCCGGATTCACCGACGTGTTGGTGACGGGAATGCTGACGAGATGGATCATCACCAGCGCCAATCCAATGGCGAGCGGGGCAAAGCCCGCAGGCGCCTTGCCGTGCGTCGAGCCCATGATGATGAACAGGAACATCATCGTCATCACCACCTCGGTGATGAAGCAGACCATCATGTTGTACTGGCCAGGCGAATGCGCGCCATAGCCGTTGGAGGCAAAGCCTTTGCTGACGTCGAACCCCGGCGCCCCGCTTGCGATCACGTAGAGCACCGCCGCAGCCACGATCGCACCGATCACCTGCGCGATGACGTAGGGCAGGATCTGACCGGCCGGAAAACGACCGCCCGCGGCAAGCCCGACGGTGACCGCCGGATTGAGGTGGCAGCCGGAGATATGCCCGATCGCATAGGCCATCGTCACGACACTCAGGCCGAAGGCCAGCGAAACACCAACGAGTCCGATGCCGACTTGCGGAAATCCGGCTGCGATGACCGCGCTGCCGCACCCCGCGAACGTTAGCCAGAACGTGCCGATCGCCTCGGCGGCATATTTCTTCGAATTCATATCTCGCCTCCCTGTCGGTTCTAAACTCGCTGGACGAATGAGAGCGTAGGAACGCTCCCGTGATAGGCTCGTTAGTTACCTATTCGGGCCAGCGGGGCCCGAATCACGCCATTCTAGGCGCGTTTCTTTGACTTTCTCGGGCTGAAAACCGGCTTCTCAGGTGGACATAGCCGGTTTTGTCTGCTACATGCCCGCGTTCAGGGTTAAGGGCCAGGCGTTCAGCCGGCCCTTTGCTTCACCAGAATTCCTATCCGATCAATTGAAAGAGGATGCCGCGTGCAGGTTCTCGTTCGCGATAACAATGTCGATCAAGCCCTCAAGGCGCTCAAGAAGAAGATGCAGCGCGAGGGAATCTTCCGCGAGATGAAGCTCCGCGGTCACTACGAAAAGCCCTCCGAGAAGAAGGCCCGTGAAAAGGCCGAAGCCGTGCGCCGCGCACGCAAGCTGGCGCGCAAGAAGCTGCAGCGCGAAGGCCTGCTGCCGATGAAGCCGAAGCCGGTGTTCGGCGCCGGTCCTGGCGGCGACCGTGGTGGTGCTGGCCGGGGTGGCCCGGGCGCTGGTCCGCGCGGACCGCGCTAAAACTTCCAAAAATCTGAATTGAAAGCGCGGGCTTCGGAGCCCGCGTTTTTTTTGGCCGTCGAACGCCGTCAGACATCCCATGATGCCTGCGTCCTCGTTGTGGCGATTTGGCCGATGCATTTTTTCGTGCGTCGCGTTACCTCTATCGCGGATTCGTCAGAAGAGTACTCCGCTGCATGGCCGTCACGGATTGCAACGCCCTTCCCTGCGCCTCGCGCATCACGGCCGTCCCCGTCGCCCTGCTGGCGATCATTCTCGGCCTTCCGCTCGGCGGCTGTTCGTTCGACCTGGGATCGTGGGGCTCGGACAAGCCGCAGGCGGCCGAGCAGAAGCCCACCGGCGCAATCGGCGGACAGGGCGCCGGCGACGCCAGAGGTGCCCAAGAAAGTGCCCAAGGCTTTACGGCGCGCGGCCAGGCGCTGGCCAAGGCCGGCAAGACCGACGAAGCGCTAGCGGAATTCGACCGCGCGCTGGCACTCGATCCCTACAACGTGCCGGCGGTGCTTGGCCGCGGGCTGGTCTATCAGGCCGACAAACGGCACGAGCAGGCGATTGCGGATTTCACCGCGGCCAACGGGCTGACGCCGCAACGGGTCGAGCCGCTGCTGGCGCGCGCCACGAGTTACCTCGCCATCGACCGAATCAAGGAAGCCACGTCCGACGCCGACGAGGCGGTGCAGGCCGATCCGAACAGCGCGCAAGCCTGGTCGGTGCGCGGCGCCGCCTATGAACGGCTGGGCGACAAGGCCAAGGCGTTCGCCTCCTACAGCCGCGCGCTCGCGCTGCGACCGAAAGACGAAGCCGCGCGAAGCGGCCTCGCGCGCAACGGCGGGTAGAGCTTTTTATATTGACGCGTTTTCTTCACGCGAACCGGTAACCCACTTCGCTCGAAAACGCTCTAATCACCTTCAGGCGTTACTTCGGCAGGACCGCGTGGAAGATCGACTTCGCGGTCGACAGCGCGTCTTCGGCGGCCGACGCGGCGCGGTCGCGCACGGACGGCTCGGACATGTCGGCGCGCAGGTCGAGCGGACGCGAGACCGGAATATCGGCCGGTGGGACCGGGCGATTCGGATCGACGGCCTCGGCATAAGGCGGCCGTGGTGGCGGCGGCGGCGCATGGCCAAAGGGCTCGGCGGCCGGCGGGCCCGAAACCATGATCGGCGGCGGCAGCGGACGAAGCGCAGGCGGAGCCGGCGCAACGGCGGGCGCGTGCGGAACCGCGGGCGCATTCGCGACCTTGGGCGCTTCCTTCGGCTGCACTTCCTTCTGAGTTTCCTTCTGAGTTTCCTTCTGAGTTTCCTTGGGCTGCACTTCCTTGCGCGGCTCGTGGGTGCCTGCCGCCTCGGGCGCGCGCGCAGCGGTATCGCCGTTGGCGCGCAGGCGTTCGATCGCAGCGCGCGCCAGGTCGTTGGCGTCACGGCGTTCCTCCGGCGGAGCCGGCGCCGGTGCGACCGCGGCGGCCTCGACCGGGGCGGTCACCGCGACAGGAGCGGCTGGCGCCACCGGGGCCGTCGGCGCGGCCGGTGCCGTTGCGGACTGCACGGGCTGGATCGGCGACGGCAGGATCACCCTGATCTTTTCAGTCTTGGGTTCAGCCGGCTTCGCCTCGGCAGACTTGGTGTCCGCTTTCTCGTCCGCCTTCGCTTCGGTCTTGCCCTGGGCAGCCTTATCGACAGCCGGACGGTCGGCCGCGGTCTTGTCCATGACCGCCTTTTCGGAAATGCCCTTGGCCTTGATGCCGGGAGCCGGCACGTTGCTGACGCTGGCGGTGGTATCGGCGGGCTTCGCGTCGGTCTTGGCGTCGATCTTGGCTTCGGCCTTGGCCTCCGCCTTGCCATCCCCCTTGACGTTGGCCGGGTTGGGATTGGCAGTGGACGACGCCGCAGGCGGCGCGTCGGCGCTGGGCTTCGACACGATGTAGTGATTGACGATGTACGCCCCGATGACGGTAGCGGCCACCGAAGGGAAGATATCGACCGCAAATTTCTTCAGATAATTCAGCATTCCGGCCACTCCCCGCGGCCCACCAATTGCAGGAACTTTGAGGCACATTGAGGGATCAACTGCGACAGATCGGTGGCAACTCAGCAGTTCCCGTGCAGGCTGAGTAAAACTGGCGCAGGCCGGTTAAGAATTGTCTAACCTTTTCAGCCGCGTAACGCCAGCCCTAAAGCGGTACCGGGAACTCAACCAACCCGCGATCACGGCTTCAGCTCAACCTCCAGGAACACAATATCGGTGGCGGTTTCGTTGAGCACATCGTGCTGCACGCCGGCCTTGCGGAAGTAGGATTTTCCGGCGCCGAGCTGCGCCTTGGTACGTTCGCCATTCGGCGCCACGATGGTCATCTCGCCCGAGGTCACCGGCACGATCACGTAGTCCATCTCGTGGGTGTGGTGACCGGTGGCGCTGCCGGGCGCCAGCCGCCACTCCGTGACGCGGACTTCTGCGGTATCGACCTGAACATCGGATTTGGCGGCGAGCATTCTGGATTCACTCCTTGGGGACCGGCAAAGGGGATCTACGGCACGAATACCATGAACAGGAACACCGCGAATACCAGCATGTGCACGAGCCCGAACAGGACGTTGGTGCGGCCGGTGCCGAAGGTGAGCATGCTGATGACGAAGGTCAGTATCAGAAGCACCATTTCCCTCGGGTCGAGGCCGAGCACCAGCTGCTTGTCGAGGGCGTAGGCGGCTACCGCCACCGCGGGCACCGTCAGGCCGATGGTCGCCAGCGACGAGCCGAGCGCGAGATTGATGCTCTTCTGCAGGTCGTTCTTGCGCGCGGCGCCGACGGCCGCGACGCTCTCGGGGAGCAGGATCAGCAGCGCCACCACCACGCCGGCGAAGGCCGGCGGCGCCCCGATCATGGAGGTGACGGCGTCGACGACCAGCGAGAATTTCTTGGCCAGCAACACCACGGCCAATAGCGACAGCAGCAGCAGCGCCACGCTGATCGCCAGCATCCGGTTCGACAAGGGCGTGCCGTCGTCCACGGCGCCGGCGGCCTGGTTGATGAAATAATCGCGATGCCGGAAAGTCTGCGTGTACAGAAACTCGGCATAGAGGATGAGCGTGATGATGCTGACGAAGCCGAGCTGGGCGGCCGAATACATCGGCCCCGGCGTGGTCAACGTGTAGTTCGGCATGATCAGCGTGATCGTCGCCAGCACGAACAGCACGCTGAGATAAAGGTTAGCGCCCGGCACCTGGAAATCCTGCTCGCGGTAACGAAGCCCGCCGATGAAGATGCAGATGCCGACGAGGCCGTTGCACACGATCATCACCACCGCGAACACGGTGTCGCGCGCCAGCGCCGGCTGCGGCTTGCTGCCGAGCATGATGGTCGCGATCAGCGCGACCTCGATGATGGTGACCGCCAGCGTCAGGAGCAGCGTGCCGTAGGGCTCGCCGATCCGTTCGGCGATCACCTCCGCATGGTGCACGGCGGCGAACACCGTGCCGAACAGGATCGCCAGCAGCACCACGGCGAACATAAACCCGCTGACCGACGGGGCGAAGCCGTAGCCGAGGACAGTGGCGACGGCAAACAGCAGCATGGCCAGCGCGGGAAATATCCACGCCGATCGCGGCATCGGTCCGTGTGCGCTCATCCGGTCAGGCCCTAGTTTCGCGGAAGCAGGATGCGTCCTTGCGGCGGGGGATCATTACCCTCGGCAAGGTTGATGAAGTTTCGTGCGATTTCGATGCCGCCGAAATTATCCAGATCGTTATGCCCGCCGCGGGCGATGCGGACAAACCGTTTTGGTTCGTTCGCCAGCGCAAACAGCCGCTCGCCAAAGGTCACCGGTATCGCGGGATCGAGCGCGCCATGCATCACGAGCAACGGCGCCTTGACCCGCGGGATCTTCGAGTCGGAACGAAACTGATC
>Ga0070665_100007113_pt1 | contig 11373 bp, 8 predicted proteins | sample KBSS13metaG_FD_65862 | JGI IMG/M metagenome (GOLD analysis project Ga0070665, IMG submission 65862) | Switchgrass rhizosphere microbial communities from Kellogg Biological Station, Michigan, USA - KBS S1-3 metaG | ecosystem: Host-associated > Plants > Roots > Rhizosphere > Soil ...
GTACGGCAAGAGCGTGCCGAGTTCACGCAGCGGCAAGCGGCCGTCGTAGGCGCGGTCGTCCCACGGCAAGAGGAGCCGGGCAAACCCGGCGAAGGCCGGGTGGCTCAAGAGGTCCTGGACGGAGCCGTTCGCCCGCAGGTGCGCGTGGGGGGCGCCCTGCGTTGCGGCGACGATGGCGGCCACCATCGCCATCCTACCGAGCAAGGGTCCTCGCGACGGAGGTCATCGCCGAACTGGCCTTGCCCCAACCCGCGTAGAAGGCCAGGTGCGTCATCGCCTCCGCGATCTGCTCGCGCGTCAGGCCGCTGTCGAGACCTCGCCGCACGTAGAGCTCGAGCTGATCGTCGTCTCCCATGGCGGCCAGTGCGGCCAGCGTCACCAGGCTGCGATCGCGCGGCGCGAGGTCCGATCGCCGCCAGAGATCGTCGAACACCACGGCATTGGTCAGCTGGACGAACTTCGGCGCGACCGCGGCCCACTGTTCCGAGGCAGCCTTGGCGCGTGCCGCGTCGGACGCCGAGGCGGCCAGCCGCGGCCCAACAATGCGGAGCGCCGCCGTGTGGATGTGCCGAGTCTTGTAGACCTGTTCGTAGACCTCGAGCGCCGAGACGGCGTTCGGCCACCCGCTGTAGATCGCCAGGTGGGCCAGCAGCCCGGACGCTTCGGCGGGCGTGATGCCGTTGTCGAAGCCTCGACCCAGGTGGCCGGCGAGCTGTGCGGTCTTGCCCGTGGCGATGAGCGCGGCCAGGGTCACCAGGCTGCGATCGCGCGCCGACAGTTCAGGCCGCCGCCACACATCGCCGTAGAGGACGTCGTCCGTCAGGCCCGCCAAGCCCGGTGCGAGGGCCTGCTGACGCGATCCCGACGGTCGGCTGGCGGCCTGGGGCGAGCTCGGAGCCGCGTCGTATTGCTGATTGGTCACCGGCTCCATCCACTCGACGGCGGTGCCTTCACGGTGCTCGCTGACGGCGAGATGGGTCATCGCCGACTGCGGCGAGGCCCCGTGCCAATGCTTCTGCCCGGCCGGAATCCTGACCACGTCGCCAACCCGGATCTCGTCGAGGGGACCACCCCACTGCTGGACGCGGCCAACGCCGGCCGTGACGATCAGAATCTGTCCGCGCGGATGCGCGTGCCACGCGGTCCGGGCTCGCGGCTCGAAGGTCACGTAGCCGCCGCTCGCATGGGAGGGCTCGACCGCCTCAAACAGCATCTCAACGCGCACGCTTCCGGTGAAGTTCTCCGCGGGGGCTGGGCGAACGGTCCGAGCGCCGCCGCGTGAGATCTCGATTTGAGCCTCGGCTAGGGCCGGGGCGACCAAGGCCAGTGCCGAGAGCAACGCCGCGAGTCGCATCATGTCTACCTCCTCGACCGGAACGGTGCGTCGGCTCAGGCTTCCTGGCGTGTCGGCCGGAAGAGGATTTCGTTGATGTCCACGTCGTCGGGCTGACTGATCGCGAACGCCACGGCCCGCGCGAACGAATCGGCCGGAATGGCGTACTGCTGGTAGAACTGGCCGATACCCTTGGCCACGTCGGCTTCGGTGATGCTGTTGGGCAACTCCGTGGCGACGGCACCAGGCGAGATGATCGTCGTCCGGAGGTTCCACGGCTTGACCTCTTGCCGCAGCCCCTCAGAGATCACTCGCACCGCCGTCTTGGTCGCCGCGTAGACGGCGCTGCCCGGGCCGACGCGGTGGCCGGCCACCGACGACACGTTGATGAAGTGGCCCGACTTCTGCCGCTGCATGTGCGGCAGCGCCGCCGCGATCCCATGCAGCACGCCCTTGATGTTGACGTCGATGGTGCGGGACCAGTCGTCGATCTTGCGACGCTCGAGCGGCGAATGCGGCATCACGCCGGCGTTGTTCAGGATGACGTCGACGCGGCCGTACGCCTCGACGGCGGCGTCGACGAGAGCCTGGACCTGCGCGGCGTCGGTCACGTCCGTCAGGCGCGACAACGCCTGGCCATCCTGGCGGGCGATCTCGTCGACCAGCAGCTGGAGACGATCGGCCCGCCGTGCGCCCAGCGCGACGATGGCTCCGCGCGCGGCGAGATGACGGGCGGTCGCCTCGCCCAGGCCACTGCTGGCTCCGGTGATGACGACGACCTTGCCTGCAATGTTAGTGCTGTCGGCTGTCATATCGTCCCCGCTAGTCGGGAATCATCTTGGGAAACCGGGTGGTGTCGATGATCGCGGGATCGGGGCCGCCGCGGACGCCGGTGTCCAGCGCGTCGATGGCCGCAACGTCACTGGCCGTCAGCGCGAAGTCGAAGACGTCGACGTTCTCGGCGATGCGGGCCGGCCTGACGGACTTCGGGATGGTCGACACGCCGTGCTCGAGGTGCCAGCGGAGCACCACCTGCGCCGGCGTCCTGCCGTGAGCCGCCGCGATGGTGGTCACGACCGGATGCACCAGCGGATTCTTCGGCGCCTGCGGATCGCTGGGTCGGTAGACGTGGATGCCGCCGAGCGGCGACCACGCTTGGGTGACGATACCGAGCCTGGCATGCACGTCACGCAGCTCGCGCTGGACGAAGAAGGGATGCAGCTCGACCTGGTTGACGGCCGGCACGACGCGGCTGCGCGCGCTCAAGTCCGCCAGCTGCCCCGGCCCGAAGTTCGAGACGCCGATGGCGCGGACGCGCCCTTCGGCCAGCAACTGCTCGGCGCCGCGGTAGGCGGCCACCGTTCGCTCCCACTCGCTTGGCATCGGCTGATGCAGCAGGTAGAGGTCGATGACGTCGAGCCCGAGCTTGCGGAGACTCGTCTCGCAGGCCCGCTGGGCACTCTCGTAGCCGTAGTCGCTGATCCAGAGCTTGGTCTGGACGAAGAGCTCGGAGCGAGCGACGCTGCTGCGCCGAATCCCGTCGCCGACCTCTCGCTCGTTGCCGTACGACGCCGCGGTATCGATCAGGCGGTAGCCGGCGGCCAGCGCCGCTTCGACCGCCGCGGACGTCTGGTCGGGAGTGCTCTGGAACACGCCGAGACCCAACGCCGGCAGCCGGACGCCGTTGTTGAGCGCGATCAGCGGCGGCCTGGAGATGGTCCGACTCACTGCGCGACCTGAAGGGCCTTCAGCTCCTTCTGTCCCCGCACGAGCAGTGTGCCGTCGACGAGCGCCAAAGGTGCCCAGTTGTCACCGGCCTCGAGGATCACGGCGCTGGCCAACGGCTTGAATCCGGCCGGACTCGGCTCGATGAGGTAGAGCTTGGTGCTGCCATCCGTCGTCAGTAACAGGCCGTCGGCCAGGATGGAGCCGCCGCGCACGAAGGGCGGCTGCTGGTCGGTCTTCCACTTGATCTGGCCGTCCATGCCCATCGCGACCAGTCCATCGCTCCGCTCGTTGATGGTGTAGTGAGCATAAAAGTGCCCGTCATGGAGCACCGGCGGCTGCGTGTGCGCGCCGAAGTCGGGGTTCTTGAACAGTTCGGCGACGGCGTAAGTCCCGTCCGCCTTCTTCTCGATCTGGATCATCGCCGAGCCGGCGCCGTAGGCGCCGGTGATGAGCACGCGTCCCTGGCCGGCGTCGACCGCCTGCGGGACGGGAATGATGCACTGCCAGTTGGTGTAGGTCCACAGCACCTTGCCAGTGCGCGGGTCGAGCCCGTTGACGCTGCCATCCTTGGCGTTGCGCCCGCGCCCGACCGCCGCGGTGATCGTCACGAGATGGTCCTCACCAGCGACCTTCGCGATGGATGGCGTGACGTAGCCCGGAATGCCGGACAGAGCCGCCGACTTCCACTTCACGGCTCCCGTCAGCTTGTCGAAGGCGACGACGCCGACCTCCGGCGTCTGCGCCGCGACGATGAGCGAATCCCCGTAGACCAGCGGGTTCTGGACGATCGCCCATCGCGGCAGCTCGGTGCCGCCGCCGAAGTCCTTCCAGATGTTGGCGCGCCACACCGGCTTCCGCGTCTTGAGACTGACCGCGTGCAGGTCACCCATCGGGCCGACGGTGTAGACGTGGCCGCTGTCGACGGTCGGCGTGGTGCGGGAGCCGGCGAACATGAAGGCGCCCGGCGCGTCGTAGGCAAACGTCCAGAGTTCCTTGCCGGTCGCGAGGTCGAGCACGCGCAGCGTGTCGCCGACCTTTTCATCGCGATCGAGCAGGTAGACGCTCCCACCGCTGACGGCCGCTCCGCCGAAGCCCGCCGCCATCGGCACGGTCCAGCGCACGGCCGGACCGGCCTGCGGCCAGGTCCGGAGCAGCTTCTTCTGTTCCGACGTATGGTCACGCCGCGGTCCATAGAGCCATGGCCAGTCGGCCGCAAAGGCGGAAGTGGCCGACAGGACGAACATGATGCCGACGAGCTTGGACTTGATAGGCATGGGTGCACAGTAGCCGTCGCGTCCGACCATTCATTGCCTATTACTTGGCGATCTCTACTCGCCCCGAGCCTACCTGCGGAGGTTTAGGCAACCTCGGACGAGGAGCTGCGCGTAACATGACCGCATGAGTGCGATCGATCTGCAGACGCGTGCGCAGCCGGACCGTGGCAATGGCCGCGTCAATGGAGTGGCGGCCCGCCTCGGCCGAGGCGAGCGAAGCGTCTCGCGGAGCGCGACGCCCTCCGATGCCCTGACGCAGGCCGGCCCTGGATCGGTGGCGCTGCGAGGGCTGGCCAACCTCATCGCCGGCTACGCTCCGCAGGACGGCGTGATTCCGCTCCGGCTGCCGGGCACCTATGCGCTGCGCCGGTCGCAGATGAACACCGGCCCAGCCTACGCCACGCTCGGCCCATCGCTGTGCCTCGTCGCTCAGGGCGCCAAGGCGGTGATGCTCGGAAGCGAGGTCTTCGAGTACGACAGCGCCCGCATGCTCGTCTTCGCGGTCGACCTGCCGGTGTCCGGGCAGGTGACCCGGGCCAGTCGGCGCGATCCGTTCCTCGGCTTCAAGCTCGACCTGGATCCAACGCGCGTGGCGGAATTGGCGGCGCGGGTCTTTCCGAGTGGTGTCCCCAAGCCCTCGGACAGCCGCGGGCTGTACGTCGGCCGGGCGACCGACGACATCATCGACGCCGTCACCCGCCTGCTGACGCTGATGGCCCGGCCCGAGGATGCGGACCTGCTGGGACCGTTGGTCGTCGACGAGATCCTCATTCGACTGCTCCGGACGCCGATCGGCTCGCGCGTCGCCCAGATCGGCGAGCCGAAATCCGGCGTCCATCGAATGAGCGAAGCGATCGCCTGGATCCGCGTCCATTTCGCCCAGCCGATCACGGTCGACGACATGGCCGCCTCCGTTCACCTGAGCGCGTCGTCGTTCCACGAACGCTTCAAGGCGGTGACCTCGATGAGCCCGCTGCAGTATCAGAAGGTGCTGCGGTTGCACGAAGCACGTCGACTGATGCTGTTCCAGGACATGGACGCGGCCGATGCTTGTCGCCGAGTCGGCTACTTGAGCCCATCGCAGTTCAGCCGGGAGTACGCGCGCTTCTTCGGGAACGCGCCGATGAAGGACACCGCGCGCCTCCGCGCGGCGGGGCTGGCGCCGACCGCCGCCCGCCGGTGAGACGCTACTTGCCGTAGCTGACCCGAATCAGCCGGTTGCTGGCGTCGTCGCTGATCAGGATCGATCCGTCCGGCATCTGCAGCACATCGGCGGGGCGCCCGATGGCCGCCTTGCCCGCGCCAAATCCGCCTGGGGCACCTCCCGATTTGATGCCGGGAAGAAACCCGTCGACGAGCGGCTCGTAGACAGTGACGCGACCGCCGTCGGTGTGCGCGGCCATCACCTTGTAGCCGCTCGGCGTGGATCGGTTCCACGAGCCGTGCAGAGCGATGATCGCGGCGTTCTTGTAGCTGGCCGGAAACATCGTGCCGGTGTAGAAGGTCATGCCGATCGCGGCCACGTGCGGCCCCAGCTTCTGCACCGGTGGCACGGTCGCCGAGCAGGCCTTCTGCGCGCCGAACTCGGGGTCGGCCAGGTCGCCCTGGTGGCAAAACGGAAAGCCGAAGTGCAAGCCCGGTTTGGCGGCGATGTTCAATTCGTCGTTGGGGACGTCATCGCCCAGCATGTCGCGGCCGTTGTCGGTGAACCACAGCGCGCGCGTCGTGGGATGCCAGTCGAACCCGACGCTGTTGCGAACGCCCTCCGCGAACGCTTCCATACCGGTTCCGTCAGGCTTCATCCGGACGATCGCCGACACCATCGGCGGCGACGCGCAGACGTTACAGGGCGCGCCGATCGACATGTAGAGCAGATCGTCGGGTCCGAAGGCGATGAACTTCCACGTGTGGCCGGCCTTCGGATTCGGCAGGTCGTCGCGGACCGTCACCGGCGCCGGCGGAGCCTCGAGGTGTGTCTCGATGTCGTCGAACCGGAGGAGACGGCTGGCGGTCGCCACGTAGAGCGCGCCATTTCGCATGGCCAGCCCGTTGGGCTGATCGAGGCCCTTGGCGATCACCACGACGCGATCGGCCTTGTGGTCGCCGTTCGCATCGATGACCGCGTGCACCTTGCCCGCGGTCCGCGACCCGACGAACACGGTGCCGTTCGGGCCGAGCACCATCTGCCGGGCGTTCTCGACGTTCTCGGCAAAGACGGCGAGGTGGAATCCCGCCGGAACGGTCAACTGGTCGAGCGGCGAGGCGGTCTGGCGGGCAGAGGCGGCCAGGCCTGCCGCGAGCACGCCGGACAGGACGAGGACAGCACGCGTTGACATGGTCATGGGTTCCTACTTGTCCAGGCCCTTCTTCCGGAGCCACTCCGACATCAGGTCCGCGACCTGCACGTTGTTCAGATCCGAGAAGGGAAAATGCGTGTTGCCGCGGAGGCCGACCTCGGGCAGGTGAATCACCGTGACGTCGCCGCCGCGCTTGTTGACGGCATCCCGCCACAGTCGCGCCATCTGCATGCGGGCCCGCCAGCCGTCCTGGCCGCCGTTGGCGATCGGCGTCTCCGGGATGTTGTCGCCGTAGTAGATGACGATCGGAATCTTGGTCAGCGCCATGAACTCGGCCAGTGGAATGCCGACGGCTGCGATGTTCCCGCCTGAACTCGGCGCTGGTGGCGGGACCTCGCCTTCGGGAAAGACGAAGTTGCTGCCCGGCTCGTAGGACACGATCGCCCGTACGTTCGGACTCTTGATGGCGGTCCGCCAGCCCATCCCGCCACTGTGCGAATGCGTGACGAGGATCCCAGGGCCGATCTTCTCGAACAGGGCGGCGATCGCCTTGGCGTTGACCTCGATGTCGATGGGGCCGACGTTCGGGACCATCTGGCGGAAGTACTGGTCGAGCGCTTCCGGGTCCTTCGAGAACTGCACGCCAGGAAAGAAGTTCGGCCAGATACCCAGGCGGAACGTGCCGAACCAGTTCTGCTCGTCGGGCGTCGCGAGAATGGTGCCGTCGACCGTGCTTCGTCCCGCCCGGCCACGACGCGGCTGGTCGACGATGTAGACGCCGAATCGGCGCCGCAGAAAGATCGTCTGATACCCCTCACGGCCGTCAGGCGTGGTCTCCCACGTCTTCGAGAACTGGCCGATGCCGTGCCACATGACGAGCGGCAGACGGCGGGCCTTGGCGGGGACCTGATAGAAGACGTAGGCGTGATCACCGTGCAGTGTCTGGCCAGCCGTCGACGGCGGCTGACCTGGCGGCACCTGCACTGTGGGGTCGAACGTGCCTGGACTCGTCACCACCGACCCGCCCACGGCAAAGCTGCCCTGCCCGACGATCGAGATCGGAGGCTGGCCGGCCGAGAGCCACGCCGGACTCAGCAGCAGGATCAGCAGGAGCGTGGGAGACACCAATCGTTTCTGTCGCATGCACGTCCTCATCGACTCCGGATTCTACCTGCCGGAACTCGAGCGCCTTGCCTGATGCTCCAGCCGATATCGCGTTTCTCCCGATTCGTCCGGAGGCTTGGGCAATCAGGGCCAGGTCGCCGCCGCTACGATGCGGCGTCAGATCCTGAGGGCACGATGCCTTCGTTCGGCCTCGGCTCTCGGCGCTGACCAGTCAAGGGAGAAACATGCGCGCACAACGCCACGTCAGAATCACGGCCGCTTCCACGACGACCAGAGTCATCGCGTGCGCCTTCGCCGCAGCCGTGGCCGTCACCGGTTTCGGCACCGCCGCACGCGCGCAAGCGCCGGTCGCCAAAATCGACACCGGCGAGCTGCAAGGTGTGGTCGGCGACGGCGCCGTTTCCTACAAGGGCATCCCCTTCGCCGCGCCGCCAGTCGGCGATCTGCGGTGGCGCCCACCCCAGCCAGCGGCGAAGTGGACTGGTGTCCGCCAAGCCGCGGAGTACAGCGCCAATTGCATGCAGGGCCGATTCGGCGGACCGCCTCCCGGCGCTGGCGCGCGACCGGGCGCGGCTCCGGCTCCGGGTGCCCCGCCTCCGGCCGCACCTGGTGCCGCGGCCGCCTCCGCTCCGCCACGCCCGGCCGCGCCCGCCGCGCCGGAGCCTTCGGAGGACTGTCTCTACCTGAACGTCTGGCGACCGGCGGATGCGAGCGCGCGCAAGCTGCCGGTGATGGTCTGGCTCTACGGCGGCGGCTTCGTGGGCGGATCAGCCGCGTTGTCTGGCGCTGGCGGTGGTCCGCTCGCCAAGCAGGGCGTCGTGCTGGTCACCACCAATTACCGCGTCGGCCGCTTCGGCTTCTTTGCCTTCCCCGCCCTGAGCGTCGAGCGCCCTGACGAGACCAAGGGCAACTACGCCTACATGGACCAGATCGCCGCCCTCCAGTGGGTCAAGCGCAACATCGCCGCGTTTGGCGGCGACCCGGACAACGTCACCATCTTCGGCTTCTCGGCCGGCGGCGTCTCCGTGCACAGCATGCTGGCGTCACCGCTGGCGCGCGGCCTCTTCCACAAGGCGATCGCGCAGTCCGGTGGCTCGCGGGACAGCGTGCTGACCGCCCGTCCCATGAGCAAGGATGGCGCCGATCCGAACTACCCCGTCTCCGCGGAAACGATCGGACGCACCTTCGCGCGGTCGATGGGCATCGAAGGTACCGACGCGGCGGCGCTCGCCAGCCTTCGCGCCCTCAGCGCCGAGCAGGTCTTGCGCGGCGCTCCGCCAGCGCCTGGCGCGAACACGCCACAGATCGAGCTGACGCCGATCCTCGACGGCAAGCTGATCACCGAGACGGCCGAAACCGCCTACAAGGCCAAACGCCAGGCGCGCGTGCCGCTGCTGGCCGGCAGCAACAGCGGGGATACCGCCGGCAACCGCGTCAAGGCCACCACCAAGGACGAGTTCTTCGCCCGCTTCGGCAAGTGGAGCGTACAGGCGAAGGCGGCCTACGATCCCGACGGATCGACCGACCTCGCGACGATGATCGCGCGGGCCAACGACGACTTCGGTCAGGCCGAGCCGGCGCGCTTCGCCGTCAATGCCTTCGCGGCCAACGGCTCGCCCGCCTACCGGTACCGGTTCTCGTACGTCGCCACGGCGATGCGGGAACGGATGCGAAACGGTGCGCCGCATGGTGGTGAAATCGGGTTCGTCTTCGGCACGCTCGGAGGCGGCCCGGGGCCGGCCTCTACGCCGTCGCCCGAGGATCTGGCGGTCTCGAAGATGACGCAGAGCTATTGGGTCAACTTCGCGACGAAGGGCGACCCGAACGGCGCGGGCCTTCCGGTCTGGCCGCGCCACGACCCGAAGAGGGACCTGATCTTCGAATTCAAGCCTGACGGCACCGCCGGAGCGGTCCCCGATTCCCGCAAGGCGCGGCTCGACGTCACGGAACTGAACACCGACGCCGGCACGCGGGCCGACCCGTAGCTCGACGCGTGTTGCGTCTGGAGAGGACCCTTCGATGAGAGAACACCGCGTCCTGTGGTGTGCGGCCCTGATCGCCGCGCTCACGGTGGCGACTGCCGCGGCCGTCAGCCCCATTACGCCAACTGCGTCGGTCGGCGCCCAATCAGTCGCCAGCGCACCACCCGACGCCCTGGCGAACGGAAGGCGCTTGTACGACGCCAACTGCGCGAACTGTCACGGGGCTCGCGCTCAGGGAGCCATCAAGGCTGGCATCGACCTGTCCATCGTCGCCCAGGGGGGCGGAAAGCAGCCGCCCGACCTCACCGATGCGGTGTCTGATCACGGCTCCACCGACGCCGAGATGGCGGCGGTGATCAAGAAAGGCATTCCGCTGGGGATGATGGCCCCCTACGAGGGGCGCCTCTCGGACGTCGAGATCCAGAGCATCGTGGCCCACGTCCGTTCCCTCTCGCAGTCTCAGGTGCCTCCCTCCGCGACGGCCCCCACTGCGACGCCTGCCGCGGCAGCGACGCCACAGACTCCGGAACGGACGCTCGAACTGGCCGACTACCTCGAGCTGCCGGTGACCGGCGACATGTCGAACAACATGGTGTCCGGCGTGCTGGCGCGCGGCAGCATCCTGCGCGACGAGCCGGGCGGCCGCCGACAGTTCATCAACGACCTGAACGGCCCGCTCTACATCCTCGACAAGCAGACCAAGCAGCTCGCGGTCTACCTGAACTTCGACGGAACCGGCGATCACGCCGGGTTGTTTCCGAGGTTCACGTCGGCCTTCGGCTTCGCGGCCGGGATCATGAACTTCGTGTTCGACCCGGACTACGCGCGCAACGGCGTCTTCTACACGCTACACATGGAGAGCCTCGGCACGCCCGGCGAGAGTGCCGCGCCAAAGAGTGGCGTGGTGCCCGGACTGAACTTGGCGGGCTATACGACCACGCCGGCGCTGCCCACCCCGGTGGCGCCCGACGCTCGGTTCGGGCGCGAGATGGTGATCGTGGAGTGGACGGACCGACAGATCGGCAACACGACGTTCGAGGGCACGGCGCGTGAAGTGTTCCGGATGGTGTTGCCGGGCCTCTTTCACCCGCTCAACGAGATCACGTTCAATCCCGTGGCGCGACCGGGCGACGCCGACTGGCGAGTCATGTACCTCGGCGTCGGCGACTCCGGCACGGGCGAGCGGCCTGGACCGATGCGGCTGCACGCGCAACGGCTCGACACGCTGCACGGCAAGATCCTGCGCATCATCCCGATGCTGAGTGAGCACGTGAAGACGAGTACGGTCAGCGAGAATGGCCGCTACCGGATCCCCAACGACAACCCGTTCGTCTCCGTCGACGGCGCGCGCAAAGAGATCTGGGCCCTGGGTCTGCGCAATCCGCACCGACTGACGTGGTACGTCGACCCGGCGCGGCCTCGCGAGCCGGTCTTGCTCGCGTTCAACATCGGTCTCGTCAGTTGGGAGACCGTGATGATCATCAAGAAGGGCGCGAACTACGGCTATCCGCTGCGCGAAGGCACGCAGAGCATGTCCGCGACCAACGGGATGGGCCCCATCCCGGATGACGACACGATTCCCGTGCAGATCTCGGACACCGTGACGCGTGGCACGGTGAAGCCCACCTATGCCG
>Ga0070665_100007114_pt1 | contig 11373 bp, 10 predicted proteins | sample KBSS13metaG_FD_65862 | JGI IMG/M metagenome (GOLD analysis project Ga0070665, IMG submission 65862) | Switchgrass rhizosphere microbial communities from Kellogg Biological Station, Michigan, USA - KBS S1-3 metaG | ecosystem: Host-associated > Plants > Roots > Rhizosphere > Soil ...
GGTGGTTGCTTATGAAGATGATGAAGTAACTCGCATTACCCTCGACGCTCTTGATCAAGTGGCCTTTCAATCAATCAAAAATTGGACTGTGGCTGAGCTCAGAGAATTTGTCCTGGACTCAAAAACGGACCTGGCCGCCGTGCAAAAAATTCAATTTGCGTTGAGCGGAGAGATGGCCGCCGCCTGCGCCAAAATCATGTCCAATATGGATCTTGTGCAGGGCGCGCGAAAGTGTCGCGTGGTCTCCCGAGCCAAGACAACTCTTGGTCTTCCGGGCAGACTGGCGGCGCGTTTGCAGCCCAACCACCCCGCCGATTCTATCGAGGGCATCAAAGCTTCCATCTATGAAGGATTGTCCTACGGTATCGGTGACGCCGTCATTGGTATCAATCCCGTATACGATACTCCGGAGACGGTTGCGCGTCTGCTGAGCGAAACCGATAAACTCATAAATGAACTGAAGTTGCCGACACAAAATTGCATCCTCTCTCATGTCACGACTCAGCTCAAAGCAATCGAACGGGGAGCCCCTGCTGGACTCATTTTTCAGAGTATTGCCGGAAGTGAAAAAGGGAATAAAGCGTTCGGCATCGATAACGCTCTCTTAAGTGAGGCTCATCAAGTCGGTGAAAAATTACATGGAGCGGCCGGTGAGCTGACTATGTATTTTGAAACAGGTCAGGGATCCGAACTTTCTTCCCTCTCTCATCACGGCGCTGATCAACTAACGATGGAAGCCCGTTGTTATGCGCTTGCGCGCTGTTTCAAACCATTTCTGGTCAATGATGTCGTGGGTTTCATCGGCCCGGAATATCTGGCCGACGGCAGACAAATGATCCGGGCCGGACTGGAAGATCACTTCATGGCCAAATTGCTTGGTCTGCCTATGGGCATCGATGCTTGCTACACAAATCATATGGCCGCCGATCAAAATGATCTGGAGAATCTGACCATTCTTCTAACAGCGGCCGGGGTCAACTATTTCATGGGTGTACCCATGGGTGATGATGTGATGCTTTCATATCAGAGCACAAGCTTTCACGACACAGCTTCGCTGCGTGAAATTTTTGGTCTGCGTCCCGCTCCCGAATTTGAAGCCTGGCTGGAAGATAGAGGTCTTATGAAAGATGGAAAGCTGACCGATCGCGCCGGCGATCCGACGGCGCTCATGGCTTTAATTTAAACGCTCTAGAAGCCGCTCTGGCCCGAGTTTCCAGACGAACCACCCGAACTTCCCTGCGGCACTGAAGATGTCGACGCGCTGGTTGATTCACCCTCGCCTGCACCGCCCTGGTCGCGATTTACTATTTCGGCATGGATAATGCGATCGCCGATTTCAATGCGCTGTATTGTGCTCAATCCATCGACCACACCGCCGAAAATGGCGTACTGACCATCCAGTTGAGGCATTGCCCGTTTGAGAATGTAAAACTGGCAGCTGGCCGAATTTAAATTGTCGCCCCTGGCCATCGCCACAACGCCGGCGGATGAATGATGCAGGTCGTGATTGATTTCGATCGGAATGTAACGGACCTGACCGGTTTCGGGATCGCTGAAGCTGCCCCTGCCGTTGCCCAGAGGGCAGCCGCCCTGTATGCACCAGCTCTCGACACGGTGAAAAGTTTTGCCGTCATAAAAACCGCGACGGACCAGATCAAGAAAATTGCGTGATGTGGTCGGGGCCATTCGGCTATAAACGCGTATGGCCATCGTACCTTTGGTTGTGCGCATCAAAACAATCGGATCGGGGCTATGTCGCGGCCCCGGATTCTGACTCAGATACTGGCTGTGAGCGGGGGCGCAAATGCCCACCAGGCCGATGATTGCGCCCCCGAGTAGAGCTGAGACTGGGGCGCCGGAGAATTTCTTTGCCTTGAAATTCATGAGTTTGATTCTTCGCTCCGCTGGGAATAGAAAAACGAACTATATATATAGTACAGAATATGAAAATAGGTCTTTTGTTTTTAAATACCCGCTGGAAGGGCAAATGCCTATTAGGACGACAAATTTAGAAAGGCGGCAGGACCATGGCACTTTATGCGGACCTTCACAGACATCTGGGTGGAGCGCTGCATCCCCGTATTATCTATAAGTTTCTGCAGAGACAAGATCATTCGGTGCTCAACTATTTCCCGGATTACGATGGTTTCTACAACTGGTTCACCAGACCATGCAGAACTCTGGAAGAGTTTGTGAAGATTCACTCACTTGTTGAGGAGTTGCAGAGTCTGGAACACCTTCCATACTTTTGCCTGCGATTGTGTCGTGGAGCATACACCTTCGAAAACTTGCAATATCTCGAACTGCGCTACAACCCTTACTTTCGGACGGATCATAAGATGGCTGAGGCCATGCGTCTCGGGCAGATGAATCTGATTGTGGAAGTGATATCAGCAAATCTCAGACCAGCCGATTACCCGATTATCGTTAAGCAGATACTTTGTTTTGACCGTCGTCTGCCCAATAAGATCAACGAGGCCATTTTGAAAGTTGCACAGGACAATTTGGGTCCGGTGGTCGGGGTGGATCTTGCCGGTCCGGAGATCAACACCCAGCAGACCGACGACTGGATTCAATTAATGGCCAGGGCGCGGGCTTCGGGACTTAAGACTACCTGCCACCTTGGTGAAACCAGTATCGACAATGTCGATCCCAGGTATTTTGCAAATCTGGATCGCATTGGTCACGGCATTCATATCCCCATCGAAAAACCAGAGATGCTGAAAGAGTTGGCAAAGCGTCAAATTACTCTGGAAGTATGTCCGACGAGCTACCGTCAAACCGGGGTACTTAAAGATTTCTCCGACCTGCGCACCGTCTTCACACGCTGTCGTGAGGCTGGGGTGGCCATTGCGGTGTGTACGGACAATCCTGGAAGAAATCCTTCACCATGTACCCTGCCCGGAGAATATGAACGATTGATCGACCACGATGTGATTGATTTTCATGAACTGAAAGAAATTCAGAACGAAGCTTTCAGATCCGCCTTCGGATTTGTCGGAACGACTCGACTGACCTGATCTTTTTCGCGCGCAAATAGTATTGTTGAAATACTGATGAACAGCGGTGTTTCGCGTGATCGCGGCAGTGCTGATCGGCCCTCTGCAAACTCGCTTGATAACTATTTTGGACCGATTTATCTTCTCAATTTTGTTTTTAGAGCTGATCGCTTTTGTAAAATAGAAACAGAAAATTGCAAATTCGCAAAAAAAATTTTTTTGACCTCTTTTGCCTCGAAAGTGATACCACTTCGAAAAAATGCATCATGTTGAAAGCGGCATGATAGGCCGGCTTTATTCAACGTCTAGTTTTTTGATATGTTGTTGACTCAGCTGTTTCAGATCGATCGAAGGGTACTTTGGAGCAGATCTATATATTGCAAATTATTCAAACTGAATGTACTCTATGTTGCGTGTGGTGTGACAGGAAAAAAGAGCAACGCTATGTTGAGTGATTGCTCTAAAACGAAGAAGGTGGACTAAGAGGGTAGGCACAGGTCGGTTAGACAACTCCATGAGTTACTGATTGTCCTTTCTCTACCTGCTCAAGAAATGACAGCTAAGTTTCAAGCCCGAAATTGAAACTGTGTTTCCGTTATCCACCCGAACGAATACTAAGGGAGAAAAATTAAATGGCAATGAAGAAGAAGAAAAAGGCAACCGCGCGGAGAGCAAATCCTGCCGCCGCCGTAGCCGAAGAAGGCGTCGTTGCGGCTGCGAAGCCCAAGAAAGCCGCCAAGAAAGCTGCTCCTAAAAAAGCTGCGAAGAAAGCTGCTCCTAAGAAAGCCGCTAAAAAGGTAACAAAGAAAGCTGCCCCGAAGAAAGCTGCTGCCAAAAAAGCCGCTCCTAAGAAAGCAGCCGCCAAAAAGACAACTGCCAAAAAAGCAGCTCCTAAAAAAGCTACAGCTAAAAAAGCAGCCCCCAAGAAAGCTACAGCCAAAAAGACAACTGCTAAAAAAGCAGCCCCGAAAAAAGCAGTAGCCAAAAAAGCAGCTCCTAAGAAAGCAGCCGCCAAGAAAACTACCGCCAAAAAAGCAGCTCCGAAAAAAGCTACCGCCAAAAAGACCGTAGCCAAAAAGACCACTGCTAAAAAAAGCGTAGCCAAAAAAGCAGCTCCTAAGAAAGCCGCGAAAAGAAAGCCAGCTAAGCGTTCTACCAAAGCCAAAAAGCCAGCCGCAGCGCCGGCCGGTGGTGAAGGTGGAATGTCCTAGTCGTTTATCTGACATTCCCCGCAGCTGATCGCTCAATTTATTGATATATCAACTGATGAGTGTCCGGATATACCGGGAAATTGCAGAAGAGGTCCGAAGTAATTCGGGCCTCTTCCGCTTTAAGGGTCAAATTTCAAATGCGTTTCGAAACAATGAGCACTCGACGCCGATCAATTAGTAGGCGATGCGAAACAACAGGCAGTCGATTATTATCGGGCGCTCATCAAAAAAAATATTGCCCTGGTCATTTTAATTGGGCTCGGCCGGAGTGTCTCACACTCTTTTTATCGCACCATATATGGTGTCACTTAAAATCATTGCGATGTAAGTAAAAACCGCTCTGCGCCTTGCCACATTACATTCATACTGTCGGTCAATTCGTGGCCGTCATCGAGTTCATTTAGAGTGACCAGGTCCTTGTTCATTCGGGCAAACTCGCGACTGTGATCAACGGGCACGGTCTGATCGTGGATGCCGTGAAACACCAGGGTTGGTATCGGCACAATAAAGTTATCGGTCTGCAGAGCGCTCAAATCTTCTATAAAGGAATAGGCCAGATCCATCTCGCGATTCATGGCGTAGTGAAAAAACGGTCTCCGGCCCGAGCTTTTCCAATCGGCCATGCCCTGGTCGCCGACAAGCTGTTGCCAGCGCCTGGTTATGCCGAATCCCGGGGCAAATAATACTAACTTTTGCACACGTCTAAATTTACCCGCCGCCATGGTGGCCAGCAGTCCGCCCATGCTTGAGCCCATCAGCGCCAGAGATTTATCAGCCCCAACATTTTCAATCAGTTCTTGCAGCAAATTGAGCTGCGCGCTCAAGGTCATTTTTTCAAAGCAGGGCACGTTCAAGTCGGGCACGACTGTTTCAACGCCGGCCTGTTCCAGGGCGCTTTTGAAAAATCTGGCCTTGGTCGAGCCCGGGCCCGAAGCAAAGCCGTGCAGATAAATCAAACAATTAGTTGGTGCGGACAAATCCATACCAGGGGTTTGAATTGATCAATGAAGTCAGTTGCAGTTCAAGCGAGCTTTGATCGTTGGCATCGGCCTTAGTTATCAGAATCTTGTCTTCGGCGGTGTAAAAAGCGAAGAGCCAGACCTTGGTCGGTTCTTCCACGCAGCAGATCCACTGATGAAAATCGGGGGCGGAGATCAAATAATAGACAAATCCGCTGACATCTCCCTGGCGGAAGAAGTCGGGCAGATTCTTTTGCCATTCGGCTTTATCAAGAAGGTATATAGTCTGGCGGATGGCATTACCATCGGTGACCTGGGTGGCGTTGTCGACTTTTTGGAAATCGCTCCAGTGGGTCGGCAAATAAAGGTAGAGAGTGCCCTTAAGTGTATTGCCATAATCAAGTGGACGCAGACACCAGTCGGGTGTCTGACTTGAATGGATGAAATTGTCGAAGGTAAATTTGTCCTGAGCCATTCCCAACTTCATAGCCAGGGATGGGGCACAAGCCTCGACAGTAGTATCCGGAAATCGGCCATTTTCTACCCAGTCTCGAAGAATTTGCTGGAAGTAGGAATGGACGGTCGTCTGAGTCATCTAAGTTATCCTGAGGACTTGGTTTATAAGCTTACTAGATTCTTTGGAGCTACGACAATAATTATTCCCGCGATTGATAAGCCGGGTAACCCTCGAGATCGTGGTCGTCAAGATTGTTTGGGGGCAGGTTTAAGGTCGTTCCCGGGCGCTTCTATGAATTGTCTGTAAGTTATGCAAAGTTTATTAAGAAGCTTTGCAACCCGCAAACATAGGCGGGACTTGCTCCTTCAGATTTAACACAAGCCTAACTTTGCATTGGTTGTGTAGAGTAGATCGGTGCATACATGATGTTTGTGTTCATCTTTTGAGCTTGGACTCACTGTCCATAGCCCGACTGTCTGAATATCGATACAACTTTGGGAGATTGCAAATGCAGAAGACACAATTGGCCGTAGCGCTTGCCGCCGTTCTCGGACTCGCTGTTGGCGGAGCCGCTCTGGCTGAAGACAAAGCCGCTGACACCAGCAAGACTGAAGTCAAAGAAACAAAGACTGAAAAAACAGAAAAATCAGTCAAGAAAGAAAGCCACAAAAAAGCCGCTAAAGAAGCCAAAGGCAAAGATGCTTCCTGCAAAGGAAAAGAAGGCTCCTGCAAGGGTAAAGAAGGCTCCTGCAAAGGCAAAGAAGGTTCCTGCAAGGCTAAAGAAGAAGCCAAGTAAGAGCTAATCTATCAGTCGAGCGCCCCGCGCGCTCACTGGCGGACTGGCCGTTTGGAGCAGTAGCCCACCGCATGAGCAGTGAATTTCTCGCCGCAAAAGCTAAGATGCCTAATCTGGGCATTGGGCTTGGACTGAGGCGAGAGCTAGCCACCCAGACCTTCGCCAGTTCCGCCAGTATCGACTGGTTGGAACTCGTTCCCGAAAACTATATGAATCTGGGCGGCCATGCCAGAAGCCGTCTGGATGAGGCGAAAAGCAAATTCCCTCTCGTCACTCATGGCGTCAATCTTTCCATCGGCAGCACAGATCCTCTGAACGTCGACTATCTGCGCAGCCTCTCCAACTTACTCGATTATATTGATGCTCCCTGGTGGAGCGATCATCTCTGCTTCACCTCGGTAGACGGCGCTTACTTGCACGATCTGCTGCCCCTGCCTCTGTCCAGCGAAGCGGCCGTGCATGTGGCTAAACGTGCCCGAGAAGCCCAGGCCATCGTCGGTCGGCCGATGCTGCTGGAGAACATTTCCTATTACATGCACATGCCCGGATCGCATGTGGCCGAGACCGACTTCATTTGCGAGATACTGGAGCGCGCCGATTGCGGCCTTTTGCTCGACGTAAATAATGTCTATGTCAATTCGGTCAATCTCAATTTCGATCCCTATAAGTTTCTCGATGAGCTGCCGCTGGAGCGCGTCGTGCAAATTCACATCGCCGGTCACGGTCGCTCCGATGAGGTGCTGATAGACACACACGGTGCCGCTGTTATCGAGCCCGTCTTTCAACTGCTCGAATATGTCCTCAAACGCTGCGAAGTGAAGGCCATCATGCTGGAGCGCGATCAGAATTATCCCGAGTTTGAGGAAATTCTGGCCGAACTCGATCAAGTGCGCGATATGGTCAAAAAATTCCAGCCGCAGATGCTCAATAAAGATCTCAGCAAAAACGCCATGCAAAAGTGCCGGCCATGATCAAAGTCAGTCAGCCCAAACTCAACGATATCGAGAACAAGCTTTATCGCCTCTGGACCAATCGCCAGGAGCGCGCCGCATTTATCGAGGGCGGCAAAGGGGCGGAGCAAAAAGACGACAGCGACTCAGTCGATAACTTTACTAAAAGCATCGACGGCAAGGGTGTGATGCTCTACAGCTCACTTATAGAGCTGGGCCGGGTAGATCTTATGTCCTCGATTTTTCCGGTCCTCAAAGACCTTGTAGGCAAGCAATTCAAAACGCTTGTCCTCGACTATTTCGAGCAATTACCGCCCAACCATTACAATCTAAATCAGTCGGCCAGTCGCTTCGCCGAATATCTGCGCACCGTGGAAAAACTCAACGGTCGCTATCCTTTTATTTCCGAGCTGGCCGATTATGAGTGGATTGAGCTGGCCGTGCTGGAAGACGACTCGCATAATCTGATGCGCAGCGACAGCAAAGTCATGGCTGAAAGCAGTGCCGATCCCGCTCGCTTTGCCGGCCTCAAACCGGTGCTCAACTGCGCCTTTATCGCCCGCCACTATAACTATCCGGTGCCGCGCTTGTTGGCCGAGATACAGGCCGGGCAAAAATTGCCCCGCCGCTTCAAGCAAGAGCCGACCTATGTTGTTGTTTACCGCGATCCCGATACGCTCGACGCCCGCTTTTTGGAAGTGGGAGAAGTGGCTTATCGCATGCTTGAGAATGTCAAAAACAATCCTCATACAACATACGGTGAACTTATTACCGCCGCCTGCAGCGCCGAGAGCGCCGGCAAAAATAAAGACGTGCAGGCACTTTTGACCGGCTGCCTGGAAGCTATCGATCAATTCAAAAATCTGGCCATAATCGTAGCCGAAATATAAAACTCAAAAAATCAATTTAACCGGGCAAAGGCCTCGTTGGCTCTGTCTTTGGCCAGTTGGGATATTTGCTCGGCATTGAGCATGTCTAAATGTGAGTCGCAAGGGCTGAGATTTTGACCTCCGCGCAAATGCAGCAAATATTCGATGTTGCCCATCGGTCCCTTAATTGGTGAGTGAGTAAGGGCCACTTGCATGGGCTTGAGGGTCAGAGCAAATGAGACAACTTTGTCCAGCACTTCGACGTGCACGTCAATATCGCGCACGACTCCGCCTTTACCTACTTTTTCCCGTCCGGCTTCAAACTGTGGCTTGATCAAAATGATCAGCTCAAATAAACCTTGATCCAGCAAATTGATCAGGGCCGGCAATGTTTTGGTCACCGAAATAAAGGAAACATCCATGACGGCCAGGTCGGCGCGATTCTGTTCGTCTCCGTACAATTGCTCGGCCTGCAGATTGCGAATATTGAGACGTTCAAACACTTTTACTCGTTTGTCCTGGCGCAGCGACCAGTCCAGCTGTCCGTATCCGACGTCGACGGCATAGACGAGCCGGGCGCCATTTTGCAGCAGACAATCGGTGAATCCGCCGGTGGAAGCGCCGGCGTCGATAGCGATGCGGTCCTGGACATTGACGGCAAAGGCAGCCAGGGCGCGCTCCAGCTTCAGTCCGCCGCGACTGACATAAGGGCAGAGATTATAACTTTTGATGATCTCAATTTTGGCCTCGACGTCGGTGGCTGTGCCGGCTTTAGTAATTTTTTGTCCGTCCACGAGAATGGCACCATCCATGATGGCAGTGCGGGCGCTCTCGCGGCTGGGGAACATGGCGCGGCTGACGAGCAAATTGTCCAATCTTTCTTTGTTTTTCATCTTGTCAATGTTACTTGTCGCACTTAGTTGTCATTCTCGCTTGTAAATACAATTAGGCTGATTATTTGCCCCGGGGCCCCGAGACTTGTAGAATAGCAAAACAGAAAGTTCGTGTATCCTGGGCTATCTTGGAGCAGACCTGGCTGGATGAAGACACCGCCTTGAAAGCGGCTGCCCCGAAAGGGGTTGGGGGTTCGAGTCCCTCCTGCTCCGCCACTTTTCAAACATGCAAATTTGGGTAGGTATAACCAATTTAGAGCTGACAGGCCTGGATCTTGCTCAAATTGAGTTAACATCCCAGACACCGATGGCCATAAGTGCCAGCGGTTCCACTGAGTCGGCCAGCGCTCTGGCCACTATGGTTGCGTCCAATATCAAGATCGCCCCCAGCGGCAAGGGGCTGACCGTTTCATCCATGGCAGCCAGTGTGGCGGTGGCCGAGACGGCGTTGCCTATTTATGTCAAAGCGGCCCGGGCCATACGGGTGCAATCTTTGCACCGGGTGGGAGGCGAGGCGCATCCGCATTATCCCGGCGATCTGCGCATTGAGCGCCGCGGTAAATTTTTACGTCTGGCGGCACGCATGGATCTCGATCAGTATTTGCGCGGCGTACTGACTTCCGAAATGCCCGCCAGTTATCACGCTGAAGCGCTCAACTGCCAGGCTCTGGCGGCCCGCACATATGCCCTCAATCCGCGCATTTCGCACGTGGGCGATCACGTCAATGTCTGCGATTCATATTTATGCTGTCAGTACTTCGCCGGTCTGGGCGGCAAGATCGACCCCCGCATCGAAAAAGCCATCGACGGCACGGCCGGCCAGATAATCGTTTATAAAGATAAACCGATTCTGGCGCTTTTTAGCTCCAATGCCGGCGGACACACCGAAAGTTATCAAAATTGTTTTTCCGATCCGATCAGCGGTCGCTTTCCGCCAGATCCCATAAGTTATCTCACCGGCCAGCCCGAGGGATCCTATCCCAATCTCAAAGCCCGGGTAGGCAGCGAGGAATTTTTGCGTTATTTATTTGCCGCTAAAAAAGCCAACGACACCAGTGTCTGCGCCGATCTTTTTTCCAGCAAGTTTGCCTGGACCGTGCATTTGCCCGCCGACCATCTGGAGGCGCACATGCATCACACGATTGAGGGTCTGGCGGCAAATGCCGAGACCGCACCATTTGTGATACCACCACGCGGGGCTAAGTTTGGTCATATCAAAGGCTTTGAAGTCGTCAAACGCGGCGTTTCGGGCGTGGCCATTGAGCTAAAAATAAAAACCTCCGCCGGCGACTGGCTGGTTAAAAAAGAACTGGTCATACGCAAAGCCTTTGCCAATCCGCAAGCTCATATCGCGCGCCTGAGCAGCGCCCGGATATTTTTTGACCAGAGTGTCGATAATCTCGGTCTCTTATCGCATGTTACGGTCAGCGGTCTGGGCTTCGGCCACGGTGTCGGTTTGCAACAAACCGGCGCGCAGGGCTTCGCCCTGCAGGGACAGAAGTACCGAGAGATAATTGCCCATTACTTTCCAGGCACCGCTATTACCGCGGTTTAATGGTTAGAGACTGGTAGTGGCCTGTGGCTTTTCAACTTTCACTTTTTCGCCTGAAAGTTTGACTACAAATCTCAGCTCCACGCCTTTGAAAGCGGGAACGTCTTTGAACGGCGCTGAAGCGGTGATGGCGTTTTCCAGAGCGCTGGAAACTTTTTCGATGTCTTCATCGGTAATTTCCTGTTTCTCCAGACGCTTCAAATTGCCATCTTTGTCGACGCCGACAGTGAGACGCACTTTCCATTTTTTGCGTGTTGACTTGTCGGTTTTCTTGAGCTCTTCCTGGGCCCAATCAGGCAATTCCAGATTGGCTTTGACCTTGTCGCGCACTACTTCATAGAAGGCATCTATGTCTTGAGCCGTAGCCGGCTTTTTGACTGTGTCTTCATCATCGTCGGCGTCGTTGACGTCGGTGCCCGTACCTGTGCCTGCAGCTTCGGTCACGCTCTTGGGCGTGCCCTCCGATTGTCCGAGCTTGGATCGATTGGCTTTGGCCGTGCGATCCACAGCCAGCTGGTCGATTGTGGCCAGGGCGATTTGACGGTCGAAACCGGCGGTAGCTTTAGGATCGTATTTTTGACCGACTACAAGGAAGGACTTGCCCGGTTCGATGCTGGGAAATGAAGCGAGGAAAATGCGCACTTCATTGCCTTCTTTGTCGCGGCAGCGGTCGGTAATCCATTTGAT
>Ga0070665_100007116_pt1 | contig 11371 bp, 11 predicted proteins | sample KBSS13metaG_FD_65862 | JGI IMG/M metagenome (GOLD analysis project Ga0070665, IMG submission 65862) | Switchgrass rhizosphere microbial communities from Kellogg Biological Station, Michigan, USA - KBS S1-3 metaG | ecosystem: Host-associated > Plants > Roots > Rhizosphere > Soil ...
ATCCCAACCTGGCTGGAACTTAACCTTGCCCTCCCAGATGCCAAACTGCGGCACTTTCCGCTCGCCCTCGAAGGCCATCAAGCGAGCGACTGGTTTCCCAGCCTGACAGATCACGACCTCCTCGCCATCGCGGACGGCCGCGATCAGCTTGGAAAGCTGGCTCTTCGCCTCATGCGTGTTGACGTACTTCATGGTTAGCTAACGTAGCTAATGGGACTTCATTTTTCAAGGGATTGGCCGTGCAGAGCGCCATCACCTCCGAGAGGGATGGCGCTTCTTCCAAGGCATAGACCCGCGCGATCAGCTTTTCAGCGGTCTGTGGCGTGATTACGCGCGTGGCGTTCTTCAGGAACTTCTCCTCCAGCCCGGCGCGCGACAGCGGGACCTCCTGCGTCCCCAGGCTCGCCGGCTTGCGCACGCGCAACTCGCGGCCATTCTTCAGATGGACGACGACCTCGCCGGGAAAGTGCACGGGATAGTCGCTTGCCGGATCGGGCACGCAGTAGGTCTTGTCGGCGACCGCGAGCACGGCCGGCACATCGAGCGGCTGGTCGAAGAACGTCGCGAGGTCGACCCGGCCCTGCACCAACGCAGCAGCGGTTACGTATTGGACGCTGAACATCGCCTGATAGGGGGTCGAGGGCCGGATGCAGCGCGCGCGGGGCTCGGCGACCATCTTGTGCAGGCCCGGAGTCAGCGGGCAGTCGATGCGCTCGACATCGGCGAGGTCGAACTTGCCGCGCAGCTCGAGTGCCGCGTCGATGAAGCCATGGATGAAGTGGCAGCACGGATAGGGCTTGAGCGCGATGCCGCGCGCCTGCCAGGTGCGGCCGAGATCGTGTGACGGCAGATCGTCACCGGTCGGGATGCGCTGGATGTGCGAGGCATAGAAGCCGCGGCCGCCTTCGAACACGGTGTTCGGTCCGGTGAATCCGGCGCGGGCAAGAGCCATCGCCGACAGTCCGCAATGGGCGGCCCAGCCCGGATGCAACCGCTTGAGCCACGATGTGCCGCGTTCGAGGATGCCCGAGGCCTGGCTGCCGCACAGGCCGAGCGCCCAGGTCATCGTCTCGTGGTCGACCTTGGCGAGGCGGCCTGCGACCGCCGCGGCGGCGAAGGTGCCGCACAGGGACGTCGGATGGAACGCGCGGTCATGGAAGGCGCCCGCGCCGACCGTCGCGAGCCGGCAGCCGATCTCCAGCGCGCTTGTGAAGGCGATCAGCACCTCGGCGCCGCTCGAGCCGTTCGCCTCGCCCGCTGCGAGGGCTGCGGCAAGCGCGGGCGAGGTGGCGTGATAGACGGCGCCGATATGGGTATCGTCGAAGTCGAGGCCGTGGGCGAGCACGCCGTTCACGAGAGCCGCCGACGGCGCGGGCAGGCGGACGCCACTGCCGATCGCGGTCGCCTGCGTGCCGTCGCCCAGCGCGCCGGCGCCATTGAGGATCGCATCGCCGAAATCGAACCTGGACGAGGCGAGCGCTATGCCGAGCGCGTCGAGGAAGTGCTCCTTCGCGAGCGTCAGCACGTCGCCCGGGATGGCGTCGAGCGTCAAGTCGAGCGCGAACTGCCCGAGCTTTTCCGATTCCGTCGAGGTCATGGCGCGGGGTCCGAGGTCCTGAGGTTCGCGCGCGAGGGGATCATGATGTCCATCAGCGGCGCGTGCTGGGCCGCGCCGAACGTGTCGCGCTCGCCGCTCGAGCCCTGCTGCCAACGCCGTTTCACCGTCATCTTGAAGGCCATGGCGGGGTCGAAGAACATCGCGACCAGGATGTCGTCGAGCGGGATGTTGTAGAGTCCGGCCAGCTTCTCGGCCGTCAGCGCGCCACTCGCCTTGACCTCCTCATAGGCTGCCTTGCGGTCGAAGATGATGTCGAACGTCAGCTCGAACGGGCCCGCATTCTTGCTGCGGATGACCTGGGCCAGCTCGCGCAGGGGAACTTCGCTCACGGTCAGATCTCCATGTAGCGCACGGGGAACATATCGGTCGGCGAATCGACTTCCATCAGATGATAGACGCTGAAACGGCAGACCGGCCCGGTCGGCGTCTCCGGCGGATTGAGCGGGATGGCGAAGTTGCCGGCGGTCGCCATCTGGCCCGGATAGGCCGAGTGCAGCACGGCGATGCGGGTGCTGTTGCAGATGTCGTTGGCGAGCTCTTGCGTCGGCGCGGTCACCTCGCCCATCAGCCCGACCTCGTGCGGGACGACGTGGCGCAGCGGCTCCATCTCGCCCATCACCGCGTCGCGGCCGTAGACGTGGAACATCATGCTCGCCTCGCCCGAGACGAGCTGCGGGAAGATGCCCTCGGCGCGCTTGCGCACGTTGGCGAGGAAAGCATCGAGCTGGCCGATCAGGATCGGATCGCGCAGGCCGCCGATGAAGATCGTGCGGTAGCCGATGATCGACGCGCCCTCGAGCTTCACGCTGTACTTGTTGGTCGGCACGAACACGCCGCCGCTCACCCGCGTACGGCGGCTGTCGAGCGCCTCGTACTTTGCATTGGCGAGATGCAGCGCCCCGCCCGGGCCTGGCAGGATGTCCGGCCGGCCCTTCTCGTAGAGCGTATGCGCCGCCACCGAGAGCGGCGTGCAGCGCTCGGCCGGGTTCATCGGCTCGAGGTCGAAGCTGTCCTTGCGGATCGTGGCCTTGATCACCCGGCCCTTGGGCTCGGCGCAGGCGGCACCGCATTCGACGATCTTGCCCATGTGCCAGTAGACGCCCGGCTCGAACCCCTTGGTCATGCAGAGGGCTGCGTGCGGCGCCGGATCGTACGAACGGCCGCTGACGATGATGTCGATATCGGGCCGCTCGGCCAGCACCTTGGCGAAAGGCTCGGCGCCGATCTGCGCCACGATCTCGACCGCCTCGTCGATCGCCGACGGGGCGAGGTTGCCGGACGGGCCGCATTCGGTGATGCGGCCCTCGCGCAGCCGCGCATGGATCATCGCCCGATCGACGCTGGAATAGATCGCCGCCAGCTTGAACCTGTAGCCGTTGGCCGCCGACAGCTCGCGGATCAGGTCGATCATGAAATCGACCTGCGCGTCGGTGCCGGCGCCGCCGGCCGAGCTGATGATCAGCGGGATCTTGCGCTCGTACGCCGCCTTGAGCATCAGCGACACGTCGCGCGCATAGGCCTCGCGCGTCACGATCGTCTTGCCGAGACCCAGCAGGTACGGGCCGGGATCGGTCGAGCCGGAGTCGACGATCATGGCGTCGACGCCGCTCTCGATGCCGCGCCAGAAGTGCTCGGCCGGCACGCCATAGCCCAGCATGCCTTGCGGCGTGAGGATTCGAAGTTCCTGTGTCATGCCCGCCTCCGTTCAGCCATGGCGCGCCACGACTGCAGCGCCGGTCTTGGAATGCCCAGTGTGTCGCGCAACGTCGTTCCGGGATACTCTTTCCGAAACAGGCCGCGCCGCTGCAGCTCCGGCACGATGAGGCGAGCGATATCCTCGTACGCACCCGGGATTCGCGTCGCCGTCATGACGAAGCCGTCGCATGCCGTCTTGAACCATTCCTCCATCTCGTCCGCGACCTGCCGGGGCGTGCCGCAGAACACCGGACCGTCGTTGAGCTGGCCGCGGCCCGAGGCTTCGACGAAGTCGCGCACCGACGGGTTCTTCTTGCCGGTCTTCGCGATCACCTTGTCGCGCAGGCTCTGCCAGGACAGCGAGGCCAGCTCCTGGTCGGTGAAGGGTTGGTCGTAGCCCCAATTGGCGAAATCGACGTTCAGCACCTCGCACAGCAGGGCCATCGAATCGATCGGCTTGGCCATCGACGCCGTCAGCGCGCGCTGCTCCTCGGCCTGTGCCGCCGTCTCGGCGACGATCACCTTTACCGCGGGCGCGATCTTGAACAGCGACGGGTCGCGGCCGGCCTTCTCGACCTCGCCCTTGAGGTACGCGTAGTTCTTGCGGCCGACCTCGAGCGAGGGATAGGACGCGAAGACCAGTTCGGCCCAGCAGGCCGCGAAAGCCATGCCGCGGCCGCTTTGGCCGGCCTGCAGCAATACCGGATGGCCCTGTGCCGAACGCGGCACGGTGAGCGGGCCCTTCGACTTGAAGTATCTGCCGTTGTAGTCGAGCCGGTGCACCTTGTCGGGATCGGCGAAACGGCCGCTCTGCTTGTCGACGATCAGCGCATCGTCTTCCCAGCTATCCCACAGGCCGGTGACGACCTCCATGAACTCATCGGCGCGGTCGTAGCGCAGATCGTGCTCGAGATGCTCCTCGTGGCCGAAATTCTCCGCCTCCGAATTGTTGAGCGAGGTGACGACGTTCCAGGCGACGCGGCCTTTGGTCATCAGGTCGAGCGTCGCGAACAGGCGCGCGACATGGAACGGCTCGTAGTAGGTCGTCGAATAGGTCGAGCCGAGCCCGAGCCGGGTGGTGGCCGAGGCCATCGCCATCAGCACGATCGTGGGATCGAGCTTCACGCAGCGGATGCCATTGGCGACCGTCTCGCGATGGTCGTTGCCGTAGATGTCCGGCATGGCAAGGCGATCGTCGAAGAAGGCCAGGTCGAACTTGGCGTCCTCGAGCGTGCGGGCGATGCGCTGGTAGTATTCCGGCGACGTGAAGTCGGACATCGACGACGGATGCCGCCACGAGCCGACGTAGTTTGAGCAGTTCTGCGCCTGCATGAAGGCGATCAGGGTCATCTGGCGAGGGGTTTTCGGCATCGCGGTCTCCTTCAATCCACTTGGGCGCCGGAGGCTTCGACGGCCTTGCGCCACTTCGCGATCTCCTTGCGCAGGAAGGCGTCGAGATCGGCCGGTGTGCCCGGATGCGGCTGCGCATAGGTCTTGGCGAAGTTCTCGGTCATGTCCCTGGAGGCCAGGGCCTTGTTGGCGGCCTCGTTGAGGCGCGCGACGATCGGTGCCGGCGTACCGGCGGGCGCCACGAAGGCGGCCCATGTCACCGCCTCGAAGCCGGGAAGGCCCTGTTCGGCGATGGTGGGGAGGTCGGGCATGATCGGCAGCCGAGACGCAACGCTGGTCGCCAGCGCCTTGACCGACTTGGCCTGGATGTAGGGAATGATCGCGCTTGCCGATTCGAAGGCGAAGTTGACTCGTCCCGCGATCAGGTCGTTCAGCATGCCGGGCGTGCCCTTGTAGGGCACGTGCATCATGTCGAGGCCGAGCTCCTTCTTCAGCAGCTCCATCGAGATGTGCTGGGTCGAGCCGCTGCCCCCGGAGCCGTAGGTCGTCTTGCCGGGGTTGGCCTTCACGTAGGCAATGGCCTCGGCGAACGAGTTGAACGGCAGGTCGGGTGCGGCCACGAGGAACATCGGGCTCACCCACAGGATCGCCACCGGCGCGAAATCCTTCAGCGGATCGTAGGGTAGCTTGCGGAACAGGCTGGGATTGATGGCGAGAGTCGCCGTCGAGCCGAACAGGAAGGTGTAGCCGTCGGGTGGAGCGCTCTTGACGAACTGATGGGCGATGATGCCGGTCGCGCCCGGCTTGTTGTCGACATAGACCGCCTGCTTCAGCTCCTCCGCCATCGCCTTGGCCATCAGCCGCGCACCGATGTCCGAGGCCTGGCCCGCCGGGAAGCCGACGACGAGCTGGAGGGTGCGGTTGGGATAGTCGCGGTCCTGGGCGAAGGCTCCGTGCGCCGTCGCCATCATCGGGGCAAGCGCGAGGGCTTTGGCGAAATCACGCCGCGTGGTCATCGTTCCTCCAGCCGTCTTGTTGGTTGCTATTTAAGGAGAGACCCGGCCCCGGAACAAATCGCTTGTGCAAATATACTAATAGGCCATGCTTATTAATGTTTTGCCCACGTCCCTGTACACCTACCTCACCCTGAGGAACGAGCGTGGCGAGTGTCTCGAAGGGTGGCCCGAGGCACGGTGCGCGTTGCCACCCTTCAAGACACTCCGCTTCGCTCCGTTCCTCAGGGTGAGGTGGGCCGTGGCCGAGTCATTCTGGCGTCCTCCGCCATTTCTTCCCGCAGATGCCGGCAGAAGCGCCGCACCGCCGTCGTCGGTCGAGCGTCGCGCAGCATCACGATGCAGAACCGGCGGTAGAGCTCGATGCCCTCGATCTCGACCATGACGTGGCCGGCCTGCAGGCTGCGGCGTGCCATGACGCGGGGCAGCAGCAGGACGCCCATGCCGGCGTCCAGCATGCCCACCAGCGTGTTGAGATTGCCGGCCGATGCCGCCGGCTTCAGCGTCAGCCCATGGCGGGCTACTTCCGCGGCGATGCGCGCCTTCATCGTCTCGTACTGCTCCAGCATCATCAGCGGGAAGGCCACGATCTCGTCGAGCGTCGCCCGTCCGGACCGTGCCAGCGGATGGCTGGGCGGCACGATCAGCACCATGTCCTCGTTGCGCAGGGTCTGGGACCGGAAGCGCCTGTCCTTGCCGTCGAAGGCGACGACGGCGACATCGGCATCGCCGGCCGCGATCGCCTGCAGCGCATCGGCGTGGCGCAGGTCGCGGACCTGGATGTCGATGCCGGGATGGCGCTCGGCGTGGCTGCGGATGACATCGGGCAGCATCGTCGCGGCAACCATCGGCGTGGCGGCGACGACGACCCGGTTGCGTGCCGCGGCAGCATCGAGCCGGAACCTCTCGGCAATCTGACGCAGGCCGGCGAGAGTCTTGTCGGCCTCGGCGCGCAACAGGCTGCCGCGGCGCGTCAGCTCGACCTTCCGCGTCGTGCGGACGAACAGCTTGGTGCCGAGGGATGCCTCCAGCCGCTGGATCCGGCTGGTGACGGAGGGTTGGGTGATGTTGAGCTGCCGCGCCGCGGCGCTGAAGCCGCCGAGCATGGCGACCGCGACGAATGTTTCGAGGTCGACAAGCTCCAGGCGCAGGGGCGCTGCCGCGCCGGCTGCTTTGCGCGTCGGCCTGATGCTCAGGCTCCGCGCTCGGAGACGGCCGTGACGCCGTTGCGCAAAACGAAGCTGGGAGTTGGCACGCGGATGCTCCTGGGCCGGATGCCACATGGTACGGTCTGGGCAGCCCCTCAGCCATAGCGTTCGAGGTCGGCTACCATGCTCGCCGCACGTTGATGGTCGCCGATCTGGGTCCACCAGGCCCACAACTCGATCGCTCCGTAGAACTGGTAGAGCGTCAGCGTCTCCGGCCAGTTCCGCCGGTCGATGGGACCGTACCCGGCAAGGAGGCCGGCGCGCTTTGTCTCGTCATTCCGCACCGAGTAGGCAATCGTCTTGGCGAGGTCCATCAGCGGATCGCCTGCGACGGCGTTCTCGAGGTCGACGACGCCGGTGAGCTGGAGTGCTCCGCCGCGGCGCGCCGCGAGCACGTTGCCCGTATGAAAGTCGAAGTGGCAAAGGCTGGCACCGGTGCAGCCGTCGAGCAAGGGAATGCTGTGCTCGACATAGGCCTCGAGCTTCCGCGCCAGTTCCGGTCGTCCTGCGAGCCGCGAGAAGCCCGACAGCTTCCGCTCGAACTGCGAGAGCGTGTAAGCGCGATTGGTCGGGAAGGGTGTTACCACGCCCTCCGCTCCGATGTAGCCGAAGCTGTCCATCGCGACGGCATGGATTTCGCGCAACACGCGGCCCATCTGCGCATAGATCGCGTGCGTATCGGATTGGCCGAGCGTGGACTCCAGGCCGAGCAGGCTTTTTCCATCGAGCCGCTCCATGACGACGAAGCCGAGATCGATCAGCGTCCTGCTGTCGTCGCTCAGCAGGATGCGCGGCGTCGGCACGCTGAGCTTTTCGTCGAGCAGGCACGCAACCAGCATTTCCTTCCGCATCTTCCAGCATAGCGCTTCGGGATAGACCTTGAGCACGAAGGCGGGCAGGCCGCCGTCGAGCTCGATCTCGAACACGGCGCTGATCTCGCCGACCAGCAGTTCGCCGATGCGCGCGAGCTTGCGGCCGGGAGCGACGCGGTCGACGATCGTCTGCGCCTGTTGCTCGGAAATCGCCAGGACGGGCTTGAGTGTCGCGGCCATGGTCCCGCGAATATAGCGCTTGCAGGGCCCCGGCTTCGCGCCTATAGAGACGCCACTACCGTGGAATTTGAGCCGACCGGCTTGCGGCCACGTTAATCCTCGCTAAAAGGTCGGAGTGCTCGAAAAAGCCCCCGCCCTTCCCGGTCGGGGGCTTTTCGTTGTGGAGAAGGACATGGACGGGACGATCCAGCGCAAGAAGGCTGCGCCCGATATCAGGAACTGGAAGCCGCAGACCCGCGCCGTGCGCGCCGGACAGGTGCGCAGCAACTTCGACGAGACGTCGGAGGCGCTGTTCCTGACCTCGGGCTACGCCTACAACAGCGCCGAGGAAGCCGAGGCGACCTTCAAGGGCGAGAGCACGCATTTTCAGTATTCGCGCTTCGGCAATCCGACGGTGTCGATGTTCGAGAACCGCCTCGCCGCGCTCGAAGGCGCCGAGGCTTGTCGCGCAACCTCGACCGGCATGTCGGCGGTGTTCTATTCGCTGCTGGCGCTATTGAAGACCGGCGACAGGATCGTCGCGGCACGTCAGCTCTTCGGTTCCTGTCACTACATCATCAATGAGCTGCTGCCGAAGTACGGCATCAAGGGCGAGTTCGTCGACGGCGGCGATCTCAAGCAGTGGGAGAAGGCGCTGTCGACGCCGGCCAACGCCGTGCTGTTCGAATCGCCCTCCAACCCGATGCTCGACATCGTCGACGTCAAGGCGGTGTGCGACCTCGCGCACAAGGCCGGCGCCAAGGTCGTGCTCGACAACGCCTTTGCGACACCGATGCTGCAGCGGCCGCTCGAGTTCGGTGCCGACGTGGTCGTGCACTCGGCGACCAAATACATCGACGGCCAGGGCCGCACCCTCGGCGGGGCGATCCTCGGCAGCCGCGAGTTCATCCTCGACAAGCTGCAGCCGATCATCCGCAACACCGGCCCGTCGCTCAGCCCGTTCAATGCCTGGGTGCTCGTGAAGGGCATGGAGACGCTCGGCCTGCGCATCGACCGGCACTGCGCCAACGCGCGCAAGGTCGCCGATGCGCTCGCTGTGCATCCGAAGATCGGCCGCGTGCTCTATCCCGGCCGGTCCGACCATCCGCAGCACGAGCTTGCGGCAAAGCAGATGTCGAACTTCGGCGGTGTCGTCACCTTCGACATCAAGGGCGGCAAGCACGCGACGTTCGAGACGCTCAACCGGCTCAAGCTGGTCGATATCTCGAACAACCTGGGCGACGCCAAGAGCATGGTCACCCATCCGGCGACGACGACGCACATGCGTATCGGCGCCGAGGAGCGGGCCAAGCTTGGCATCGGCGACGGCACGGTGCGTATCTCGGTCGGGCTCGAGGACGCTGACGACATCGTCGGCGACCTCGTCCAGGCGCTGGGCGGCTGATCGCCCCGTGTCGCTGGCACAACAGCTCTGGCAGGCCAACGCCGACTGGGCCGACAGGATCCTCGCCCATCCCTTCGTGCAGGGGCTGGGCGACGGATCGCTGCCGGTGGCAGCCTTCAAGAGCTACGTGGCGCAGGACGCCTACTTCCTCGACGCCTTCGCGCGCGCCTACGCCTTCTGCCTGGCGCACGGCACCTCGCGCGACGACCTGTTCGGTTTCTCCGAGCTGATCGCCGGCGTGCTGGACGAGCTCAAGCTGCACAAGAGCTACACCGAGAGCCTGCAGGTCTCGCTCGACGGCGTGACGCCGCTGCCGGCGACGCAGGCCTACGTCGACTTCCTGCTCGGCGCGGCGCGCCGCGGCCAGCTCGGTGAGACCATTGCCGGCATGACGCCGTGCATGCGGCTCTACGCCTTCCTCGGCCAGACCCTGGCGAAAAAAGACGTGGCGCCCGCCTATGCCGAGTGGGTGAAGACCTATTCCGATCCCAGCTTCGAGGCACTGGCCGTGCGGCTCGAAGCGTTGCTCGACCTGCATGCCGTGGACCGCCCGGCGGTGCGTGCGAACTACCGCCGCGCCATGGAGCTGGAATTCGGCTTCTTCGACGCGAACCAATAAGCCCGCGGCGTCATTGGACATGATTCATCGGAGCGCGCCACTCCAGTGGCGCGCTCCCATGAGTGGACGAGACGCCCGCGATTCGGCAGGACGACCGGTAGCTACAGCGTCGCGAGCTTCTCCATCGACCTGTCGAGCGCGCCGTGCAGGTCGGCGGTCAGCTTGCTGCCCATCGCCGTCCGCACCTCCTGCTCGGCATTGGCCCACAGCGGCAGGGCGCGCTTGAACAGCGCCCGGCCGGCCAGGGTCGCGACCAGCTCGTGCCGGCGCTTGTCGCCGGAGTTCGCACGCTCGACCAGCCCATCGACGAGCAGCGGCTTCAGGTTGCGGGTGAGGGTGGTGCGATCGGTCGCCAGCAGCTCCGACAGCCGGCCGATCGAGACCGGTCCTTCGGCCGCGATGAAGCCCAGCAGCGAGAACTGCGAAATCTTGAGGCCGGTCGGCGCCATGTGCTGGCTGTAGATCGCCGTCACGCGCCGGGCGGCGCTGCGGATGCGAAAGCAGGTGCACTCGGCGGGCGAGAGGCGCGGCGGGGCAGGGACCGACATGATCGGAAGATTACAGCCCCGCGCTTGCCCGGGCAAAGGGAGAATGTGTATATACACATAATAGAGCGACGGAGACGACGATGATGAAGACCCCCTCGGCCGGTTTCGGCGTGGTGCCGATCGAGCAGGCCCGCACCATGGACGGCATGACGCTGTTCGGCGAGATCATGGCCGGCCGCCTGCCCGCGCCGCCGATGGCCAAGGCCCTGGGCTTCTGGATCGAGGAAGTCGAGCTGGGGCGCGTCGTGTTCGGCTACGAGCCGGTGCTTGACCACTACAATCCCCTGGGCAGCGTGCATGGCGGGGTCGCCGCCACCCTGCTCGATTCGGTGATGGGCTGCTGCATCCATACCACGCTCAAGGCCGGCACGGGGTACACGACGGTCGAGATCAAGGTAAACTACGTGCGCGCCATGACCGACAAGACCGGCGAGGTCCGGGCCGAGGGCAAGGTGATCAACGTCGGCTCGCGCATCGCCACGTCGGAAGCCCGTCTGGTCGATTCGGAGGGCAAGCTTCTGGCGCACGGCACCACGACCTGCCTGATCTTCCCGATCTGATCCCGGACTCCTCGCCTCTGCCGGGGGGAGGGGAATATGATCGGGCATGCTCGATGCGGCTGCCGAACAACGACTCCTGCGCCAGTCGATCGCCGTGACGGTGGTCGTCTCATTGTTTGGCGTCGTGTTCGGTCTGCTGTCGGGCTCGCTGTCGATCGTGTTCGACGGCGTATTTGCCGCGATCGACGCGGCGATGTCGGGGCTGGCGCTGTTCGTGTCGCGGCTGGTGACGAGGACCGACGACGACCGTCGCTTCCAGTTCGGCTACTGGCACATCGAGCCCATGGTGCTGGCCTTCAACGGCGGCACGCTGATGCTGCTCTG
>Ga0070665_100007117_pt1 | contig 11371 bp, 9 predicted proteins | sample KBSS13metaG_FD_65862 | JGI IMG/M metagenome (GOLD analysis project Ga0070665, IMG submission 65862) | Switchgrass rhizosphere microbial communities from Kellogg Biological Station, Michigan, USA - KBS S1-3 metaG | ecosystem: Host-associated > Plants > Roots > Rhizosphere > Soil ...
CTGTCGTATGTAGTGATGCAGCGCAGCCGCGAGCTCGGGCTTCGCATGGCGCTGGGCGCGACGGCCGGCTCCGTGATGCGCATCGTGGTGGCACGCGGCCTGGCCTTGACCGCCGCCGGGCTGGCGCTCGGCCTGGGGCTGGCGTGGGCGCTCACGCGGACGCTGCAGAACCTGCTCTACGGCGTGGCCGCGGGGGATCCGGCGACCTTCGCTGCGGTGGTGGCGCTGCTCGGCATCATCGCGCTGGCGGCCTGCTACATGCCGGCACGCCGCGCCTCACGCCTCGATCCGATCGCGGTATTACGGGCGGACTAGCTGGCATCGGTAGTGACCGCCTTTAGCCGGACCCGTCGGGCTAAGCCTGATAAGTGTAAAAGCCTCGGCCACTCTTCCGCCCCAGGCGCCCCGCCAGCACCATGCGCTTCAGCAGCGGCGGCGGCGCGTACGCCGGCTCGCGGAACTCCTCGAACATGATGTTGGCGATGTAGTAGGTGGTGTCGAGGCCGACGAAGTCCAGCAGCGTGAACGGGCCCATCGGGTAGCCGCATCCGAGCTTCATCCCCTTGTCGATGTCTTCGAGCGTGCCGAGGCCGTTTTCGTAGGCGCGGATCGCGTCGAGCAGGTAGGGGACGAGGAGGCGGTTGACGATGAAGCCGGGGCGATCGGGCGCCGTGATCGGCTCCTTCCCGAGCGACTGCGCGAACGCGAACACCGTCTGATAGGTCTCGTCGCTCGTGGTCAGCGCGCGGATCACCTCGACGAGCTTCATCAGCGGGACGGGGTTGAAGAAGTGCAGTCCGCCGAACCGATCGGGGCGTTTGGTGGCCGCCGCGAGCTCGGTGATGCAGAGCGATGAGGTATTCGACAGGAAGATCGTCTGGTCGCCGACCACCGACTCGAGCGCGGCGTAGGTCTGGCGCTTGGTGTCGAGGTTCTCGATGATCGCCTCGATGATCAGATCGCAGTCCTTCAGTGCGTCGACCGAGATCGTGCCGGAGAGGTTGCCGAGCGTGGCATCGCGCGCGTCGGCGGTCACCTTGCCTTTCGCGACGCCGTCCTCCAGGAATTTCCTGACGCGGCCGAGGCCTTTGTCCAGGAACCCCTGCTCCACTTCGCGCACGATCGTCTTGTAGCCGGCCGCCGCGCACACCTGCGCGATGCCCGCCCCCATCAACCCGCACCCCAGCACCCCAACCGTCTTGATCGTCATCGTCGCCCCCAGCCCCTACGCGGTTTCTACTATGGCAGCGATTCCCTGTCCGCCGCCGATGCACGCCGACGCCAGGCCGCGCTTCTTGCCTCGGCGCCTCAGCTCCAGCAACAGCGTCAGCAGCAGCCGCGTGCCGCTCATCCCCAGCGGATGACCCAGAGCGATCGCGCCGCCGTTGACGTTGACCTTGTCGCGATCGAGCCCCAGCTCTTTTTCGACTGCGAGATACTGGCCGGCGAACGCTTCGTTGACCTCGATCAGATCGAGATCGGCGAGCGAGAGGCCCGCCAGTGCCAGCGCTTTCCGCGCGGCCGGGGCGGGGCCCATGCCCATTAGCGACGGCTCGACGCCGATCGACGCCCAGGCGACCAGACGCCCGAGCGGCTTCAGCTGATGGCGGTCTGCCGCCTCCCGCGACGCCAGGATCAGCGCGGCGCCGCCGTCGACGATACCGCTGGCATTGCCGGCGGTGACGGTGCCGTCCTTCTTGAACGCCGCCGGCAGCTTCGCCAGGATCTCGATCGTCGTCTCGGGACGCATGTGATCGTCGCGATCGACGATCTGAACACCCTTCCGTCCCTTGATTTCGACCGCGACGACTTCGTCCGCGAAGCGTCCGGCCTTCCAGGCGGCGTCGGCGAGCTGCTGGCTGCGCAGCGCATAGGCGTCCTGCGCCTCGCGCGAGATGCCGTACTTGGCGGCGCAGTTCTCGGCGGTGATCGCCATCGGGCAGCCGCAGTAAGTGTCGACCAGCGCCTCCCAGAGCGAGTCTTCCAGCTTCCCCTGCCCGAGCTTCAGACCGCCGCGCAGGCCGCGGATCACGTGCGGCGCCTGGCTCATGCTCTCGACGCCGCCGGTCAGCACCAGGCTGGCCTCGCCGAGCTGAATCATCTGCGCGCCGCTGACGGCCGCTTGAATGCCGGAGCCGCAGAGCCGGTTCAGGGTCAGCGCGGGCACGTCGACCGGCACCCCCGCCTTGAGCGCGATGTGCCGCGCGCCGTAGATCGCGTCCGCGCTCGTCTGGAGGACGTTGCCGAACACGGCGTGATCGACCCACTCCGGCTTGATGCCGTATCGCTCGAAGGCGCCGCGCGAGGCGATCGCGCCGAGCTCGAGCGCCGACAGATCCTTGAGCGCGCCGACGTAATCGGTCATCGGCGTGCGCGCGCCGCCGACGATCAGAACCTCAGGCTTCGTCATGCGTCAGTGTCCCCTACCTTGACCACGAAGACACGAAGATCACGAAGACCTCACGAAGAAGAACGCGTTGAACACAACGGGATTTCTTCGTGCGTCTTTGTGTTCTTCGAGCCTTCGTGGTCACGGTACTGTTTTGCGTATGTGTGCGGCGATGTAGTCGCCGGTCTCGCGCGTGCCGAGCGATCCGCCGATCTCCCTGGTGCCTTGTCCGGTGACCACGGCTTCCTGCACCGCCGCCTCGACCGCGCGCGCTTCCGGCGTCAGGCCCAGGTACTCGAGCATCAGTGCGGCCGACAGAATCGCGCCCATCGGGTTCGCCACGTTCTTCCCCGCCAGCGGCGGCGCCGATCCGTGCACCGGCTCGAACATCGACGTCTTGCCCGGATGCAGGTTGCCGGACGCGGCCAGCCCCAGACCGCCCTGCAGCGCCGCGCCGAGGTCGGTGACGATGTCCCCGAACAGGTTGTTGGTGACGATGATGTCGAACTGCGCCGGGTTCTGGATCAGCAGCAGCACCAGCGCGTCGATGTAGAGATGGCGCGCCTCGATGCCGGGATAGAGCGGCGCGACCTCCTTGAAGACGCGCTGCCACAGCGCGTGCCCTTGCGCCATCGCATTGCTCTTGTCGCTCATGCAGACGCTGCGGCGACCGTTCGCCCTGGCAAACTCGAAGGCGTGCGTGATGATCCGGTGCACACCCTTGTAGGTGTTCAACTCTTCCTGGATCGCCACCTCGTCGACCGTGCCCGCCTTGAACCGGCCGCCGATGCTGACGTACAGCCCCTCGGTGTTCTCGCGAAAGACCACGAAGTTGACGTCCGCGGTGGTCCGGTCCTTCAGCGGACAGAGTCGCGCGTCGAGCAGCTTCACCGGCCGGTAGTTGACGTAGAGATCGAGCTCGAAGCGGGTTCCCAGCAGGATGTCGCGCGCGTGGCGGTTGTCGGGCACGCGCGGATCGCCGAGCGCGCCGATGAAGATGGCGTCGAACTGATCGCGCAGCATCGCGTACCCGTCGGCCGGGATGGTGACGCCGGTCTGCAGGAAATGATCGGCGCCCCACGGAAGCATCTCGAGATCGAACTGCCGGCCGAAGACCTCGCCGGCCGCCCGGATCGCCTTGACCGCCTCCGCCGTCGTCTCGACGCCGATCCCGTCGCCGGGAATGACTGCTATACGCATTGGGTAATTGGGTGATCTGGTAATTGGGTAATTGATTGGGGATTGATAGCTTTCAGGCGCATTGTTCGAACCATTCCAATCCTCCGGGGAGGGGCTCGTACGCGTACTCGATGTGCAAAACCCGACGATGACCTGGCTCAGCCGCCGCCGACGAGGAATGGAGCAGGAGCGGCCTGAACACGAGCAGGTCCCCTGCGCGTGCCGTGCACACATGCTCGGCCGCGCGCGCCAGAGTCGCCGCGATATCCGACGCCGACAACCGGCCCGACGTGTGCGAACGCGGAATGACCCGCAGCGGCCCGTTCGAAGCCGTGCAGTCATCAAGATGCAGTCGGACTGAAACCATTCGTTTCAGCACGTCGACCGGCGGCTGAACGTGCGGAACCCCGGCCTTCACGCTCCAGGGACCAAAGCCATCGCGATCGACTCGGGCGCGAACGGCGATGGTCAGATCCTGATGCCATGCCACCTTCCAATTCGCGCTCGCGTTCTTGTCGAAGTAGATCGCCCGCACCGGAAATGCCGCGGCGCCAAGGACGCTGGTCGCGACCGCCTGCATCGTGGAACCGGAGGCGACGGCGCGAACGGCAGGCACCGCCGCGGTCCGCAGACGCGTGCCTCCGCGCGCCGAATCAGGCGGGATCTGTGTGGCAATTCCGTCGAGAAGACGGCGACGCTCATCAGCCGGTATCGCTGAGGGCACGAGCGCGAAGCCGCGCTCCTCGATGCCGGACAATAGGCAATCCTTCAATCCTTCAATCCTTCAATCGTTCAATCGTTCAATCGATTCCCCGATTACCAGATTATCCAATCACCCGATTGTCTGGATTGTCTCGATTGCGAGCGCCATCCCCATGCCGCCGCTGATGCACAGCGTCGCCAGCCCGCGCTTCGCGCCGCGCCGTTCCAGCTCGTGCAGCAAGGTGACGATGAGGCGCGCCCCGGTGCAGCCGATCGGATGTCCGAGCGCGATCGCGCCGCCGTTGACGTTCAGCCGATCCGCCGCGATCGGCACTTCGTCCAGCACCGCGAGCACCTGCACGGCAAACGCCTCGTTGAGCTCCACGAGATCGAAATCCTCTGGCCCGAGGCCGGTCCGCTCGCGCAGCTTCTGAATCGCGGGGACCGGCCCGATGCCCATGATCCGCGGATCGACGCCGGCGCTCGCCCAGCCGAGGATTTTCGCCCGCGGCTGCAGGCCGCGGGCGCGCGCCGCGTCCGCCGAGGCCAGAACCAGTGCCGCGCCGCCGTCGGTGATGCCCGACGAAGTGCCGGCGGTGATCATTCCCGGCAGCCCTTCCACCTCTCCGAATACCGGCGGGAGCTTGCGCAGGCTTTCCAGCGTCGTGTCGCGCGGGTGTTCGTCGCGGTCGATCACCGTCGGCTTGCCCTTCACCTCGATCGTCACCGGCGCGATCTCACGCGCGAAGCGTCCGGCGTCGATCGCCGACTTCGCCTTGCGCTGGCTCTCGAGCGCGAACGCGTCGGATTGCTCGCGGGTGATGCCGTGCTGCCGTCCGAGGATTTCCGCTGTCTCGCCCATGATCAGGTTCGACAGCGGGCACTGGAAGCCGTCTCGATACATCGCGTCGACGAGCGTGAAGTTGCCCATCCGGTGGCCCCAGCGCGCGTCGATCGAATCGATCAGATACGGCATCCGGCTCATCGACTCGATGCCGCCGGCCAGGACCAACTCCGACTCGCCGAACATGATCGACTGCGCCCCGGAGGCAATCGCCTGGAGGCTCGACGCGCAGGCCTTGTTGATCGTCTGCGCCGGCGCGCGGTCGGGGATGCCGGCGCGGCGTCCGACCTGTCGTCCGGGGTTGGGACCGGATCCGGCCTGCCGGCCGTGGCCGATCACGACCTCATCCACGTCAGACGCGGTGATGCCGGCGCGCTCGATCGCCGCGCGTGCCGCGATCGCGCCCAGCTCCGCCGGGTGCAGGTCTTTGAAGGATCCGCCGTATCGACCGATGGGGGTGCGCGCGGCGCTGAGGATGACGACGTCCCGAACGGGCATGAACTCTCTATTGTAGGGCGGGTCCTTACGGCCGTGCCAGCGCGTCGGGTCCACAGGACCCGGCCTACGTGGGCGCATCCCTCAGTGGACCGACGCGGGTCCTGGAAAACCGGAGCCGGGCAGCGTCAGACGGAAACAGCAGCCGGCCGGCGCGGCCACCAGTTCCAGCTGTCCCCGATGCGCGTTGGCGATCCCGAGCGACAACGACAGGCCGAGGCCGGGCCCGGCGCCCGCCGACCGGGTCGTGAAGAACGGCTCGAACACTTTTCCGGCGAGTCCGGGCGGAATCCCTGGCCCGGTATCGCGCACCTCGACCACGGCGTCAGCGCCCGACATGAACGTGCGCACCGACAGCACGCGCACGCCGGCGGGATTCGACATCGCCTGCTGCGCGTTCATGACGAGGTTGACGATCACCTGCTGAATCTCGTCGCGGTTGGCCAGCACCAGCGGCAGCAGCGGCGCGTACTCCTCCCGAATCTGGATGCCGGCGATCTCCAGTTCGTAGGCACGCACGCTCATCGTCGCCTTGACGATTTCGTTGAGGTCCAGGAGCAGCCGCTCGGTCGGAGCATGGCGGACGAACCCGAGCAGGTTGCGGACGATGCGCCCGGCGCGGCCCGCTTCGAACCGGGCGCGCTCGATGTCGCCCCGCGCCGCCGCGTCGAGATGCTGGTCGAGGACGAGCTCGAGCGATCCGATCACCGACTGCAGTGGGTTGTTCAGCTCGAGCGTCACGCCCGACACGAACTCACCGAGCGCCGACAGGCGCTCGCCGCGCACGAGCTGTTCGCGCAGCCGGAGCTCCTCCGTCGTGTCGCGGATCACGGCGACGAAATGGGTCACGCGCCCGGCGGCGTCGACGATCGGCGCCGCGACGCATGCGGTCTGGAACGTACTGCCGTCCTTGCGGGCGAGCGACGCGTTGATGCGCGTCACCTTTTGCGTCTTCAGTGGCTCGTTGAAGAGCGAGATCGAAGCGACCGAATCGGCGGCGACGAGCGCGCTCGGCGCGATCGACTCGAGGTCCGCGTGGGTGTAGCCGGTGGCGCGGCAAAACGCGTCGTTCGCGTACTCGACGTGGCTGTTTCGGCCGACGATAATCACCAGTTCGCCCGCCTGCTCGCACGCGGTCGCCAGCAGCCGCACCCGCTGGTGGGCCTGCTCGGCGAGGCGCTGCTCCACACGAAGGCGCACCAGCACGAGCGCAATCCCGCAGACGAGCGTACACGCCGTGGCGATGTCGCGCAGCTTGTCGACCGTCTCCCCCAGCGGCATCAGGTAGCGCAGGCCATAGCCGACAATGGGAACGCTGAGCAACGCGACGAAGAGCAGCACCGGCGAGGCGTGCGGCAGCGGACGCGTCGCGCTGAGGCGCTCCACGGGCGAGGACGCGGGCGAGGCTGCGGCCGCCCACGCCGCGAAGAAGAACGGGAGCATCCACCCGATGTCGGCCGGCGATCCGGTGCCGTAGCTGCCGCGCACCGTCATCACCGACAGACCGATCAGGATCAGGAAGGCCAGCCCCATTCCGAACGCCAGCCGGCGGTACACCTCGGCCCAGGCGCTCGCCCCGGCGGACGCCGCCGCCCACAGAAAGCCGGCGACCGACACCAGCCTGACGATCGGGCCGATGATCGCGAGCGCACGGAGCCCCATCGATGCCGCCGCCGGGTTGTTGGCTGGCGCGATGATGAGCGACCAGTAGAGGAACCCGGTGAGAAACGTGAGCACCGCCACGTCGATCGCGATCGTGATCGCGGTCTCCTCCGGCGCAGGACGATGCGGCCGCGCGACGAGGGCAATCAAGGGGAGCGCCGATCCGGCCAGCTGGAGCAGGATGTGCCACTGGAACCAGGGCATCGGCTTCGCGCGCAGCAGCTCGTCGGCCGACCAGCCGATCTGGCCCACAAACCACAGCGCCGCCCAGGCGCCGATCGCGCCCCAGAACACGGCCTGCCGGCCGCGCCAGCTGGGCCAGCGCGTCGCGACCACGTAGAGCGGCGCCAGCGGCGGCAACAGCAGCGCGACGTTGCCGGCCACCAGCCGAGCCGTCTCGTGGTCGGCCAGCTGCGTCATCAGCGCGGCGCAGGCGCCGGCGTAGACGAGCCCTGCGATAGCCCAATTCATAGGTCAGCGGTATCGATTTGCGCGCGCTGCAGCTTGCCGCTGAAATCCACGTACACCGACTTCCATTCAGAGAAGACATCGAGCGCTGCGGTGCCCGCCTCGCGGTGCCCGTTGCCGGTCGACTTGGTGCCGCCGAAAGGCAGGTGGACTTCCGCGCCGATGGTTGGCGCGTTGACGTAGAAGATGCCGGTGTACATGTCGCGCATCGCGGCGAACGCGCGATTGAGGTCTTGAGTGTAGATCGAAGCCGAGAGTCCGTATTGCACGCCATTGCCTATGGCGACCGCCTCTTCGTAGGACTTGCACGGAATCACGGAGACGACGGGCCCGAAGATTTCTTCCTGCGCAATGCGCATCGAGGGCGAGACGTCCGCGAACACCGTCGGCTCGTGAAAGAAGCCCCTGGCGTGATCGGCGCCGGTGAGCGCGTGGCCGCCGCACGCGAGCCGGGCACCTTCCTGCCGGCCGATGTCGACATATTTGATGACCGTCTCGAGCTGCCCCCGGCTGACCGACGGCCCCATCTGCGTCGACGCGTCGAGCCCGTCGCCGACCCGCAGCGCGCTGGCTCGCGCGACGAACTGCTCGAGAAACGGTCGATAGACTCGTTCGTGGACCACGACGCGGCTTGCGGCCGTGCAGCGCTGGCCGCTGGTCCCGAACCCGCCCCACAGGCATCCTTCCACCGCCAACTCGAGGTTCGCATCCTCCATGATCATGATGACGTTCTTGCCGCCCATCTCGAGGTGCACTTTCTTGAACGACGGTGCAGCCTGCAAGGAGACGGTGCGGCCGACTTCGGTCGATCCCGTGAACGAGACGATGCGGACGGCGTCGCTGACCAGCAGCGCGTTGCCGACGTCGCCGCCGCCTCCGGTGACGAGGTTCACCACGCCTGGCGGGATCCCGGCCTCCTCGAGGATCTTGACGAAGTTGAGCGCGGAGAGCGGCGTCAGCGTGGCCGGTTTGAAGACCACGGTGTTGCCGCAGACCAGCGCCGGGATGATCTTCCAGGAAGGAATCGCCATCGGAAAATTCCACGGCGTGATGATCGCGGACACGCCGACCGGCTGCCGGATCGACATCGCGAACTTGTCGCGCAGCTCCGAAGGCACGGTCTGGCCGTATTGCCGGCGTCCCTCGCCCGCCATGAAGTAGGTCATGTCGATGGCTTCCTGGACGTCGCCGCGCGTCTCCTCGAGCACCTTGCCCATTTCTCGCGTCATGTCGCGCGCCAGCGCCTCTTTGCGATCGGCCAGCAGCTGCGCCGCACGGAACAGGAGCTCGGCACGCTTCGGCGCCGGCACGAGGCGCCAGTGCTCGTAGGCGCGGCGCGCCGCCTCGATCGCGCGCGCGGCATCGGCCGCGGTTGACTTCTGAAAGAGGCCAATCAGGTCGTCGGTGTCGGCCGGATTTCGGTTCTCGAACAGATCGCCCGAAACCGACGGCACCCACGCGCCGTCAATAAGGTTGTAGTACGTCGGCACTGTCGTCGGCGTCGTTTCCATGGTGCGCAGAGTGCCGTACTGTGGACATCCGCTGCAACACGTGGCGAAACACCGCGTGCTCAGCGGGTTACAGATCGGGTTGAGCTGCAACCTTTCGGAGTCAACCGTGCGACGACGAGCAGGCTGGAGCGCATCCTCGCAGGAATTGTCAGCAATTCGCTCGATCGGGTATGGCACGGATCCTGTATTGATGAGGGTGTCCGAGGAGACGGACCAGCGATGATGACCAACGCCGCCACCAGCTCTCGCCTTCCGCACGCCGCCACCGCGACCATCGCGCAGAAGGTGGTCATCGTCAACGGCAGTCCGGAGATGCTCGACATTCTCGAAACGGTGCTCGACGCTGGCCACTACGACGTCGTCTTCGTCGAGTCGAGCGAGCATGCGTATTCGCAAATCAAGCGCGTGCAGCCGAACCTGGCGATCATCTGCGTTAACCTCGACGAGCCGGAGGGCTTCCAGGTTCTTTCGATGCTGAAACTGGATGCGGAGACGCGCGCCATTCCGGTGCTCACCTACATGAGCGAGCACGGCGGCGACGAGCTGGAAGAAGAGACCGCGGATCCGTCCGACGAGGAGCTGTTTCCCACAGCCAAGGCCGCGGTCTGGATGAACTGAAAGATGTTATAGTCGGCGCCCAATGGCGGCGGACGACGACAACGACAAGCGCGACACCCAACGTCTCGAGATCCTGGGCGATCTACGGGGCGAGGTCATGGTCTTCCAGCCGATGGGGATCAGGGAGATCAGCCGCGGCGGCGCCCAGATCGAGACCGGGTTTCCGCTGCACCTCGATTCGCTGCACGACTTCCGCTTGACGCTCGGCGACCGATCGCTCGTGGTCAAGGCGCGGGTGGTGCATTGCAGCATCACCGACGTCGAGCAGGAGCAGGTGCTCTATCGCGCGGGCATCGAGTTCGTCGAACCTTCGAACCGCATCTCGTCGGCAATCTCCGACTTCATCGACGCCGTCACCGCCGGACGACGCGCGCTCTAGAACCCGGAAAAAACCATCTTTCTGCGGTCTTTGCGCTCTCCGCGGTTTTTTCTTTAGGTCCCGGGCTTGGTCTTGATGTCGGTGCTGGTGCGAGGCGGCGAGACGTAGGCGGTGACGAAGCTCTCGTGGCCGGCGGCGTCAATCGCGGCCACCCCGAAGACGTAGTCGTCGATCTGCATGTTCGGCAGGATCACCGAGGTGACATTGCCGACCCGGACGTCGTGCTCCCAGTCCATTCCCCACGCTTCACGCCAGAAGATCCGGTAGGCGGCGGCACCGGGCACCGCATTCCATTTCAGGTTGGCGTCATAGCCCGTTGGCGCCCGGGTAATCATCGGCTGCTTGCGATCGGTCAACACGTCCGGCGGCGGCGGTGCCAGCGCCAGCGTCGCGGCCGAGGCGGCGTTGACCCGGGCGTTCTGCGCCAGGTAGGCGGGCGACAGCCCCTCGAAGGTGTCCCGAACGTCGTGCTGCCGCGTGAAATTCTCCCGCGACTCGCGGAAGCCCACCGCGGTAAACCCGAGCGCGTTATAGGCCGAATGGTCGCCGCCGCGGCCGAAGCGATCGGGCCGCGCCATCAGCCGCACCTTGTGCGACGGCACGTAACGTCCGCCCCACCGCTGAACGAACCGCGCCAGCTCGCGCGACGGCGAATCCTCCGGCCCTTCCGAATAGACCCGGATGGTCGCGCCGTCGATGATGCCGTTGCCGCCACGATCGTTGCCGACGATGTCGTTGTTGAAGACCGCTTCGATCGGCGTCTTCTCAGCCACCGCCTTCTGCGCGTGGAGACGCGCCCCGACCAGGCCCTGCTCCTCGCCGACGTGGCACATGAAGACGAGGGTCGCGTCGAAGTCGATGCCGCTCTGGCTGAACACGCGCGCCAGCTCGATCGTCAGCGCGGTGCCGCTGCCGTCGTCGTTCACGCCCGGCGCGAGATTGTCGAGCGGGGCGTTGGGATCGCTGGGCGGCGCGGTGCGCGCATCGGGATCGGCCGGCGCGGGCCCCGCGGCGTTGGCGGTCCCCTGGCCGCCAGGCCGCGCGACCGTGTCGTAGTGGCCGCTGACGTAGATCCGGCGCGGGCTGCGGCCCGGCAGGATCGCCATGACGTTGCGGAGCTCGAC
>Ga0070665_100007118_pt1 | contig 11371 bp, 9 predicted proteins | sample KBSS13metaG_FD_65862 | JGI IMG/M metagenome (GOLD analysis project Ga0070665, IMG submission 65862) | Switchgrass rhizosphere microbial communities from Kellogg Biological Station, Michigan, USA - KBS S1-3 metaG | ecosystem: Host-associated > Plants > Roots > Rhizosphere > Soil ...
CGTGCCTTCGCGAGTATCGAATATCGCGTTCGGCCACCATTCGTACGAGTTGGTCTTGTCGCCGATGGAGCAGACCGTGCCGTTGTTGTTGCGAGGCCGCTGCAATTGCACAATCGCGGTGTTCGCCGCGGCCGGGTTGCACAGCGGATCGCTTGACCCGATCCCGTAGTTCAGGATCTCCATCGTCACGTCAGTCCACACCGGCGGAACGGCGTTGCTGGCTCTCTCGATCTTGATGTAGCCGCCGATCGTGCCGGTGTTGACCGGCGTCACATAGCCGGTCGTGATGGTGGCGCCGGACTTCGTCACCGGGACACCGGAACACCCGGTGAACTGATAGGTTGGACCCGCGTTGGTGATGTATCCCGAGCAAGTGACCGGGGTCGAAATCCCCGTCCCGGTGGAGCCAACGTCGTTGACGAAAAACGTGTTCGCGGCAAACTTGAATGTGTTCTGGCCGGCGGTCAGGCTCAGGGTCTTGCCGGTGCCCACGGCAACGCCGACACTCAACGTGGCCGATGGGTAGGTCGCAGGTAACGCCGGATTGCCGTTACCCGGCATGCTGCCCGGACCGAGTGTTGCGGTGCCGGCCGGCAGGGAAACATAGACCGTCCAGCCCGCCAGCAGAGGAACGATGCCGGGGACGGTACATCCAGCGAACGCCACGTCCGTCCTGGACGTGCAGGTGATCGGGTTGACTCTGGTGATGCCCGTTGCATCTTTGACTGTGAGCGTTGGATTCTGAAAGATGGCGGGAATCGCCGCCACCGAAATTGTGGTGGCACCGGCCGATGTGGCCGCGGTGGTCGTCGTCAGCGTGCCGTTTTGCCCGAGCGAACGGGCAATGGGTGCATGCGTGGCGTCGACGCCGCCGCCAGCGGTGCCGTACAACGTCGCCGTGCCGTTGGTCGGCGGCGTCGTTCTCCAATCGCCGTCCAGCGACACGGGAGGTGTCGCGGTGACGCCCGGAATATTCAGGATGTCCGCCTGGGTGTCCGACAACAGGATGCGCAGGCTCGCCTTCGTGAAGAGCCGTTCGTTGTAGAGAATCGAGTTCACGTCCTCGGCCGTTCCGGTGCAGGGCAAGGGCGCAGTTGCAATGCACGGACGGCGGATGAGGTCGACGTTGGTGCCGCCGACGCCGGTGGCGGTGAGCGGCAGGCTCAGCCTCTTCGCACCCGTCGCGCTGTTCTTGATAAAGCCGTTGTAGTAAGCGCCGCCGGTCGAGATCGTCGACCAATTCACGGGACTGGTGGTCGCCGCGCTGCCAGGCAAGCCGACGACGCTCCCCTGGTTCATGGCCATGGCCAGATTCCCGGTCGGCGAGAGCAGCGACGTCGCGAGGCTGACCGTGCCCGCCATGAACGAGGAGGTGGGTGTGCCGTTCGACATGTAGGTCCGGACGACGTCACCGACCGCGGTGATCTTGCCGGTGGTCGTCAGCGTCTGGGTCGAGCCCTGGGCCAGCCACAGGTTGCCGTTGGTGTGGATCCGGCCGCCGAAGCTGAAGTTCTCTGCGGCGAAGAAGCTCAGGTCCGAGTCCGAAAAGATCCCGAACTGAAACACGGGGATCGCGACCGACTGCATCGTGCGGACGAGGTGCACTTCGCCGAGCGCCGCCGTCTTGGCGGTGACGTCGATCTGATACGGCGACTGCAAGGCGGTCATCCCGGAGTAGGCGCCGGTACCGCCGATCACCAGGTTGTCGTCGGAAATCGTCGGATTGCCGGTCGCAATCGACCTGCAGAACGTGATCGTGTAGCCGTTGGCTCCGACGGTGGTCGGCGCCTTGGTCGCCGGGCTGAGGAGCGCGTTGGTCACCGGATCCCGGCCGTTGCAATGATAGGTCGTCAGCTGGCTCGCCGGCAGTCCGGTGGCGGCCTGCGCCGCGACGAACGTGATCGCGCTGCAGTTGTAGGGCGGACCGGCGCAGGGATAGATGGACGGCGGCACCGAGGTCAGGTTCTGCACCTGCGTCGCCGTCGGCGCGACGTACTCGAGGAACAGGTTGCCGATGTCGGCGGTCAGCTTCTCGACGCCCGCGCTGGCGGCATAGAACGCCTGGCCGCGATCCCGGTCGATGAAGCGATAGCGCTGATCGCTCATCACCACCGTCGTGAAGCCGACGAGCAGCGCCGAGATCAGCATGAGCACGAGCAGCGTCGTGATCATCGCGATCCCGCGCTCGCTGGTATGAGGCATAGCGTGTTTTGATGGCATGGCGTCGTTATGTCGGGTATTTGTCGACGGCGGCGAGGCTTCGGACGTTCACCGACGTCGTGATGTGGTTGCGCACGTAGTCCTGCGTCGGCTGCGAGATCCGCTCGGAGCGCACCCCGACGTGCAGGTTCACTTTCCGAATCTGGTTCTCGGTGTAGTTGATGCCGTTGGCCACGTACGGGAACCCGGTGATGGCGACCGGGTTATAGGTCCCGTCGTAGAGGTCGTAGGTCAGATCGAGATCCTCGACCACGCCGGCCAGCGCCTGTGCCGGAAAACTGTTGATCTGCCGCGTGAGCCTGGGCGTGCCGGGCGTGGTCGTGTTGTCCACGTAGTAAGTGATCATCAGCGCCTTGAACAGCGTTATTGGCGCGGTGGTCGGCCACGCGCTGGTCACCGGCAGACCCTTCAGGGCGCCGAGCGGACGACCCGAACCGCACGGCGGGGTCGCGCACGGCGGCGTGGTGGCGTTCGGCTGGTTGAAATGGAAAGGGTCGTAGGTCGAATTGTTGGTCGCGAAGTAGATGCGATGCAGCGTCGTGTCAATCGAGGTCACCGTCTGGATCGCGTTGCCGTTGGTCCCGACGTACAACACCAGATCGCCCTCTCTGATGGCCGGCGTGTCGCCGGCGGTGTCGCCGTTGATCCATTGAGACGTCGCGGCGAAGGTGGCGTAGGTGCCGTCGGGCGCCAGCGTCGCTTCGCTGCCGCTGGGCGCTCCCGCCGTGACCGGCGGCGTGGAGACCACGGGCATGAATTCATCGACCGTCATGATGGTGATCATGTCGGTCGCGAAACACGCGGTGCAGTTGCTCGGGATCTTGGGCCCGAGACGGAAACCGGTCGAAATCGCCGGCATCTGCAGCGTCGCGTCGGTATCGGCGATCATGTCGAAGTTGCCGACGCCCACCGGACCCGGACGCGCGTAGGTGATCCCAGGACCCGTCGGCATCGCAATGCCCTCGGTGCCGATGATCCGGCCGGCCATCAGGATGTCTTTGATCAATTGGTTGGTGCCGGCGCGCAGGTTCTGGTTGGCGTCGGCGAGCTGCGACGCCGACTCGTTGATCGCGAGCGCATTCTTGAACGTGGTCAACGCGCCGCTCAAGACCACCAGCACGACGGCGGTCGCCACCATCATTTCGGTGATCGTGAAGCCCTGTTCTCGTGACAGCTTGCGCATGGCGTCCTTCTATGAGTACGACGACATATACGTGGTGAGCGTATAGGTCCGCGTCGTCGTGCCGTTCTTGTACTTGACCGTGACGATGATCGAACGGAGCTGGCCGTTCTCACCGGCGACGTCGCGAATCTGAATCTCGCGAGTGAACGTGGTCAGCGGAACGTATTGATCGTCCGCCGTGTTGAGTCCCTGGTCCTTGCCGGGAAGCTGCACCGTCTCCAGGCCGGCCACCGCGTCGTCTGCGGTGTTCACCAGACCATCAGCGCCAGGCAGATACAGCGGCCGCGGGCCGTCGAGGAAGATGCCGTTGTCGGTCCCCGACGAGCCGTTGACGTTCTTGAGCTGCGACCACGTCAACTTGCCCGACTGGCGCGCGCTGAACACCGCTTCCATCGCTTCGGCCGCCTTCTGCGTCGTGACGACGTCGGCGGGCGAGCTGCTCAGGTTCTGCATGCCGGCGGCCAGCACGGCGGCGGCGCCGAGAACGCCAGTGACCAGCACACCGAGCGCGACCATCGTCTCGACCAGCGAGAAACCTTTTGAAGACGCGACGGACATCGTTACACGACCTTCCACTGGCTGCCGTCCCATCGATAGGCTCTGACCCGGCCGGTCGAGCCCAGAATGGTGATCGCACGGCAGGACAGGGTGTCGTTCGCAAGCGCCACGAACACCGTGCCGTTGAGCGTTTGACCGAGCTGATCGACAAAGGTGCCTTCCGGTGTGAACTTCATCTCGGTCGCGCTTCCGAACGCCGTCGCCGAGGTCGCGGGCAAGGTGACGACATTTTCTGGAGTGCTGGAGATTGGCCGCAGAAACTGCATCCTGCCCTCGAACGACACCGAGCCGATCGTCGTGAGTGTCGGGGCGGGCGGCGCCAGCGCTGGAATTTCCTCGCGCTTGATCTGAATGACGTTGGAGCCGATGAACACGAGCTGCATGTTGCGGCGCTGGGTGATCGCAAGCTCGCGCGCCTGGTTCATTTGCGCCAGCACGACACGCATCGCGCCGTCGCCGGTGAGGCCCAACCGTGAGGAGTTGATCGTAACGACAGAGATGGCCGTGATGATGCCCAGCACGCCGAGCACGATCATTGTCTCGATGAGACTGAAGCCTTCCTGCCTCTCGCGAGACCGGGTCGAATGACTCATGGCCGGGGTTACAGCAAAACCTCAGCCGTCAGTGGAAATGATACCTAAGAGGCTTTTCTCGTGATGTTTACGGGGAGTGATCGTCGCTCGTTCGCCGCGATCGCCAAGTTCAGAATCGTAATTCTTCTGACGAATGCGTAACCGATTACGGCTCAGCCTGCGAGGGGAAGAGTGATCTGAAAGCTCGCCCCTCCGTGCGGCGCGGCGGTCACGGCAATGCGCCCGTTGTGAAAAACCACGATCTTCTGGACCAGCGCCAGGCCGAGACCGGTGCCATTGCGCTTCATCGTGAAGAACGGTTGAAAGACGCGCTCGCGCAGTTGCGCCGGCACCCCCGCCCCATTGTCGGTCACTCCGATCCGCGACACCTTCGCCGCGTGATCGAGCTCGGACTGGATGACGATCTGGGGCGGAGCCTCGCCGCCGCCGCACGCTTCGAGCGCGTTGCGCAGCAGGTTGCTCATCGCCTGGCGCAGCAACACCTCGTCGCCCTCGACCACGCCGAACTCACCGCGCACCTCGACGTCGCCGCCCAACGCACGGGCATCCGGACGGATCTCCTCGGCCGCACGCTCGCAGATCGCGCCGAGGTCCACCTCGGTCAGGGTGAGCTGCGCCGGCCGGGCGAAATTCAGGAAGTTGGTCACCACCTGGCTGAGCGACTCGGTCTCCGAGCGAATCGCTTCGACGTAGGTCCGGTAGGACGCCGGCAGGGCGTTGAGATCGAACAGCTTGCTGTAGCCCTGAATCGTCGCGAGCCCGTTGCGGAACTCGTGGGCGATGCCGGCCGTCAGCTCGCCGACCGTCGCCAAGCTTTCCTTGAGCCGCAGTTGTTCTTCGAGATGCTTGACCGCGGTCAGGTCGGTGAACAGGCAGATCGCGCCGTGCGGTTCACCCTGGAGGTCGAACAGCGGCGAGACGCTCACGCCCAGATGCGTGACGCCCTGCCCCGCCTCAGGCAGCACCACCTCGCGCCGGACAATCGGGACACGGCGGTTCAGGCACTCGTCGATCACGTCCATCAGCGGCTGCTCGCGGGGCGCGCGCTCGAAGCTCTCGGGGCGCAACGACTCGGGACGATCCAGCACCCGCAGCCCCGCCGGATTCAGGATCCGCACGTCGCCGCGCAAGCCGACGACCAGCAGGCCGGCCGTGAGGCTGGAGATGATTTCGCCGCTCAGCCGCTCGGACGCGTCGGCGCGCGCCGCGGTGGCGCGTTCCTGCGCCTTCAGTTTCGTGACCGCTTCCTGCAGCGCCGCCGACAGCAGCGCGGTCTCCGCGCCGCCGCGCTGGGCGCGCCGCGAATCGGCGGCCGCGGCCGAGAAGCGCAGCAGCGCGAACGCCAACACCGCGACCAGCGCGGCGACCAGCGCCGTGAGGCCGACGAGCGCGTACGCTGAGGGCGTCAGGTGCATGGCGCGACAGCGGCATGATACGCGAATGCGAGCCTGCGCATTGCGCAGGGCGGCACATAACGGCGTTCAGAGAAAGCCCAGATACCAGTCGAGGAGTTGGGGGCCGACCGTGGCGGCGATCGCCGCGCCGGCGGCGAGAAAACAGCCGAACGGCAGCGCGTATTTCATCGTGCCGCGGCCCGCGGCAATCATTCCCAGGCCGACGACGGTGCCGGTGAGCGATGCCACCATCAGCGTCACCAGCGTCAGCTTCCAGCCGAGGAAGGCGCCGATCATCGCGAGCATCTTGGGATCGCCCATCCCGAGTCCTTCCTCGTGGCGGATCCAGAAGTAGGTGATCGCGATCAGGTACAGGATGCCGCCGCCGGCCAGCAGCCCAATGAGGGATGCCATCCAACCGGGCTCCGTCAAGAAGCTGAAGGCAAAGCCGACCACGATCCCGGGCAACGTAATCACGTTCGGCAGCAGGTGATGCTCGAGGTCGATCGCAAACAGGACGATCAGCGCGCACCCGAACAGCAGGCGCGACGCGAGCAGCGGTCCCGGTCCATAGTACCACCACGCCCAGACGAACAGCGCGGAGGTCAGCGCTTCGACGAACGGATACCGGAAGCTGATCGGCGCCTTGCAGGTGCGGCACCGCGCGCGGAGCACCGCAAAACTGGCGACCGGAATGTTCTCGTACCACGACAGCTCGCGCGAGCAATGCGGGCACGCCGACGAAGGCCAGACGATCGACGCGCCGAGCGGCACACGATGGATGCAGACGTTCAGGAAGCTCCCGACGATGGCGCCGAGCGCGCCGGCGGCGATGAGACCGAACAGGGGCGGCAGCGTCTCGGTCATGGGGATGTGGGCGCCGCGGTGTCCGGCTCGTCCGGCGGCCAGAGCGACGAGGCCTTCGACAACTGCACCTTTCCGTTGGTCAGCTCGAACGGCGTGCCGGTGGGATCGAGCGGGAACCCTCGCAGCACGCGTGCGCGGACCAGCGCCTGCCAGTCGGGCGTCTGGCCGGTGCGGCGCGCGTAGTCGTCGACAGCGCGCTGCAGCTCGTCGATGGTGTCGAGCGCCTGCAGCTGGAGCAGGCGGCGCTGCGCATCCTTGCGCAGCCAGTCGATTTCCGCGGTCTGAAGAATCGCTTCCCACATCGCGCGCGACGATCGGCGATCGCCACCCTGTGCGATGGTCGTCGCCGCCAGAGAGCGCAGCCACCAGGGTGCGCCGGGGACGTCGCTCGCCTTCTTGAACCAGTCGGCCGCGGCGTGGAAGTCGTGGCGGAACCAGTAGTGCACGAACCCGATGTCTTCCATGTACTGCCACTTGTCGGGCATCGCCCGCAGGCCCTTCTGCAGCAGCGCAATCGCCAGGTCGGGCCGGCCGGCACCGCGGGGGTAGGGTTCGCCCAGATACACGGAGCCGAACCGGTACGCGATGTTGAATCGCGGATCGAGGGTGGTCGTGATGTCGAGCATCGGATACAGCAGCTCGTAGCGCTTCTCGGCGATTGGCGGGACGGCCCCCGGCGTCGCCGCCAGACGGTCGAAGCGCTGCTTGGAGGTGCCGTAGTACTGGATCGAGCGGATCCAGTAGATGTCGGCCGTCAGCGCGGCATACGCGCCGGCGAAGCGTCTCAGAGTCTCGCCCGATCGCATGTACAGCGAGGCTTCCTGCGCGGCCGCAGCCGGATAGGCACGCTCGCGCGCTGCCTGCAGCTGAACGCCGGCAGCAAGGAGCACGGTCGCGAGAACCGCGGTGGCGACGGCGGCGGCCGGGGATTGCGCGTTCACGTTACTTGAAATCACGGCGGGAAAAGACCAGGCCGGAGATCGCCAGCAGCATCCCGATGTACACCGCCGCGTAGGCGCTGGCCATCGCGATATAGCCAAGCGGCACCGGCAGCCCGTGGACGACCTCGCTCTTGACGTCGAACTGCGCCAGGTTCGGCAGCACCCAGTAGAGGCCGCGCGCGAAGCTCGCCGCCATCGGCGAGTCGATCACCTGATGGAAATTCCGGAGGTCGCCGCTGAAATGACCGACGATGTAGAGGCCGAAGGTGAGCGCGGCCGACAGCATCGGCGACGAGAAGGTCGAGAAGAACAGCGCCAGCGCGGTGACGAGCGTCAGCTCGACGAAGATCAGCAACACCGCCTTCAGCAGCGCCGGATCGAGCGCCGGCGTCTCCGCGACGAACCGGGCCTCGGGCGGCAGCCCCCAGGTCATATAGGCAAGGACGGCGTAGAGCGCCACCGCCATCACGGCGACGTTGACCGCGAGGGTCAGCGTCAGGCCGCAGTACTTGCCGAGCACGAGCTGGTAGCGTGTGATCGGCTTGGCGAGCAGCGCGTAGATGCTCCGCCGCTCCACCTCCTTCGAGACCAGCCCGATCCCGATGAACACGGCGATGAAGAGCCCGAACACCGAGGTGGCGCCGAGCCCCAGATCCTTGATGATCTTGACGTCCTGCCCGGCGGTCAGCTGGCCGATCAGAAACGACGAAGCGATCAGCAGCAGCGCGAACAGCACCAGGTTGTAGAGGACCTTGTCGCGGACCGACTCGCGAAAGACGTTGATCGCGATCGCCGCGATCACTCTCACGATCGGCTCCCCGGCACGCCGTCCAGGCCCCGGTTGGCGCGCAGCACGTCGGGCGCGGTCACGCTTTCGACGAACACGTCCTCGAGCGTCTCGCGAATCGGATTGAGCGAGGAGAGGTGCGCGCCGCCCGCCGTCAGCTCCGCGAGCAGGTGCTCGGGCGGCGGCTCGAGCGGCAGCTCGAGCGTGTAGCGCCCCTCGCTGATCCGCACGGCGTGCCGGATGCGCGGGCCGACGGAGGCAATCAGCGCCTCGCTCGCGCCGGCCACGACCAGTTCCCAGCCGCGGGCGCGCAACTCGAGCATGTCGGTGAGCCGCCCCGCGGCGACCAGCCGCCCCCTGGCCAGGATCGCCACGCGGTTGCAGAGCGCTTCGGCGTCGCTCAAGACGTGCGAGCTGAAGAACACCGTGCAGCCGGCGTCGCGCAGCCGGAGGATGAGCGCCCGCACGTCGCGCCGGCCGAGCGGATCGAGCCCCGACATCGGCTCGTCGAAGATCACCAGTTCCGGCTCGTTGATCAGCGCCTGTGCGATCCCCACGCGCTGCAGCATGCCCTTTGAGAACTTCCGCAGCTGCAGGCGCCGCTCGGCGCCGATGCCGACCTCGTCGAGCAGGCGGCTGGCGCGCGCCGCGCGCGCCGCACCGTGAATGCCGAAGAGGCTCGCGTAGTACACGAGCAGCTCCTCGGCGGTCAGGTAGTCGTAGAAGTAGGGATTCTCAGGGAGATAGCCGATGCGCCGCTTGACCGAGAGATCGCCGAGAGGGCGGCCGAGGATCTCGGCGCGGCCGCCGGTGGGAAACACCAGCTGCATCAACAGCTTCAGCGTCGTCGTCTTGCCGGCGCCGTTGGGTCCGAGAAAACCGAAGACCTCGCCTGCCTCGACCTCGAGCGTGAGACGGTCCAGCGCGCGGTACGGGCGCTTACGCCAGAAGCCGACCCGATAATCCTTCGTCAGCTCGTGCGTGGCAAGGGCTGGCACGTCACTTCGAACTGGCGTGCTGCAGCTCGTAGGCGATCGCCTGATCGAAGTATTGCGGCGGCAGCGCGCCTTCCACCTTCACGCCGTTGATGAAAAAGGTCGGCGTCGACTTGATCCCGAGCTGGCGGCCCAGCGCGACGTCGCCCTTCACCAGGCTCAGCATCGACTGGTATCGGGCATCGAAGTCGGTGATCTGTCCGACGTCGCGCGCCGCCTGCCGGACAGAAGGCGGAGTCATCTCGGGCTGATGGGTGTAGAGCCACTCCTCCATCGCCTCGGTCTTGTTGTGCGCGCCGGCCAATCGCACCGCGACCGCCGCTTCGCACGCCGCCGAGTGAATCGTCTGGCCGAGCGCGTCGTTGCAGTCGCGGTTCAGCGGATAGTCCTTCAGCACCAGCTTGACCTGACCCGGCCGCTCCGCGTCGTACTTGGCGAAGATCGGCTTGTACGCGAGGTACGACTGCCCGCAGGCCGGGCACTGGAAATCGTTGAACTTCACCACCAGCACCTTCGCCCCTTCCGGCGGGACCACGAGCGGCACGCGGGGCTGGGAGGCGTACCAGCGCTCGAATTCGGAGCGCTGATCCTGGGTCGGCACCGGCGCGACGGAGGCGGATGCCGTCTCGCCAGGCGCCACCGTGCCTTCGCGCGGGAACCAGGCAAGCGTCGACGCGGCCCCCGCGAAGAACAGGATGGCCAGGACGATGGCCAGCGGGCTGCCGGCAAAGACGCGGACGTCACGTGAAGCGCGGCGAGGCAATGTAGTCATGGGAAAGGACGTCGCCGCACCCGACACAAGGAACAGCCCGATCACGGCGGCATACGTGGTCAGGCACAAGAGGCACACGGCTTTCAGCAGGAAGAACGACGCGTAGCCGAGGTAGAGGATCACGGCAAGCGAGAGGGTCGACAGGACGAACAGGTAGCCCGGCACGTTTTCGCGAACGGCCGGCCGCGCCGTCAACGCGCTGACCGAGAGCAGGCCCGCGGCGGCGAATGCCATCGCCCCGAACAGGGCCACCGGGATGCCTCGGACCGTGCTGAAGCGACTGAGGTAGACCTGCGTGCAGCTGATGGTCTCGTTGACGTCGCAGAAGCTGCGGTAGGCCGGATCGTACAGGAGGTGATAGTGCGTGTAGGCGGCGGCAGCCGATGCCCCCAGGCCAATCAGCGAGCAGAGGAGTGAAAAGAGGGCCGCGCGTCTACTCATAAAGAAAACTGGCGAGCTGGCGAGTCGAGGGCTGGGTGAATTTAATCACCAACCCGCCGAATCGCCAACCCGCCAATTGTAACGTCTGATTGCCGTTACTGGAGCGGCGTCGCAGTGGTCGCGATGGTCAGCGTCACGGGCGCCGTGTTGCTGAAGAAGATCGTGCCGCGCGTGTCGGTCGCGAAGTAGCGCGTGCCGGTGCTGCCCGGGGTCAGCGGGTCGGCGGTCGCGGCATACGAGCTCACGGGCTGGACAGTGGTGCCGTTGCACGCGGTCGCGGTGCCCACGGCCGTCGCGCCGTTGCCGTCCGGTCCCAGCGTCAGCACGTAACCGCTCTTGGTCACGCCGTTGGTCGCCAGGTCGGGGCTGATGAAGCCCTGGGTGCTGCCCGTCGGCGCCTTCGCCAGGTCGACGAGGGTCACGGCGTAGCCGCCGCCCGCGCAGCTCGAGGCATACGCCTGCTCGCCGCCGTTGATCGCGCGCAGCGAACCAATCGCCGACGCTTCGTTACCCGACATCCGCGCACGGAGCAGTCCCGGCACGGCAATCGCCGCGATGATCCCGATGATGGCCACGACGATCAGCAACTCGATGAGCGTGAAACCCTTGGCGTTACGAAC
>Ga0070665_100007119_pt1 | contig 11370 bp, 9 predicted proteins | sample KBSS13metaG_FD_65862 | JGI IMG/M metagenome (GOLD analysis project Ga0070665, IMG submission 65862) | Switchgrass rhizosphere microbial communities from Kellogg Biological Station, Michigan, USA - KBS S1-3 metaG | ecosystem: Host-associated > Plants > Roots > Rhizosphere > Soil ...
AACTTTGGGTGGAAAGCTGACATTAGGGGTCGTGAGTATGGGAGCCGACCTGCCCTCGTATTCAGCGCTCGGTCAGGGGCTAGAAATGAGCGCCGAAACGTGCGGTGATTAGTAAGACTCCTGATATACGTTAGGCAGCCAAATCATCATATGGGTTGCTTGGACTAAGTGACCGTGAGTTTGCGATGCCGCATGACGCTGGGGCGCTGACCCCGCATTCGCTCCATTCCATATCCACCACGTTCAATCAGCTGTCCGCGTTGCTCGGGCAGTCAATCCAGACGATGGCTGATAACGGAGCGGACCGCACATACCTGGAACACCTTCAGCGAGCCAAGAGGGCCGCCGATAAGGGCGCTGCGCTAGCTAAGAAGACTGCGAATCTCGTATAGGAGTTCACGAAGCTCTCGCACCGCTTGATCCGTCTCGGGATTGCCTGCTGAACTAATATTCCTCAGCTCGCGTTCGAGTGATCCGATAAGCTGCTTGGCGGAAGCCTGGACCTCCGAGAACGCGTCATTATCGGCCATCGACCGATCCGGACGTTGGCATGATCGAACCAGACATGACGCCTCCTAAGTTCGATAACCCGATGTGAGGTTTAATCTACATTAAGAACGCAGTACTAGTAGACAATTGCCGTCTGCCGCACGTCAGGATGCGAAATCAAGTCGGAATTATTCCTGATGACGTTCGGAAACAGACGCCAGCTAGAGTCAGCTTTGGGTCGAAAGCTGCCGCTGGCAGGGCGATTCTGTAACGGCGGATCGGGGAGCGCGCTGCAACGAGCTAGTTGCTCAACGAAATCTCATTCCGCTTAGTGGGCGACCTCTGACAGCTGACTGGTCTGCGATTGAGGCTGAAAAGTGAGGAACACGTCCTTCAGCTGCTTGCTCTCAGGAATGATGTAGACGATGCCGCTGGTCCCGTCGAAAGCCGGACGCACGATCTTGGCGAAGAAGTCGGCCGGGACATTGATGCAGCCGTAGGTGATTCGGTTATCGTCCGCCGTCGGCGAGCTAAGACGTTCCAGCCGCCGCTCCTTCTTCCTCGCCGTCACGACGGCGTGAAGCGAAATCGAAGTCGCATAATCGACCCAAAGCACCTTGTGATTGCCACGGGCGACGCCGATGCTGGCAACAAATCGGCCGGCCGGCGTGGTCCGGTCTTCCGGGCTAATCTCCGACAGCTCGCGATCGCCGACGCCGATCGCGGAATCGTCGCCAGGAGTGACCCCCAACAGGGCGGCCGTGGCACCAAGCAATTGGCCTTGTGAATCGAACACGAAGACTTCGGCAGCGACCTTGTCGACAACGATGAACGGCAGTTCGCCATTGTCGCGAGAAGCGGTCACCCAATTGGTCACCTGTGCCGCGGTTTCCGAGGCGAGTACTGTCGCATCGGGACTTGGATTGATATCGACGACCGGCTCACCGGCTCCACTGGGCGGCGGCATATCTTGAGCCGACACAACTGAAGGCGCTGACATCGTCGCGAGCGCGAGCGCAATCGTTGCCGCTATCGCGCGCATGTACATGTTCGGTCTTGTTACCTCACCTTAATTGCCGGGGAGCTCCAGGCAGAAGGCCGACGAACTCCCCGTGCAATTGATCAGTTCCGGGCCGGCTTCTGGGCGAGCCGCTGCTCGATGGAATCCACGCGTGCAGTCAGCGCATCGATCCGCTGATTCGCGGACTGTGCAGCTGCGGCAGCGGACTGTGCCGTGCCTTCGACCTGCCCAACTCTTCCTTCGAGCGCGGTGACTCGGTCGTTCACCACCGCGATATGCTTGTCGACATAGTCTTCGGTAGCACAGCCGCTGAGGCTCAGTCCCCCGGCAATCGACGCCGCGGCGATCACGATATTTTTTCCTAGCCAGGACATCTTTCTTTCCTCCATCTTGTTGGAGCCTGGCGCGTCATCAGCCAGGCTCGCCCCATCACGCAACACAACGGGCCGGCAGCTCAGACGGCCAGTCCGCAGGGAATGCTCACGCTCCCGGCCTTGCGTAATCCGTATAAACCCTTGGCTGCTCCACTCCCGGTTCAATCGGCATAAGACCTTGCTTGGGCTGCGCGCTTAACGCGCGATCTGCTCGGCCAATTCAGCGACTTCGAGCCAACGCACCTCCGCTGCCTCGATCTCGGCGCGGTTGCGGGCGATTCGCGCGGTCAGACTCGTGAAGAGATCGGGGTCGCGCGAGTAGAGGTCCGGGTCGTGGAGCGCCGTTTCGTCCGCTTGGACCTCGGCCTGGAGCCGTTCGATCTCGCCCGGCAGCCGGTCGTAATCGCGCTGGTCCTTGTAGGTGAGCTTCCTTGTTGCCGACGTAGGCCGGGCTGCAGGAACAGACGCCGGCTTCTGCTCGGCAGCTGCCTTCGCAGGGGCCCGCGCAGCTTCGTACCGCTTCCGAACCCAGTCTTCGTAACCGCCGGCGACGATATCGACCTTGCCCGACCCGTCGAGGCCCAGCGTGATCGTTACCGTCCGATCGAGGAAGTCACGGTCGTGGCTGACGATCAGCACCGTGCCTTCGTAGTCGGCGATCACTTCCTGCAGCAGGTCGAGCGTCTCGAGGTCGAGATCGTTGGTCGGCTCGTCGAGCACCAGCAGGTTCGCCTCGCGAGCGAACTCTCGCGCCAGCAGCAGGCGCGACCGCTCACCTCCTGAGAGCGACCCGATCGGCGCGTCGGCGAGCGCGGGATCAAACAGGAATTCCTTCAAATAGCCCTTGATGTGCTTCTTGTGGCCGCGGACCTCGATCCAGTCGCCGCCATTGGCGAGCACGTCCTTCACCCGTTTGTCAGGTTCCATCAGCTTGCGCTGCTGGTCGATGACGATGCCGCTCAGCGTCTTCGCCTGCGTCACAAGTCCGTCGTCGGGCGAGATCTCCCCGGTCAGCAGCTTGAGCAACGTCGTCTTGCCCGCGCCGTTCGGCCCAACCACGCCAATCCGGTCCCCGCGCTGGATCCTGAGCGAAAAGTCGCGGATCACGGTTCGGTCGCCATAGCCCTTGAAGACGGAATCGGCCTCGATCACGGTTTTCGAACGCACGTCGTCCTTTGCGAGCGCCAGCTTCGCCGTCCCCGCCGCGCCGAGCATCGCCGCGCGCTGGGCGCGCATCTCGTGGAGCTTGGCTAGCCGCCCCTGGTTGCGCCGACGCCGCGCCGTTACTCCCCGCTGCAGCCAGTGAAGCTCGATCTTGAGCTTGGCGTCGAGCTTCTCGGCCGCCCGCGCTTCCTCCTCATAGACGCGCTCGGTCCAGGCATCGAACCCGCCGAACCCGATCTCGGCGCGCCGTAGCTGCCCGCGGTCGAGCCAGATACAGCTCCGCGTCAGCCGCGTCAGGAAGGTGCGGTCGTGACTGATGACGATGAACGCGCCCGTGAATCGCTTCAACCACTCCTCGAGCCATTCGATCGCCCCGAGGTCGAGGTGGTTGGTCGGCTCATCGAGCAGCAGCACATCCGGCTTCTGCGCCAGCGCCCGGGTGATTGCCGCCCTGCGCCGCTCGCCGCCGCTGGCGGTCGTTGTCGAGCGCGAAAGATCGATTCCGAGCTGGCCCGCGATCGATGCCGCCTCATGCGCCGGCGGGGCGTCTTTCCCGTTGAGCACCCACTCCTCGAGCGTCGCGAACCCGTCCATCCTCGGGTCTTGCTCGAGCAGCACGACATTGGTCCCCGGAACGATCGTGCGCTTGCCATCATCAGGGTCGATCAGGCCTGCCAGGCACTTCAGGAGCGTAGTCTTGCCGGCACCATTGCGGCCGATCAGCGCCAACCGGTCGCGCTGCCCGATATAGATGTCGAGCTCGCGGAACAGCCAACCTTCGCCCTGGATCAGGCCAAGATTTTCGTAGCTGAGGACTGGCGCCGCCATGCGCCGGCCCTAGCCAATCCGCTCCTCAGGAGGCCAGTGCCCTTTCTGCAACACTGCTGTGACCTGAACGGCTGTGGTCAGCGCCATTCATAGGCTATTCAATGCATGAATGTAGAAAGGGCGGCCGGGAGAGTCGCGTAAATGACCTTGTTCAAAGCCATCATCCTTGCCGTGCTTGGCGCCGGCCTGACCAGCGCTCCGGCGCTGGCCGATCCCGGTCGCCCGCAGCGACCGCAGCAGCAACAGCCGACGGGCCCGATGCGCGAGCAGCAACGCGCCTGGGAAGCGACCCGCGAGGGCCGTTCGATGCCGCTGCCGCAGCTCGAGCGGCGGGTCATGCCGATGATGGGCGGTGCCGACTATCTCGGACCGGAGATGAACGGCGACACCTACCGCTTCAAGTTCATGCAGAACGGCCGGGTCATCTGGGTCGATGTCGACGGCCAGGGCCGCGTCATCCGTCGCTCCCGCGACCACTGACTTGCCGATTGACATTTACTCCGCACTTCCCAGTTGTTCCGGACAAGCAACTTCTCGCCGCCGGGCGGGTTGACGGCGCGAAGAGGAACAGCTCCGGGGAGCATTGAATGCGCATCCTGATCGTCGAAGACGAACCCAATCTCGGACGTCAGTTGCGTTCAACGCTCGAAGGCGCGGGTTATGCCGTCGATCTCGCTACCGACGGCGAGGACGGCCATTATCTCGGTTCGACCGAAAGCTATGACGCCGTGGTCCTCGACCTCGGCCTGCCCGAAGTCGACGGCCTGACGGTGCTCGATCGCTGGCGCCGCGAGGGCCGCAAGATGCCGGTGCTCGTCCTGACCGCGCGCGACAGTTGGTCGGACAAGGTCGCCGGGCTCGATGCTGGCGCCGACGATTATCTCGCCAAGCCGTTCCAGACCGAGGAGCTGATCGCCCGGCTGCGCGCGCTGATCCGCCGCTCGTCGGGCAACGCGTCGAGCGAGCTCAATGCCGGTGACATCCGCCTCGACACCCGCTCAGGCAAAGTCACCAAGGCCGGCGAGCCGGTCAAGCTGACCGCGCAGGAGTACAAGCTCCTCTCTTACCTCATGCACCACAAGGGCAAGGTGGTTAGCCGCACCGAGTTGATCGAGCATATCTACGACCAGGACTTCGACCGCGATTCCAACACCATCGAGGTGTTCGTGACCCGCATCCGCAAGAAGCTCGGGCCCGATGTCATCACCACCATCCGCGGCCTTGGCTACAGTCTTGAGGAACCGGTGAGTTGAATGAGCAAGCCGCCCCGGTGACGGCGGCGGCGGAGGCTGAGCCTGCCGCGAAAACGCCGAAGCGGCCCCACGTCGGCTCGCTGAGCAGGCGCATGATCGGCGTCGCCGCTCTGTGGATCGCGGCGCTGCTCCTAATCGGTGGCTTCGCACTCGACCGGGTGCTGACGCGCTCGATCGTCGCCAGCTTCGACAACCAGCTGGTGTTCGTCCTCAATTCGATGATCACCTCGGCGGAGATCGACCCCAACGGCGAGGTTCGGTTCAATCGTCAGCCGGCCGATCAGCGCTTCGTCGAGCCTTATTCCGGCCTTTACTTCCAGATCAGCGGCGCAGGCGCCGAAACCTTCCCGTCGCGCTCCCTGTGGGACCGGCGCCTTCGAGTAAGCGACACGCATGCCGACATCAAGCCGCACCTCTACGACAGCGACGAATTCTCGAGCGGCGGCCAGGCCGAGCCGCTGCGGATCGCCGAGCGCGACGCGGTCCTGCCGGGCTCGCCAGTGCGCTGGCGCTTTCAGGTCGCCCAGTCTCGCGCCACCATTAACGAGCAGATCCACCGCCTTCGCCTGACCCTGTTCTGGAGCTTCTTCGCACTCGGCATCGGCCTGCTCATCCTAGCGGCGCTTCAGACCTTCTACGGCCTATGGCCGCTTCGCCGCGTCCGTGACGAAGTCGCCGACATCCGCTCAGGGGACGAGACCCGGATCAGCGACGAGTTTCCGGCGGAAATCCGCCCGCTGACGGAGGAGATCAACCAGCTCCTGGCGCACAACGAGGCACAGGCGGAGGAGGCGCGGCGGCACGCCGGCAACCTCGCCCATGCGCTGAAAACGCCCCTCACCGTGATCACCAACGCAGCGACTGCTCACTCGCCGGACTTGGCCGACACCGTCTGTCGCGAAGCGCTGGTGATGCGCCGTCAGGTCGACCACCATCTCGCGCGGGCGCGCGCCATTGGCCGCCGCGCGGCCGCTCAATCCCGCGCTCGAGTATGGGAGAGCCTCGAAGCGGTCGAACGCGCCGTCGACCGGCTTTACGAGGGCGTCACGGTGGACATCGCCGGCGATCACCAGGCGCAAGTGCGGGTCGAGCGCCAGGACCTGGACGAGATGCTGGGCAACCTCGTCGAGAACGCCGCGAAATATGGCGGCGGCCGAGTCTTCGTCACCGTGGAGCCCAAGGGCGACAAGGTCGACATCCTCGTTGAGGACGACGGCCCCGGGATTCCGGAGGAGAAGCGCGACGAGCTGTTCGCGCGCGGCGCGCGGCTGGACACCACCGGCAAGCCCGGGACCGGCCTCGGCCTCGCCATCGTGCGCGATGTCGCGGTAATCTACGGCGGCTCGATCCATCTCGAGGAGAGCGAGGACTTGGGCGGCCTGCTCGCGCGGCTGACCTTGCCGGCCGGCTAGTTCAGCCGCCCTTCGTCGAAAATGCTGTTGCGCCTTTGGGCGGCCCCGATAGGGTCGCGCCAATCGACTCGGGGTAGGGGAAAATTCCTATGCGTTTCCGTCACTTGATGCTTGCCACCGTCGTTGCCGCAGCAACGTCCTCAATCGCTCCTGCTGCCGCGCCGCCGCGTTACGGCACCTGGGGCGTCGCGACCGAGGACATGGATACCAAGGTCAAGCCGGGCGACGATTTCTTCGTTTTCGCCGAGGGCACCTGGCTTCGCAATCACCCGATCCCGGCCGACAAGACCGGCGCCGGCTACAATTACGAGCTCCCCGACGAGATCGAGCTGCAGGTCAGGAAGATGGTCGAGGACGTCACGGCTAAGCCGACCTCGCCGATCGCCCAGAAGATTGGCGACGCTTACGCCGCCTGGATGGACGAAGCCGGGATCGAGCAGCGTGGGCTCGCGCCGCTGAAGCCCTGGCTGGCGCGGATCGACGCCGTGAGCAACCGCAACGAGCTGGTTAAGCTGATGATGGCGCCCGGCTATGCGTCGCCGGTCAACGTGGGAATTTCGACCGACCAGGACGATCCCACGCGCTACGCCGCCGCCGGGGGCCAGGCGCGGCTGGGACTGCCGACGCGGGACTATTATTTGCTGAAGGGTGACAAGTACGAATCCATCCGCAAGGCCTATCGGCAGTACATCGTCGACATGAACAGGCTCGCGGGCATGTCCGATCCGGAAGGCCGCGCCGACCGTATCCTCGCGCTTGAGACGCGCTTGTCGCAGGACCAGTGGACGCCCGAGCGGCGCCGCGACCCGGTTGCAACCCACAATCCGATGACCCGCGCCCAGCTGATGAAGCTCGCGCCGCAGTTCAACTGGACCGAGACCCTGAACTCGATGGGGCTGGGAAGCGCGAAGAAGGTCGACATCGCCGAGCCGAGCGCTGTTGCTGCTGCGGGCAAGCGGCTTGCCGACGTGCCGCTCAAGACCTGGAAGGAATATCTGACCTTCCGCTTCATTAGCGACCACGCAAACAACTTGCCGAAGGCCTTCGATGACCGGCGGTTCGCGTTTTACGGCAAGACGATGAACGATGTTCAGGAACAGCGGGCGCGCTGGAAGCGCGGCATGCAGCTCCTCGACAACAGCCTCGGCGAAGCCGTCGGACAGCTCTACGTCGCCAAATATTGGCCCACGGAAACATCGCGCCAGGCAAACGAGCTGCTTGCCGACATGCAGGCCGCCTATCGCGAGAAGATCGAAGGCGCGTCCTGGATGGACGCGACGACCAAGCAAAAGGCGCTCGAGAAGCTCGGCACGTTCGACCCGCGCATCGGCCATCCGGTCAAGTGGATCGATTATTCCGATCTTCAGATCAGCCGCACCGATCCGCTGGCGAACGACATCGCCAATGAGGATTTCCAGTGGAAGCTGCAGCTGAAGCGGTTCCCTCACCCGGTCGACCGGGCGCTGTGGGAAATGAACGCGCAGGAGGTGAATGCCTACTACGACCCGACGATGAACCAGATCACGGTTCCCGCAGCGATCCTCCAGCCTCCGTTCTTCGACGCCAATGCCGATCCGGCGGTCAACTATGCAGAAACCGGCGCGACGACGATCGGGCATGAGATGGGCCATGGCTATGATGACCAGGGCCGACAGTATGACGCCAAGGGCCGTCTCAAGGACTGGTGGACCCCGGCGACGGCGACCAAGTACAAGGTCAAGGCCGACCGGCTCGCTGCGCAGTTCGACCAGTACGAGCCAATCCCCGGCGTTCACATCAAGGGCAAGCTGACGCTCGGCGAGAACCTTGCCGACCTCGGCGGGCTGGAGACTGCCTATGCGGCCTATCGCCGCTACGTCTCGCGGCATGGCGAGCCGCCAGTGATCGACGGCTACACTGGCGATCAGCGCTTCTTCATCGCTTACGCGCAGGCGTGGCAGGGAAAGCGCCGCGAAGGTGCGGAGCGGCAGCAGTTGCTGAGCGACCCGCACAGCCCCGACAAGTATCGCGTCAACGGGATCGTCCGGAACTTTGACCCCTGGTACAAGGCATTCAACGTCCAGCCCGGCGACAAGATGTACCTGCCGCCCGAGCAGCGCGTCCACGTCTGGTAGGCGGCTTTGATTCAACGGCGCGTCCGGCTAGGGCGGCGCCGTGGCCACGACGATCCTCCCGCTAAGCAGCCGGCGCGCCCCTTCTCTCGACCCAATGATGGCGCTCGTTGCGAGCGACATGAACGGCGTCAACGCCGTCATCCTCGAGCGCATGCAAAGCAAGGTGGCGCTGATCCCGGAGCTGGCCGGCCATTTGATCGCCGGCGGCGGCAAGCGCATGCGGCCGATGCTCACCCTCGCCTGTGCAGCTTTGCTCGGTTACCCAGGCACGCGCCACCACAAGCTCGCCGCCGCGGTCGAGTTCATCCACACTGCGACCCTGCTCCATGACGACGTCGTCGACGGATCGGGCCTGCGTCGGGGCAAGCGCACGGCCAACCTCATCTGGGGCAATCCGGCGAGCGTACTCGTCGGTGACTTCCTGTTCAGCCGCGCGTTCGAGCTGATGGTGGAGGACGGGTCCTTGCGGGTGCTTCGGATCCTAAGCCACGCCTCGGCTGTGATCGCCGAGGGCGAGGTCGACCAGTTGACCGCACAGCGCCGGATCGAGACGGACGAAGACCATTATCTCGACATCATCAGCGCCAAGACCGCGGCCCTCTTCGCCGCCGCCTGCCGCGTGTCGCCGGTCGTCGCCGAGGCGAGCGAGGAAGCCGAGCATGCGCTCGAGGCCTATGGCCGAAACCTGGGAATCGCCTTCCAGTTGAGCGACGACGTCATCGATTATGCGTCCGACGCGGCGACCATGGGCAAGGGCGTCGGCGACGACTTCCGCGACGGCAAGATGACGCTTCCCGTGATCCTCGCCTACGCTCGCGGCAGCGACGATGACCGCGCCTTCTGGCGCGCCGCGATCGGCGGCGAGCTGGTTTCAGATGAGGACCTCGCCCGCGCGATCCGATTATTGAGGGAAAGCGGCGCGCTTTCCGACACGATCGAGCGCGCGCGCCAATATGCCCGCCGCGCCATCGATGCGCTGGCGATGTTCCCGGGAAGCAAGGCGAAGGCAGCGCTGACCGAAGCGGCCGAATTCGCCGTCGCGCGTGCCTACTGAAACTCCGCCATTGCGAGGAGCATAGCGACGAAGCAATCCGTAGGTTCAAGCGCTGATTGGATTGCTTCGCTTTGCTCGCAATGACGATTCATCTTCCCATCAAGGACGTGCTTCCCGACCTGCTTGCCGAGCTACGCGAGGGCACGCGCGCACTGCTCGTTGCGCCGCCTGGCGCGGGCAAGACGACGAGGGTCGCGCCGACGTTGCTGGATGAGGCTTGGTGCAGCGGTCAGGTCCTTCTGCTTGTCCCGCGCCGCCTTGCCGCGCGCGCCGCGGCAGAGTTCATGGCCGGCGAGCTTGGAGAGAAGCCCGGCGAGACGATCGGCTATGCGACGCGTCTCGACAGCAAGGTCGGCAAAACCACGCGCGTCGTCGTCATGACTCATGGCGTGTTTTTGGCGCGTATCCAGGCCGACGCGGAGCTCACCGGCGTTTCGGCGGTGCTGTTCGATGAAGTCCATGAGCGCAGCCTCGACAATGACCTTTCCCTCGCACTCGCACTCGACGCCGCCAAGGCGTTGCGTGAGGATTTGCGGCTTGTCGCCATGTCGGCGACGCTCGACGTCGAGCGGTTCAAGCGGCTGCTCGACGACCCGCCGACAATCCTCAGCGAGGGCAAGAGCTTCCCGCTCGATATCCGCCACATCGGCAGGGACGCGGCTGCGCGCATCGAGCCGCAGATGGCCTCGGCAATCCGCACAGCGCTCGGCGAGCATGTGGGTTCGCTCCTCGCCTTCCTGCCTGGCGTGGCCGAGATTGAGCGTACCGCCGATGCGTTGGGCTCGCTCCCACCGGACGTCGAGCTGCACAAGCTGCATGGCGGCATCGAACCTGCCGCCCAGCGCAAGGCCCTCGCGGCACCTCCTCCGGGTAGGCGCAAGCTCGTGCTCTCGACCACCATTGCCGAGACCAGTGTCACGCTCGAGGACGTTCGGATCGTCGTCGACAGCGGGCTTGCTCGCCGTCCGCGCTACGACCGAGGCGCGGGCCTCACGCGCCTGGTTACCGAGCGCGCAAGCCGCGCATCCGTCACACAGCGCGCCGGTCGTGCTGCCCGCCAAACCTCTGGAATCGCTATAAGGTTATGGGAAGAGGCAGCCACTGCCGGCCTTCCAGCGCATGACCCGCCCGAAATACTGGAAGCTGACCTATCCAGCCTGCTGCTGACATCCCTGCTGTGGGGCGAGGCCGACCCGGCGCGACTCCCTTTCCTCAATTCGCCGCCACAATCTGGACTTGACGAGGCCCGCCGCCGCCTCGCGACACTGGGCGCCATCGACGAAGCAGGTCGACTCACCGATCACGGCCGGGCGATCGCCGCATTGCCGCTGGAGCCACGGCTCGCTCACTTGCTGCTGGACGCGCGCGACCGCGGTTTTGGCTCGGCTGCCGCGGACGTGGCGGTGTTGCTGACCGAGCGCGGACTCGGCGGCAGCGATCCCGACCTCGAGCAGCGCTGGCGTCGCTGGCGCTCCGACAAGTCCCACCGGGCCGAGGCGGCACGAAACCTAGCCGCGGGCTGGCGTCGAAGGCTCAATGTGGAAGCGGCCAGCGTCGACGAGCACGACCTCGCTCGCGCTCTGGCCCTCGCCTTTCCCGATCGGCTGTCACGCCGCCGCGACCAATCGGGCGAGACTTGGCAATCGGTCGGGGGGCGCGGT
>Ga0070665_100007121_pt1 | contig 11370 bp, 10 predicted proteins | sample KBSS13metaG_FD_65862 | JGI IMG/M metagenome (GOLD analysis project Ga0070665, IMG submission 65862) | Switchgrass rhizosphere microbial communities from Kellogg Biological Station, Michigan, USA - KBS S1-3 metaG | ecosystem: Host-associated > Plants > Roots > Rhizosphere > Soil ...
TGTTCTTCGATCTCGGCATCGCTCAGATGCTTCTTCACGTCGGGGTCTTTTTTGAGCAGGGTCTGGAAATCGCCTTCGCCGCGCCAGACCGGCATGGCGTTGCGCTGGACGTATTTGTAGGCGTCCTCGCGGCTGGCGCCTTTTTGCGTCAGCGCGATCAACAGCCGCTGCGAGTGCACGAGGCCGCCGAGGCGGTCGAGGTTCTTCTGCATGTTGGCGGGATAGACCAGAAGCTTCTCGATCAATCCGGCGAGGCGCATCAGCGCGAAGTCGAGCGTGACGGTGGCGTCGGGGCCGATCATGCGTTCGGCCGAGGAGTGCGAGATATCGCGCTCGTGCCACAGCGCGACGTTCTCCATCGCCGGCATCGCGTAGGCGCGCACCATGCGGGAGAGGCCGGTGAGGTTTTCCGACAGCACCGGGTTGCGCTTGTGCGGCATCGCCGACGAGCCCTTCTGGCCCTCGGAGAAGAATTCTTCGGCCTCGAGCACTTCGGTGCGCTGCAGGTGGCGGATTTCGATCGACAGCCGCTCGACCGAGGAGGCGATCACGCCGAGAGTCGCAAAATACATCGCGTGGCGGTCGCGCGGGATGACCTGCGTCGAGACCGGCTCCGGCACGAGGCCCATCGCCTTCGCGACATGTTCTTCGACGCGCGGGTCGATCTGCGCAAAGGTGCCGACGGCGCCCGAGATCGCGCAGGTCGCGACCTCCTTGCGGGCGGCGATCAACCGCTCGCGGGCGCGGGTGAATTCTGCGTAGGCATAGGCGAGCTTGAGGCCGAAGGTGACCGGCTCGGCATGGATGCCATGGGAGCGGCCGATGGTCGGCGTCATCTTGTGTTCGAAGGCGCGCTTCTTCAGCGCTGCCAGCACCTTGTCGAGATCGGAGATCAGGATGTCGGCGGCACGGGTGAGCTGCACGTTGAGGCAGGTGTCGAGCACGTCGGAGGAGGTCATGCCCTGGTGGACGAAGCGGGCCTCGGGGCCGACGATCTCGGCCAGGTGGGTCAGGAAGGCGATGACGTCGTGCTTGGTCTCGCGCTCGATCTCGTCGATCCGCGCCACGTCGAAGGTGGCGTTCTTCGCCTTGGCCCAGATCGTCTTGGCAGCTTCCTTGGGGATGGTGCCGAGTTCCGCCAGCGCGTCCGCCGCATGCGCCTCGATCTCGAACCAGATCTTGAAGCGGGTCTGGGGCTCCCAGATGGAGGCCATTTCCGGGCGGGTATAGCGGGGGATCATTGAAAACTCCGGACGAGTTGGGCAGGACGCCAAGGCGATCCCGGCCGATTTGTTTTTTACGCCGTGCTGTACCAGATCGGGTGCCGGGAAACCACCCGTGGGGGCCCGGTCCGGGGGAAAACTGCCGGGTTTTGTCGGGTTCGCGGCAGCCCGTTACAGGCTGGCCAGCCCGCATTCGACGGCCAGCCGGACCAACTGGGCGTCGGTGCGCAGGCCGGTCTTGGTCTTGATCATATAGTGGTAGTTCTGCACGGTCTTGAGGCTGAGATTGAGGTTGGCGGCGATCTGCTCGGCGGTGGCGCCGGCCGCGAGTTGCCGCAAAATCTCGATCTCCCGTTCCCCCAGCTGGTCGAGCGCCGATCCCGACGGCGACAGGCTTTCCATCGCCAGGACGTGGGCGATGTCGTCGCTCATCGCGGTTTCGCCGCGCGCCACGGCGCGGATCGCCTTGACCAGCGACGCCGGCTCGCTGCTCTTGGTGACATAGCCGCTGGCGCCGGCGCCGAAGGCGGCCTTCACCAGCGCGGCCTCGCTGTGCATGCTGAACACGAGGATGCGCGAGGCCGAGTGCCGCATCCGGATATTTCTGATGGCTTCGAGGCCGCTGGCGCCGGGCATCGAGATGTCCATGACCACGATGTCGGGGGTGTGGGTCTTGAACGCGCGGTAGGCGGTGGCGGCGTCGTCGGCTTCGGCGACGACGCGAAAATCGCTCTGGTGTTCCAGCACGCGGCGGTAGCCCTGGCGGACGACCGGATGGTCGTCGACCAGCAGGATCGAGATGCCCTTGGTCTGGGAAGCGGCCACTGGCATCAGGCGGCCAGCGGTATCGTGGCGGCGACGCTGACGCCGCGCCGAGCGCGCGCAATCGAGAGCGAGCCGCCGAGCGCGGCGACGCGTTCGCGGACGCCGGTCAGGCCGAAGCCTTCTGACTGCGCCACCGTGCTCGCGTCACCGCCGCCGTCGTCCTCGACGCGGATCAGCAGCGCGTTTTCCGCGCCGGTGCGCCGCTCGATCCGCAGCACGATCTCGCTTGCCGTGCTGTGGCGGAGCGAATTGGTCAGGCATTCCTGCGCGACGCGGTAGGCGGTCGCGGCCACGGTGCCGCGCACGTCGGCGAAGTCGCCGTGCATATCGAGCTGGATCATCGGCTGCGTTGCGTTCTGCGAGCGCCAGCTATCAACCAGGCTGACCAGGCAGGCTTCCAGCCCGAGTTCCTCGGCGGGCGGATGGCGCAGCCTGTTCAGCGTGTCGCGCAGGCAGGCCATGATGCGGTGGGTGGCTTGCGAGATCATCCGCGCATCCTGCGCGACGTCGGCTTTGGTGTTGGCGTTACCCTCGACCTTCTCTTGCGCGCCGGTCGCCTCGATCATGCTGGCAAAGGCCAAAATGGCCGACAGATTCTGGCCGAACTCGTCGTGCAGTTCGCGGGCCAGCACCCGCCGCTCGTCGTTGCGGATGTCGAGCAGGCGGCGGGTCAGCACCGCGCGTTCTTCCGTCGACTGCGCGAGACGTTCGCCGAGATCGCCGACGGCCTGGCCGATCATGGCCAACTCCATCGAGCGGAAGCGCGGCAGCGGCGTCCGGTACTGGCCGTGCGCCATGCGCTGCAACGCCGTGACGATCTGCTTTGCCGGCGCCAGCGTATGCGCGATCGCCAGCGAGGCGAAGAAGGCGATGGCAAGCGCCATCAGCAGCGCGACGTGGATGTTGTCGGCGATGTGTCGCCAGGCCAGCGAGATCGCGGCGTCGGGATCGGCGATGGCCGAAACGGTGCCGGCGCTGTCATTGCGCAGGCTGATCGAGCGGGCGACCGCGTCATGGGAGCCGAACAGCGTCTGTACGGCTGACGCAAACCACCATGGCGGCGCCGAGCCGATCCCCTTGCTCTGGCCGCACAACGGCTTTTCGAACGGGCCCGCCGGCTCGAAGCTGACGCAGATGCCGGGCGAGATCAGCTTCATCGTTTCAATGGTGCGCCAGTCCGACACCGGCATCAGGTGCTCGCGCGACCGGTTGCTGCGCAACAGCAGTTCGCGCCAGTACAGCGCTTCCAGCGCCTGCGAGACTCGCTCGGCGGAGGCGGCGGTGGCGCGATCGACGCTGCGATAGGCATCGATGGTGGCCCAGACGGTTGCGGCTCCCAGGCACAGGGCGACGACAACGAGCAGGCGGGCAACGAGTTGAAGCACGAGGCGCATGCGATCCACTCCACGGCTTGCCGACGACGCTAGAGCCTTATTCGTTCCGATAAGATCGGAACGCGGCTCTAGATTTTATTTTGACGCGTTTTCGCGAACCGGTTTCCACTTCGCTGGAAAACGCTCTTAGAGCAACGCGATTTTGCGCCAATTGCAAGCCGGGCGGTGAAGTGTGATTTGGGAAATTTTCCCAGCCATCCGCGGGCACATGTCTTTGGACCGGGCCGGGGGCCTCTGGTCTAACAGGTGAGGGGCCTTAGGGCGGGCTTGGGCGAGGGAGCTGACGCGGCATGAGCGCCATCGTTGCCGGGAACGAAGGATCGGGTGGAGACGCGCCGGAACGCGGCGTGCTGCTGCTCTGGATGATCTTCACGGGGTTGTCGGTGTTTGCCGTCTTCCTGCTGTGGCGGTACGGAATGATCCATCTTATGGTCGCCTCCGACCGCACCTATATTTCGAGCCTGATCGCCGTTCTCTATTTCATCACCTGCGGCCATTGCTTCTGGCGGACGCGCGCGATCGCCCGCGAAGGCGAGGTTGCCAGCAGTTGCCGCGCCGTGCTGGCGGCGCCGGATGGCGCCAGGGCACTCGAAGCCGACGGGCGCGGTCTGCCCCGTGGGTTGGTCGCCGACCATATCCGCAGCCTGGTGACCAAGGCGCGGGCGCAGACGACGGGGCGCATCGACCAGACGCTGCTGTTGCGGACGCTGGCGGATCGGCTGCGCGGTTCCAACGGGTTTGGCGCGTTCGTGTCCGACACGCTGATGAAGCTCGGCCTGCTCGGTACCATCGTCGGCTTCATCATCATGCTGGCGCCGATCGCAACGCTGGACGCTGCCGACAAGGCCGCCGTGAAGACCTCGATGGGCCTGATGAGCGACGGCATGGCGGTCGCCATGTACACGACGCTGGCGGGCCTGATCGGCTCCATCCTGGTCCGCATTCAATATTACATGCTCGACGCCGCCACCCAGCGGGTGTTTTCCGACACCGTCATGCTGACCGAGACCCATGTCACCCCGGTGCTGGAAAGCCGGCCTGTAACGGAAATTGCCGGAACATCGCCATGATGGACGATTTCGGCCTCTATCCTCGCGAGGAGGCGTTCGATCCGCTCGGTGTGATGCTGTTCAAGGCGCTACAGGTGATCGCCTTCCTGTTTTTCCTGGCGCTGCTCGCGATCTCGCCGGACGCCAAGGACGGCAAGGTCGACTCCAAGGCCGAGTTCCTCATCACGATGGACTGGCCGGACAACCATCCCGATGATTTCGACCTGTTCGTGCAGGACCCCGCCGGCAACATCGCGTGGTACCGGCGGCGGGAGGCCGGCTTCCTCACGCTCGACCGCGACGACCGCGGCGGCGCCAACGATTTCATCGTCGTCAACGGCAAGAAAATCCTCTCACCGATCCGCGAGGAAATCGTCACGGTGCGCGGCATCGTGCCCGGCGAATACACCGTCAACGTCTCGCACTTCCAGGCCACCACCGGGCTGCCGGTGCAGGTCAGCGTGAAGGTCCAAAAACTCAATCCGTCCGCGCAGGTGATCTACGACAACCGGCTGACGCTCGATCACACCGGCCACGAGAAGACTGCGGTGCGTTTCTGGATCGATGCGGCGGGCAAGGTGACCGACGTGCAGGAACGGCAGAAGTCGCTGATGGAGACTTTCCGCAATGCATGGCGGAACGGCGCCGATCTGGACCCGAAAACCGGCGTCGGGATGCGGCGGCCATGAGCGCTTTTCACATGAGCAGCCTGCAATCCGTCGTGCTCACGCTGGCCGTCAGTTATGCGTTGATCGGCGCGCTGTTGCTGATCGTGCTGGTCTATGCGCGGCTGCACTGGTCGGCCAAGGCGGTCGCCGTGGTCGTGACCAGCGCGTTCTACATCGCAAGCTTTGCAGGCGTGCGGGGATTGCTGGGCTTTGCGACCATCGACAGGCTGCCGGCCGCGTTCAAGCTGCTGCAGGCCCGTATCGTCGAGCCGCACACGCTCGAAGGCGACCCCGGCTCGATCTATCTGTGGGTCGAGACGCTGGATGACGGCAATCGGCCGAGCGGCGTGCCCCGGGCCTACCGGCTGCCGTACCGCCAAACGCTCGCCGAGAAGACCGACAGGGCGATCGGCGAAATCGCCGCCGGACGTCCCCAGGGCGGCCGCGCCGCCGACTTCGGCACCGGCGAGGGGAGCCTGCTGGCGGCCGCCCGAGAGCTCATCACGCCGAATACCATCGTCCAGACGGCGGGCGGCGATGCCTCCACCGGCGGCGACCTGATGGCGACCCCGCGCCCCGGCGACGAGGTGTCGTTCGCCCCGCTGCTGCCGCCGCGGATGCCGCCCAAGGACGTGCTGCAATAGGCCGAATCGGCGCTGAGCCGGGCGGTCACCGGGCGAACAGGCGCGTTTGGGGACATCGCGGACACTTTTTCGGCCCGCAATCAGCCTGGAAAGAGCACAATCTCACGGATTATTGACTGACAGATATTGAAATCTGTCAGCGAGACATGCTATATCCATTGCCGACGCCGGGACTTGGCGTCACCCGGTTCGTTTGGTTTGGGCCGGGTACTTATTGAAGGACTACCGCTATGACGATCCATATCATCCATCTTACTGCCCAAATTCAGCGCTGGCTTGACCAGAGCGTTGCCCGCCATCTGGCCGCCCAGGCCGAGCGGCTGGAACCGGCCACGAAACATTAACCCGCCTGGGGGATTACCCGAGGGAATTGCCAAGGGGGATTAGATGACCACCGGTCCGATCGCATCAGAGGTGCGCGCATGAACGAAGTCGTGGTTCTGACCCCCGAACGGATTCTGGAGGTTACCGAGGACGTTCTGCGCCGCTACGGACTGGCCAAGGCAACGGTGGTGGACGTAGCGCGTGCGCTGGATGTCAGCCATGGCAGCGTCTACCGCCATTTCCCCAGCAAGGCCTCATTGCGTGAGGCGGTCGCCAAGCGATGGCTCGACCGTCTCAGTGCGCCCCTGTTCAAGATTGCGGAAGCTTCCGGCCCGGCGCCGGCGCGGCTCGAGAAGTGGCTGCGCACGATGTTTTCGATCAAGCACGAACGGCTCAGCGCCGATCCCGAGATGTTTGCGACCTACCTGACGCTGGCGCGCGAAGCCTGCCAGTCCGTCAATTGCCACAAGGATTGCCTGGTCGATCAGATCGCCCGAATTATCTCCGACGGCGTGAAAGAGGGCGCCTTCGAAGTCGCCGACGTCAAGGTTTCCGCCCGCGCCGTTTTCGACGCCACCAGCCGCTTCCACCATCCCGCGCACGCCGAGGAATGGAACGAGCCGGGCGCCCCCGCGCGGATCGACGCGCTGCTGGCGCTGGTGCTCAAGGGGTTGGAAGCGCCGCGTAGGGGCTGACGCTTCTTCGTAAAGCCAAGTCTTTTCCCGGGCATCGCGAGCACGTATCCGCTGCGCGCGACAACACGAACTGCCATCAGGTGTCGGAGACACCGAGTCGTGTTCATCGAATCTCAATCGGCCGTATAAAATGCTTCTCGGACGGAGTTCGAGATCGGGCCGGAGCCGATAATCGCTGTCTGGGTCAGGACCAGGCCGACGATGCGATTTGCCGGATCGATCCAGAACTGCGTGCCATAGATACCGCCCCACCCATAGCTACCGGCCGGAAGACGGGTCTTGGCTGCGGCTGGATCGGTCACAATTCCAAAGCCCAGCGTGAAACCCCAACCCGGTCCGCGGATCGTCCGCATATTGCCGGTCGCGTTCTGCGTCATCTGCCGAACCGTCTCCGCGCGAAGCACCCGCGCGCCGTCGAGTTCGCCTTCGTTCAGCAGCATTTGCAGGAAGCGCGCGTAGTCCCCGATCGTGCCGCTCATGCCACCGCCGCCAGAATTATAGGCGGCTGGAGAGAAGGCGCGGTTCGGATCGAGATTGGCGGTACCTTTGGTGGGAGGGAAGGGCACCGCCTCAGGTCCGGTTACGGGAACGTAGCCCGTGCCGAGTGCGCCCGTGACCTCTGCGGGCCGCGTTACCTGCACGAAGCGTGCGCGGACGTTCTCAGGTGCGTTGAACACAAAGCTCTTGATGCCCAAGGGCTTCGCAATGCGCTCGGACACAAAAGCTTCCAGGTTGGCTCCCGTCACCTTCTCGATAACGGCCCCGAGCACGTCAGTGGCGAGCGAATATTCCCAGCTCGTACCAGGCTGATAGCCAAGCGGAACAAAAGCGAGACGCTGCATCGCCTCAGCCGTGGTTATCCCGGACTGGTCTAGCCCATCGGTTACGCGCGCTTCGCGGTATGCATCCGCGAGCCTGGGATTGTTGATGAAGTTGTAGGACAGGCCGGCGGTATGGGTCAGCAGTTCGCGGATCGTTGGCGGCCTGCTCGCAGGCTCCTCGGTGCCGTTGGGCCCACGCACCCGCAGATTGGCGAACTCGGGGAGGAAGCGGCTGACCGGATCGTCCAGGTTGATCTTGCCCTGCTCGATAAGGATCATGGCTGCCACCGAGGTGACGGCCTTCGTCATCGAGGCGAGGCGGAACATGTCGTTCTCGCCGATCAGCGCGGCGCTTCCGACTTCGCGAACGCCGACGCTTCGGCTGTAGACCGGGCGACCGTCGTGAAGGATCAACACGACTATACCCGGAGTGCTGCGACCTTCTACTAACCCCCGGAGGGTTTCATCGAGCTTTGCGTTGCGCGCTTCGGGCGAAAAAGCCAGCGCAACCGGAGCGGCATGGAGCGCAAGTGCCGTCACTCCTGCCCCTAGCAATCCCATCATAAGACGACGTGAGATCATGGTGCTTCCTCCATAGACCGTTCTGACCGCCCACTCAGCTAATCAAGATCGGAATAAATCGGAGATTGGACGGCGCAGCGGGTCCTTCTGATTTGAAACCGCAAAAAGCAAGGTCACGAATGACGCTGATCAGTATTGCCACCATTCGTCATCGCGCAATTGCGCTCAACACTTTGGGCATTTCATGCCGCACTTGCGTGATGGAAAACCAGCGTACCACATATCGGACAGCCTGGCACACCTTCGGACCTCTGCCTTGATCCTCCGGATGTCTACTATTGGGCTAAATCGAGATATGCAGTCTGGGCGCCAGCCCACAGCTGGGGAAGGAGATGGTTCCGATTCACTCGCAGTGCCCAGCCGGCTGGCTCTGATCAGCCCTAACGGCCTTGCAGGCGCACCGGGCACGATTGCACGTCACAAGCCGCTCGGCGTTTGATATCCATCAAGTCACACGCAGGCCCGTGCGCGATGATGGGCGACGAGGAGGAAGTGTGCGGCTGGCGATCTTTGCCGATATTCATGCCAACCGGCAGGCGTTCAGCGCGTGTCTCGATCTTGCGCGCGCCCGTGGCGCGGAGCGGATCGTCTGCCTCGGCGATATCGTGGGCTACGGCGCCGATCCGGAATGGGCGGTCGATACGGTGATGGGCCTAGTCGATGACGGCGCCGTCGCGGTAATGGGCAACCACGATCATGCCATCGGCACGCCGTCAGAGAACATGAATGCGGTGGCGCAGGCCGCGATCGAATGGACGCGCGGCCGGCTCAGCGCGGCGCAGCGGCGCTTTCTCAGCCAGTTGCCGCTGACGCAGCGCGAGGATGATCGCCTCTTCGTACATTCGGAAGCCTCGCAGCCGGCGCGCTGGCACTATGTGCGCGACACGCCGGACGCCGCGCGCAGCATCGCGGCGACCGATGCCCACGTCACTTTCTGCGGCCACATCCACCGGCCGGCGCTCTATTCGATGTCGTCGGCCGCCAAGATGACGAGCTTCATTCCGACGTCAGGTGTACCAGTGCAATTGCTCGGCGGAAGGCGCTGGCTCGCGGTGCTCGGCTCGGTCGGGCAGCCGCGCGACGGCGACCCGGCGTCGTCCTTTGCGATGCTCGACACGACATCGCGCGAACTCACCTATTGCCGCGTGCCTTACGATGTCGAGGCGGCGGCGGAACGCATCCGCGCCAACGGTCTGCCCCACTTTCTGGCCGATCGCCTGCTCGTGGGGAAGTGAACGATGGCAAAACCCCCGATCGAGCCCGGCGCGGAACTGGACGGTTTCACCATCGGGGAGCGCGTCCACCAGGGCGGCATGGCCACGCTGTGGTCCGTGACCCATCCCGGCATCAACGTGCCGATGCTGATGAAGGTGCCGCGTGTGTCCGAAGGCGAGGACCCGGCGGCCATCGTCAGCTTCGAGATGGAGCAGATGATCGTGCCGCGGCTGGCCGGCCCGCATGTGCCCGGCTGTTTCGGCACCGGCGATTTAGAGCGGCAGCCTTACCTGGTCGTCGAGCGCATTCCGGGCAAGACGCTGTACAGCCGGATCGGCGAGTTGCCGATCCCCTATGAGGAGGCGCGGGTGATCGGCGGACAGATCGCCAACGCGCTGGCCGACCTGCACCGGCAGAACGTGATCCACCACGACATCAAGCCGAGCAGCATCATGTTCCGCCCGTCGGGTGAATGCGTGCTGATCGATTTCGGCCTGTCGCATCACAACCAGTTGCCGGACCTGCTGCAGGAAGAGTTTCGTCTGCCTTACGGCACCGCGCCCTATATGGCGCCGGAGCGCTTGCTCGGCGTTCGCGACGATCCGCGCAGCGACCTGTTTTCGCTGGGCGTGCTGCTGTATTTCTTCACCACCGGCGAGCGGCCGTTCGGCGAGAGCGAGACGCTGCGCGGCATGCGGCGAAGGCTGTGGCGCGATCCCTATCCGCCGCGAAAACTCAAGTCGGATTATCCGCTCTGGCTGCAGGAGATCGTGCTGCGCTGTCTAGAGATCGAGCCGGCATGGCGGCATCCGACCGCGTCGCAACTGGCGTTCGAACTGGCGCATCCCGAACAGGTCAAGCTGACCGCGCGCTCGGAACGGCTGCACCGCGATCCGCTGTCGACGGTGTGGCGCCGCCGCTTCAACCAGGGCGTGGCCGTCCCGCGCGCAAAATCCAATGTCTCCGAGCAACTGGCGTCGGGGCCGATCGTGGTGGTCGCGATCGATACCGAGGAGGGATCGGCGCCGCTCAACGAATGCCTGCGCCGCACCGCCGCGCAACTGCTTTCGACCTTGCCGTCGGCGCGGTTGGCCTGCCTGAACGTGCTCAGGCTCGGCCGCGTCACCATCGACCGGACGCTCGACGAGCAGGGCAACAACAAGCATATCGATCGCCTGGTGGCGCTGCGGCACTGGGCGCAACCGCTGGAACTGGATGACAGCCGGCTCACGGTGCATGTGCTGGAGTCGGTCGATCCCGCCGCCGCGATCCTGGAATTCACCCGCGTCAACTATGTCGATCACATCGTGATCGGCGCGCGGCAGCATTCGATGATGCGCGCGCTGCTCGGCAGCGTGTCGGCCAAGGTCGCAGCCGAGGCCGTCTGTACCGTGACGGTGGTACGGCCGCCGCCGTCGGCATCCGCGCCGCTGCAGGAGGGTGGTTAGAGGGTTTCGGGCGAAGCGGAAGCCGCTCAGTCGAGCGTCTGGACCGGCGGTAGCTTGGGGCCGGCGGAACGCGGCGGGTTCGACGCGGGAGCGCTGCTGACACGGCCGCTCCGTTGGGGCGCAACGCTGGTCGCTTCCGCCCGCGCGCTACGTACGCCGTCCCTGGAGGTTTGCCTGCGGCGTGACGATCGTGAGCCTTCCAGCCCCCATGAACGCGAGATCGAAGGACCGGCCGTGTAACCGACAACGGCGCCGGCAACCAATCCCACCGGGCCGAGCACGACGGCGCCGGCCACCGCGCCCAGCGCAGCGTCACCCGCGCGCTGGGCCATCGCGGCAGAGGGCGCGAGCACCAGAAGCAGTGCGGCGATGCAGTAGGCCTTTATCATTCCGGCGTCCCCACCATGGAAAGCCGGATGTTGACCCGGATTTGTGGCGAGACGGGAGACGCTTTGTGGCCGGAGCGTGGACTCTCGGGTTCC
>Ga0070665_100007122_pt1 | contig 11370 bp, 11 predicted proteins | sample KBSS13metaG_FD_65862 | JGI IMG/M metagenome (GOLD analysis project Ga0070665, IMG submission 65862) | Switchgrass rhizosphere microbial communities from Kellogg Biological Station, Michigan, USA - KBS S1-3 metaG | ecosystem: Host-associated > Plants > Roots > Rhizosphere > Soil ...
CCAGCCCTTGTCGCTGTCCTCGGTGCGGAAGGCGATGCGGCCTTGCGCCTTATCGCCCAGCGGACCGCTGAGGTAGCCCTCGAAGTTGTGAGTGTTGTAGTTGCCGACCTCGCCGGTGAGAGAACCTTCCAGCGTTTCGGTCGGCTTGCGGGTGACGAAATTGATCAGGCCCGCGGTGGTGTTGCGGCCGTAGAGCGTACCCTGCGGACCCTTCAGGACTTCGACACGGTCCAAGTCGAACAGCGGGCCGACGTTCATGAACGGATAGGCGTAGGCGACCTCGTCCACATAGGTGCCTACAGTCGAGGTGGCCGACAAGTTGATGGTGTTGAAGCCGATGCCGCGCAGCGTGTAGGTCGGCACGCCCTGGTAACTCTGCGAGACCGTGAAGCTCGGCGCGATGGTCGAGAGGTCGCGGGCGTCGGTGATGTGCAGCTGCTTCAGCGTCTCGCCGCGGAACGCCTGGATGGCCATGCCGACATCGTTGAGCGCCTCTTCCCGCCGGTTGGCGGTGACCACGAGGGTGTCCACCGTCGACGACGCGGCGGCGCCGGCCGGCTGGGCCTGAGCCAGGGCGGGCTGGGCGGCCAGAAGCGACACGGCGGAGGCGCCCAGCGCCAGGGCGCTGCGCAGGTTGGAGTGACCGGACATGCAGAATTCCTCCCAAATGGCCGCGCCTTCTCGGGCGCTGGCTCATGGGGGGAGCGTGCTGATCTTGCCCCGCCTCAACAAGCTAGTGGAAGTGTTAGGAAGCGGACCCTACGGCAGGTTGCGGCCGACGCGCGCGTAGGCCTGTTTCTGGATTTCGCCGGGCGCGAAACCGGCGGCGAGCGCCAGGCTGCGCAGCACCGGTCGCACGGCGGCGCGCGCGAGCGGTCGGGCCGGCAGCTCCGCGATAACGCGCACCCATTGCGGCAGGAGATCGATGCTCGCCTGCACGACCATCGGCTGCAGCACGCGGCCGGCGACCCCGAGCGGCGAGGTGTTGGAGACGATGTCCAGGAACTCCCCGATGATCGGGTGCGGCCTCAGCTTCGGACGGATCGCCTGGAAGCAGGCCTCGACCTCGGCAACCGAAGCGGGCGGGTCGACCGCGCCGAACGCGCGGCCAAGTCGGGCCCCCTCCGCATAGTAGCGGTCCTGGTCGGCCAGGCTGAGGTGCGGGTCCACATAGCGCACGTAGGCGTTCAGGAAGCCGTAGCCGGCGGTCACGTGCACCCAGGTCATCAGCTCGGGCTCGAGCGCCGTATAGGCTTGGCCCTCGGGCGTCTCGCCGGACACGCGCTGGTGCATGCGGGTGACCATGTCCACGCGCGCCTGGGCCATTGCGGTCGAGCCGTAGGTCGTGATCATCGCCGCCTCGCCCGTCCGCTTCATGCGGTTGAGCGGGTCGGTGCGGAACGTGGAGTGGTCCCAGACGCCGGAGCGAACGCGGGGCTCGGCCAGTTCCAGGATCACCGCGGCCACGCCCCCGATGGCCAGCGAGATGGGATTGGCGTGGACCTTCCAGGCCACCGAGTCTGGGCCGTAGAACCCGGGATCGCCCTTCGGTTCCAGGTAGCTCGATCGTCCGCCGGCGGCGGTCTCGAAGAGGCGGCTCTGGGCTGAGGCCAGGGTCTTCTGCAAAGGAGCGCTCCTAGAGCCCAAGGACCAGGCGGGCGATGATGTCCCGCTGGATCTCGTTCGAGCCGCCGTAGATCGAGGCGGCCCGGTCGTTGAGGTATCGCGCCATCACCGCGAGGCTGTGGTCTGGTCCCACCGGCTCGGCGTTGGAGCCGGGCGCGGCGGCCTCGGGCTGAAACGCGGCAGCGTAGGCGCCGGCCGCCTCGACGCCCAGTTCGTCGGCGCGCTGCATGGCCTCGGTCCCGTTGATCTTCAGCATCGAGGACGCCGGTCCCGGGTTCTTGCCGCCGGCCAGCGCGCTCAGCACGCGGCGCTCCGACATGTCGATGGCCGCCACCGCGATCTCGGCCTCCATCAGCTTGCGGCGGAAGGCGGGGTCATCCAGCGCGCCCTCTGCCTCTGCGATGGCCCGCACGCGCGCCAAGCCAACCTTCAGCCCCGGCGCCGACCCGCCGCCCCGCTCGAACTCGAGGAGATACTTGGCCACCGTCCAACCCTGGTTCTCCTCGCCCAACCGATTGGCCTTCGGAACCCGGACGCCTTCGAAGAACACCTGATTGACCTCGTGCTCGCCGGCCAGGGTGACGATCGGGTCGACGGTGATGCCGGGCGAGGTCATGTCGATCAGCAGGAAGGTGATCCCCGCCTGCGGCTTGCCCTCGGTCCGGGTCCGGACCAGGCAGAACATCAGGTTGGCCCAATGGGCGTGGGTCGTCCAAAGCTTGGAGCCCGTCAGGACGTAGTCGGCGCCGCCGCTCTCAGCGCGGAGTTGCAGCGCGGCGAGGTCCGAACCCGCTCCGGGTTCGGAATAGCCCTGGCACCAGTAGTCCTCGCCCGAGAGGATGCGTGGCAGATAGTAGGCCTTCTGCTCCGGCGTCCCGTAGCCCATCAGGCAGGGGCCGATCATCCGCAGCCCCATGGGCGCCAGGCCCGGCGCGCCGGCCGCGGCGCACTCGGCGGAGAAGATCGAGCGCTGCATCTCCGTCCAGCCCGGCCCGCCGTATTCCTTCGGCCAGGACGGCGCGGCCCAGCCGCGGGCGTGGAGGATTCGCTGCCAGACGAGGCTATGGCGCTTGTCGGTGAACACGCTGGTGGCGCGGCGTCCGACTTCGCGCAGCTCCGGCGTCAACGCCTCAGCCAGGAAGCCGCGGACTTCGTCGCGGAACGCCAGATCCTCGGGGGCCAGGTCCAGATGCATACGTCAGCCTAGCACCGCGCGGGTCGCGCCTCTCGCGCAAGGTTGCGAAAGCCGGTGCGCCAGCACAAGCTGACGCAAGTGATAGGATTGCATGAGATGGCGGACAGCCAAGACTTGTTGGGGGGCCTGGCTGAGCGGATCCGCGACCTGGGCGCCGGGATCGGCCTCCCCTACATCGCCGCCACGGCCGACATCTCCAGCCCCGAGCCCTTGCTCGACGCCGAGGGCAAGCCGTTCGCCGAGACCCTGTTCCGCTGGCTCGATCCGAAGCTGCAGTACTGGAAGGACCGCAGCTTCGCCCTGCGTGCGCCATTCATCACGGCGGTCCGCTATACCTGCGAGCCGTTCTTCTATCACGACGGACGTTTCGCGAGCTGGCGCCCGACACCCAAGCTGGACGTCATCGCCGTGCAGGCGGCGGCCGACAACTTCGGCATCGCCAGCGCGATCATCGCGCCGGTCTACCTGCCTGAGGGCGTCATCGGCGCGGTAGTCTGGGCAGCATCCGCCGACGGGCTCGAGACGCCCCGCATCTTCGCTGAACGCGGGGCCGAACTGCACGGCGCGGCGATCCGCTTCATCGCCGCCTATCACGACTGCGCGGCCGCCGCGGCGACCCCGGCCCGCCTGACCCGCCGCGAGGTCCAGTGCCTGAAGTGGGCTGCGGCCGGGAAGACCGACCACGAGGTCGCCCAGATCATCCACATCGCCATGCCGACCGTGCGCTTCCACATCCGCAACGCCGCGGAGAAGCTGAACGTGATGGGCCGTTCGCAGGCCATTCACCGTGCGGCGACGCTGGGCTACATCGGCGCAGTTCGAAACCCCTCGATCCATCCGATCTGACGCGGCCTATTTCGCGTTTCGGCCTCGCGCCGCCGCAGGCCCGCACCATATGAGGGGCCAACCTGAGCCATTGGAGTAACGCCTTGTCCCTCTCCCTCTACGAAGCCTCGATCCCCGGCTACATCCGCATGCTGCAGAACCTCGACGCGCTGCTCGACAAGGCGGCGGCGCACGGCATGGAAACCGGCACGGATCTGGCCACCTACACCGACGCCAAGCTGGCCGAGGACATGTTCCCCCTGCCCCGCCAGATCCACTTGGCCAGCGACGCGGCCAAGGGCGGCGCGGCCCGGCTCGCGCGCGTCGATGCACCGGCCATGCCCGACGTCGAGACGACCATTCCGGAGCTGAAGGACCGCATCGCCAGGACGATCGCCTTCCTGCAGACGATCAAGCCCGAGCAGGTGAACGGCGACGAGGACCGCACCATCGAGCTGAAGCTGCCCAGCCGCACCCTGACCTTCACGGCCAAGGAATTCCTGTTCAACTTCTCGCTGCCGAACTTCCTGTTCCACGTGACCACCGCCTACGCGCTCCTGCGCAACAAGGGCGTGCCGCTCGGCAAGATGGACTACCTGGCCGGCGCTCAGCAGGTCTGATCCCCGTCGGCGGCTCCGCTCATCGCCTGAGCGGAGCCGTACCGGAGGCCCTTGGCGCTACCCCCAGATCGCGCTCTATTGTCGCCGCGCCATCAAACGAATGTTTATCCGCGGACGGCGGGGCGCGCTTGGCTGGGGGGCTGACACATGGGATGGGGTTTTTCGAAAGCCGCGTTTGGCGGGGCGATCGCCGTGACTGTCGCGGGGCTGATCGGCTTCAGCGCCGCCGGCCTCGCCGGACAGGCCGCCGCGCAGCCCCAGCCTGCGGCCAAAATGAACATCGGCGAGGCCTTCTATCGGATGGGCTGCGCCGCCTGTCACGACAACCCGGAAGCCAGCCGTGCGCCATCGCTCGCGACCCTGAAGGCCATGCGCTTCCAGACGATCGTCTTCGCCCTCAGCGAGGGGAAGATGAAGGCCCAGGGCTTCGGCATGTCGGCCGCGGAACGCACCGCCGTGGCGAGTTGGCTGACCGGCCGCGACGCGCCCACGACCGACACCTGGGCGGCCGGCATGGCCTGCCCCGCCGATCGCGCCAAGGTGAACCTGCAGGGGCCGGTCACAGTCGCGACGTTCGGCTATGACCGAGCGAACACGCGAACCCTGAGCGCCAAACAGGCCGGCCTGACCCACGCCCAGCTCGGCGACATGGAGCTGGCCTGGGCGATCGCCTTCCCGGGCGCCACCACCATGCGCACCCAGCCGGCCATCGTCGGCGACAACCTCTTCCTGCCGGTGGCGGATGCGGGGGCGATGTACGCCTTCGACATCTCCGACCCGAAGAAGCCGTGCATCCAGTGGACCTATCAGACGCCCGGCGGCGCGCCGCTGCGGACCAGCGCGGCCTACGGCGTCCTCAAGGATGGGACGCCGGTACTGGCGTTCTCAGGGCTGGACAGCCGCGTCTACCTGCTCGACGCGCGCACCGGCAAGCCGGTGTGGACCAGGCTGGTCGGGACCTTCAAATACTCGCTCACCACCGGCACGCCGACGGTCACCAAGGACCGGATCATCGTGCCGGTCGCCCAGTATGAGATCTCGGTGGGCGCGGCCAATACCGAAACCTGCTGCGACAACCACGGCTACGTCCTGTCGCTCGATCCGAAGACCGGCAAGCAGCAGTGGCGCTACGACACCATGGAGGACGCCAAGCCGATCCGCGACCGGGGCGACGGCAAGATGCTGCACGGACCGTCCGGCGCGCCGATCTGGAACTCGCCGGTCGTCGATGAGAAGCGCGGCCTGGTCTACTTCGGAACCGGCGAGAGCAACTCGCCGCCGGCGCACAAGAACACCGACGCCCTGATCGCCATCCGTCTGGCCGACGGCAAGCAGGTCTGGAGCCATCAGGCCACCGAGATGGACATCTTCCTCACGGGCTGCGGGCCGAACCCGAAGCCGACCCAGCTCAACTGCGTGAAGGAGACCGTCTACCGCGACGTGGACTTCGGCGCCTCGCTGATCCTGGCCAAGCTCTCCAGCGGCCGCGAAGTGCTGTTCGCGGGCCAGAAGTCCGGCACGCTCTGGGCGCTCGATCCCGCCACCGGCAAGGTCGTCTGGCGGCGCGGCCTGGGCACCGGCGGCGCGCTGGGCGGCATCCACTGGGGCATCGCCTACGACAAGGACACCGTCTTCGCCCCGATCACCAATCCGGGCCGTAGCCTGCCGAACGAGCCGGTGGGCGCCGACATCAAGGCCGGGGTCTACGCGGTGGACGCCAAGAGCGGCGACGTCAAATGGGCGTTCCACAACAAGGGCGACTGTCCCCCGCCGCCCGCCCCAGGCCGGTACTCGCCGTGCGAGCGCGGGCTCGGCATGTCCAACGCACTCACGGTCATCGACGGAACGGTGATCCAGGGCAGCCTCGACGGGAAGCTGCACATTCTCGACGCCAAGGATGGCCATGAGATGTGGTCGTTCAACACCGCCCAGAGCTTCGACACCCTGAACGGCGTGCCCGGCAAGGGCGGCGCGATCGACGCGGCCTCTGTGACGGCGGCGGGCGGCCTGCTGTTCGTCAACTCCGGCTACGGCATGTTCGGCCAGACCGGCGGCAACCTGTTCCTGGCGTTCAAGCCGAGGGGGCGATAGGGCGCCGCACCGGCACGAACCCGTGGGCGGCCTCCAGGTCGCGGCCGCCGCGAGCGATGAGGATGACCTGCTCGAGGCGGGAGAGGCCGACCACCGCCGCGCTGAGCCAGAGCCACCCCTCCCAGCCGGTGATGTCGATGGCCGGCCACAGCGAGAAGAGCAGCACCGCGCCGAGCTTGGCCGACCAGACGTGGAACATCATGAACCGCCGGGTCATCAGCCAGGAGACGCCGAGGTAGGCGATCGGTACGCCGAACAGGATGGCGCAGGCGAGCCACTGTTGAGCGACCAGCTCTGGATAGGCGACGCCCAGGAACGCCAGGATCGCCAGCGAGAAGAGGTTATCGACAACAGCATCGAGCTGGGCGCCGAACGCCGAGGACTGGTTCTGGCGGCGCGCCAGCCAGCCGTCGATCAGGTCGGTGCAGGCCGCCGCGATGTAGAGGCCAAGCGCTGCGTTGTGCCGGCCCGCCAGCAACAGGCCAAGGATCGGCGCGATGGCCACGCCGCGCGAGAGGGTGACGGCGTTGGCGGGCTTGAACCGGCCGCCCTCGAAAACCAGCCGCCTCGGATCAAGCCGCATCTGGCGCGCCCGCCGGGACTTCGCTTAGCCGACGCACGCCGGGGCCCCTCAGCAGGCTTTCGATCGGAAAGGCGTTGCCGTGCATCGGGCACACCAGCTCGTCGCGCTCGTTCAGATAGCCGAACTTGAGCGGTCCGCCGCGGTGGGGACAGCGATTGGGCACGAGGAAGAGCTCATCCCCTCGGGAAACGACGAAGTACTCCACGCCGTCGCGCCAGATCGGCGGCAGGTCGCGGCCGATCCAGACCTCGCTCACGCCAGCACCCGGCCGATGGTCGACGGCGGGAAGCGCGCCAGGTCGCGGGCGTCGCGCAGCATGCCGATGGCGCCCACCTGCACGGGCGCGCCGCCGAGGCCTTTGAGGTCGGATGTGGGCGTCACTGGCCGGCCGAGCGGATTTCGCACGTCGCCGGCCAAGCCCCAGGTCATGCCGTCTGACGCCTCGAACGCCTGGGAGACCGCCAGCAAGTGATCGCCCGCCTGGGCGAAGGCCGATCGGGTCAGTTCGGCGCCGACGACGATCTCCGCGCCCACGGCCTCGCCGAACTTGGCGACCAGCGGACCCACGACGTCTTCGATGATCATCCGGCTATGGTGCAGGTCGATGTGGGCGTGCTCGCCAAAGTAGCGGGCGTCGACGTCGGGATTGAACCGGGCGAGGTGGCGATAGTGCGCCTGGGTCGAGCGCTGATAAGCGGCCTCCGCATAGAGGAGGAAACCCACCTGGCGGAAGAGGTTGCGGGGGTTCTGGAACAGCCAGTGGATGACGTTGTGCAGCCGCAGCGCCTCGGTGTCCCAGAGCGGCCAGTAGCCGTTGTACTCGTCGTCCAGGCCGAAGCCTCGCATGGCCGCGCGATAGAGGATCGAGTGCTTCTTCGGATAGGCGCCGTAGCCGAACTCATCGATCAGTATCCGGAAGAGCGCCGACTGCGGCTCTCCGAACTCGCCCACCACGCCGAGCGCCGATGCCGACGCCTCGGCCAGCAGGTCGGGCGAGGATTGCACCAGGAAGTTCCGGTAGTGATCGTCGCGCCGATCGGTCGTCGCCAGCCAGGCCGTGAACGGGTTCTCGCCGACCCCGCGGATCTCGGACAGCATCGCTTCGATATAGTCGACCGCGCCGGCGCCAGTCCCCTCGCCCACCAGCGGCGCGATGAGCTCGGCCTCCAACGCCGGACGAACGGCGTCCAGCGCCTGCAGCCGGCTGGGATCGTAGTGGCGCTGCATGCGGCCCAGGAGCCCGCCGGCCGGCGCGTCGCTGGGCAGGAGGACATAACGCGCCTGGTAGCAGCGCATCAGCGCCTGGTGCTTCACATAGAGGTCGAGGGCGGGATCGGCGCGCTCATTGGGGAGGTCGATGCGGGAGTCGTAAACCGCCGGCGGAATATCGTCGCCGCCCAACCGGTCGGCCAGCACCGCCAGCGCGCTGGGCGTCACGGCGTTCATGACGGGTCCGCCCGCGAGTAGATCGAGACGCCGATGCCGCCCTTCACGAACCACTCATCGAGTTTCCAGCGCGAGACGCCTAGCGGTCCGCCCGGCCGCGGCGCCAGCGTCAGATAGGTCGGCGCGTCCGGATCGCCTGAGATGATCGGGATGTGCTTGATGATGATCCTCGAGACCAGTTCCTCGCCGAACAAGCTGTGCAGCAGCGTCGAGCCGCCCTCCGCGATCAGACGCTTCACGCCCCGGACATCAAGGATGGCCATAAGGCTCGGCAGGTGCACCTCGTCCTCGCCGCAGGTCACCACCTCGACCCCCGGCTTGGCGGCCAGCGCGGCCTTGACCTCCGCCGTTGCGCGCTTGGACGTGGCCACCAGCGTGGGGTGGCCGTCGTTGAGCAGCGCGGACTCCAGCGGAATGAGGCCGTCCGACGAGGGCACGATGCGCCAGGGGCTCTGGCCGGCGGCGTAGCGGACGGTGAGCAGCGGATCGTCCACGCGCACCGTATTGGCGCCGACCATGATGGCGTCGCTGAGCGCCCGCTGGCCGTGGAACCAGGCCTTCAGCTCGTCTGTGGAGTAGTCGAAGAGTTCCTTGCTGGACGAAACGCGATGCAGCGCCAGCTTGCCGTCGATTGTGAGCTCCGACAGCGTCGTGATTTCAACCATGCGCCCTCGACCAGACCGGTGTCAGGCCCCCGCCGAACACTGACATCTGACGGACTTGACCGCAATCCGGAGGCGGGAGCTTAGCGGTGAACCATGGCAAAGGTTCCCGAACGCGTCCTCAACCCGCGACGAGGCTCACGTGGCTCGCCCCCAGCGAGGCGAGCATCCCGGCCTGCTTGGCCGAGCGGGCGCGGTAAATCATCACCGACTTGGCGACCCGCTTGGCCGCCCGGATCGCCACGGTGGCCCAGCCGATGAACTCCGCGTCGCCCAATCCAGGCGGGCATTCGAACGAGATGGCCTGTAGGCCCGAGCCTTCCATGCGGGCGATGGCGCGCGGCGAGGTGTCGATCATGCGGCCGGCGACCAGGAGGGTGAAGGGTCGGACCAGCGAGGTCGCGGCCAGCAAGGCGCTGGGCGGCACGCCATCGATGTCGCCGATCTCACAGATCACGCCCAGGCGGACCTTGGCGCCGGTCTCCTTGAGCTGCTTGGCGAACTCGTTGCGGCCCTTCTGGCTGGAAAGACTGGTGAAGGAGAGCGGAACGATCAGGCTGAGCTGTTGCTCGCCTGAACTCTCCGCGGCAAGGCGGTCGAGGCCCCGCACGACGGTGGCGAGATCAACGCGCAGGACGTCGGCGGTCGAAAGCATTGAGATCTGCTGCGGCGACAGCTCCTCGCCGGTGTTCATCACGATGACACGGCGCACCATCCGAAACCCGATGCGGCTGAACCCTTTCAGCTCGTAGACCGGCTCCAAGGTGGCGCTGACCCGCAGCGTTCGCCCGTCGGCGGCGACGAACGGCGTCCAGCGGTCTAGGGGATGCTCAGCGGGTTCCTCGACCGGTTCAGGCTTCGCCGCGGGCGGGGGTTCCGGCTCGGTCTCCTCTTCCCGCTGGAACGTCGGGCTTTCGGCAAGCGCCTCGACGCTGGCGTCCATGCCTCGGGCTTCGAGGCGACCCTTGCCGATCTTGGTGACCTGCAGCACGCCCGAGACCGCCATGCCGGCGTCGCCCAGGAAGTGATTCAGCACCTCGCGCAGGTAGCGAAGACAGGCGGCTTGCCCCGCGACGCGCCCAAGGTCGGGTTGGACGATGAAGAAGTCGGTCGGCGAGACCCGTACGAAAAAGCCGCCGGCGCCCACGCCCCGCTCCAGCACCCGCACCGCAAAGTCATAGACCTGGTCACGGCGAAGCTCCCAGCGCGGCCCGAACCGCGCCTCGACGGCCTCGAGGGAGATGACATTGACCTTGCCGGCCGCCAGCAGAGCCGGATCGCTGAAGCGCTCCAGGGCATCCTCGGCGCCGGCCGAAACCAGGCGCGGGGCCGTAGCCGCCGCCACGCGCGGATCAGCCGCCACCTCCGATCCGGCGCCTTCGCGCAATGGGACCTCCCGAACTCACCCCTGCGGGCGCGGGCGCACTCTGAGCCCAGAGCCTTAACGGACCCGGAACATCCGGCGTCAGCGCTTGCGCCGATGTTGATGCCCTGAGCGCGACCACACGCCGGGCCAACCCCGAAAACGAAGAAACCCCGCAAGCCAGAGGCCCGCGAGGTTCTTTCGGCAACGAATTGCAGATCGCCGGGCGCGAGGCTCGGCGGGTCCGGACCTATTTCAGGTGGCCGGCGAGGTGCTTGTTCATCTCGAACATGCTGACCTTGTCCTTGCCGCCGAAGATCGGCTTCAGCTTGGCGTCAGCCAGGATGTCGCGCTTGTTCTTCGGGTCCTGCAGGTTGTTCTTCTTGATGTAGACCCACATCTTCGAGACCACGTCGCCGCGGGACAGTTGCCCCGGTCCGACCACAGCGGCCAGCTCCGCCGACGGCGTCAGCGGCTTTTGCAGAGCATTGGTTTTTTTGACTTCGGCCATTGGGCTCCCCCAGCTAGGTATCACGCGACTGCCGCCACGCATCCAAAAGCGCGTGAACTGAGTCGCTTGCAGGTATCCTAGGAGCAATTGCGCAGAGCGCCACCTAGAGAAGTGTCCTAGGGGTTCCCTACGGCGAAATTCCGCCTTCGGAGCGTCCAGGAGGCTCCGCAACGTCAGAATTCGACGGAACAAGCGTCCTGCGGAACAGTTCCGCGAGGTTCGTCCAATGGCGCTCGGCCGCGACCGGGTCGTAACCGGGATGGTCCGAAACCGCGAAACCGCGTGGCGCGTCGTAGGCCAGGCTCTCGAAATCGACCCCTTCGCGACGCAGCGCCCCTTCCAAGGCGCCGGGTTCCGTCCCATCACCCCGCGCGTAGCCCAGGTGCAGGACTGCGTTCACACAAGCCGCCAGGTGGTGCGCCTCGGCCGCGGACGGGCGGCCGCCGTA
>Ga0070665_100007124_pt1 | contig 11370 bp, 11 predicted proteins | sample KBSS13metaG_FD_65862 | JGI IMG/M metagenome (GOLD analysis project Ga0070665, IMG submission 65862) | Switchgrass rhizosphere microbial communities from Kellogg Biological Station, Michigan, USA - KBS S1-3 metaG | ecosystem: Host-associated > Plants > Roots > Rhizosphere > Soil ...
GGCCGATTGGCCCGGCGTGGATCGAAGAGCCGCTGATCGATCTGACGTCGATCGGCGGCCCGACCGTCCTCTGGCTGGTGATCGGCGCCGTGGCCGGGTTCCTGGTCCTGCAGACGCGCTATCGCACGGCGACCGTCGTGGTGGTCACCTCGGTCAGCGGCGAACTGCTGAACCAGGTCATGAAGCACGCCTTCAACCGCCCCCGGCCGACGATCGTCCCGCACCTGCGGGTGGTGTACTCGACCAGCTTTCCGAGTGGTCACGCCATGGAATCCGCGATCGTGTATCTGACGCTCGCCGCCATCCTCATGCGCGCATCCGAGTCCAGGGCGACCAAGACCTACATTCTCGCGCTCGCCGTTCTGCTGACCGTCCTCGTCGGGGTCAGCCGCGTCTACCTCGGCGTGCACTATCCGACCGACGTCATCGGCGGCTGGATCGTCGGCTTCATCTGGGCGTCAATCTGCTGGCTCGTCGCGCAGCGCTTCGAAGCCGCGACCCACATTCAGGCCGAGAAGGGCAAATCAGCGTGACCAAGGGCGCAGTCCGGACGGTACTGCTGGTGGCGCTGCTTGCGGCCGGCGTGGTGGCGTTTCTGTTCGTGACGCCGCGCGGTTCGGCCGTCGACACCTCGCGCATGACGTGGGTGGCCGACGCGCATCAGTTCGGCCCGGTCGGGTACCGGGATCCGGCCGGCGCGATCTCGCCGGACGGCCGATGGATTGCGTACTCCGAAGGCCGTTTTCTTCGGGTGCGGGCGGCCGATGGTGGCGGCCCGTTGGTCGATCTGCCCGCCGGCGACGCGCAGATCCGCACCATTGCGTGGAGCCCCGACAGCCGGACGATTCTCGCAGACGGCCTTCAACGGCAGATCGACTGGGCGCTGTACGACCGTGTCGAAGGCACGCGTCGTCCACTCTGGGCCGATCGCGATCCGCTCAAGGGCGGCAGGATTTCCGATCTGCGTCAGCCGGCCTGGTCGCCTGACGGCCGCTCCATTGCCGCGATCGTCAACGGGCGCGACGCGCAGGAGTTGTGGACGATCGCCGCAGATGGCTCGTCGGCGAGCGCACAGCGCGTGAGCCATCGCATCGCGTTCCCCGCGTGGACGCCTCGTGGAGAGATCGCCTGCGTGGCGACCGCCGATGGCCGCGCGCGACTGACCATCCCGTGCGATGGAGCCGTCGTCAAGACCGATCCCGATCTCGACGTCTACGGATCGGTCGCGTTTTCGCCGGACGCAGCCACCGTCTATCTCTCGCTGGCCAATCCGTCGGGAACGCTCGACTTGTGGCTCGCGCCCTCCGGCGGCGGCCGCGCTCGCAGGCTGACCGCGTTCTCGCGCGACACCTATGCGCCGACCGTCTCGAGCGACGGCAGCGTGCTCTTCAAGGTACAGAGCTATCGCACCAACGTCGCCCTCGTCTCGGCGTCCGGTGGACCGAGCCGGCCGCTCGCGACGTTTCAAAGCGAAACGCCGTCCTGGGATCCCACCGGCCGGCTGCTGGGGATCACCTACGGCACGTGGCGCCGGGTCGTGGACGATGCCCACTATCCCGATATCGCGCAGGACGCCGGCATCATCGCGGTGGACCCGTCGAATCCCGCGGCGCAGCCGTCACGCGTGGTGCACGCGTCCGCGTCGGAGGACCAGGCGCTCTGCTGGTCTCCCAACGGCAAGTGGATCGCGTTTCACTCGCACAAGGATCAGTCGGACGACATCTGGCTGCGCCCTGCGGCCGGCGACACGCCGCCCCGCCGCATCAGCTTCCTGGGTCGCGGCGCCGAGGTCGGCTGGCCGCGCTGGTCTTCGGACGGCCGCTGGCTCCTGTTCGATGGTGCGAGTAAATCGTCGCACCGGTCCGTCATATTCGTGGTGGGTGTGGATCAGGACACAGGCGGGGTGACACGAGAAGCCGTCGAACTGCCGCTTGGCGGTGTCGACGCCGAGGTCAGCCACGCGGAGTGGCTGCCCGACAGCGAGCACATCGTCGTGATCAGCAAAGAGGGGCCGGGCCGGCACGTCATCAGCACGCTGGGTCGCGACGGCCGGGACGAGCGGGTGGCGTATCGCCTCGCCTCCGAGCACGACGCGCCCGGGCTCGGGGTCTCGCCCGATGGGCGGGATATCGCGTTCATCGCGCCGGCCGCCGACGGGTTCTTTCAGGTGTTCCGAATGGCTCTCGCCGGCGGCACGCCGGTGCCGGTGACGACCGATCGGACGAACAAGACGCAGCCGGCCTGGTCGCCCGACGGACGGCAGCTGGCCTTCACGGTCTGGAACTACGACGCGCAGTTCTGGAGGATGCGATGAGGAAATCGGCGCCCACGCTCACGATGACGCCGGCACAGCAAGCGATCTACGAGCGGTTGCTGCACGCCGCCAGCACGATTGGCCCGTTCACCGCCGATCCGAAGAAGACATCGATCCATCTGACGCGAAGGTCCGCCTTTGCCGGCATCGCCACGCGCAACAATGCGCTGCAGCTGACGATCAAGTCGGCCACCGACATCAGCAGCCCGCGCATCGTCAAGCGCCAGCAGGCGTCGGCGAATCGCTGGCACCTGGAGATCCGGCTCGAGGATCCGGACCAGGTGGACCGCGAGCTGACGTCGTGGCTCGCGGACGCGATGCGCCTGGCGAACTAATCCTAGCGTGTCGTCGCCGGCACGGTCTTGAACGCGCCCTGCGCTTCCACCCATTCGCCGTTGATCCGCACCAGCCAGGTGCCGGTGCGCGCCTTGCCGTTCCAGCCTTCAGGGCGGAATCCGATATCGCTGCCGGAGATGACGGCCGCCGCATCACGGCGCGCTTGCGCGGCCGCGACCGCACCCGCCCCGATGAGCGACGCGATCCACAGACCGGCGACGAACAGACGAAATCTAGCAGGCATGCACCCTCCTCCGGGATAAGACGCCGCGCGGCGACCCTCGGCCTTCGATAGTACTGGTATAATCATCGCCGTTCTCTTTAACGCGTCCCTGCGAGGACGCGAAGAGGTATTCATGGCCATCGTTCTCGACGCCCAGCGTATCGCCCGCTCGCTCGCCCGCATCGCCCACGAAATCCTCGAACGCAACCATCAGGTCGAAGAACTGGCGCTGGTCGGCATCCGCCGGCGCGGCGTCCCGCTCGCCAAGCGCCTGGCGCAGGCCATCCACGAGATCCACCATTCGGAGATTCCGACCGGCGCGCTGGACATCACGCTGTACCGCGATGACCTGATGCGGACCGCGGTGGCGGCACAGCCGGTGATCCGGCGCACCGAGATTCCGTTCTCGATCGACGACAAGCGCATCCTGCTGGTCGACGACGTGCTCTACACCGGGCGGACGATCCGGGCTGCGCTCGACGCGCTGATCGAGTTCGGCCGGCCGAAAGCCATCCAGCTCATCGTCCTGGTCGATCGCGGCCATCGCGAGCTCCCGATCAAGGCGGATTACGTCGGCAAGAACGTCCCGACCTCGTTGTCGCAGAGCGTCCAGGTTCATCTGACCGAGATCGACGGGCGCGACGAAGTGGAGATCCTCGAGTCATGAAGAAGGATCTCCTCAGCATCGACGACCTGAGCAGCGACGAGATCCACCTGATTCTCGACACCTCCGAGGCGATGCGCGAGATCGGCCAGCGGCCGATCAAGAAGGTGCCGACGCTGCGCGGCAAGACGGTCGTCAACCTGTTCTACGAGCCGAGCACGCGCACCCGCACCTCGTTCGAGATCGCCGAGAAGCGGCTGAGTGCCGACACCCTGAACATCGCGGTCGCCTCGTCGAGCGTGCTGAAGGGCGAGACGCTGGTCGACACCGCCCTGAACATCGAGGCGATGCAACCGGACATGATCGTCCTGCGTCATGCCTCGTCGGGCGCCGGCCACATCCTGTCGCGGATCTGCAAGTCGCGCATCATCAACGCCGGCGACGGCATGCACGAGCATCCGACCCAGGCGCTGCTCGACGCGTTCACGATTCGCGAGCACAAGCAACGGATCGAGGGGCTGAAGGTCACCATCGTCGGCGACCTGCTGCACAGCCGCGTGCTGCGATCGAACGTGCGGCTGCTGACCAAGCTCGGCGCCGAGGTCTGGGTCAGCGGCCCGCCGACGCTGGTGCCCGCCGGGATCGAGCGCTTCGGCGTCCGGGTGTCCGCGAACATCGGCGAGGCCGTGGACGGCGCCGACGTCATCATGATGCTGCGCATCCAGCAGGAGCGGATGAGCGGCGCGTTCATCCCGTCGCTGCGCGAGTACTTCAACACGTTCGGGATGACCAAGGCGCGCGTGGCGAAGGCGAAGCCCGACGTCATCATCATGCATCCCGGGCCGATGAACCGGGGCGTCGAGATCGCATCCGACGTCGCCGATGGCCCGTATTCGGTGATTCTCGAGCAGGTCGCCAACGGCGTCGCCGTCCGCATGGCCGTGCTGTACCTGCTCGCCGGCGGAGTAGAGGTCGATTGATGGCGAAATGGCTGTTGCGTGGAGCGCGCGTGGTTGACCCGGCGAACGGCCGCGACGGCGTGTTCGATCTGTTGATCGACGACGATCGCCTCGCGCGGGTCGGGCGGGATCTGCCGATCGAGGGCGCGAAGGTGGTCGACGTCCCGAGCGGGCTGGTGATTGTTCCCGGGCTGATCGACATGCACGTGCACCTTCGAGAGCCGGGCCAGGAGCACAAGGAAACGGTGGCGACCGGCACCGCCGCCGCGGTCGCCGGCGGGTTCACCGCGGTCGCGTGCATGCCGAACACGAACCCGGTGAACGACAACGCCGGGGTCACCGGCTACATCCTCGCGAAGGCGGCCGAGGCGAGCCTGGCCCGCGTCTACCCGATCGGCGCGGTGTCGCGCGGGCAGAAGGGTGAGCAGCTCGCCGACATCGCCGAGCTGAAGCAGGCCGGCTGCGTCGCGCTGACCGACGATGGCCATCCGGTGTCGACCGCGATGCTGATGCGGCGGGCGCTCGAATACGCCGGGATGTTCGACCTGCCGATCATCGAGCACTGCGAGGAGCAGACGCTGAAGGGCGACGGCGTCGCGCACGAAGGCTTCCACGCCTCTGCCCTGGGCCTGCGCGGCATCCCCGGCGAATGCGAGTCGATCATGGCGTCGCGCGACATCGCGCTCGCCGAGCTGACCCGGGGCCTGCTGCACATCGCGCACATGAGCGCGCGGCAGACGCTCGACGCCGTCCGCTACGGCAAGTCGCGCGGCGCGCGCGTCACCTGCGAGGTGACCCCGCATCATTTCGTGCTCACCGACGAGATGCTGGGCGCGCCGATCGCCTACGACACCAACGTGAAGATGAACCCGCCGCTGCGCGAAACCGCCGATCGCGACGCGATGCTGGCGGGGCTGAAGGACGGCAGCATCGACGTCATCGCCACCGATCACGCGCCGCATCACGCCGACGAGAAGCAGGTCGAGTTCGATCGCGCGCCGTTCGGGATCACCGGTCTCGAGACCGCGGTCTCGTTGTGCTTCGATCGCCTGGTCCACGCCGGCGTCATCTCGCTGCCGCGGCTGGTCGAGCTGCTGTCGGTGAACCCGGCGCGGATTCTCAGGATCCCCGGCGGCTCGCTCGCCGAGGGCGCACCGGCCGACATCACCATCCTCGCGCCGGACCTGTCCGTCACCGTCGACGCGAAGGCGATGGTGTCGCGGTCGAAGAACACGCCGTTCGACGGCTGGACCTTGCGAGGCGGAGTCGCGGCGACGATCGTCGGTGGGCGGGTCGTGTACACGAATCCCGCCGCATCGCTGGACATCTAATGGACAAACGCGCTGAGCTTCGCGAGAAGGCCCTCAAGGACCTGCAGCAGTCCGAGGTCCTGATGATCGACGGGCACTTCGACTACGGCAACGGGTATCACGGGCACGTCTACTTGAACCCGCATCAGCTGTTCCGTCATCCCGCGACCATCTGGCGCTTCGCCCAGGACCTGCTCGACGTGATGCCGAGCGAGCTCGTGCAGCGCACCGAAGTCGTGGCGGGACCGGTCACCGGCGGCGCGCTGCTCGCGCACACCATGGCCGGGCTCCTCGACAGCCGCCGCAGCCTGACGCACCCGCCGTGCAGCTTCGCGCCGTTCAACTTCGACGCGTCGGCCGGCTTCGCGCTGCGGAGTTTCTACCAGCGCGAGCTGCACGGCAAGCGGGTGCTGCTGGCCGACGATGTCCGGAATACCGGAGAGACGTTCGCGCGCTGCGCCGCACTGGTCGAGGCCGCGGGAGGGGACGTGGTGGCGACCGTCGAGATCTACGATCGGGGCGAGGCGAACGTCGATCTCGGGGTGCCCAACATTCCGCTGGCGGAATACAAGGCGCCTGAAAACTACAAGGCGGACGCCTGCCCCCTGTGTGCGCAACGCGTGCCCATTACCCGCTTCTAGGAGAGCATCATGAGAATTGTCACTGTGACTGTCGCGACTCTGGCGCTCACCGCCGTCCTGGCCGCGCAGGCGCCGGCCTTCAAACGTACCGTGCTCCAGCAGAGCGACATCTCCGTGCCCGGGCGCGAGGTGGTGTCGGCAGTCGCCGAGTTCGAGCCGCGTGCCACGCCGGGGCCGCACACTCATTTCGGCGAAGAGATCGGTTATGTCCTCGAAGGGACCTTCCTCATCGAGCAGGCCGGCAAGGCGCCGGTGACGCTGCAGGCGGGCGGCTCGTTCCTGATTCCGGCCGGCACGGTGCACAACGCGACGAATACGGGGACCGGCAAGGCGCGGATCCTTGCGACCTACGTGGTCGAAAAAGGGAAGCCGCTCGCGACGCCGGCGCCGGCGAAATGAGCCGGTGACGAGGGTGCAGGCGCCGTTGGTGGCCGACGATTCAAGGCTCGGTGCGCTTCGGCTTCGCAGACGCGACATGCGCGGCGATGAGGTGAATGTCTTCGCGCAACGACTCGGTGAGGACGTCCATGTGGCGCCTCAACTCGCCGAGGTCGTCCTTGGTCGCGAGCGGGGCGATCGCCGCCCGGAGTTCCTCTTTGGTCGCGAGCAGCGCGACCGCCGCCTGGAGTTCCTCTTTGGTCGCGAGCAGCGCGACCGCCGCCCGGAGTTCCTCTTTGGTCGCCAGCGGCGCGATCGCCGCCGTGAGCTCCTCTTTGGTTGCCAGGGTCGGCAGAATCTGCTCTACCCGCGCGAGCCGGCGATCGAGATTTGTGAGATGTGTCGCGATCATGTCCTGGTCCATCGGCCGCTTCTCTCCAGAAAAGATGGCGGCGAGCGGACCGCGATCTTAGCATCGTCGGCCGGAGCAATGACTGTGCCTTTTACGGCTTGACGTGGAGATGGCCGATCAGAGCCGCAATAGCGTCGCGGCTGTTCCGCCCAGGATCGCTTCGCGCTGCGCGTCGGTGAGCCCAGCCGCGTTGAGGACATGGTCCACCGGTGCATCGACCCAGGGAAACGGATAGTCCGTGCCCATCATGATGTGGCCTGCGCCGACCTCCGCGGCCAGGTGGCGCAGGCCCTCCGACGTGAACACCAGCGAGTCGTAGTACATCCGCTTCACATACTCGGTCGGGTGCAGCTTCGGCACGCCGGGCTTGCACTGCGCAGGGAACGTGACGCACCCGTGATCCGATCGGCTCATGTACGACGGTAAATAGCCGCCGCCGTGCGCGGCGCAGATCTTCAGCCCTGGAAACCGATCGAGCGTGCCCTCGAAGATCAGGTGCGAAAGGGCGATCGTGGTCTCGAGCGGGTTCCCGATGACGTTGCCCAGCATGCCGTTCCCCTTCAGTCGATTGCTGAAGTCGACCGTCCCGGACGCCTGCGGGTGGATGAACACGACCGCGCCGAGCTCTTCGGCCTTCGCCCAGAACGGATCGAACGCGGCATCGGCCAGTTCCCGCCCCGCGACGCTGCCGCCGATGGCGGCGCCGCGAAATCCCATGCTCTTCATCGCCCGCTCGAGCTGCCCGGCGGCGAGATCGGGGAACTGCAATGCCACCGATGCGAACGCCGCGAAGCGATCGCCATGTGACGCGCAGAACTGGGCGAGACCCTCGTTCTGGATGGTGACGACCTGCGTCGCCAGGTCGCGTTCGGCGTCGTACCAGTTCGGATTGATGCTGAGGACCGCGACGTCTATCCCCTGAGCATCCATGGCCGCGATCCGATCGGCGAGCGTCTGGCCGTCGAGCACCAGCGGTCCTTCGCCGCCGGCGGTGGCGGCCGGCCTTCGCAACAACGCCGACGCCGCCGGCACGGCGCAATGGGCGTGCACGTCGACGGTCCTGATCCGCTTGCCCTTCACCGTGACCGCCCGGCGCGCGCCGGCGGCGCGTGCGGCTTGCGCCGCAGCCCTTTCGCCGAGACCGCACCCCACGAAGACGAGGCCCGCGGCGGCGGCGACGTCTTTCAGGAACTCGCGACGCCGGATGCTCATGATCCCTTTCTCAGCGAGGCGCCAGCGTGAGCCGCCCGAGCGCGCCGCGGTCGATGTCGGCCCGCGCCATCCGCATCTTCTTGTGCGTCACCGCGCGCCAGTCGGCGAGAAAGTCGTCGTAGTGCGATGACAGCGGATGGCCGGACTCGCCAACCGCGTCGAGAAAGCGGCTGTCGTTGGCCGGCGACAGATCGATGATCTCGCGGTAGCCCGGGACCGTGTGCACTTCGTACGGGTGGTCGGCGGCGCTCACGCCGACGTTGACCGTGCTCCAGTCGCCGGCGATGCCGAGCGAGCGGCTGAAGATTGGGCGCAGCGCGGCGACCGAATCGAGCGCGTGCGGGAACATCGCGACGTGCACGGTGTCCCACCGCCAGCGCGTCAGGTCGCTGCCCATGCGCCGCCGCAGATCCTCGACGCCACGGTGGAATGCCGTCGCGACTGCCTCGTCACAGGTTTCGTGCGCCGCCGTGGTGGTGTCGTCGCACCAGGGTGAGTCGTTCGACGCCAGAGTGCTGGCGAGAAAACGGGACACGAACGAGAACTTGCCCTGATACGCCTCCGTGACGGCAGGGCCGAGCTCGTCGCCCGCGAGCACCGGGGTGAGCTGGAGAAACCAGGCCTGGAAGATCGCGGCCGCGGCGCTGTCGCCGGTCGCGTCGAAATTCCATCGCCGCAGCACATCGATCATCGCGGCATCGTCTGACGTCAGGCGGCCCGATCGCGCCAGGAGGATCGGCAACAGCGACTTTGCATGCAACGACACGGTGTCGGCCTGGATGCGCGCGAAATCGTCTGACGTGAAATGGCGCCTTTCGCCCAACCGGTCGGCGATCCGCTGAGCCCGAAACGGCTCCGTCCACTCGAGGCCGAGGTTGTATCGATAGGATGGCGGCGCCGGCCGGTGGTTGGCGGTGACGATGACATGCTCCGGCGGGTCGAACAGGTGAGGCAAATCCTCGAACGGCACCCAGCCGATCCACTCGGCGTCCCCGGTCCAGCCCTCGGCCGGCCGCGAACCGTCGCCTGAGGCGCGCATCGGGATGCGACCGGGGGCGTAGTAGCCGATGTGACCGCTCACGTCGGCGTAGACGAAATTCTGCGACGGCACGACGTAGCCTCGCAGCGCGTCGGTGAACTCCGCCCAGTTGTGCGCCTCGTTCACCTTCAGAAACGCCGTCAGCGTGCCATCGTCGGCGTCGAGCGCCGTCCAGCGGAAGGCGAGCGGTTCGATCGGCTCCGGCTTCGGGGTCGCCTTCGATTCAGCGGAATTCGCGTTGATGGCGTCGGACACCAGCGGGCCGTGGCGCGTCACGCGGACGTTCAGCTGCACCGGTGAGGCGCCCTTCACGAGGATGGTTTCCGGGATCACCGCCACCGGCTCCTGAGCGCCGCGGAAGTCCGTATGCGTCCCGGTCGCGTCGAGATGCTCGCGGTACAGATCCTCGACGTCCGCGGCGACGTTGGTCGCACCCCAGGCAATGAAACGGTTGCGCCCGAGCGCCACGGCCGGCGTGCCGGGAAACGTTCCGCCGATCACCTCGAAGTCGCCCGCGGAGATGTGGGCGAGGTACCAGGTGGAAGGCAACCTCGTGCCGAGGTGGGGATCGTTGGCGAGCAGCGGCTTCCCGCTCGGCGTCAAGGTGCCGTCCACGACCCAGTTGTTGGAACCCAGCCCCTCGGTCGCCGCGCCGCCCAGCAGGAAGTCGCGGACGGCGGGGTCGCCGGTCGAGAGGCTCGACGTCAGAGCCGCGGACCACGATGAAGGCGGGTAGGGCGGGTGGGGAAGGGAAGACCTTTGCGCTGCCTTACCGGACCCTGACCCACCTGGCCCACCAGACCCATCTGACCCACCCGATCCCGTAAGGATGCTCAACCCATCGACCGCGTACGCCGGCATCAGCTGCGCCATCCGCTCTTCGCCGACCGCCTTCACCAGATCCCGGCGCAGCAGCTCGAACGAGTAGTTGCCGCTGAGATCCCACGCCATCATCTTCACCCAGACGACGACGTCTTCCGGGGTCCAGGGCTCAGGCTCGAAGCGCAGGAGCGTGAATTCCGGCGGCAGGCCGGCGCCATGGTGAGTCGTGATGAAGGCGTTGACGCCCGCGACGTAGGCGTTCACCTGCTGCCTGGCCCAGTCTGGCGTCGACGCCCAGGCCGTCCGCGCGGCGCGCCCGAAGCCGACAGTCCGCAGAAAGCGATCCTGAGGCAGCGTCGCGGCGCCAAGCACCTCCGACAGGCGGCCATGGCCGATGCGGCGCTGGAACTCCATCTGCCAGAGCCGATCCTGCGCGTGGGCGTAACCGAGGCCGAACAGACCGTCCAGTTTATTGGCGGCGACGATGTGCGGGATGGCGTCGCTGTCACGAATGATTTCGACCGGCGCCGAGAGACCGGCGACGGTCACGCGGCCGTCGATCTGGGGCAGCGATCGGCGCAGGTAGTGATAGCCGCCCGCGGCCGCAACCGCGGCGAGCACGACGATGATCGCAATCGCTTTCGGGAGCACTCGCCGCATGGCAGAATCATATCGATTGCAGACCTCAGATGGCAGATCTCAGATTCAGCGGCTGAAGTCGGTTCTCGACCAGCTTTACGCGGACTTCAACCACCCGGATTCGGCGACCGATCCCATTCACATCGTGCGGCGGTTCCAGCGCGACGACGATCGTGAGGTCGTCGCGTTCATCGCCGGCGCGCTGGCATTCGGGCGGGTGTCGAGCGTGCTGCAGTCGATCGAGCGGGTGCTGGCGGTGATCGGACCCGCGCCGGCCGCCTACATACGGCGTTTCGATCCCCGGCGCGACGCGCCGGCCTTCGCGGGCATCGTCCATCGCTGGACGCGCGAAACCGACATCGTCGCGCTGCTGTGGCTGCTTCGTCAGATGATCGATCGCGCCGGATCGGTCGAGGGGTTCTTTCTCGAAGGCTACGACGCCGGCGCCGACGACATCGCCGAGGCGCTCGACAGCTTCTCG
>Ga0070665_100007125_pt1 | contig 11369 bp, 11 predicted proteins | sample KBSS13metaG_FD_65862 | JGI IMG/M metagenome (GOLD analysis project Ga0070665, IMG submission 65862) | Switchgrass rhizosphere microbial communities from Kellogg Biological Station, Michigan, USA - KBS S1-3 metaG | ecosystem: Host-associated > Plants > Roots > Rhizosphere > Soil ...
GCGCCGCGTGTATCGTGCCGCGCTCCGTACCTGGATGTCGCCATGACGAACGCCGCGCCTGATTTCGCCGCGATCGAGGCTGCCGCCGCGCGCATCGCGCCGCATGCGCAGCGTACGCCCGTGCTGCGCTCGCGTACGCTCGACGCGCTCGCGGGTGCGCAGCTGTTCTTCAAGTGCGAGCATCTGCAACGCGCGGGCGCATTCAAGTTCCGCGGCGCCTGCAACGCGGTGTGGTCGCTCGATGAAGAGGAAGCACTTCGCGGTGTCGTCACGCACTCCTCGGGCAACCACGGCGCCGCACTCGCTGTGGCCGCGCGTACGCGCGGCATTCCGGCCCACGTCGTCGTGCCGCAGGGCGCCGTGCGGGCAAAGCTCGCGGCGATCGAGGCCTATGGCGCGACCCTGCACGAATGCGCGCCGACGATGGCCGCACGTGAGCAGACGGCAGCGCGCGTGCAGGCGTCGACCGGCGCGACCTTCGTGCATCCGTACAAGGATCCGCGCGTGATCGCCGGGCAGGGCACGGCGGCGCTCGAGTTGTTCGATGAAGTGGGCACGCTCGACGCATTGATCACTCCGATCGGCGGCGGCGGGCTGGTCGGCGGCAGCGCGATCGCGGCACGCGCGATCGATTCCACGGCCGCGTTGTACGCGGCCGAGCCGAGTGGTGCTGCCGATGCGTACGAATCGTTGCGCAGCGGCGAACGTGTGACCCACATCGAGGCGGATACGGTCTGTGACGGACTGCGCGCGACGATCGGCGAGATCAACTTCGACTTGCTGCGCCAGCATGCGGTCGACGTGCTGCCGGTCACCGACACCGATACGGTCGCCGCGATGAACCTGTTGTGGCAGCGCATGAAACAGCTGGTCGAGCCTTCGTCGGCGACCGTGCTGGCAGCCGTACTCGCCCATCCGGAACATTTCGCCGGTCGCCGCGTCGGCGTGATCCTGTCCGGCGGCAACGTCGATCCACGCTTTTTCTGCGATCGCCCATGATGCGGTCGTGGAGCAGGCCTTGCCCGGCTCATCTGCGCTGCGGGTCTGTTGCAGGTGTCGCCATCATCGTGCGGACCCATAGCCCGGAGTGAAACCATGTGGACCGACGCCATCCTCGCCTACCTGCATTTTGCGGCGATCTTCACCCTGGTCTGGTTTCTTGCGAAGGAATGGACCCTGTTGCGACCGGGTGCGGATGCGCTCGACGTCGAACGCCTCGTGCGTGCGGACGCCGGCTTTGGTGCGCTCGCCGGCATCGTGGTCGCGACCGGTGCCGCGCGTGCGGTGTTCGGGCTCAAGGGTTGGTCGTTCTACGTGCACAACCCGGTGTTCCACCTCAAGATCGGCTTGTTCGTGCTGGTCGGCTTGCTGTCGATCCTGCCGACGCGCGCATTCCTGCGCTGGCGTCGTGCGCGTCGCAACGATCCCGCAAGTCGCGTGTCGGACGAGGACTGGCGCCGCGTGCGCCGCTGGGTCGCGGTGGAGCTGCATCTGATCGCCCTGATTCCGCTCGCGGCGGTCATCATGTCGCGTGGCCTGAGGTGGTAGGTCGACGCAGGCTGACGAGGGCCAGCGCGACACCGATCAGCGCGATGCCTGCGGCTTCGACCAGGCTTGGTCGTTCGCCGAGCAGGATCCAGGCGAACGCGATGCCGGCGATCGGGATGACGAGGCTGGACAGGCCGGCCACGTTCGCCGGCAGGCGCGCGACCACGTACGACCACAGCAACCAGGCAAGGCCGGACGCGAGCAACGCGTTGTAGACGAGCGCGCCGATGAACCAGGGGTTCCACTCGATCGTGCGTTCCGGAACGAAGAGCGCGACCACGATGACGCCGAGCGTGCCGATCAGCATCTGCCAGGCGGTCAGCGACAGTGCGCTGACGCCGCCGCGCTCGAACAGGCGCTTGGAGGCGACCACGCCGATCGCCCAGGCCAGTCCGCCGGCGAGTGCGAGCGTCGAACTGCCCGCATCGCCGAAACCGTTCCATGGTTCGAGCACCAGCGCGAGGCCGCAAGCGGCGACGCCGAGGCCGTACCCGAGGCGCGCGTCGGGTCGCTGGCCGAGCACCAGCCAGCCGATCAGCACGACCCAGAACGGCATCGTGTACGCGAGCAGTGCGGTCTTGCCTGCGCCACCGATGACCAGCGCGGACTGCACCAGCAGCTGGAAGCCGAGCGTCTGCGCGAGGCCGATCAATGCGGTCGGCAGCAGCGGTGGCGGACGCAACGATTCACGGCGCAGCAACACCACGGCGAACAGCACGAGCGTGCCGAACACGTAGCGAAGCGCGGAGAACGTGAACGGGCCGCTGAACTGCAGCGCCTGCTTCATCACGATCCAGTTGTAGCTCCAGACCAGGGTCAGCAGTGCGAGTGCGACGAGGGCGGGACGACGCGAAGGCGTGGCGGAAGACATCGGTGCGATCGCGGGTTGGTGGCCGGATATGATAACGGGCCTGCACCGGAGCGATGCCATGCATGAAGACCGCCGCACGCGATGCGCATGGGCCGCCGGCAGCGACAGCCTGCGCGACTACCACGACCACGAATGGGGCGTGCCGCTGCACGACGACCGCGCGCTGTTCGAGTTCCTCTGCCTCGAAGGCGCGCAGGCGGGACTGTCCTGGCGTACCGTACTCGACAAGCGCGAGCACTACCGTCGCGCATTCGCCGGTTTCGACATCGCGCGTTGCGCGCGCCTGACCGATCGCCGTATCGAATTGCTGCTGGGTGACGCCGGCCTGATCCGCAACCGTCTCAAGATCACCTCGGTGCGCGACAACGCCCGCGCCGCACTCGCCGCGATCGAGGAACGCGGCAGCCTCGATGCATTCCTGTGGTCGTACGTGGGTGGACGCACGCTGCAGAACCGCTGGGGCGCGCATGCGCGCGTGCCGGCGACGACACCGGTGTCCGACCGCATGAGCAAGGACTTGCGCAAGCGCGGGTTCCGCTTCGTCGGCTCGACGATCTGCTACGCCTTCATGCAGGCGACAGGCATGGTGAACGATCACCAGGTCGACTGTTTCCGTCACCGCGCTCTCGCTTGAGGCCCTGCGATGATCGTGACCGATCCGGCCGCATTCCTCGCCGAGTTCGCATGCATGCCGGTGCGCGGACCGGCGACCGCGCGCGGCGCATTCCTGGTCGCTCCCGCGAGCGACACGCTCGCGGCGGAATCGGCGCAGGACAACCGCTACATGGATCTTGCTTGCGCGCCCGAGCCGGCGCGCGCGCTGCGCCAGCATGCCGAACTCGCGCGCCGGCTCGGCGTGGACGTCCCGGTCGTGATGTTCCCCGGCGACCCCGCAAGCCCGGACGGGATGTTCCCGAACAACGTGTTCGCGAGCACGCGCGGGCACCTGATCGTCGGCCGCATGCGCCATCCGGTGCGCCAGCGCGAAGCGGCCCGCAGCGACATCCGCGGGTTCTTCCGCGACGTGCTCGGCTATCGTGAAATCGATCTTTCCGGGGCCGATTTCGTCGCCGAGCTGACCGGTGCCCTGGTCATCGATCGCGCCCGCGGGATCGGCTACTGCGGCCTGTCCGAGCGCTGCGATACCGAAGGTGCGCGGGCCATGCACGCGGCATTCGGCCTGCGCCTGACGTTCGCCTTCGACCTCGCGCAGGGCGAGTACCACACGAATGTCGTACTGGCGGTACTCGCCGGTCGCGCCGCAATCCTCGCCGCCGACGGTTTCGCCGATGCGCGGGTGCCGGAAGCGATCGCGCGTGCGTATGCGGGCCAGGCGGTGCACCTGTCGCCGGCGCAGAAGCAGGCGTTCGCCGGCAACGCGATCGCGCTCGCGCCGGGCCGCGCGTGGATGAGCGCTCGCGCCGCCGCCGCGCTCGATCCATCGCAGCGCGCGCTGCTGGAGCAATCCGGCTTCGCGATCGGCGCGGTCGAGCTCGACGAGATCGAGAAAGCCGGCGGCAGCCTGCGCTGCTGCGTCGCCGAGATCTTCTGACGTGACGTCGGGGGCGAAAATCCGGCTCGATCGGCAGGTTCAGCCGAAATTCAATGCGCGCTGCCGAGACTGCGGCCAGGAGCAGCCATTGTCGCCGTATCCTGTGGCGCAGTTGCCATGACGCAGACGGAGTAATGCGAATCTTTCGGACCCGAATCCTGCTGTGCGCGATCGTCGCGGCCTTGGCCTCGCTCGCGCATGCGCGCGAGCTCAGTGTGCAGGAGGCGGTCGCGCAGGCGCAGCGCGAAACCGACGGCAAGGTGCTTTCGGTGCAGACCCTCAATGTGGGCAAGCACAAGGTCTATCGCATCAAGATACTGACCCGCGACGGCCAGGTGCGTATCGTGCAGGTATCGGCCGAGCAGTAGGAAAAACGGAACGGAAGCGGCAAGACCTGGAGGACACATGCGTGTATTGCTGGTGGAAGACGAGGCCCCTCTGCGGGAGACCCTGGCCGCGCGCCTCAAGCGCGACGGTTTTGCGGTCGACGCGGCCGGCGACGGCGAGGAAGGCCTGTATCTGGGACGCGAGGTGCCGTTCGACGTCGCGATCATCGACCTCGGCCTGCCGAAGCTGTCGGGTATGGACCTGGTCAAGCAACTGCGCGAAGCGGGCCAGCGCTACCCGATCCTGATCCTGACCGCGCGATCGTCGTGGCAGGACAAGGTGCAGGGCCTCAAGAACGGCGCCGACGACTATCTGGTCAAGCCGTTCCACGTCGAGGAATTGCTCGCGCGCCTCAATGCGCTCGTGCGACGCGCCAGCGGCTGGTCGCGCCCGACCCTCGAATGCGGGCCGGTGATCCTCGACACCACCGCACAGACGGTCAGCGTCAACGGCAGCGGCGTCGACCTCACGAGCTACGAGTACAAGGTGCTCGAATACCTGATGCTGCACGCGGGCGAACTGGTCTCCAAGGCCGACCTGACCGAGCATATCTACCAGCAGGACTTCGACCGCGATTCCAACGTGCTCGAAGTATTCATCGGCCGCCTGCGCCGCAAGCTCGATCCCGACAACGCGATCAAGCCGATCGAGACCGTGCGTGGCCGCGGCTATCGTTTCGCGCTCGAACGCACCGACGTGCCGGCGGACGAGACCCAGACCGACAGCGCTTGAGCACCGCCCGCGTGGCGCGCCCGCTCTCGCTGCAAGCGCGCTCGCTCGCCGCGGCCGGCGTCGTGCTGGCCGCGTTCCTCGCGCTCGCGTTCTTCGCGCTCGATCGCGCGTTCTACGATGCCGCCGAAAGTGCGCTGCGCGAACGCCTGCAGGGCTACATGTACGCGTATCTCGCCGGTTCCGACACGACGCGGGCGGGCGCGCTGATCCCGCCCGAGGTCGGGCCTGATCCACGTTTCGACCAGCCCTCGCCGAGCGGCCTGTACGCCGGCATCGTCGGTGCGAAGATCGTCGGCGAAAAGGAGCAGCAATGGCGCTCCCCGTCGGCGAGCGGGCGCGAGCTGCCATTCGCCGCAGAATTGCCGCGCGGGCCCGCGCAGTTCCGCGGCCCGATCGAAACGCCGCTCGGCGCGCTGTTCGTGCTCGCGCAGGGAGTGGACTGGAACAGCAGCGGCGGCGGCAAGAACGTCCTGCACCTGACGTTCTACGTCGCCGAGGACAGCAACACGCTGCGCGCACAGATCGACGTGTACCGTCGCACCCTGCTGACCTGGCTCGGCGCGCTCGGCATCGTGCTGTTGCTGCTGTTGCTCGCGGTGCTGCGCTGGAGCCTCGCGCCGCTGCGGCGCGTGGCTACCGACCTCGCTCGGGTCGAACGCGGCACGCAGGAACAGCTCGGTGCCGACTACCCGATCGAGCTGTCGGGCCTGACCGGCAGCCTCGACAATTTCATCGACGCCGAGCGCGACCGCGTCAAGCGCTACCGCAATACCCTGTCCGACCTCGCGCACAGCCTGAAGACGCCGCTCGCCGTCATGCGCAGCCAGCTCGAGATCGGCGGCGGCGGCGAGGAACTGCGCTGGACCGTGCTCGAACAGGTCGGCCGCATGGACGAGATCGTCGCCTACCAGTTGTCGCGCGCGGCCACTTCCGGTCACCAGACCTTCGCCGCGCCGCTGTTGATCGAACCGTACGCGGAAGAGATCGTGCGCAGCCTGGAGAAGGTCTACGCGTCGAAAGCGGTGTTGTGCGAATTCGAGATCGATCCCGGCGCACGCTTCCACGGCGACCAGGGCGACCTCATGGAATTGTTCGGAAACCTGCTCGAGAACGCCTTCAAGTGGGCGAAGCGGCGCGTCGTCCTGCACGCGCGCGCGTTGCCGGCGGGCGCGCGCCGCTCCGGCCTCGAGTTCTCGGTCGAGGACGACGGGCCGGGCATCGCCGAGGACAAGGTCGAGCACCTCCTGCAACGAGGCGTTCGCGGCGACGAGCGCGTGCAGGGCCACGGCATCGGCCTCGCGATCGTGCAGGACATCGTCAAGGCGTACCGCGGCGAGGTGCAGGTCGACCGCTCGCCGCAGCTCGGCGGCGCGCGGTTCCTGGTGCGCCTGGCCGCGCGCTGACGCGCATGGTCGAATCGTCGCGCATCGAAGATCCCGTCGTCAGGCGAGATCTGCCGCACGCAGCGGCGGCACGGCGCGCGCGAATTCCTCCTCGCGTTCGAACGGAACCATGAAGTAGTCCCAGTAGATGGAGTCGCATGCGACGCCCCAGTCCTCGCGGTCGAGGCGGTGCGCGAAGATGTCGTACATCGCGTAGCCATGCTGCTCGGCGAAGTCGAACAGGGTGTAGGTGTCGTGACCGTACGCGCCGTAGGCGGGCCGTCCGTACTCGACCGAGACCACCGGTCGGTAGCGCGCGAGCACGGCTCGCGCGCCGTTGAGCACGTTCATTTCGGCGCCCTCGACGTCGATCTTGATGAAACGGAGTCCCTCCAGTGCATCGACATGGCCGTCCAGGCGCTCCGCCGTCACTTCGATCGCCGTCGGGGTGACCTTGCCCGGATCGTTGTACGTGCGTTCGCGCAGACCGCTCTCCTCCGGAGCGCCCTTTGCGTGGACGAACGACACGCGCCCCACCTGGTCCGACAAGGCGACGTTGTGCAGGTGCACGTTTCGCGCGGCGAACTTGCGCGCCAGCTGCGCATGCATGTCGGGTAGCGGCTCGAAACCGAACACGCGACCGTCGGTGCCGACGCAGGCGATGAATTTCGCCAGATGTCGCCCGGCGTGGGCGCCAACGTCGATGACGGTGTCGCCGTGACGCAGCAGCTTGACGTACTGGCGTTCCAGCAGCTGTTCGTAGTCGACGCCACCATTGCGCGCGATCGTGGCACTGATGGAGGCGAGACGCGCGCGGATACCGGATCGATCGTTGCCGGCATCCGGCGACGCGGGCGTCGGCCCGACCGCAGCCCGTCCGGTCAGGGTCTCGATCGCGGCCTCCAATGGGGCCAGAGCGCGCTGCCAGGTCACCTCTTCGCGCAGCTTTGCATGGCCTGCCGGTGGCGGTGCGGATGGACGATCGAGCAGGCTGCGCAATGAGCGGCGGAACGTGTTCGCGTCGTCCGCCACGCTCACCGTGTGCCAATGGCCGGCGTCGCCATAGCCGCGCAGCGCATGCGGCGTGGCCAGCACCGGTTTGCCGCTGTAGATCGCTTCGGCGGTCTTCAGGTTCGAACCGCCGCCAGTGGTGATCGGCAGCAGGATCGCCGCGGCGCCGTCGATAAGGGCCGCCAGATCAGGGCGCTCGACTTCGCCAAGCAGCGCAAGGCGCGGCTCGTTGATGCCCGGCCACGCGGCGTAGGTCCGGTGCTGGCGCAGGATGTGTCCGACACTGCCGGCGACGACGATCTTCTCGTCCGGGCGCAGGAAGGCCAGTGATGGCGCAAGCATGTGCCAGAAGCCGTCGGCGTTCGGCGGATGTGCGCTGCCCACGAAGAGCGGATAGCGATCCAGCCCCAGTCGCTGCCGCACGGCGGTCACGCGCGCCAGTTCTGCAGTGAACGGCGCGATCGCATTGGGAGCGGTCACGAACGCGTGTGCTCGATCATTGCCCGCCAGTTCGCGCAGTTCGCCCAGTTCCGCATCCGTGCATGCGACGACGAGGTCCGCCGCCTGCGCCAGCGCCCGTTCGCAGGCTTCGACGCGCGCGACTTCGCCGGCGGCTGCCGCATCCGGCGCAGACGAGGACAATTCATCGCGCTTCAGCTTCCATTCGATGTTCTGCGACGAATACACCAGCAGCGGGGATCGCGTGGTGTCGGGGCGCTGGGCCAGCCAGCGCCGCACCGCCGGATAGAGCCAGGGCTGCTCGAGCTGCACGACATCGGGCCGTTGCCGCTCGAGCAACGCCGCGAACGCGGCAAACGCGGCGTCGTCCCGCGCCAGGCACTCTCCGGTGTGCAGGTCGATGAACCGTGCGAGGTGCGGCTTCCAGCCGGGCAGGGACATCGGCAACGCGATGTCGTTCGCCTCGCGCTCGGTGCGATAGGCATCCTCGCGCATGACCGCGATCGTTTCGACCGCGAAGCCTGCTTCTCGATAGCGCTCGCGAATCGCCGCGCAGCGCAGCTGGCCACCGTGTCGGGGTGACTTCAGCGGATAGATCGTGAGCTGGGTAATGCGAGTCATCAGCGGTCCCTCGCTGCCGCGAGCAGGTCCGCAGCGAAATCGCTCCAGGTGCGCGGCACATAGGTCGCGCGGATGCGCTGCTCGGCCGCCGCGCGCGCGGCGGGATCGTCGATGTAGTGCGTGATCGTTTCGAACCAGCGTGGCCAGTCGAGCGGATGGATCGTCGGACAAAGGCCTTGCGTCGCTTCGCGCAATGCCGGCGCGTCGGACACGACGGCGAGCTTGCCATAGGCGAGGCTCTCGGTCGCGGCCAGGCCCCAGCCTTCGTAGAACGACGGAAACACGGTGAACGCGCAGTCGCGGTACAGGTGCGCGAGCAGTGCGTCGGAGACGTGGTGCAGCATCACGATCCTGCCGGCACCCCACACCTCGCTCGCCTGCATCTCTGCCCACAGATCATTGACACCCCAGCCGAACATGCCGACCACGACCAACATCGGGCAGGCGTCGGCGCGCTCGCGATGCAGCTCCTTCCACAACTGCAGCAGGAGGCGATGGTTCTTGCGCGTCTCGAAAGTACTGACGTACAGCACGTAGTCCGGGGAGAGCTGGCCGAGAGCTGCGCGCTCGTCTTCGGCGAGCGATTGCGCGGGCGTGTCATCGAAGACGTCTGGCGTGGCCAGATGCACGGTGCGGATGATCGGCGAATGCAGCAGGCCGACGCGCTGGTAGAAACGCTGCAGGTCCGCACGCGACGTGTCGGAAATCGCGAACACCATGTCGGCGGTGTGCGCGATGCAGGAGAAGTGGTCGGCGAAAGGCTGTTTCGCACTGCCGGCATATTCCGGGTAGTCGATCGGAATCGTGTCGTAGCAGGCTTCGACGACACGCACCCCGGTGCGCTGCTTCAGGTGCCAGGCGTGGATCGCGCCGTGATGCCATTGCAAACCAATCGAGAAGAACACATCGTCGGGGGTCGGACGGATCAGGTCGTCGCTTGCAGATTGTGTTGGCGGGGGCGCGGCTGTGGCGGCCGCCGGCACCACTCGCGCCCGCTTGGATTCGCGGTGACGCAGATATGCCGCGTGGTGGTCGACCAGCACGCGACCTAGGTCGCGCAGCAACGGATATGCCGCTGCTGGCACGAGCTTCGGCCCCTTCGCTGCAAGCCAGTCGAACATGCGCTGCACGGGACCGCGCGCCGGCGCCACCGTCGCCGTCGCCACGGGTTGCGCGGTGACCGCCACTAGGGTTTCGGCGCGACACCAGCTGTCCTCGAGGATCGCGCGCACCTGCGCGGGAGCGATCGCCCGGTATTGCCCGCCGGCATCGATTTCACAGAACACGACATCGGCCTCGTTCGCGAAGCAATGGCGCGCGAACTCGCGCTCGACGCGCACGATGCCGACCGGCGGCCGGCGCCAGCGCACACTGGTTGTCAGGTCGAGGTAGATCCGTGTCATGGTCCGCTGCCGGTCCGTTCGACGCTTCCGGCGCTGATCGCTTGCCCGACGATCGCTTCCAGCTGTGCGCGGATTCGTTCCTCGCCATAGTTGGCGAGTACGTAGTCGCGTCCGGCCGACCCGATGCGCGCACGCGCGTCGGTGTCGAGCATGCACAAGCGCTCCATCTTCAAGACCATGTCGTCCTGCGAATCGTAGTGCAGCCCGCCGCCGGAGCGTTCGATATGATCGACCATGACTTCGCTTTGGCCATTGACGAGGACCGGAGTGCCCTGCGCCATTGCCTCGAGTGCGACGATGCTGAAACTTTCGAAACGAGACGGCAGCACGAACGCGCTCGCTCCGGCCATCAGCGCGCGCTTGCGCGCGTCGTCGACGAAGCCGAGGAATTCGATGTCCGGCGAGCGCGGCAATCCCAGATGGTCCGCGCCGGTGAGCACCAGCGACGTCCGGCCGCGGACAGGCAGGCGCTCGAACGCGCTCAGCAGCTCGTCGCAACCCTTGCCGGCCTCGATTCGACCGCAATACAGCAAGTAGGGTCGGTCGCGTCGTTCCGGCGCGACCGGTTCCGTGTCGACGGCCATGCCGAGCACGCTGCCCGCATCACAACCCCACAGCCGGGACGCGATGCGCCGTTCGGCGTGGGTCAGCCAGATGCGGCGACGATAACGAGCATACAGGCGGCTGAACACGGAAAGGCAGGCCGCGGCCTCGTCATGCAGTGTCGGAACCAGGATCGCCTTTTCGGGCGCAACCGCACGAATGCCGAAGTACGTGGTCGAGTACAGGTAGGTGCAGAAAACGACCGCATCATAGTCGCTCGCGCGGACCTGCAGCCATGCATGAAGATCCGGGCAGTGCGGTCCCTGGCATCGGATGAATTCGTCCTGCAGCGCTTCGCGCCAATGGTTGCCGTCGGCACGGATCGCGGCTTCGTCGTCGATCAGTCGCCGGTACAGCGCCTCCCAGTACGGCGTGCGTCCCAGCGCGATCGGGAAGCGGCGGATGACGATTCCTTCGCGTTGTTCCGCTCCCGGCGGGAGCGTGCTGCTCCAGAGCACGTGCTCGGTCGCTGTGGAAGTCAGGACCTCGACCTCGTGACGGGCGGAAAGCATCCGCGCGTACTGCCATGCAAGCGCTTCGGATCCGCCCACGACGGATTCGTGACAGCGTTGCACGACGATCGCCACGCGTGTCATCGGAAAGCCTCTGTCAGGTCGCCCAGATTGCGCTCGAGTACGCCGGGCGCGAACTCGGAGGCTATTCGCGCGAAACCGGTCTCGCGCATGGCGTCGCGCAGCGCTGCGTCCTGGCGCACCCGTTCCATCGAAGCCGCCACCCGCGCCGGATCGGCACCCTCCGACAACAGGCCGGCTCCCCCGAGTGTCCATGCCTGCGCGCCC
>Ga0070665_100007130_pt1 | contig 11367 bp, 7 predicted proteins | sample KBSS13metaG_FD_65862 | JGI IMG/M metagenome (GOLD analysis project Ga0070665, IMG submission 65862) | Switchgrass rhizosphere microbial communities from Kellogg Biological Station, Michigan, USA - KBS S1-3 metaG | ecosystem: Host-associated > Plants > Roots > Rhizosphere > Soil ...
TTCTGTGGGACGAGTACAGGTTCCGTGCGTCGGGTCGGCGCAGCTTATGTCACCTTTCGCCCGTTTGCCGGGTGGAGCGACGACCTGCGCGGTGCCGTCGCCCCCCTGCGGGTGCAGGGCTTGACGTGGCGATCCTGCTCTGCGGGACCTCCCGGCGGCGCCGGCCGCCGTGCGTGCCGGACCCGTCGATCACGTCGTCACCCTCGTCCGGCGAGGACTCGTCGGTCATGGGTTCGCGTGCACCTGACCGCCGTCGGCGAACAGTTCGCTCCCGGTGACGAAGCTCGATGCGGGGGTGGCCAGGAACAGAACCGCGGCTGCCACCTCGGCCGGGTCCCCGACCCGCCCGAAGGCGGTCGCATCAGCCATCTGATCGAGGAAAGCCGCCGCGGCGGCCTCGTCCCGGACGTGCCGGCCAAGGTGCGAGCCGAGGGCCTGTCCTTCGCCCAAGCCGCGCAGCTCGGCGCCATGGTCGAGCCCGGCCTCGGCGAGCCCGAGATGCCGCCGCTGCTGGCTGACCTCGCCGCGCTGGGGGTACCGCTCACCGCGATCGTGGAGCACGACCTCTATCCGGCGCCGGCCGGCGTGCCGCTGCCCATCGCCACCCGGAACCAGCGGTAATACAGCGCCTGCGGGCTCCGGACGCGATGAGCGGGCATGCCCCGCGCGCATGGCTCGTACGCCGAGCTCGTCGTCGATCCGGCGATCGACGTCGTCTACGTCGCCACCCCACAACCACCACCGCGCCCACGCCCCGCTCGCCGTACAACGACTACCGCGTGATCACGAGCTCGACTCGTATCGGCGGAGTTGAGATCTCCCGCACCCGCAGTGCGGTCGAGTACGTCGCACCGACAGCGAACCGTTCGGTCACCCGGATCGTGGCCCGAACGACGAGGTGACTGCCCGCCGGCAGCGTCACTCCCTTCGGATCGAAGGAAACAACGTCTGCCGGCACTGCTGGCTGGCCCCGCGCCACCAGCGGATCTGCCGCGAATGCGATGTCCATCGGCTGGTCGTACTGGTTCTCGACTCCGAAGGGGATGGTGACGGACTGTCCGCGGGCGGCGTCGTGGCGTACCGGAGCGGGCAGCGAAACGTCCGTCTCCTCCCGGCGGGAGCGCCTGGGCGGGCCGGCGAGGTCGCCGAGCAATTCGACGGCGGCGGAGAAGGATCGCAGCTGGGCTTCGAGCATCGCTGCGAGCGGGTCGGGCGGTCCGGATCGGGCGGCAGCGGCGGGCGGCGGGATCACCCGCTCCCAAACGAGCGCGTTCAGCCTGCTGACCAGCCGCAGATTGCCGGCCACGGCGCCCGCCAGCAGGGAGCGCAAAGACGGGGGACCCGCACCCGGGCTCGTGGTCATCGCGGTGCCTGCATCATCCGCGTCCTGGCTCGGGGCGCAAGACGATGCTCGGCAGCCCACTTGGCGGGGGGTCGGCGGAGCGATGACGGCTCCGACGCCCCGTCACCCACGGCACGCCGTACGTTGCCGTGAGCCCGTCGGAGACGGTCGCTGATTTCGTCGTCACCTCGCGCAGCCACGCCGTCATCTCCTCCGATCCGACCGCCCCGTCGCCGCGCAGGCGGCCTGCCGTCAGCAGGGCCGTCCACGCCTGGCGGAGCTCGACCTGGTGGCGCAGCCAGAACTCCGGGCGATGGATGGCGGCCCTGACTGCGAGCCCGAACGACAGACCCTGGTGGGAAGGGACGACACCAGCCATGATCCCGCCGCAAGCTGCCGCGAAATCCCGGTCCACCGCGGACCGCTGCGCGACCATTCGGATGATCAACAACCACAGCGGGAGCAGGGCGCGGTTCTTCGACACCGTCACCAAGAGATCGGAGGTCCGCAGGTCCAGATCGAACTTCGCGCGCCAGCGCTGCTCGTATTCGCTCAACGCCACGGCGCTCAGATCTCCGGCCGTCAATGCCTTGTCCGCGACGTCGGCAGCCACCCGCGCGGACTCCAGCGCGGTGTGGATGCCCTCTCCGTTGATCGGGTCGATGAATCGTCCTGCGTCCCCGACAACGAGCACGCGTTCGCCGTAATTGCCGTGGTCGCCCAGGTAGCCCGTCAAAGGCCACCCGACGATCCGCCCCTGTCTGCTCGCTCCGCCGAGCATGGCCCTGAGCCCGGGATCGTGGTCCAGCCACCGCAGGAACCGCTCCCGCAGATTGATCCCATAACGGCGGGACACATCCATCACCATGCCCATGCCGACGTTCGCGCCCCCGTCGCCGGTGGGGAACACCCACGCGTAGCCCGGGAAGTAGTCGGCGTCGAAGAAGATCGCCGTCGTGTCCGGCGCGCTCGGCACGTCGCGGTAGTACGCGCGCAGCGCGAACAGGTCCCGGCGTCCGTCTATCGGTGTCACGCCAAGGCCCGCAGCCAGCCGCGATCGAGCTCCGTCGGCGACGATGACAAGACGTGCCTCGAGCGTCGACGGGCCTGCCGGTCCGTCGCCATGAACGCTGGCTCCGTCCGCACGCACGTCCATTCCGGTGGCCGTGAACCCCTCGACAGCGGCTGCCCCAGCCGTGCAGGCCCGCCGGAAGACGATCTCGTCCAAGACCGTTCGGGGGACGACCAGTCCGAAGCCGGGCAGGTCGCCCACCTGCGGCATCGGTCCACTGCTGATCATCTCACCGTTGAGGTGCACCATCGAGCGACGGATCTCCGACGGCTGCACGCGGCGCAGCTCGTCCCGGCAGCCCAGCGCGGTGAGCACCGCGAGAGAACGCGGGCTGACAAAATCACCGCAGACCTTGTCGCGCGGGAATGTGGCCTTGTCGACGAGGATGACGCGCCAGCCCCGCTCGGCCAGGGTGATCGCAGCGGCGCTGCCCGCGGGGCCTGCACCGACCACCACGACGTCGTAGTGGGGCCTGGTCACCGGCTTCGCTCCGGCTCGAAGCGGCCGGTCACGTGAGACGAGTCCCGAGCTCGGTGATAGCGATCAGAAACTCGAAGTCCCTCCTCCTGCCCGTGGCGGAATCGGTCACGGAGAGGACTCCTTTATAGATGTCGGGAGGCGCGGACCCGGGGCGCACGACGACCGTCACGACCCCGTAGGCGGCCAGCCACTCCGTACTCGCGGCGACCTGTTCGCGGCGGATGCGGTGCCCGGTCGCCTCGCCGTCGAGAGCCGACGTTGTGAACGTGACGGCCGCGGGATGCCGGGGACCGCCGAGGTACACAGGCACGGTCCGGGGCTCCAGCTCGGCGGGCCGTCCGTCGAGTGACAACAACGCCAGGTTGTCCGAAAGGGTCGACGCCGCGTGGAAGGCGCTGTTCACCAGCACGGAGAACAGCCGCACGGGCGCAGTCGCCAACTCGGCCAACCCGTATTCGCGATCCGCGAGCGCATCGGCCTCGCTCTCGGCGAAGCCCTGGAGACCGTTCAGCAGCAGGCGGACGGTATCCCCGGCCTGCTCGATCGCTTCGGAGAGGAGCGACTGGGGTGGACGTCGATCCCGGCTCTGCTGGTCGGCGGGCCGGGTCATCGCTGGTCGCCCGGCCGCTGGGTGAACTCGCGGACGACCTCGGCGTAGCGTTGGGCCAGCGCGGTTTGGCCGCGCACCGAGCGCGCACCATCGCGGATCGCCCTGTTGACCAGCTCGCCGAGATCGGCGACTCCGGCGTCGACGCCGTACCGGCCACGTCTGATCTGACTGAGGATCCGGACCAGCTGAGCGTCGGTCTCGGACGCCGAGTGGCGGATCTCCGCTTTGCACCGGTTCAGCACGAACTGCAGCGGAGCGTCGTAGCCTGCGTCCACTTCGTCTTGGTCGGCGTGCGGATCGGGGTCCCGGTTCGCTACGTCTTGGATCGCCGCGACGGTGCTGCCACCGAACTGATTGATCGAGTAGTCCAGCCAGCCGAGCTGGCAGGCCGTCAATCCCAGGGTCTGTCCGCCGCTCGGGATCCTCGCGTCGTCGAAGAGCAAGTACTTCACCGTCGACACCACGTACCGCGGGCCTACACGGTCGACCTGCACATAGCCTTGGTCGACCCGCAGGACTGTGCGGTCGCCCGGTCTGCGGGGAGCCAGTTCGTACCGGAGGACGATCTGAGTGGGCGTCCGGCGCCAGCTGAACAGCAGGAAGGTGTCGGGGAACCACCCGGCTGGGCAACTGCCGACCCGCTCCTCGTACACGGCACGCCAACTCGGGAGGTCCGCCCGCGGTTGCTCCCGTGCTTCCTGCGGCCCGGGATCCCGGTCCGGGCGGCGCGTCAGGGAACAGAAGAAGTCGTTGTACTTGCTCCAGTTGTCCGGCAGCACGGCGAGCGCCAGGTCGTCCATCTCCTTCGGCTCGGTGACGACCAGCCGTGTCTCGACGCGGGCCACCAACTCGTTGCCGAGCCGACTCACGCCGTTGTCGCACCACGTGTCGTCGATCTTCCGCAGCTCCGGGTGGAGGTGGTCCCGAGCTTCCCTTACGAGCGTCTTCCAGCGATCCCGCCTGCCGAGGGTCGGCGAGGCCGCCTTGCGCAACGCTCTCTCCACATGGGCGACACCGGCGGCCCCGGCTTCCCGATCGGCGAGCACGCGCACAACGGAGTCGGGAACCAGAGATCGCTGGTCGAGCGGTCTCGTCCCATGGCGCAGTACCGACGTCGCGGCGAACGCCAAGTGGACGCGATGCACGTGGTACCTGCCCGGCGCAGGCCACTCCGCCGCTGCCTCGACCAGCAGGTCCATGGGGTCCTTGACGCGCCCGACTGCCGCCGGGGCGTATTCCGACAGTGCCTCCCGCAGCTCTACGTCGTGCGCCGCCTGCACGGAAACCAGTTTTCCCCGGGTCCGAGAGATTCCTGGGGACACGTGCACCTACTCTCGTGCCAAATGATCGACAACTACAGTGGGCCGTTCGGCTGTCAATCGTGCAACATTCGGACTCGCGCCGATGTCAAGAACGCTACCGGAATCGGCACATCGCCACCACCACGTCAGCGCACTCGTTCGATCATGTAGTCGACGAGGTCGTGAATCACGTCGGCGCGCTCCGGGTGCGGCGCCGTGCGGAACGCCTCGGTAAAGGCTACCGCGGCCGCGGCGGTTACCCCGCGCGCGAACTCCCGGGCGAACTCGATGCTGCCGTAGCGCCGGAAGACCCGGATAGCCCACGCGATTCGCTCCTCGGTTCGCTCGGAAGCGGGGCCGCGCAACAGATCGGCCAATGCCTGCCGATCATCCGGTTCTGCCACCGACAAGGCGTGGACGATCATCAGAGTTCGCTTTCCCTCGCGAAGATCTCCGAGGATCTCCTTGCCGTAGACCGCCTCACCCCCCGTGACGTTGAGAGTGTCGTCGGTGATCTGGAACGCCGCGCCGAGGAACAGACCGAACCGGGACATCGCGGTCAGGTCGGCCCGGCCTCTCGACCCGATCAGAGCGCCGATGCGCAGTGGCGCGATCGTCGTGTACCAGCACGTCTTGCCCAACACCATGGTCAGGTAGTCGTGGGCGGTCAGGTTGACGACGCCGTCACGTCGCCATCCGAGCTCGAGCGCCTGGCCTTCAAGGGTGCGCCAGATCGCGGTGCAGAACTCGTCGAAAACCTGGCCGCTCAACCGGTGACCGAGCGACTGACAGCCCGCCCGCAGGGTGTCGAAGCTGACCAGTGCCAGGGCGTTGCCGGCGTTGAGCGCCAGTGGCACGCCCTCGTGCCGGTGCAGGGTCGGGCCGCCGCGCCGGACGAGACTGTCGTCCTGGATGTCGTCGTGGATCAGGAATGCGCAGTGGGCCAGCTCGATCGCGGCGGCCACGGTGAGCGCATCAGCGTCGGACCTTCCGAACGAATCGCAGCTGGCCAAGCACAGCGCGGCCCGCAGCGCCTTCCCCGGGCGCAGCGGGTACTCGGCCAGAGGTCCGTAGAGCCAGCGACGCGGTTCACCGTCGGGCAGGCGGCGTTCGATCTCTTCGGCGATCCGTTGCTGGTATCGACCGAGGGTGCGTTCCACCTCGGTCGCCGCCGACGCGGTCGAGCTCATTCCGACGGCCCGGGTTCCGTCACCGTCACCCTCAGAGGCAGGTAGAGATCGGGCACGTTGGTCGCCATCACGACCGACATGTAGGTGCCGGGCGCCGCAGAAGGCGGCACCCGTACCCGTACCTCGATCCCGCAACTACTCCGCGCGGGGAGCGGATCGAGCACCTGCGGGTCGAACACGACGGCGCCGGCGCCGAGTTTCCGACCCAGGTGCGATCTCGGTGCGGCGCAGTGCGCCCGGACCGCAGGCACGACGGCGCCGGATGTGTTGTGCACCCAGAAAACCGCCGACGTTTCAGCCCCCGCGCGGACCGGCGCCGGGGCCACCGATGGCTCGGCGGCGTCGGGCCGCGGCGCGGCCGGAAGGCGTTCCAGCAGAAGGCCGAGCAGCAGAATCGCGTGTTCGACGAGTCGCCCGGACACCTCCCCCGCGAGTGCTGCGTCTCCGCGCAACTGGTCCAGGACCTCCGCCAACCCAGGTCCGGGCGACCCGTCTCTGTCGTCGGCCGACCGGGCACCGCGCCCGTTCTGGCCGTTGCCCCAGGCCAGGATCCGATCAGCCAGGTCCTCGGCGGCCCGGCGGCCGAAGGCCTGTACGTCGGCCAGGGCGCGGAGGTTCTCGAGGGGATCGAGGGCGTCGGCCAGCCACGGCCGACCGGCCTGCCCGTCTTCCTGCCCCATCCGTTGCCTCCGAACCGGGTGTGTCGGCAATGTGGCGGGCGGCAAAGACGCGGTGAGGAGTGTTGCCGCGGCGGTCGCAGTCTGATAATTGAGCCGAACATGACGTGATATCGAGGTACTGTCAAGGCTCCAGTCGATGGGATCGTCCATGACCCTGCCGGGGAACGGCCGCGAGCGGCCGCGTCAACCGACCGAACGACGGTACTTGATCGTCATGTTCTGCGATGTGGTCGACTCGACCCGCATGTCTCGACAGCGAGATGTCGAATCCTATTTCTCGGTCTTGAGCGCTTACTACGACGCCTGTCAATCGGTTGTCGCCCGGCATGGCGGGTTTGTTGCACAACATCACGGTGATGGCATTTACGTCTGGTTCGGTTATCCGCAGCCGGAGGAGGACGACGCGCTGCGCGCGGTACGGGCAGGCGCGGATCTGCTGGTCGCGCTCGGCCGCGTGTCGGCCGAACTGGAGTCCGAGGTGGGCGAGCGGCTGGCCGTCCGGATTGCCGTGCACGCGGGCGAGGTTCTCGTCGCTTCGGTGGAGAACGAGAGCGGCCCATTGGCGTTCGGCCACACCCCGAACTTCGCCGCCAAGCTCCAACTCGCGGCACGACCCAGCACAATGGTCATCAGCAAAGCCCTGCTCCGGATGGTCGAGCGCGACGTCGAGGTGATGGCCCGGCCCCAGGTGGCGCTGCCAACCGGGGTGCTTTCGGCCTACGAGGTGGTCAGGACCTACTTCAGTGCGGGCCGGATCGCGGCCCGGTGGCGGACGCCCCTGATCGGGCGGGCGGTGGAACTCGAGCGGCTGGAGGGAGTCTGGGCGGCCGTGCGAGATGGTCCCGGGCGCACTCTCGCCATAGTCGGCGCTCGGGGGATCGGCAAGACGCGCCTCGCATCGGTGGTCGCGACCAGGGCCTTCGAGCAGGGGGCGACCGTGCTGGACTGCGCCTGCACCAGGCTCGACGCGGGAACCGCTTACCGGATCATGCGGGTCCTGCTGACCGCCGCAGCGGGTATCGACCGGGATGAGCCGCCCGTGGCCAGCATCGCCAAGCTGAGCGATCACCTCGTCGGGGCGTTGGGCATGGAGGAGCAGACGCCCGCAGTGCTGGGCGCGATCCTCGGCCTCGCCGAGGACGGCAGTTGGTCGCCGCCCAACCTGGACCCGACACGGCTGGCCCAACTCACTTCCCAATTGCTGGTCGAATGGCTGCGCCGGTTGGCAGGCACGCCGGCGATCGTGGTCGTCGACGACGTCACAGAGGCCGACCCGTCGAGCCTCGAGATCCTCGCGCTGCTCGCCGCCGACCCACCCCCGCGACTGCTCGTCGTCGTCATCGCCCATTCGGTCGCGACGCTCCCGGCCGCCTTCGCTGGTACCAAGACCGAGATCTTCGAGCTGGGCGCCCTGTCCGAGCCCGACGCCGAGATCCTGGTCTCCGAGATCATCGCAGCCTCGCCGGTCGAGCCGCAGGTGAGCGAGCAAATCCTCCGACAGGGCGACGGGGTTCCGCTGTTCCTGGAGGAACTGGCCCGAACGGCGCAGGAGGTGGACGACGGCGCGCTGCCGATCGCCTTGGCCGGACGCCTCCACGCGCGCCTCGCCTCCGCGGGCGTCGACCGGGAGGTGGTCGGCGTGCTCGCCGTTGCAGGCCACGACGTCGAGGAAGCAATCCTGACCTCGGTCCTCCAGGTGGACGCCCGGGGGTTGCACGACCGGATCCTCGGGCTCACCTCTCGCGACCTCGTCGTCCACCTCGACCAGGGCGGCTCCCGCTACCGGTTCCGCCACGGACTGATCGCCGAGGCCGCGTACGGGCTGCTGCTCAACAGCGACCGGATCCGGTTGCACGGCGGTGTCGCCGACGCCATGATCGCGTGGCAACGGCTCGGAAACAGGGTGGACTGGTTCGTCATCGGCCATCACCTCGACCTCGCCAACCGACCTGACGAGGCGATCGAGGCCATCCTCACGGGCGCCGGTGAAGCGGGCAGTTCGGGTCCCACCCACGAGGCGATGGAGGGCTATCGGCACGCCCTCGACCTCCTGGAGAGGGTCATCGACGTCGACGTGAGGCACAGTCTGGAAATTCGGTGCCGTGTGCAGCGGGGCGCTGCCGCCATCGCGGCCAGGGGATGGGGGGCTGCGGAGGCGATCGAGGACTTTACGCGGTGCGCGGAGCTGTGCAGGCAGCTTGGACCGAGATCAGAGCACCTGGCCGTGATGACCGGGGTGTACTCGTACTATCTGGCCCAGGGAGAATTGGACGCGGCCCGGCTGGTCGCCGAGGAGTTGCGGGATTGGGTCGACGCGGGGCACGAGGACTACCGCGCTGACAACGGGCTGGGCTTCGGCACCCTGTGCTTCTACGAAGGTGACTACGCGGAGGCGCTCGTGCATCTGCGGCGGGCCGCGCAGCTGTTCGACCAGCAAAAACTGGACGAACGGCATGACCGGCGGTGGTTGATGCCGTTCGACGCAATGGTGATAACGCTCACGCATCTCGCGAAGGTTCTCTGGGTCACAGGCCGGCCTACCGAAGCCGACGATGTAGCGGACCGAGCGGTAGCTCGCGCTGCAGGTCTGCCGTTCCCGGAGGGCCCGTTCAGCATGGCCTACGTGAAGAGCTGGCTAGGCTGGATCCACAATGTTGCATACAGGCACCAGGAGGCGGCCGTATTCGCCGCGGACGTGCTGGATATCGGTGAGCGGTACGGGTTCGTCTTCTGGGAGAGCGCGGGCACGCTCCACCTCGCCATCGCCGAGCACGGCACCAGGCGGCGGCCGGACGCCGCCGATGTGGTCGCCACGCAGGTCGCGCTCTGGGAGTTCCTCCGCTCGCGCGTCTTGCTGCCTTACGTGCTGACCACGGTCGCCCAAATGCGGGCCGAGCTCGGCCAGCACGAGCTCGCGATGAGCGGCTACGAGTCCGCCGGGCAGCTGGCCGATCAGACCGGATCGCGCTTCTACGAGGCTGAACGGCTTCGCCTGCTGGCCGGGACGAACCTGGTGCCGCGGTCGCGGGCGCGCCAGTTGCTGGACGAGGCGCGGGCGCTCGCGCATCGTCAGGGGGCGCTTCTCTTCGAGTTGCGGGCCGCGCTGGACAGCGTGCGACTGGAGCCAGCGGCAACGGCGGTCAAGGTGCTCGCACGGGTGACGGCGCGGTTCGCTCCCGGAGCGGGCTATCCCGAGCTCGAAGAGGCGCGGGCGCTGCTCGCACGTTCCGTCTCGCCCGCGTGAGCTCCCGGCCCCGGGTCGCCGTACTGGGCGGTGGCATCGCAGGCCTGGCGGCCGCCTGGCGGTTGTCGGAGCCGGGCTGGGAAGGGCAGTTCGCCTCGATCACGGTGCTTGAGCGCGGCTTCCGGCTAGGCGGCAAGGGGGCGTCGGGCAGGGGTGCTCACGGCCGCATCGAGGAGCACGGGCTCCACGTCTGGCTCGGCCACTACGACAACGCGTTCCGCCTCGTCCGCGACTGCTACGCCGAGCTCGACCGCGATCGAACCGATCCACGGTGCCCGATTCGTAGGTGGGAAGAGGCCTTCATCCCGGCGGGGCAGCTCGGACTGTTCGACTCGGGGCCCGGCGGCTGGGCACCGTGGGTGGCCACGTTCACCCAGAACCGACAGCTGCCGGGTGAGCCGGGGGCGGACGGATGCGCCGCGTCAGTGGTCGAGATGCTGCTGCGCAGTGCCCTGCTCATCCGCGACTTCTACGTCTCGCTCGACTTCGGTCGGGCCGCGGTCCCGCGGGTATCGCTGTCCACCTCCCCGGTTCCGCCACGGCCGTCCGCGTCGCGCGCTGCGCTGGGCGCCTTGACCTCGACCGTGCTCGCCGTGAGCACGCAACTGCTGGCCCTGGCCGGGCTCGGCGCTGAGCGGCTTGCGGGTCCGGGCGGTGCTGCCGCCATCAATGCGGCCTTCGATCCGCTCCTGGGCCGGCTCCGGACGGCGCTGGGCACCGACGTCCGGGCTCGCCGACTGCACGACCTGGTCGACCTGGTCCGCAGCGTGCTGAGCGGAATGGCAGCTGACGGTCTGGGCAGCGACCGCGACGCCTACGACGCGATCAACCACCTCGAGTTCCGGGACTGGCTCCGCGGGCACGGCGCCCAGGAGTCGACGTTGCAATCGGCGATCGTCCGTGGCCAGTACGACCTCGTGTTCTCCCATCAGGACGGCGACCCGGCTCGACCGCGGTTCGCCGCGGGGTGGGGGGTGAACCTGTCGGCCAAGCTGTGGTTCGACTACAAGGGCGCCATTTTCTGGAAGATGCGGGCAGGCATGGGGGACGTCGTATTCGCCCCGCTCTACCAGGCGCTGTGCGCCCGCGGCGTGCGATTCCGCTTCTGCACCAGGGTCGATGAGCTCGTCCCCGCCCGGAATGGCTCGGTCATCGGGTCCGTGGTCGTCAGCCAGCAGGAACCCACCGCTTACGACCCACTGGTTCGGATCAAGGAGCTGCCCTGCTTCCGGTCGGCCGCCGACGATCGGAACCCGATGCAGGCGACCCGGCAGGTCCTGCGCGGCGGGGCGGACTTCGACCTGCTGGTGTTCGCCATCCCGCCGGGTGCGGGTCGGTCGGTGTGCCACCGCCTGTCTGCCCAACGGCCCGAGTGGCGGGCGATGTTCGACCGGATCGGCACCGTTGCCACGCACGCGTTCCAGGTCTGGCTGCAACTCAACGAGCGC
>Ga0070665_100007131_pt1 | contig 11367 bp, 12 predicted proteins | sample KBSS13metaG_FD_65862 | JGI IMG/M metagenome (GOLD analysis project Ga0070665, IMG submission 65862) | Switchgrass rhizosphere microbial communities from Kellogg Biological Station, Michigan, USA - KBS S1-3 metaG | ecosystem: Host-associated > Plants > Roots > Rhizosphere > Soil ...
CTAGCGCTTCTTAGCCGGCGGTTCGCGGCGGCGGAACAGCCCGAGTATTTGCGGCCGTAGCCCGATCACCAGGCCCAGCACCGCGGCGGCCAGCGCGATCTGCGGCGTCGCCTTGCGCAGACGCCGGCCCATCTCGGCGCCGATTTCGAGGCCGGCCTCGAAATCCTTGTCCTTGATGTCAGCCCCAAGCTGCCCGGCCTGGGACCTGATCAGCTCGATCAGCGGCGAGGCGGTGACCACGGGCTTGGGCTTGAACAGCGCCCTGCCCACCAGCATCAGCACGATCAGGGCCAGGTTGGCCCCGCACAGGATCGCGGCGGCGCTGATATCGTCGAGGCGGAGCGACAGAAATCGGTAGATCAGGACATACAGAAAAACCAGCGCGGCCAGGGCGGACACGCCCAGGACGGCGTAGAACAGCAGCAAACCTTTCAGCCGCTGGGTCACGGCCCGGACCAGCGCCTGCCCGATCAGAATCTCGGCGCCGTCCCTGATCAGCCCGCTGCCGTTGCGCAGCAGGAAAGCGAGCAGACTGGTCATCTGTAAGCCTTGAGGGGGCGATTTGCAGCGATTGCTGAGGGCAGCGCCAGCATCACCGGTCGAACAGCCTGCCCAGCAGGATGCCGACCCCGAAGGCGATCAGCACGCTGGAAACCGGGCGTTCCTCGATATGGTCGGCCAGATTGTCCAACGCCTGACGGCCCTGGTCCCTGGCATCGTGCGTCGCGCGGTCGATCCGGCCTTTCAGCGAATCGAGCTGGTCATGAACCGTTTCGGACGTCAGGTCCTTGAGAGCTGCGCTGAGATTGGCGATATCCGCCCGGAGCTTGGCCAGATCGTCCTTAACCGCGCTGAACTCGCCTTCAACATCGTGTGAGGTCATGGCAGATCTCCCTATCTTAGTGGCGACGGATAATAGGCACAGTTTCGAGTAGCCGCACCTGTCGTCCTTGATAAAACGCAAATCGCTGGTGAAGTCGGAAGGAAGGCGGCAATTTCATCCGATCTGGCACCATTCTGCCAGTATCGATGCGCTGGTCTTGTCTAGCGCGCCGATTTTCTAGCATATTAGTTACACACAAGGCCGGATGGGAAAGTTCCGAGGGTCTCGGAAATACCGCTCTGCCGAACGGTGTACCGATTTCCTTTTGACTTCCTTTCCAACCCCAGCCTGGTGCGATGGTTCCGGTGCCTGGGCGGCCTAGGGGACTTTTCGACGACAGCATGGACACATTTTCCGGGGTTGCGTGTTCAGACTATGTCGAAACAAAGGCCGTCGTTGTTTCAGGCCCCGGATGTCGGGCTCTTGAGACCTACGTTTCGGACATTCTGAGTAAGGCCAAGCTGCGTGGCTAATGCGGAGGAACTGTGGCGGATAAGCAAAAACCGGGACGGAAGGAACCCCGCAGACAGAGCGAATCCGGCAATGGCGGCGGCACGGGCGGCTTCGACAGCTGGCTGGAGACCAAGCTGCGCACGGCGTACAGCTCTGTCCTCGATGAGCCGATCCCAGACGACCTGATCCAGCTCATCTCGCAGAAGCTCAAAGACTAAGCGTCGGTGCGCCTGGGCGTCGGTGCGCCTTCGGCGTCAGTGCGCCTTCGGCGTGGCGAATGACAGCGCCTGCACGATCGCCACCTTCAGCGTCTCCGGATCGAACGGCTTGGTGACGATGAAGGCCGGCTCGACCCGGTCGCCGGTCAGCAGCCGCTCGGGAAAGCCGGTGACGAAGATCACCGGTGCGTCCATCGACTGCATGATCTCCTGCACCGTGAGGATGCCGCTGTCGCCGTCCTGCAGCTGGACGTCGGCGAGGACCAGCCCCGGCTGGTGCTTGCGGGCCAGCTCCACCGCTTCGGCATGGCGGCCGGCGACCCCGATCACCTCGTGTCCAAGCGCTTCGACGATGCCGGCGACGTCCATGGCGATCACCGGCTCGTCCTCGATGATCAGCACCTTGGTCGTCGCCTGCCGGCGCAGTTCCTGACGTGCCAGGTCCAGCTTGCGGACGACGTCCGCCTCTTCCAGATCGAGTATCCGCGCCGTCTCGGCGGTCGAGAACCGCTCCAGCGCGATCAGCAGCAACACCTGGCGCTCGATCGAGGGCAGCGCCGCCAGCTGACGGTTGATGCCGGTTTCCTCGGCCCCGCCCTCGGCCTCGGGGATGGCGCTGTCGACGATGTCCCAGGCGTCATGAAAAACGGCGAAAAGCTCAACCCTGAGATCGGCCGCATTCTTGATCCGCGCCGGCTCGGCCAGGATGGCCTCGAGGCACAGGCGGACATATTCGTCGCCGGTCGACTGCGACCCAGTCAACGCCCGCGCATAGCGGCGCAGGTAAGGCAGAAGGCGGACGATATCGTGGGACACGCTCATGGACACGACCTCTTTTCATTCTTGGTGGACCGACTGGCGCCGGCCCAACTGGCGTCGGCAGGATTTGGCCGACGCCAAGCCAGTTGCTCGTTGGGATTTATCCTGCCGGGGCGCACGAAAGACAAATGCGATCTCGTTTCAAAAATAGCCTATGGCAGCAATATGGCATAAACCCGGCTCGCCCGCCTTAGGGTCCATCATAAAAATGTATAATTGACGTCCTCCCCGACGTGGCGGCGAAATATGCCGAAAGTGCCGGTCAGCCGTCGCGTGAGGCAGGCGGCCAGACCGGAACCGGGCTGCCCTCACGGGCTTCCCCGGCCAGGCCGCGCGACTTCGCCAACACCTTCTTGAGCTCGTTGCGGGCGCGGTTGAGGCGCGACTTGATCGTGCCGACGGCACAGCCGCAAACCTCGGACGCCTCCTCGTAGCTCAAGCCCGCGGCGGAGACGAGAACGAGGATTTCGCGATGCTCAACCGACATGCGCTGCAGCGCGTTGGCGACCTCGTTGACCTCAACCACATGTTCCTGGTTCGGCGCGCTAGGCAGCGCGGCCTCCGGGATTTCGCCGATCGTCTCGACCTCGATGCGGGTGCGGCGCAGGCCGTTGATGTAATGGTTGCGCAGGATCGTCATCAGCCAGGCCTTGAGATAAGTCCCCGGCTGGAACTGCGCCTCGGCCGACAAAGCCTTCAGCACCGTATCGTTGACCAAGTCGTCGGCCCGGTCACGATGCCCGGTCAGCGCCCGCGCGACGGCGCGCAGGTGCGGCAGATGCGTGACCAGCTCTGTCCGGAAATCGCTTTCCGGCGCGGTCTCTCGTGTATGCGGTCCTGCGGATCGTTCGTCGTGCACGCGATCCGCCCGATGAGTATCTGTCATGCCTGCTCTATTGGCGCCAGGTCGGACTGGACGATCTGGGTGTCGAGAGAGTGCGTGTTCAACATACATGGTTCCAGTCACATAGGCGGTACCGCCTGAAATAGAAGCTCCCTCGAACGCGCGGGGTTCCAACAGTTCCATCTTTCCGTTAGGCAAAGATCATGAGAATCAGGGATGTCCTGCTGGCGCTGGCGACAATGCTGCTGTGGGGATTGAATTTCGCCATCGCCAAGCTGGCGCTGGCCGAATTTCCGCCGATCCTGCTGACCGCACTGCGTTTTACGTTGGTCGCGCTGATTCTCCTGCCTTTCGCCCCCAAGCCGAAGCAGATCAGACCGCTGGCCGAGCTGGGGCTGATCCTCGGTTTCCTGCATTTTCCGATGGTATTTTCCGGCCTGAAGCTGCTCGACGCCTCGACTTCGGCCATCGTTTTGCAGCTTCAGGTGCCGCTGGGTGTCGTCATGGCGGCGGTGCTGCTCGACGAAAAACTCAGCTGGCGGCACGGAATCGGCATGGCGATCTCGTTCTGTGGCGTCGCGCTGATCGCCGGCGCCCCCAGACTGGAGGCCAATCGTGTCGGCCTGATCTTCCTGCTGACCGCGGCGACCGCCTGGGGCTACAGCACCGTCCAACTGAAACGGCTGGGGCAGATCCACCCCTTCACCCTCAACGGCTGGCTGGGCCTGTTCATCTCCGTCGAGCTGCTGTTCGTCAGCCTGGGCATCGAGGGTTCGCCTCTGCCGGCGATCGCCGCCGCGACCTGGCGGGGCTGGGCGGGGCTAGCCTATATTAGCCTGGTCTCCACCATCATCGCCTTCGGCCTGTGGTCGCGGCTGGTGGCCCGTTATTCGGTCGGCCAGACCCTGCCCTTCATGCTGACAGTACCGCTGTTCGCCATCGCCGGCGGGATCGTGCTGAACGGCGACCAGATGACCGCCGACATCGTAATGGGCGGCCTGCTGACTCTGGCCGGTGTCGCGCTGATCGTGTTCCGGCGCCCGGCGCGGCGGCTGGAACCGGCGGTGGCCAGCCCGTCGTGATGGGGCCATCGTGACGAGGCCGTCGATCCGCGAACGGCCTTCACCGAATCACGGCCCCCGCCGCGCGGCCGTCGACATGCTCATCATTCATTATACCGGCATGGTGAGCGCCGAGGCGGCGCTCGACCGGCTGTGCGACCCGGCGAGCGAGGTCAGCGCCCACTACCTGATCGACGAGGATGGAACGACCTGGCGGCTGGTGCCGGAGGATCGCCGGGCCTGGCATGCCGGACGCGCCTTCTGGGCTGGTGAGACCGACATCAACAGCCGCTCGATCGGCATCGAGCTGGCCAATCCCGGCCATGAGCACGGCTATCGCCCGTTTCCCGACGCCCAGATGAAGGCGCTGGAGCGGCTGTGCCGGGATATACTGAGCCGCTTTCCCATACCGTCCCATCTGGTGCTCGGGCACGCCGATGTCGCGCCGGGCCGCAAGCACGATCCCGGCGAGCTGTTCGACTGGCAGAGGCTGGCCGCCGCTGGCATCGGCTTATGGCCCGATGACAGGCCTTTCGATCTCAGCGATTTCGCCGACGATATGCGCCGCTTCGGCTATGAAAATGACTCGGCGGAGGCGGTTGCCGCCTTCCAGCTTCATTTCCGCCCCAGCGATGTCACGGGCATACAAGACGACGAGACGCGGACGCGCCTGCGCAATTTGATCATCCGGGCCGGATTGGCGTAGATTCAGCCCGTCAGGCGGCTGGGTGATCGCTGGCAAAGGCTTTTCGGAGCCGGCGCTGGAGGAAAGTCCGGGCTCCACGGAAAGACGGTGCCGGGTAACGCCCGGCGGGGGTGACCCCAGGGACAGTGCCACAGAGAGCAAACCGCCAAACCCAGGATTTCTGCCGAAAGGCCGAACCGGGCGGCAAGGGTGAAAGGGTGCGGTAAGAGCGCACCGCGCCGCCGGTAACGGCGTCGGCAAGGTAAACCCCACCGGGAGCAAGATCGAATAGGGGCGGCGCGATAGTCTTTATCCTCCGGGATGGGGTTATCAGGCATTTCCGGGCCGCCGCCCGGGTGGATCGCGCGAGGCGTCCGGTAACGGGCGTCCCAGAGGAATGATCATCCATCGATCCGCAAGGATCGGGGACAGAACCCGGCTTACAGGCCGCCTGGCGCCTTAACTCCCCGCCTTTCGGGTCACGCAGACCTACACAAGAGCACAACCATTTAAGTACATATAGAGAACAAATGAGCGATTCACCCTTTTTTAAGCCGTTATAAATAATTTTCGAGGGTGGCGGTTCTCTTATTTGCCACGCAACCCCCAAGTGAGACGCGAGGACTTAGCTACTACTATGTTTCCATTGCCAGCCCATCGTTTCCCGTGATATCCCATTCTATCCCGCCTTGTGGGGGGATTCCTCTGTCGCATGTCTGGTCCGCGCGCGATTTCTGAGGACTAACCGGCGGAACGGGGTTTGGGCGTTAGAGCCGATGTCACAATTCGTGAACACAGCTCTGTTTTTGAACACGCATACCAACCGCATCGACGGTAAAGGGCGCGTGTCCTTTCCCGCGCCTTTTCGCACGGCAATCGACGTCCGCAAGTCGCAGGGTGTCGTCCTGTTCAAGTCGCTGTCCGACCCGGCCATCGAGGGCATGACGGTCGAACGGCTGTACCAGATGGCGAGCGCGCTTGAGACGCTGGACCAGTTCGCGCCGCAGCGTGCGTCATTCGAAATCTCGATCTTCGGCGCCGCCCAGGCGCTGGTCTATGACAGCGAGGGCCGCTGCTCGATCCCCAAGACGCTGCTGGAGCAGGCCGGCATCACCACCGAGGCGGCATTCCTCGGCCGTGGCGCCACCTTCCAGATTTGGGAGCCGCAGGCACTGGCCCGCCGCATGGCGGAGGCCGCCGAGGCGATCAAGACCGGTGCGGTTCCGTTCCCGACCCTTCCGGCGGGTGTGCTGTGACCGGCGCGCCCCACATTCCCGTGCTGCGCGACGCCGTGATCGCCTCACTGATGCCCAAATCCGGCGGCCATTATGTCGACGGCACGTTCGGCGCCGGGGGCTATAGCGAGGCCCTGCTCGGCGCCGCCGACTGCAAGGTCTGGGGGATCGACCGCGATCCCGACGCGCTGGCCTTCGGCAGTGCGCTCGTCGCGCGCTTTCCCGGACGTCTGACGATGATCGAAGGGAACTTCGGCGATATGGACCGCCTGCTGGGCGACCGCGGGGTAAAGGCCGTGGATGGGGTGGCGCTGGACCTCGGCGTCTCCTCGATGCAGCTGGACCGGCCGGAGCGTGGCTTTTCCTTCCGCGCCGACGGCCCCTTGGACATGCGCATGTCGCACCGGGGCGAAAGCGCCGCCGACCTCGTCAACCGGCTGGACGAAGCCGAGCTGGCCAACCTGATCTATGAGCTGGGCGAGGAACGCTTCTCCCGCCGGATCGCCGCCGCCATCGTCCGCGCCCGCCCGATCGCCCGCACCGCCGAGCTGGCCGAGACCATCCGCCGCGTCATGCCGCCCAAGGGCGACGGCATCGATCCGGCGACCCGGACCTTCCAAGCGCTGCGCATCGCGGTCAATGACGAGCTGGGCGAGCTGACGCGGGGCTTAAGCGCCGCCGAACGCCTGCTGGCCCCTGGCGGCCGGCTGGCGGTGGTGACCTTCCACAGCCTGGAGGACAGGTCGGTCAAGACCTTCCTGCAGCGCCGGGCCGGCAAGACGCCCGCCGGCTCGCGCCATCTGCCGGCCACCGCGCCGGCGCGGGCGCCATCGTTCCGCCTGATCACCAACAAACCCCTCGTCGCCGACAAGGAGGAAATCCGCACCAACCCCCGCGCGCGCTCGGCGAAGCTGCGGGCAGCTGAACGCACAGCCGCGCCCGCGTGGCCGAAGGCGTTCGATCTGGGAGAAGCAGCATGATCCGCATCACCACGCTTCTATGGGTTGCCCTGCTGATGGTGGCAGGCGGAACCGTCATGCATGTCAGCTATCAGGTCCGCCAGGTCGAGCGGCACCTTTCGCAGCTGAACCGCGACACCCGGCAGGAGCAGGACAAGCTGCGCATCCTTTCGGCGGAATGGAACACGCTGAACGACCCGCACCGGATCGATGAGCTGTCCAAGCGCTATCTGACGCTGCAGCCGACGCCGATCGCCCGCGTGGTCTCGCTGGACCAGGTGCCGATGAAGCTCAGCGACGACCAGATCGCCAAGCTCGCCGCGGCCACGCCGCCCAAGGGCACCAAGGGCCCGGCCGCCAATGCGACACCGGCGACTGCGAAGAAGCCTGAAATCCTGATCAAGGCGCCTGCCCAACGTGCCGTCGCCCGGCCGATCCCGGTCGAAGTGGCACAGCCGCAGGACAGCGTCGGCCTGCTGCTCGCGCGGATGGAGAAGCACGAGTGACGCACGATCCCAATCACATCCCTTTCGAGGGCGTGATCGGCTCACGCGTCAGCGATGCCTTGCCTGAAAGCGTCGCCCAGCCGTCATCGATCCTGGTGACGGTGGACGGCACGGCGCGCCAGACGCTAGAGCAGGCGCGCACCCGCCTGGTCGTGGTCGGCGCCCTGTTCGGGCTGGCCCTGATGGTGGTCAGCGGCAAGCTGGTCGGCCTGGCCGTGCTGGGCCCCGGCACCAGCAGCCATGCCCGCATCGCCCCACCGGCCGTTCAGCCGGTGCGCGCCGACATCGTCGATCGCAACGGTCAGGTGCTGGCGACCTCCATCGCCACCGCCTCCTTGTTCGCCGACCCGGCCAAGATCATCGATCCGCAGGACGCGGCGCAGCAGCTGACCGCCCTGTTTCCTGATACGTCCTATAACGACTTCCTGGAGAAGCTTCAGGGCAAGGGCCGATTCGCCTGGCTGCGCCGGCACCTGACGCCGCGCCAGCAATATGCCGTCAACCAGCTGGGCATCCCCGGCGTCGGCTTTCGTTCTGATGAGCGGCGGCTCTATCCCGAGGGGCGCGAGGTCGCCCAGGTGATCGGCTTCACCGATCCGGACAGCATCGGCTTGGCCGGCATCGAGAAATCGAAGAACGATGTGCTGGCGGCGGGCGGCGCACCGGTGGCGCTGTCGATCGATATCCGCCTGCAGCACATGCTCCACCGCGAGGTCCAGGCACAGATCGATACATTCAACGCGGTGGGTGGCGGCGGCCTTATTATGGACACGCACACCGGCGAGATTCTCGCCATGGTGTCCCTCCCCGATTTCGACCCCCAAGAGCCCAACGCCGAGGCGAAACCGCCTGAGGGCGAGCCAGACCCGCATTTCAATCGTATGACGCTGGGCGTCTACGAGATGGGCTCGATCTTCAAGGTGTTTAACACCGCCATGGCGCTGGACAGCGGCAAGGTGAAGATCACCGACTATTTCGACGCCTTCCATCCGATCAAGATCGGCCGCTATACCATCCACGACTTCAGGGGCGACGAGCTGCCGGGCTATTCGTCGGTGCCGCTGATCTTCGAAATCTCCTCGAATATCGGCTCGGCCCAGATGGCAAAGCAGGTGGGCCCCGAGGCGCAGCAGCAGTTCATGGATTCGCTGGGCCTGACGACAAAGATGAAGCTGGAGGTACCGGAAATCGGCACGCCGGGCATTCCCCGCCCCTGGCGCTTCATCAACATGCTGACGATCGCCTTCGGCCACGGCATCTCGGTGACGCCGGTTCAGCTGGTGAGCGCGATCTGCGCCGTCGCCAATGGCGGTATCCTGCGGACAGCGACGTTGCTGAAGCTGCCCGACGACGTCGAGGTGCCGGGCAAGCGCGTGATCTCCGAAGAGACGTCGGCGACGATGCGCAAGCTGATGCGCCTGGTCGTCTCCGGCGATCGGGGGACGGCAAAAAAATTCGGCGAGGTTCCTGGGTATCTCGTCGGCGGCAAGACCGGCACAGCGGAAAAGATCATGAAGGGCGCCTATGCCAAGAAACACGCCAATCTGAGCTCCTTCGTCGGCGTCTTCCCGATGAATGACCCACGCTATGCGGTGTTCGTCACGATCGACGAGCCGCGCGGCAACAAGAAGAGCGCCGGGTTCGAGACCGGCGGCTGGGTCGCCGCGCCGGCTGTGAACCGCGTCATCACCTCGATGGGACCACTGCTTCAGATTCCCCCAGTCGACGAACAGTCGCCTGTCATCCAGGCGAAGATGGAAATCAACGTGAACCCGCCCGGCCGCCGCATTGCGCCTAATTGACCTGATGAACCGCACGCTTCCCCACCTCGCGCGTCGCGGCCTTGAGCTCCCCGGTTTCGACGCGATCGAGATCACGGGGATCACGGCGGATTCACGCGCAGTGCAACCCGGCTTCCTGTTCGCCGCCCTGCCCGGCGGGAAGGTGTCCGGCGTCGATTTCATCCCGGAGGCCGCAAAGCGCGGCGCCGCCGGCGTGATCGCGCCGCCGGGCACGAAAGGGAAAACCGATCTGCCGGTCATCGAGGACCCGCTGCCGCGTAAGCTCTTCGCCCAGATGGCCGCCGCCTTCTATGGCGCGCAGCCGGAAAAAATCATCGCCGTCACCGGCACCAGCGGCAAAAGTTCGACCGTCAGCTTCGCCCGCCAGCTATGGACGACGCTTGGCTTGAACGCCGCGAGCCTCGGCACGCTGGGCATCGAATCCGCCCCCCTCACCCGCTATGGCACCTTGACCACTGCCGACCCGGTGGAGCTGCACGCCGATCTGGCGGCGCTGGCCAAGGCCGGCGTCACCCGCGCGGCGATGGAGGCCTCCTCGCACGGTCTCGACCAGTATCGCCTCGACGGGGTGCGCCTCAGCGCCGCCGGCTTCACCAGCTTCGGCCGCGATCATCTGGACTATCACCCGACCACCGAGGCCTATTTCGCGGCGAAGCTCCGTCTGTTTTCGGAAGTGCTTCCGGCAGGCTGCGCCGCCGTGCTGAACGCCGACATCCCCGAGTTCGACCGGCTGCGCGCCGCGGCGCAAGACGCCGGCCATCCGGTCCTCTCCTATGGCCGGCAGGGCAGCGAGCTGAAAATCCTCGAGCGTACGCCGACCCCGACCGGGCAAAACGTCAGGCTGAGCCTGTTCGGCGCCGAATTCGCCATCGATTTCCCGCTCGCCGGCGCCTTCCAGCTGATGAACGCGCTCTGCGCGCTAGGCATAGTCATCGCCAGCGAGTCCGACGACTTGGCCAAGGTCGAACCGGCGCGCTTCGCCGCCGGGCTGGCGACGCTGACCGGCGTGCGCGGACGGCTGGAGCTTGTTTCGACCCTGGCCAACGGCGCCTCGGTCTATGTCGACTATGCCCACAAGCCCGACGCGCTGGTCGCAGTACTGGAGGCTCTGCGTCCCCATACGGCGGGCCGGCTGGTCGTCGCCTTCGGCTGCGGCGGCGACCGCGATCCCGGCAAACGCCCGATCATGGGTGAGATCGCGACCCGGCTGGCCGACCGCGTCATCGTCACCGACGACAATCCCCGCACCGAGGACCCGGCCGCGATCCGCGCCGCCGTGATGGCCGGCGCGCCCGGGGCCATAGAGATTGGCGACCGGGCCGAGGCCATCGCCGCCGGCATCCACGATCTTAAGGCCGGCGACATCTTCGTCGTTGCCGGCAAGGGCCATGAGCAGGGCCAGATCGTCGGCAAGACCGTGCGTCCGTTCGACGACGCCGAGGTCGTCCGCGCCGCCGTCGCGGAGGCCGCACGATGACCGCGCTGTGGACCGCGGCGGAGGCCGCCATCGCCACCAGCGCCGCGCCGGCCCCGGGTGCGATGTGGACCGCCTCCGGGGTGTCGATCGACACCCGCGCCGTCGCCGCCAACGACCTGTTCGTCGCGCTGAAAGGCCCGCGCTTCGACGGGCATGATTTCGTGGCCGCCGCCCTGTCGAGCGGGGCGGCCGCCGCGATGGTCGACCGCCCGATCTCCGGCGCCGACCCGGCGCGGCTGCTGGCGGTGCCGGACACGATGGCCGGGCTCGAAGCGCTGGCCGTCGCCGCCCGCGCACGCAGCCAGGCCAAGATCGTCGCCGTCACCGGTTCGGTCGGCAAGACCGGCACCAAGGAGGCGCTGGCCTCGCTGCTCGGCGCGCAGGGGCGGACCCATGCCAGCAGCGGCAACCTCAACAACCAGATC
>Ga0070665_100007134_pt1 | contig 11363 bp, 11 predicted proteins | sample KBSS13metaG_FD_65862 | JGI IMG/M metagenome (GOLD analysis project Ga0070665, IMG submission 65862) | Switchgrass rhizosphere microbial communities from Kellogg Biological Station, Michigan, USA - KBS S1-3 metaG | ecosystem: Host-associated > Plants > Roots > Rhizosphere > Soil ...
CAATAGGCAAGCTTATTATCTCCTGTCCGCAACGTTCACAGGCGCGTCAGCTTCAAAGGCCTAATTCCCCCTTCAGATGGGTCGTGAGTCCCCCTCCGCGGCCAGCATGTTGGAGGTATAAAATGTTCAAGAAAATGGCACTGGCGTTTTCGGCTGCTGCAATGGTCGCGATTCCGGCGACGTCAGCCCAGGCGCATGGCCGTCATCATCGCGCGTACAGCGCTTATGGTTACGGCTATCCGGACTACGGCTACAGCACTTACGGCTACGGATCTCCGAGCTATGGCTACAGCTACGGCTATCCGTCGTACGGCTATAGCACTTACGGTTATGGCTATCCGTCCTACGGCTACAGCAACTACGGCTATGGCTATAACGGCTACGGCTATCGCAATCAGTGCGGCGGCAACACCGTTGCCGGTGCGGCGATCGGCGGCATCGCCGGCGCGGCCATCGGCAGCGCGGCAGGCACCAACCACTACAGCTATCGTGGGTACAACCGCGGTAACGACGGCGCGCTGATCGGCGCGGTTGCCGGTGCGGTCCTCGGCGGCGTGGTCGGGTCGACCACCTGCTAAGCCCAAGACAACCAATCTGTCTCTAATGGAGCGGGGTCTCGGAACATCCGGGGCCCCGCTCACTTTTTTAGCGCAATATCAGCGATCCGTCCTATATGGCGGCCGCGAGAAGGGTGCCATTGCGCCTTGGGAGACGGATGTTGTTCAAGGGGCTCCAGCCCATCCTATACGGCGGGCGTGAGGTCTGGCCGCTGATCGAAGGCGGCAAGGGCGTTAGTGCGACCAATCATGCGAGCAGTGGCGCCTGGGCGGCCGCGGGCGGCATCGGGACCGTCTCCGCGGTGAACGCCGACAGCTATGATCCGCTGGGCCGCATCATCCCACAAATCTATGAAGGCCTGACGCGGCGCGAGCGCCACGAAGAGCTGATCAAATATGCGATCGATGGCGCGGTCGCTCAGGTCCATCGCGCTTATGACATCGCCAGCGGCAAGGGCGCTATCAACATCAACGTGCTGTGGGAAATGGGCGGCGCGCAGCGCGTCCTCCACGGTGTCCTGGAACGCACCAAGGGGCTGGTCAGCGGCGTCACCTGCGGCGCCGGCATGCCCTACAAATTGTCCGAGATCGCCGCCTCATACGGCGTCAACTACCTGCCGATCATCAGCTCGGCGCGGGCATTCAGCGCGCTGTGGAAACGGGCCTATCACAAGGCCGCCGAATGGCTCGCAGCCGTGGTCTACGAGGATCCCTGGCTGGCCGGTGGGCACAACGGCCTCAGCAATGCCGAGGACCCGCGTAAGCCGCAGGACCCCTATCCGCGCGTTGCGGCGCTTCGCCAGACCATGCGTGACAACGGCATCGCCGATAGCGTTCCCATCGTCATGGCCGGCGGCGTCTGGCGGCTCGACGAATGGGATCACTGGATCGACAACCCCGAGCTCGGTCAGATTGTCTTCCAGTTCGGCACACGGCCGCTGCTCACGCAGGAAAGCCCGATCCCGCCCGAGTGGAAGGCGCGCCTGTTGACGCTCGAGGAAGGCGATGTGCTGCTGCACCGCTTCTCGCCGACGGGCTTTTACTCATCGGCGGTGCGCAATCCCTTCCTGCGCAGCCTCGAGGCGCGCAGCGAGCGCCAGATCGCCTACACGAAGGAGGCGATTGGCGACCATCACTTCCAGCTCGACGTAGGTATCGGCACCAAGAAGAATTACTGGGTGACCAAGGGCGATTTGATCCATGCCCGCGAGTGGCATGCGCGCGGCTTCACCAACGCGATGAAGACCCCAGACGACACGTTGGTGTTCGTCTCGCCCGAAGAGGAAAAGCAGATCCGCGTCGACCAGGCGGAATGCATGGGCTGTCTCAGCCAGTGCGGCTTCTCGTCCTGGGCGGACAATGAAAAGAATTCGACGGGACGCCTCGCCGATCCGCGCAGCTTCTGCATCCAGAAGACGCTTCAGGAGATCGCCCACGGCGGCCCGGTCGAGCAAAACCTCATGTTCGCGGGCCATGCCGCGTTCCGCTTCAAGAGCGACCCGTTCTATTCGAACGGCTTCATCCCGACGGTGAAGCAACTCGTAGACAGGATTTTGACCGGCGCGTGATGCTAGTTCGGGGGCTGCTCACTGGTGTTTTGATCGCTGCTGCTACGCCTGCGCTCGGCCAGGAAAAGCAGCCACCGTACTGGGCCTCGATCGCGTCGGGCCAGGCGATGACCCACACCGGCCCGGGCCGCAATTATCCCAACGTCTGGCTCTACCAGCGGCGGGACCTGCCGGTTCGGGTGATCAAGAAATATGAGAATTGGCGGTTGATCCAGGACCCCGACGGAGCGCAGGGCTGGATGCTGGTGACCATGCTCTCCGACCGCCGCACGGCGATTGTAAAACCCGGTCCGGCTCGCGCGATCCGCGTTGGGCCCTACGAGAGCGCCAAGCCGCAGTACATGGCCGAGCATGGCGTGGTCGGCCGCATCAGCAAGTGCGAAGACGGCTGGTGCCAGATCGAGATCGGCAACCGCAAGGGCTACATCAGTCAGTCGGACATCTGGGGCCTCAGCGACGGCGAGGTCGTCGACTAGAAGGAACGAGCGATGGCGGACGGACCCGAATATCTTGCCCGTTCGACGCTGGGCGATCGGCCGCTGCCATTCTCCTCGGCCGTCCGGATCGGCGACATCCTCTATCTGTCGGGCCAGATGGGCTTCCGCGACGACGGGACGCTGGCCGAGGGCGTGGAAGGGCAGGCGCGGCAGGCGCTTGAGAATGTCGGAGCCGTGCTAAGGAGCGCCGGGCTCGGCTTCAGCGACATCTTCCACTGCACGGTGATGCTCGCCGACATGCGCCAGTGGGCCGACTTCAACGCCGTTTATCTGGAATATTTCAGCGATCCGCTGCCGACGCGCAGCGCATTCGGCGCCAGTGGCCTCGCGATGGGTGGCCTCGTCGAGCTCGAGTGCCAGGCCTATGCTGGAAAAAGGTAGGGGAGCGACGTTATGCCGCTCCCCAGGGAATCTTACTTTGGTATCGTGAGCGCCTCGTAGGCGACCCGCGTCACCGCGAGCTTCTCGCCCTTGTCACTGGTCGTATCGAGCGTTTCGCCGATCGCGGTCGGCTTGGTCGTCCAGCAAACCTCACCACTCTTGTCCATCGCGCTGGTGAAGCAGGCCTTGCCGTCCTTCATCACGCCGGTGCCATGGTCGATATGCTTCTTACCGTCTTCGGTATTGGCGATGTAATTGCCGGTCGCGTCGATCGACTCCTTGACCTTGGTCCCCTTCTTGTCGGTGAAGGTCCAGGTCGTCTCGTTGAGCTGGAAGGCAGCGGGCGTCGCAGCGTTAGCGTCAACAGCAGCATTCATGTCCGTCGCCGCGCTATTGTCCACCGCGACATTGGTATCGGTGTTGGCAGTCTCCGTCGCCGGTTTGGAACAGGCGCAAAGCGCGAGCGCGGCGGTCAGGCAGATAGTCAGACGCATGTCATACCCCCGTTGTTGAGAGGAGCGCCGTTTAACAGCCTTAGCAGGAGGCTGCGAGTCCAGCCGTTTCCTTACCCTTCGACGACACTTTCGACGGCTTGGCGCTGGCGAAGCACAACAGGGCGATTAGGTCAGTGGTTTCCCTGATACAGCAGTAGGAACATACCCAGAGGCGATTTAGTATTCTCCCAACAAGACATCAGGAGAATCTAGTGCTTCGACGGTCATTGTTGCTGGCTGCGGCATTCGCGGCCAGCACCGCCGATCCCGCTTACGCACGGAGGCACGAGCTCAAGATCGGGCTCATCCACCAGCAGACGCCGTCCTGGTGCTGGGCCGCCAGCGCGAGCATGGCCCTGAAGTTCCTTGGCTTTCCCGACATAAACGAAGTCAAAAATTACCAGTGCGGCGTAGTCGCCGCGACATTCCCCTATTGCGAATATGACTGCACCAGATGCGACCAGGCGCTGGATCGCATGCCGACCTTCGTCGAGCTGCTTGAGCGCTATCGGGACCGGACTCAGCATGGCCGGCCGACCGGGCTGAGGGCGTCCTTCCGGCCCAATTACGTCCCATTCCCGGAATTCGAGCGGATCAAGCGGAGCATCGACCGGTCATATCCGGTCATCGGCGGCGTCTCGCTCGGCAAGGGTCCCAAAAACCCTGCCGACGCTCAGCACGCGATCCTAATCACCGGCTATGATGACAACCACCTCGGCTCGGGTGAGCCGTGGGTGACGATCCTCGACCCCTATCCCTATAAAAAGGGGGAGAGTCCCTGGCTGAAGCGGGGAGTTTCGGCCCGGCGTATTTCCGGCAAGCTGCTGGTGCCATGGCGGGTCGCACGCGAACGCATGAACCTCACCTCGGCAGTGTTTCTCGAACAGCGAAGTGCGTAGGCTCTTAAACCAGTTCGACGGCCACGGCCGTCGCTTCGCCACCGCCAATGCACAGGCTCGCGACGCCGCGCTTCGCGCCCTTCTGCTTCAGCGCGTTGATCAGCGTGACCAGGATGCGCGTGCCGCTAGCGCCGATGGGATGGCCGAGCGCGGTCGCGCCGCCGTGAATGTTGATCTTCTCATGCCCGATGCCGAGGTCCTTCATTGCAAACATCGCAACGCAGGCGAACGCCTCGTTGACCTCCCACAAGTCCACGTCGCCAGCCTTCCAGCCGGCCTTGTCCAAGACCTTTTCAATCGCTCCGATTGGGGCCACCGTGAACTGCGCCGGCTCCTGCGCATGCGCGGCAGTCGCGACGATCCGGGCCACGGGCTGAAGTCCCTTGTCGCGTGCCTTGGACTCGCTGGTCAGCACGACTGCGGCGGCACCGTCCGAAATCGACGATGAGGTCGCCGCGGTGATCGTGCCTTCCTTGGCGAAGGCGGGCTTCAGTTGGGGGATCTTGTCGGGACGGCCGCGGCCGGGCGCCTCGTCGGTGTCGACCTGGGTCTCGCCGGCGCGTGATTTGATTGTGACCGGCACGATCTCGTCCTTGAAGCCGCCATTGTCGATCGCTTCCTTGGCGCGGCGCAGGCTCTCGATGGCGTAATCGTCCATCTGCTGGCGCGTCAGCTGATATTCGTCGGCGGTGCACTGGGCGAAGCTGCCCATCGCGCGGCCTTCCTCATAGGCATCCTCGAGCCCGTCGAGGAACATGTGATCGTAAGCCGTGTCGTGGCCGATGCGCGCGCCGGAGCGGTGCTTCTTGAGCAGGTAGGGCGCGTTCGTCATCGACTCCATGCCGCCAGCGACGATTACGTCGGCGTTGCCCGTCCGGATCGCCTCGTCGCCCATGATTATGGTCTGCATGCCCGATCCGCAGACCTTGTTCACCGTCGTCGCCTGGACCGACTTGGGCAGGCCGGCCTTGATCGCCGCCTGGCGCGCCGGGGCCTGGCCGAGGCCCGCCGGAAGCACGCAACCCATGTAGATGCGGTCGATGTCCTCGCCGCTGACTCCGGCCCGCTCGACCGCCGCCTTGACCGCCGTCGCGCCGAGGTCGGTCGCCGACGCATCGGCTAGCGCGCCCTGCATCGAGCCCATCGGCGTGCGGGCGATGGAAAGGATGACGGTCGAATCGTCGGTAATGGTGGCCATGATCTGCTCCGGAGTCGGGTGTTGCGGTGCACATAAGGACAGCGGCGCCCTTCTTCAAACGGGGCGTTTCCCAATCCTGTTCCCAAGCGCCCGCTGTCTCTGCTAGCGGCGCTTCCCGAGAGGATTCCTTCCATGTCTGACGCAATGCTCGATTTCGGCCTCGGCGAGATGGCCGACACCATCCGCGAGACAACGCGACGCTTCGCCAAGGACAAGATCGACCCGATTGCCGCCGAGATCGACGAGACGGACGAGTTCCCGCGTCACCTGTGGCCGCAGATGGGCGAGCTGGGCCTTCACGGAATCACCGTGGAGGAAGAGGATGGCGGACTCGGTCTCGGCTATCTCGAGCATGTCGTCGCGCAGGAAGAGGTGGCGCGGGCGTCCGGCTCGGTGGGCCTAAGCTATGGCGCCCACTCAAACCTTTGCATCAACCAGATCCGCCGCTGGGCGAACCTCGAGCAGAAGCAGAAGTATCTGCCCAAGCTGATCAGCGGCGAGCATGTTGGCGCGCTGGCAATGAGTGAAGCGGGCGCCGGAAGCGACGTCGTCGGCATGAAGCTGAAGGCCGACAAGAGCGGCAACGGCTATCGCCTAAACGGCACCAAGTTCTGGATCACCAACGGGTCGGAAGCCGACACGCTCGTGGTCTACGCCAAGACGGGCGAGGGCAGCCGCGGCATCACGGCTTTCATGATCGAAAAGGACATGGAGGGCTTCTCGATCGGCCAGAAGGTCGACAAGCTCGGCATTCGCGGATCGCCGACCGCCGAACTGGTGTTCAACGACTGCTTCGTTCCGCCCGAGAATATCCTCGGCGAGGAGAACAAGGGCGTCGAGGTGCTGATGAGCGGCCTCGACTATGAGCGGACCGTGCTTGCCGGCATGCAGATCGGCATCATGCAGGCGTGTCTTGATGTCGTCCTGCCCTACGTCCGCGAACGCAAGCAGTTCGGCAAGCCGATCGGCACCTTCCAGCTGATGCAGGCAAAAGTCGCAGACATGTATGTCGCGCTTAATTCTGCCCGTGCGTACGTCTACCAGGTCGCGCGAGCATGCGATGCGGGCAAGACGACGCGCCACGATGCAGCCGGGGCAATCCTGCTCGCCTCGGAAAATGCGGTAAAGGTGGCCAATGAGGCGGTGCAGGCGCTGGGCGGCGCAGGCTACACGAAGGATTGGCCGGTCGAGCGTTATTACCGCGATGCCAAGCTGCTCGACATCGGCGCCGGCACCAACGAGATCCGCCGCATGCTGATCGGGCGGGAGCTGGTCGGCGCCTAGCGAGCGAGATGCGTTTCTGACGCAGCTTCCGCCGCAAGGTCGATCGCCAGGACGCCATGCTCGTCGGCGGCGACCCGTGGCAGCGGTTTGGGCGGGGGCGCAGGCGGCGCGTCAGTCACCGGCGCAACGGTCGCCCCGTGAGCCAGCGCGGCAAAGGCGAAGTGGCTGTGGTCCTGCTCGTCCAGGGACTCGATCAGCTGGTAGCCCGCTTTCCTGAGCACCGCTTCGATCTGTCGGTGCGTAATGCCGGGCCGCCTAGCGACGTCAATAGCCCGATCGAGCAAGTGATAGGAATTGGGCACGCCGCCGACGGCCTTGTTGTGCGCAACGGTCCGGAACGTGCTGGTGACCGTCCCGTAGACGCTCAACAGGCGTGACGCGCCGCTGACCTCCGCCGCCTCATTCCGGAATAAGGGTGCGGCTGCGTGTTCCGCTGCAACGGGTGCACTGACGAGCAGCGCGTAAGCGGCGGCAGCAAGTCGTGGCGTGAAGCTCACGCCCGCGCCTTACTGCCGGATCTGCGCGTCCTCCATGGTTCATTTACCGCTGTGCCGGTTCGGGCCGGCGGGCGGTGGTTAGCCCCAGATCTTCACGCGCTTATCAGGCGGCAGGTACAGCTTCTGCCCCGGCTTCACGTCGAACGCCGGATACCAGGCGTCGATGTTGCGCACCGTAACCGCCCTAAACATGTCCGGCGCGTGGCCATTGGTCAGCACGATCTGCTTCAGGATCGGATCGCGGTACATTGCAGCCCAGGCCTGCGCGTAGGCGATGAAGAAGCGCTGGTCTCCGGTCAGGCCGTTGATGGTCGGCGCGGGCTTGCCCTTCAGCGACGCGTGGTATGCCTCAAGCGCCGCGCCGAGGCCAGCGACGTCGGCGATATTCTCGGACAGGGTCAGCTTGCCTTTGACGTGCAGACCAGGAAGCGCCTCATATTGGTCGAACTGAGCGGCAAGCGCGTTGCCCGCCGCCTCGAACCGCTTGAAGTCCGCCGGAGTCCACCAGTTGCGAAGCGCGCCGCTGGCGTCGAACAGGGCTCCGCCATTGTCGAAGCTGTGGCTGATCTCGTGCCCGATCACGCTGCCGATCGCGCCATAGTTGAAGGCCGCGTCGGCGGTCGGGTCGAAGAACGGCCTGACCAGGATCGCCGCCGGGAAGTTCAGCGCGTTCTGGACTGGCAGGTTGACCGCATTGACCAGCTGCGGCGGCATCCACCATTCCTTGCGGTCCATCGACTTGCCGATTTTAGAGATCTGATATTTGTACTCGAACAGCGCCGCATTCTTCTGGTTGGCATAGGCGTCGGTGGGGCTGATCGTCAGGCCCGAATAGTCGCGCCAGCTGTCGGGATAGCCGACGCCGACGACGATTCCGCGCACCTTCTTCAGCGCTTCCTGCTTGGTCGAATCCGCCATCCAGTCGATGGCCTGGACGCGCCTCGCAAAAGCATCCTTGATGTTGTCGACCATCCCCTGGATTTCGGTTTTTGCGGATGCCGGGAAATATTTGTCGACATAGGCCTTGCCGACCGCGTCCTGCAGGTTGTTGCTGGTCGAATTGAGCGACGAGATGTCGCGCGGACGCATCTTTGTCACGCCTTGCAGCACCGTCCCGTTGAACGCGAAGCTCGCATTGCGGAACGGCGTCGGAAGGACGTTGGCCTGCTGGTTCAGCGTGTGGAAGGTCATCCAGTCCTTCCAGCTCTGCAGCGGCTCTGAACCGACCAATGCCGCCAGCTTCGGGATCGCCGCATAATGATAGGCGTCGAACTTCTGGACGCTGCCGAGCTGGGCCGCGCCGAGCAGCGCGCCCCAGTCGATGCCGGGTGCCTTCTGCTCGAGCTGTGCGCGGGTCCACACCTGGGCGCCATTCTTGAAATCCTCGCTCTGCTCGCGCGGCTCATGCGCCTTCGCGATCTTGGTCTCGAGATCCATGATGCGCTGCGCCGAACCCTGCGGGTCGGGATAGTTCGCGAGCTGGAGCAGCTGCGCGATATAGGCTTTGTACTTGTCGCGAACGCCCGCCATGTCGGCGTCGCCGGCGAGATAATATTCGCGGCCGGGCAGCCCGAGCCCGCCCTGCATCAGATAAGGCAGCTGCTCGCCGGGCGTCGCCAGCCCCTGCGATACGAAGATGCCGAACAGGTTCTGGGTCGAGAAATTCGTCGCGTTGAGCGGGTCGGTGTCCGCGCGAAGCCTGCTGCCGATCGCCGCCGATAGCGCGCGCTTGTCGGCAATCGCGTTGATGGCATCGAGGTCCGCTTTCGCCGGCGCCAGGCCAGCCCGGTCGAGCGCCGCAGTGTCGAGATACGCTTTGTAGTAATTGGCAATGAGCGCCTCATTGCCGCTGGTCGGGTTCGACTTGATGATGCCGTCGAACAGTTCGCGCGTATTCTTTTCGCGCTGCTGGTCGGCGATCCAGAAGGCGCCGATCGACGAGCGGTCGGCCGGGATCTGCGTCTTCTTCAGCCAGCTGCCGTTGGCGTAGTGGTAGAAATCGTCGCCCGGGACGACGCTCTTGTCCATCGATGCGAGGTCGATGCCGATCCCGGCCCCTTGCTCCTGCTGGGTCGCATTGCCGCCAGGCTTGGTATTGCAGGCGCTGAGCGCGAGCGTGGAAACGAAAAGCAGGGCGATGGAACGCTTCATAGAACGACCTTTCCGGGCTGTTTTGCCAACGCCTGCCGCAGCGGCTAGCAGCACGGCAGGGATTTTCGACAAACGGACGAACTACAAGGCATGAGCGCGCCACGTCTTGAGAGCAAAATCGCGATTGACGGCGAGGAGTTCCGCGCCCGTGCTGCCCACAATCGCGCGCTCGCGGAGAAATTGCGCGCGGATGTCGCCGAAGCCGCCAAGGGTGGGTCTGAGAAACATCGTGAACGCCATGTCTCGCGCGGCAAGCTCCTGCCGCGCGATCGAGTTGAGCGCCTGCTCGATCCTGGCTCACCGTTCCTCGAGATCGGGCAACTCGCGGCGTGCGACATGTACGAAGGCGAAGTTCCCGGCGCCGGCATCATCGCGGGCGTCGGCCGAGTGGCGTCGCGCGAGGTGATGATCGTCTGCAACGATGCGACGGTCAAAGGCGGCACTTACTATCCGCTGACGGTCAAGAAGCACCTTCGCGCTCAGGAGATCGCCGAGCAGAACCGCCTGCCATGCATCTATCTCGTCGATAGCGGCGGAGCGAACCTGCCGCACCAGGCCGAGGTGTTCCCTGACCGCGATCACTTCGGCCGCATCTTCTTCAACCAGGCGCAGATGAGTTCGAAAGGCATTGCCCAGATCGCCTGCGTGATGGGCAGCTGCACCGCCGGCGGGGCGTACGTGCCGGCGATGAGTGACGAGAGCGTAATCGTCCGCAACCAGGGCACGATCTTCCTCGGCGGCCCGCCGCTGGTGAAGGCGGCGACGGGCGAGGAGATCAGCGCCGAGGATCTCGGCGGCGGCGACCTCCACGCGAAGAAAAGCGGGGTCGTCGACCATCTCGCCGAGAATGACGAGCATGCGCTGACTATCGTCCGCGACATTGTGTCGACGCTGCAGCCCGAAAGCGGGGCAGGGATCGAGCTGCGCGAGCCGCGTCCGCCCCTGTTCGATGCGGAAGAGCTGTACGGAATCATCCCCGAGGACGTTCGTGCGCCGTACGACGTCCATGAGGTGATCGCGCGCATCGTCGACGCTTCCGAATTCCACGAGTTCAAACCGCTCTACGGGTCAACTTTGGTCTGCGGGTTCGCGCACATCTGGGGCATCCCCGTTGCCATCCTCGCCAACAACGGCGTGCTGTTCAGCGAGAGCGCACTGAAGGGCGCTCACTTCATCGAGCTGACGTGCCAGCGGCGCACGCCGCTCCTGTTCCTTCAGAACATCTCGGGCTTCATGGTCGGCGGGAAGTACGAGGCGGAAGGCATTGCCAAGCACGGCGCCAAGCTCGTCACCGCGGTCGCAACCGCGAGCGTGCCCAAGATCACCGTGCTGATCGGCGGCAGCTTCGGCGCCGGCAATTATGGCATGTCCGGCCGCGCTTACTCGCCGCGCTTCCTGTTCACCTGGCCCAACAGCCGCATCAGCGTGATGGGTGGCGAACAGGCTGCGAGCGTGCTTGCGACGGTGCACCGCGATGCGGACAAATGGACGCCGGCGCAGGCCGAAGCCTTCAAGCAGCCGATCCGCGACGATTACGAAGCGCAGGGCAATCCCTGGCACGCCACCGCGCGGCTGTGGGACGACGGGATCATCGACCCGGCGCAGACCCGCGACGTGCTTGGCCTCGCCTTCGCGGCAACGCTGAACGCGTCGATCCCTGAGCGGCCGCAGTTCGGCGTGTTCAGGATGTAGCCGAGGATGCTTTCGCTCCTACTCGCGATCGCCGCACAAGCATCGACAGGGAAACTGCCACCGGCACGAGCACTCCCGCCGCCAGCCGGAGAGGAACAGGCCGTGCTCGCGCCAATCAATTCGCTCTTCGTTGCGCTGGAGCGGG
>Ga0070665_100007136_pt1 | contig 11361 bp, 11 predicted proteins | sample KBSS13metaG_FD_65862 | JGI IMG/M metagenome (GOLD analysis project Ga0070665, IMG submission 65862) | Switchgrass rhizosphere microbial communities from Kellogg Biological Station, Michigan, USA - KBS S1-3 metaG | ecosystem: Host-associated > Plants > Roots > Rhizosphere > Soil ...
GCCGTGACCTCCAGCCCGCGTTCACCCTGCATCGCCTCGTGCAGCGGCGCGTCGATCGCCTTGGCCCACAGGCGGATGAAGGCCAGCAGCGATTCGACACGCTCGCCGCGCGCTCCAAGTGCCTGCAGCTCTTGCACCAACCCTTGCGTGCCCTTGTTGAAGGCCTCGGCGACGATCGCGAGGTACTCCGCCTGCGCACGTTGCTTCGCCGCGTTCGCGGCGATCATGTCGCGCCAGGCTTCTTCCAAATCGCGCATCGGCCGCAGGCCGAAGGCGTCCCCGAGTCCGCCGAAGGTGCGCTCGATGCCGAGTTGGAGTTGGTCGGCGCCGGGGTGCTTCAAAGCGGCGCCAGCCACCGTCTGCATCGCCGCCTGGGCCATTGCCAGCAACGGCTCGGCGGTCAGCGGGCCCTTTGCAAGCAGCGGCAGATAGCTCTGGTACATCTGGCGCAGCAGGCCATCGAGCATGCTGAATGCCTGCCCGATCTGACCGGCGGGAAACGGCATCGATGCAGGGCTCGCTGTCGCGGGGTCCGGCGCCTGCGCCGAGGCACCAGGGCCAGGCACCAGCGCACGAAACGCCTCGGGCAAGGTGTCGAACCATGCCGTATAGAGCGAGGTCATGGGGTCTGTCATGAGTTGGCCGCTCCTTCGCTGAGCGCAGTGCCGGTGCCGGTGCCTGTGCGTGCCTGCAACTGCTCGACCTGGCGCCAGCCGGCCTGCGCCATCGGGCGCGCGCGTCGGCCGGTGGCGAGTGCCTCCGACCCCGTCGCATTGCCCTGGATCGCGCGCGCCAGGATGCCTTGCAGGATCGCCGCCATGCGGAACATGTTGAACGCCAGGTAGTAGTCCCAATCCTCGATCGCCGCTCGACCGGTGCGCCTGCAATAGGCGGCGACGTAGGCGGCCTCATCGGGGATGCCGAGCGCCGCCAGGTCCGCGCCCTTGATGCCGCGGAACTCGTCCGCCGTCACACGCCACGTCATCGCGTGGTAGGCGAAGTCCGCCAGCGGATGGCCGAGGGTGGACAGCTCCCAATCGAGCACCGCGAGGATGCGCGGCTCGGTCGGATGGAAGATGACGTTGTCGATGCGGAAGTCGCCGTGAACGACGCTGGTTTCGTCGCTGGCCGGGATGTGCGCGGGCAGCCAGTCGATCAGGCGCTCCATCGCTTCGATGCGCTCGGTCTCGGCTGCGCGGTACTGCCGTGTCCAGCGTGCGATCTGGCGCGACAGGTAGTTGCCGGCGCGGCCGAAATCGGCGAGCCCGACCGCGTCGTGATCGACCGCGTGCAGCGCGGCGATCACGCGGTTCAGCTCGTCGTACAGCGCCGATCTTTCCGCCGGGGCGACTCCCGGCAGGGCCGGGTCCCAGAACACGCGGCCCTGCACGTACTCCATCAGGAAGAACGCGGTGCCGATGATCGAAGGATCCTCGCACAGCGCGTACACCTCAGGCACCGGCACGCCACTGCCGGCCAGCGCGCGCATGATCCTGTATTCGCGATCCACCGCGTGCGCCGACGGCAGCAATTCGCCGGGTGGTTTGCGGCGCAGCACGTGGCGATCGGCGCCCGCGGTGACGAGGTAGGTGGGGTTCGACTGCCCGCCGGCGAACTGCTCGACATGCAGCGGGCCGTCGAAGCCTCGTCCCAACGCACGCAGATGGTTGCCGAGCGCCTCGCGATCGAAATCGTGCTGTGCCGATACCGGCCGCGTCGTCGGAGCAGTGAGCCGCAGATCGTCGTTCATAGGCTGCTGACGAGGTGACCCCCGTCGGCACACAGCACGCTGCCGGTGATGTACGCGCCGGCATCCGACGCGAGCAGCAACAACGCGCCGTCGAGCTCCTCGGGAAGCCCGAAGCGGCGCTGCGGAATCCGCGACTTGAGCCGCTCGCCCGGCTCGGAGGCGAGGAACTCGCGATTCAGCTCGGTCTGCACGTAGCCGGGCGCGAGCGCGTTGACGCGCACGCCGTGGCGCGCGAGTTCGAGCGCCATCGCACGCGTCAGGTGGATCACGCCGGCCTTGGAGGTGCAGTACGGCGCCACGCCCCCCGCGACGCGCTCGCCGGTGATCGAGGCGATGTTGACGATCGCGCCCGGTCGCTTCGCCGCCACCAGTCGGCGTGCGGCTTCCTGAGCGACGAGCCAGGCGCCCTTCAGGTTCGTGTCGAGGACGGTGTCCCAGTCGGCTTCGGTCTGCTCCAGCAGCGGCCGGGACACGGCCAGGCCCGCGTTGTTGACGATCACGTCGGCGACTCCGCCTGCGCGTTCGATCTCGTCGAACCCGGATCGCACGCTCGCCAGGTCGGTGACGTCCAGCCGCACCGCGATCGCCGTACCGCCGCCGGTCTCGATCTCTGCCACCGTCTCGGCGAGCTTGTCGACGCCGCGCGCCGCGACAATCACCGACGCACCGGCCTGCGCCAGGGCCGTCGCGAAGTGCCGGCCCAAGCCGCTCGACGCGCCCGTGACGAGCGCGCGTCGACCCTTCAGGCTGAACCGCTCCAGCACGGTCGGGCTCATGATGCGCTGGCCACCGGCGGATCGAGCGTTTCCTGCTCGATCGGAATGCGCAGCGCATTCAGGAAGCGCGGCACCATCGCATAGAAGCCGGCGGTGAGCGCGAGCTCGATGATCTCGCTCGGGTTGAAGTGCTTCTTCAACTCGTCGAACACCTCGTCGGAGGTGTCGCCGGCCATCATCGCCTCGGTGAACGCGAGTGCGGCCCGCTCCGCATCGGAGTAGCGCGGCGACTCGCGCCACATCATCAGATCCTCGACCTGCGCATGCGGCACGCCGCACTTCCTCGCCATGCGCTTGTGCTGGTGCCACTCGTACGCCGAATTGCAGAGCTGCGCCCCGCGCAGGATCATCAGTTCTCGCAGCGTGCGCGGCGTGGTGCAGTCGCGCCTGAGCGAATAGGCGAACTCGATCCAGCCGGTCAGCATCGTCGGGTTGTGGCCGATGATCTTGTACAGGTTCAGGAACTCGCCCTCGAGCTCACGGATGCGCTGCTTGTTGACCTCCGGAATTTCCACCAGCGGGAGGCGGCTCTCTTGCTTGCTCAGATCGAGTTTCATCGGATGGCTCCTCACTCCTGTACCTTCAGGCGGTCGCGCAGAAGGTTCTTCTGGACCTTGCCGGTCGACGTCTTCGGCAAGGCACCGAAGACGATGCGCTTCGGTGCCTTGAAGCGGGCGAGCTGGGTCCGCACGTGCTCGGTCAACTCGGCCGCGGTCGCCTGCGCGCCGTCACGCAGCGCGACGAAAGCGACGGGGACCTCGCCCCACTTCTCGTCGGCCGCCGCGACGACGGCGGCCTCGAAGACCGCCGGGTGGCTGGCCAGCGCCTGTTCGACCTCGACGGACGAGATGTTCTCGCCGCCGGAGATGATGATGTCCTTGGCGCGGTCGCGCAGCTCGATGTAGTGGTCGGAATGCATCACGCCGAGATCGCCGGTGCGGAACCAGCCGTCGGGGCAGGCCTTGCGCGTGGCCTCGTCGTCCTGGTAGTAGCCGAGCATCACGTTGTTGCCGCGCATGGCGATCTCGCCCATCGTCTGCGCATCGGCCGGTACATCGCGGCCGGTGCCGTCGACGACGCGCACCTCGCACGCGATCACGTTGCCCACGCCCTGGCGCGACTTGAGCCGGGCCTGGTCCGGGATCGATAGCGTGCTCCAGTCGCTGCGCCATTCGCACACCACGCACGGACCATAGGTCTCCGTCAGGCCGTAGAGGTGCGTGATGTCCATGCCGAGCGCGGCGAGGCGTTCGAGCAGCGCGGGTGTCGGCGGCGCCCCGCCGGTGCCGATCCGCACGGGGCGCGGCAGCTTGGCCTTGCCGGCCTCCGGGTCCCAGATCGTCATCGTCAGCACCGTCGGTGCCGCGCAGAAGTGCGTGACGCCCGACTCCCGCATGTGACGCCAGATCAGGCTGGGCTCCAGCTTCGGCAGGCACAGGTGCACGCCGCCGACGGCCGTGACCGCCCAGCTGAAGCACCAGCCGTTGCAGTGGAACATCGGCAGCGTCCACAGGAAGACCGAATCGCGATCGACGCCCATGTGCAGCGCCATGGCGAGCGACTGCAGGTAAGCACCACGATGGTGGTACATCACGCCCTTCGGGCGCGCCGTCGTCCCGCTCGTGTAGTTGATGGCGAGCAGCCCGCGCTCGTCGGTCACGGACACCGAGTGCGGTGACGCCGCGTCGATCAGTGCCTCCAGCTCATCACCCATGCCACCGGCGCACACCAGGCGGATGTCGCCCTCGAGCCCTGCTGCGGCCTGCTCCGCCGCAGCCGCGAACTCGCTGTCGTAGATCAGCACCGAGCTGCCGGAGTGCTGCAGGATGTAGGTGGTATCGGCGGGTGTGATGCGCGTGTTCAACGCGACGAGGACGGCCCCCGCGAACGGCACCGCGTAATGCGCGGCCAGCATGACGTGCGAGTTGCCGGCCAGCAGCGCGACGCGGTCGCCCGGCGCCACGCCCATCGCCTTCAACGCGCCGGCGAACTTCAGCGCGCGCTGGAAGAACTGCTCATACGAGTACCGGATGTCTCCGTCGATGACGCCGATCCGGTCGCCATAGACGCGCGCGGCGCGGCGCAGGTAAGCGGTCGGTGTCAGCGGCTCGAAGTTGAAATCGGCTCGAACGATGTTGTTCATCTCGTGCCTTTCGCCCCATCAGTGCATGCACCAAGGGCGTTGTACGAGATGCGATTGGAGGGTCGGTCGGGACTATCCCTAGACTTGCACGAACAGACAAGCGCTCTGCACAAAGTGGCAACTGTGGCGCCTCGTCCTCGTCGCTCGCCGTAAAGAAAACCCAGTCCTTGTCCAAGCGAACGCTTTCGGCCATCCTTGCCCCATGCAAGACCCTACCGACCGTGAATCCCTCGCCGACGCTACCAACCCGCTGGGGCTGGACGGCATCGAGTTCATCGAATTCAGCACTGCCAAGCCGCAGGCATTGGGGCAGGTGCTGGAGATGATGGGTTTTCATCCGGTGGCACGACACCGCTCGCGCGAAGTGCTGCTGTATCGCCAGGGCGAGATGAACATCGTCATCAACGCGCATGCGAGCGGCAGGCCGCGCAGCGCGCAGCCGACCGAGACACCGATGATCGCGGCCATCGCACTGCGCGTGCGCGATGCGGCGGCAGCCTACCGCCACGCGCTCGACCGCGGCGCGTGGGCCGTGCCGACCCATGTCGAGGTCATGGAGCTCAACATCCCGGCAGTCCATGGCGTGGACAAGAGCCGCATCTATTTCGTCGATCGCTATCGCGATTTCTCGATCTACGACGTCGATTTCACGCTGATCCCGACCGTCGACGCCAAGCCGCCCGCCCTCACCGGCCTGCACTGGTTCGGCGTCGTGCAATACATCGGCAACGACCGCATGGAAGACTGGACCGCCTTCTACGGCGAGTTGTTCGGCTTCAAGCCCGTGCCCGACGAGGAGCGCTTCGGCATCCTGCCGAAGGGCCGCGTGTTGCGCAGCCCGTGCGGCAAGTTCTACCTGCAGCTGATCGAGCCCGAACCGGGCATCTTGGACCTGGAGGGCGACGAATCGCTGCAGCGCGTCGCCTTCGGCACGCCCGACGTGCTGGCCTCGGTCAAGGCGCTGAAGGAGCGCGGCATGGGCTTCGTCGAATCGCAAGGCGTGCACTCGGAGACGCGCGGCGCGCTCACGCGCAGCTACCTCGGCGGCACGATGTTCGAGCTGGTTCACCATGAGCATTGAAGGCACCGCCATCGCCGATTTCGGCATGGACACGATCTCGCTCGCCGGCACGCTTGCGCAAAAGCTCACCGCGATCCGCGGCGCCGGGTTTTCGCAGGTCATGCTGATGGCGCGCGACCTGGTCGGACACGCCGAGGGCATCGAAGACGCGGTGCGCGCCGTCAAGGCCAGCGGGCTGCGCGTGACGGGCTTTCAGGTGCTGCGCGATTTCGAAGGCCTGGCGGGCCATCTGCACGAATACAAGATCGAGGTCGCCAAATCGATGCTCGAGATGTGCCATGCCGTCGGGGCGCAGGTGCTGCTGGTGTGCTCGTCCACCTCGACTCACGCGAGCGGCGACGCGGACGTGCTCGCGCGCGACCTGCGCAAGCTTGCGATGCTCGCGCTGCCGCTCGGCATCCGCGTCGCCTACGAGGGGCTGTCCTGGGGCCGCACGATCAACGAATTCACCACCGCGTGGGACATCGTCTGCCGCGCAGACGCGCCCAATCTCGGCATCGGCATCGATTCGTTCCACGCCTTCGCGAGCAAGACCTCGCTCGAAGACCTGGACATGCTCGACCCGGACAAGATATTCCTAGTCCAACTTGCCGACTTCATGTGGAACGAGATTCCTTCCGTCGAGGAACGCATCAACACCGCCCGCCACTTCCGCGTCTTCCCCGGCGAGGGCGTGCACAGCGAAGCGCTGGCCGAACTCGTGACGCGGTTGGACAGCTTGGGCTACCGTGGAGACTACAGCTTCGAGGTCTTCAACGACGACTACCAGCAGATGCCGCTGCCAGCAGTTGCGGAACGCGCGCGGCGCTCGGCCCTGTGGCTGGGGGAAGACGTGCTGCGGCGCTCGATGCCGCTGCCGGGGAGGATGCGATTGCGGGAGGTGAAACCCGGGTAGGGCAAGGCATGCGATGATTCCGGTCGCAACTCGGCAAAGAGAGAAACCGGAAACCATGACCAATATTGCATCCCTGCTCAAGAGCGAAATTTCCCGCGTCGCACGAAAAGAAGTTCGTGCCGAGACCGCGAGTCTCAAAAAAGCCGTCGGCACTTATCGCTCGGAGATCGCCGCACTCAAACGCCGTGCGCAAGCTCTGGAGTCCGAAGTGCGACGCCTCGGCAAGGGCAAGGCGAAGGCTGCGCTGGCGGCCACGCCCGAGGATGTCGACACATCCAAGTTGCGGTTCAGCGCAAAGGGCCTGGCATCGCAGCGCAGCAGGCTGGGACTCTCGGCACACGATTGCGGGCTGCTGGTGGGAACGACGTCGCAGTCCATCTACAACTGGGAAGACGGCAAAGCCAAGCCGCGCACCAAATATCTGCCCGCCATCGCGGCGCTGCGGACGATGGGCAAGAAGGAAGCCACGGCTCGGCTCGAGGCACTGCGCAAAACGAACTGATCGCGACACGCCGCGATAGCAACGACCTCACCGCGCGCGGCCGCCCGCCGCTACTTCATCGAATGCAGGCCGACCATGTTGCCTTCGGTGTCGACGACGAGCGAGATGAACCCGTGCTCGCCGATCGCGGTCTTGTTCTTCTGAATCCGGCCGCCGGCCTTGACGGCTCTGGCCGCTTCCTTCGCACAGTCTTCGCAGACGAAGTAGATCAGCACGCTGTTCGCGCCTGACGGAAACCCAGGCATCTGGACCAGCGCTCCCGTTGCGCCGCTGCCCTCGCGTTGCATCGGGAACGTCATCATGTCCATGCCCGGACTGTCCATCCTCGACAACTCGACCCCGAGCATGGCCTCGTAAAAGCTCTTTGCGCGAGCCATGTCCTGAACGTAGATCTCGAACCAGCCGACCGGGTTGTCCATGAGAATTCCTTTCGTTGGCAAAAGTGGAGGCACGCGAACGCCACGCGTTGAACGAAATTTAGGACGCTGGGCTGCTCCCTGAAAGTCGAATGCACCCACACGGCCTGTAGTAGGTGTCCTACGCCTACGCACGGAGCCGCCGCTGTCTTACGGCAACCGTCCGCCCTCGAGGCAAAGATCCGGGACATGACTCCTGATGCGACATGAACGGGTCCGCCGCAGCCGTGGTCGCCGTTGCGCTGCTGTCGGGCTTTGTTGAACCCTGCAAGGCGCAAGACGTGAATCCCGCGCCACGAGCGACTGTTCCTGACAATGGCGACAAGAGCTACTGGGTGCCGGCCGCCGAGATCGTCGGCTTCGATCTGCTCCTGAATCAGTACGGCCGACACTACAGCGGCACATCCGACTACGACGTGACCTGGTCTTCGATCCGCCGCAATCTGCGCGGACCCTGGGTCACCGACAACGACCCGTTCAAGATCAACCAGTTCGCGCACCCCTATCAGGGATCGATTTACCACGGCGCCGCACGATCCGCCGGCCTGAGCTATTGGGAAGCTTCGGCCTACACGTTCGCCGGCAGTGTGTGGTGGGAGATCGCCGGCGAGCAAACGCCGCCCGCGCGCAACGATCAGGTGGCCAGCGGCATCGCCGGCAGCTTCCTCGGCGAGCCGTTGTATCGCATGGCCCGTCTCGTGCTGACGCGTCCAAGCGATGTTCCCTTCGTGTGGCGCGAATGGGCTGCCGCGGCGATCTCGCCGTCCTATGGCTTCAACCGGCTGCTCTACGGATCGCGCTTCGAAGGGGCATTCTCCGACCACGAGCCGATCTACTACGGCCGACTGCGCCTGGGCAACAGCCGCACGGTCGGCCCTCTGGGCAGCTCCGCTTCCTCCGAAGTCAAGCGCAACGAGGCGCAGGTCGACTTCTCGATGGACTACGGCTTGCCCGGCAAGCCCGGCTACACCTACGACCGACCGTTCGACTATTTCGCCTTTCGCACCGGGCTCTCGAGCGCCAACGGAGTCGAGATCCTGAGCACGCGCGGCTCGCTCTTCGCGACGGACTACGCGCTCGGCGAGGACTACCGCGGCCTCTGGGGTCTCTACGGTAGCTACGACTACATCGCCCCGCAGATCTTTCACGTGTCGGGCACCGCGGTGTCGCTCGGGACGACCGGCCAGTGGTGGGCGACTCAGGATCTCGCCCTGCAAGGAAGCGTCATGGCGGGTATCGGCTACGCCGCGGCGAGCACGTCGCATCCGTCGGCAGACGATCGCAACTATCACTATGGCCTGGCGCCTCGCCTCGCGGCGTCGTTTCGCCTGATCGCCGGTGCGAGGGCATCGTTCGATATCGATGCGCAGAGCTACTTCCTCGGCCGGATCACGAATCGCGCCGCGGGGCGCGACGACGTGGCGCGCGTCGATGCGGCCATCACATGGCGCGTGCAGGGGCGCCACGCGATCGGCGTCAAGTACTCCTGGTCTCATCGGAACACGGGCAACGACGCCATCGCGGCCGGCGGTCTGCGGACGCTGACCGGTGTCGGCATCTACTACACACTGCTGGGCCTCGACACCTTCGGTACGGTGGATTGGCGGGAAGCTTCGACGAGGTGACGTATCCAGTCAACTCCGATGGCACAAGTCACGCCCGGCGCACGGCGGCGAGCATGGCACGCGAACTGCTAGTGTTGCCCGTTCGGTTCGCCGTCGTTCGTCTCGAAAGAGGGCCAGTCATGCACTACGTCTACGGTTACTTCGTTGCCTGCGTCGTCATGGTTGTCTGGATGGGTTACGCCGCCGAGCGCGGCCCCGTCGCCGACGCCGCGGCCGAGTAGTGCGTCCGTCCGGCTTGAGCCGGCAGCTTGTCGCGGCGATGCGCGACGGCGACAGGTCGCACTCACTGACGTAAGAAGCGCGGGGCCGATCGCGACCGATCGGTGGTGCTGGCGCGCGCGGCCGAAACGCCGTTCAATCTGGTCTTGGAGGTACGTGCACAGCTCACGCGCCCGCGCTCCACCGGAGGTGTCCCATGACCAGCCCAGCTCCCACTCACATCGCGTCTTTCCGTTCCGCCTTCGCCGGGACCGTCCTGGCGCCCGGCGATGCCGACTACGACACGCACCGCGCCGTCTGGAACGGAGCCATCGATCGAAAACCGGCGCTGATCGCCCGTTGCCACAACGCCCAGCAGATCGCCGAGGCGATACGCTTTGCGCGCGCACACCAGCTCGAGCTGTCGATCCGCGGCGGCGGGCACAACTATGCCGGGCACGCGGTCTGCGAAGGCGGGATGATGATCCATCTCGGTGCGATGAACGGCGTGTCGGTCGATCCGGGTGCGCGGCGCGCTGTCTGCGGCGGCGGCGCGACCTGGGCCGACGTCGATGCCGCGACGCAGCAGCACGGACTGGCAACGCCGGGCGGCTTCATCAGCCACACGGGCATCGCCGGTCTCACGCTGGGCGGTGGCATCGGCTGGCTCACCGCGATGGCCGGCCTGTCGTGCGACAACCTCGTCAGCGCCGAGGTGGTGACGGCGGACTCGCGCATCGTCCATGCATCTACAACGCAGAACACCGATCTCTACTGGGCGCTGCGCGGCGGGGGCGGCAACTTCGGCGTGGTCAGCTCGTTCGAATTCGCGCTGCACCCGGTGGGGCCGATGATCAATCTCGGACTCTTCTTCTTCGACCTCGACAACGGGACCAAAGCGCTGAAGTTCGCGCGCGACTATGTGAAGCAGACGCCCGCGGGGGCAATCGCATTTCTGGCGATCGGCTTGAGCGCACCGCCCGCGCCGTTCGTCCCCGAGGAGCATCGCGGCCGCATCGGGCACGCACTTCTGGTGGCGGGCTTCGGCTCGCCCGAAGCGCATCAGGAAATCGTTGCGCCGATCCGCCGGGCGGTCACGCCGCTCTTCGAGTTGGTCACCCCGATGCCGTTCGTCGCGTTGCAGCAGATGTTCAACGAGTTCGCGACCTGGGGAACGCTGGGGTACGAGAAAGCGCTTTACCTGGACGAGCTGTCGGACGCCGCTATCGAGGTGATCGGCGCGCATGTCCCGCGCAAGACCTCGCCGTTATCGTTCTGCCCGACCTTCACCCTGTCCGGTGCGTACCGCAACGCCGCGGACGCCGACACCGCCTTCGGCGGCCCTCGCGCGGCCGGCTATGTCTTCAACATCGAGTCCGCCGCCTCCGATCAAGCGACCTATGAAGCCGATCGCGCCTGGGTGCGCAACTTCTGGGACGCGATGAGGCCGCACGCGACGGGCTCCGGCGGCTATGTGAACTTCATGGCCGAAGCCGACGAGAGCCGCGTGCAGGCATCCTATGGGAAAGAGAAGTACCAGCGCCTCGCGCGCATCAAGGCTCAGTACGATCCCGACAACATCTTCCACCTCAACGCGAACATCAGGCCTGCGTGAGCCACGCCCGGTCGACTGGCAGTGAGGGTCAGGATCCGTGGCCCAGCCAATCGGACAGGCGGTGCTCGCAGGTCTTGAAGACGACGTAGGCCACGCAGCTGACCAAACCTTGCATCGTCAGTTCGAGCAACTGCTGAAGGCCGCCGTCCATCACCGCCGCCAGGCCGTAGTCGTGCAGCAGACGCAGATTGGCGATGAGCAGGGTGACGAGGTTCAACGTACCCAAAGCCCCTGCGAAGAAGCTCAGTCCCAGCACGACGAACGTGAGCCACAGTCGGGACAGGATGACCTTTTGGAACAGGGTGTTCATGTTGACCTGTGTCGCGGCAACGTAGAGCGTGCTTACACGACTCCGGGAGT
>Ga0070665_100007137_pt1 | contig 11361 bp, 9 predicted proteins | sample KBSS13metaG_FD_65862 | JGI IMG/M metagenome (GOLD analysis project Ga0070665, IMG submission 65862) | Switchgrass rhizosphere microbial communities from Kellogg Biological Station, Michigan, USA - KBS S1-3 metaG | ecosystem: Host-associated > Plants > Roots > Rhizosphere > Soil ...
CACATCTTCTTGCCAGGTACCAGTCTCTGGGCCGCCCCAGACAAATTCGGCGCGCCTGTCGCCGCCTGCGCCCACGACAAACTCGGCTCCGACAAGCCCTCCGCCGCCTGCGCCGCCTTCCTGAAATCCAGCGAACGCGCCCAACAACAATGGGAACTCGAACGCCGTTTCACCCAATTCGAATCCGCTCTCTAGCTCGCCACCGCGGTGTCAAAGATGCCCCTCCCAAGTGAAAAAACTGAACTCCAGTGAGGCGGCAAAGCGAATCTAGACAACCCTCCCTTTTTCAACCACTTCCGCACTCTTTGCGGAAAACCCGGGCGGGTCGATTTGTTCGCCTCGTAAGTCCTTTACATCCGATACTTACGAAACGACGCTTCGGTAACTCCTTTGTTTCTCACCCTTACATAAAACACTATGGAGGGGGCCCTGCCGGCGGCGCATCCTTGGTTTTTAAGATTTGCCTTGCTATTGCAGCAAACACGTGCTATCTTGGTTTTGCGTTTGTTGCTCTTGTATCGCCTTGCAGTTGTTAAGCGGTCGCGGGTCAAACTCGCGGCCTTTTTTTGTGCCCGCCCAAAAAGCCTCGCGCTTCACCGGCATCACAGAAAACAGCTAAAGACGGCCTGAGCGTTTAGCGACACTCAATCATTTAGTGTGTGCGCAGCCGCCCCGGTTCACGAAGCACCAGATAGCTTTTATCAACGAAAAGAGTAAACAGCAGTGAGCAAAGAACAAGGAACAGTCAAGTGGTTTAACGCCAGCAAAGGCTTTGGCTTCATCCAACGCCAGACCGGAGAGGACGTTTTCGTCCACTTCTCGGCGATCCAGTCGGATGGCTACAAGTCGCTGAACGACGGCCAAGCGGTCGAGTTTGAAGTCGTCCGCGGCCCCAAGGGCCTGCAGGCTTCCAACGTTCAGCCTCTGTAAACCACCTTCGGAGGTTGCACCCGCAGCTTCCGGGTAAATAGAGACTGTTTGAGGCGGGCGATCTGAAAAGGTCGCCCGTTTTTCTTTTTAGCGATCGTCCTCCGCTAAATTCTCCGTTTTGAATCACTTCCGCTCTCCGAAAAGTTGATGCTTCCGCTACACCAGCACTCTGGTTCTATTGCCCGCCACAAGCATCTTTTCCACTATGGAACTTCCAAAGGATGGAAACGACCGCGCCGAACTGCGCAGGAGCACGCAACAAAATGGGCCAGAACGACTTACTGAATAAAGAGGAACTGGAGAAGCTAGAGCGCCGCGGCCTTCAGGTCACCGTGCTTTCTGTCGTCTTTGTTCTCATTCTCGCCAGCGCTCTCGCCGTCTTCATGTATCCGCCGGTCTTCGAGCATCCCGAAGGCAACAAGTGGACGCTCCGCGTCGCGTACTTCGGCTTCTGCGGCTTGACGCTGCTCTTTGTCAGCTATCTCTTGGAGCGCCAGAAGACGCTGCGCCAGCTGAAGCAGCAGTTGCTCGCCGAAGTGGAGCGCAACATCGCGCTGAAACATCAGGCCAACGTGGATCTGCTCGGCTCAATGCCCAATGCCAGCCAGTTCTGGGATCGCCTCACCATGGAGTTCCGCCGCGCCAAGACCATGCAGAAGACATTGTCGCTGGTGCTGCTCAAGGTAAAGTCAACGAACGGCGCCACTCTGGACACGACGGCTGTTTGCAGTGCGACCGCGAAAGGCATGTCGCGCCGTCTGCGTCCGACCGACTCCATCTTCCGCCTTGCACCGGAACTCTTCGGCGTGGTCCTGCCGGAAACCGACCAGATGAACGGCAAGCGCGTCGCCGTGCGGCTGCAGGAGGAATTGCAAGGAGCGCGCGCCGCGTTCAACGTGACGTTTGAGCTGAGCGTTTACAACTATCCCGAAGACGTAGTCAGCGCGCACGAGATGGAAGACCTCGTGAAGTCGTTGATGCCTGAGCAGCCCGGCTGGGACGTCTCGGCACCCGCTCCTGCTCTCGCCGAATAACATCAAGCAACTGTCCATTGGCCGGGTGGCCGATGGGAAACTCCGCTCCGCCGAATTCGTTGACCGCTGGACAATGGCGTTCGTACCATGGAGATATGCGGTTCCTGCGCACCACACTCCTTGCTTGCGCTGTTGCCGCGCTGGGTGTAGCTGTAAGTCTCGCGCAGTCCTCTCCTTCCACATCAGCCTCAAACACAGGATCTCCTTCGGCGCAATCCTCTGCCCAAGACGATAAAGCGAAACTGATCGCCAAGGTGGAGGAGAAGTTCGCCTCCGGCGAGCAGAACTTCAAGGCAGGCCACCTGGAAGCGGCGCGACGCGACTTCGATGCCGCCGTCGACCTGATGCTGCAGAGCGGTTACGACGTGGAGCGAGACCCGGAACTCCACGAGCTTTTCCGCAAGGTCGTGGACACCGTCTACACGTATGAATTGCAGGCGTTCCACGCCGGCGACGGTTTTCAGGAGACACCCGCAGTACCCGCACCGATTGACGAAGTCGCTGACATGACTTTCCCTGTGGACCCGCGGTTGAAGGACCGCGCAGAGGAAGCTGCAAAGAACATCTCGCATGACCTGCCGCTGACGGTGAATGACGAAGTATTGTCGTTCCTGAACTTCTTCCAGACTCCGCGTGGACGAGCCATCGTGGAAACCGGCCTGAGCCGCTCAGGCAAGTATCGCGACATGATTTCGCGCATCCTGCGCGAGGAAGGCGTACCACAGGACTTGATCTTCCTGGCGCAGGCGGAGAGCGCGTTTCAGCCAGCGGCCCTTTCGCGGGCCGGCGCCCGTGGCATCTGGCAATTCGTGCCATGGCGGGGCAACGAATACGGTCTGAAGCGCTCCTGGTGGGTGGATGAGCGGCAAGACCCGGAGAAGGCCACGCGGGCGGCGGCACAGCACTTGCGCGATCTTTATGGGCTCTTCGGCGACTGGTATTTGGCCATGGCGGCGTACAACTGCGGCCCGGGAAACGTGCAGAAGGGAATTGAGCGCACGGGTTACGCCGACTTCTGGGAGCTCTATCGCCGCAACGTACTGCCGCGCGAGACCAAGAACTACGTGCCGATCATCGTGGCGTTGACCCTGATCGCCAAGGACGCGGCGCACTATGGGATTCGCCCAGAGCTCGAGAAGCCTGTGCAATTTGATGTGGTCAAGCCGGGCAGCGCGATTGATCTGCGGCTCGTCGCGGAAACCATTGACGTTGATGTGGAGACGCTGCGGTCCCTGAACCCGTCGCTGCTTCGCCTGGCTACGCCCGACGATCCGAGATTCGAACTGCACTTGCCGGTGGGCACCGCGCCAAAATTCTCTGCCGAGATTGCGGACATTCCATCGGAAAAGTGGGTGAGCTGGCGGCGACACCGCGTGGAACCCGGCGAGACTCTGACTTCGCTGGCCAAGAAATACAAGGTGACTGCGGCAGCTATCGCGGCGGCGAACAGTCTGGGTGGGTCGACGGCGTTGTCGGCGGGCGACAAGCTGATTATTCCGGCCACGCAGCCGGCCAGCGAAACCAAAAGCCGGCTGGTTCGCTACCGCGTGCGCAAGGGCGATACTCTGGGCGGGATCGCGGACCAGTTCAGTGTGAGCACGGAACAGCTAAGAAAATGGAATGCGTTGAAGTCGGGGCGGGTCAGCCGTGGAATGGTTCTGCGGGTCTATACGGTCGGCGGAGCGCCGGAAGCGCGCCCGGCGCGTAGCCGCGCTTCGGCCAAGAAAAAGACCTCCTCCGGCGTTCGCGCGGCGGCTTCCTCCGGCAGCGGCAAGCAAAAATCACCCTGAAGTTCCTTCTCTTTGGGGCGTTAGCGCGGCAAAATTCTGTAAAGCGCGCAGGGCCAGCCAGTTTGTCAGAATCCTTGACATTGCCAGCTGAATACGATACGAACGCCACAGTGGTTTGCCGCGCGTGCGGCCTGATTGCGGCTGCGCCGGCCCCGATACGTCGGGCAAAGATTCCCCCAGGGGAGGATGGAATGGATTTCGAAAAAGACAATTTTGACGATGAAACGGAGCTGTCTCCGCTGGAGGATGAGGAGCTGGGCGAGACCGATAGCCTCGTGGAAACCGAGGAAGAAGAGCTGATCATCGGCGAGGAGGAGCCGGAAGAAGCTCCCGCGCCAGCAAAAAAGGCGGCTGCGCCCAAGCCAGCGGCTAAAAAAGCTGCGGCAAAGCCGAAAAAGGCAGCTGCGAAGAAGACGCCAGCGAAAAAAGCCAAGAAAGCTGCACCGAAAAAGAAAGCTGCCAAGAAGGCGAAGAAGCCGGCGAAGAAAGCCAAAAAAAGGAAGAGATAAGCGTTTTCTAACCTTGCAGGCAAGGTGCCGGGCTCCGTTTTGCTGCGGGGCCCGATTCTTTTTGCAAGAGGCGGTTTTGAATGGCAGTTTTGCTGACCGGCCTGAAACACGGCTGACCGTGGAAGCGGGGACTGTGCTGTCTCTCCTGATGCTCAGTTGCGTGGGTTGTCCGCCCGCAACAGAGTTTACGACGGAGTGCGGGGGGAAGAAGCGTTTGCCCCCTGGCTGGAGCAGCTGGAAAAGCGTGTCAGCGAGCGGACCCTCGGTTCTTCGTTGGAGCAAATTCCGTCGGCGTGGTAAGAGCCTAGACCAGAGGTGACGACCAGTTCTCGAGGGTCTCCTTAACTTTGTGCAGGAACTGGTGCGCGATGGCGCCATCCACCACGCGATGGTCGTAGCTCAGCGTGACGTAGCACATCGAGCGGATGGCGATGGAATCGTTGATGACGACCGGCCGCTTCTCAATCGCGCCGAGGCCTAGGATGCCGACGTTGGGCTGGCTGATCACCGGTAGGCCGAACAGGCCGCCGAAGACGCCGGGGTTGGTAATGGAAAAGGTGCTTTCCTGAACTTCTTCGGGACGCAGCTTTTTGGAGCGGGCGCGCTCGGCCAGATCATTCATGGTGCGCTGGATGCCGAGGATGTTCTTTTCGTCGGCGTTCTTGATGACGGGAACGATGAGGCCCCAGTCGAGAGCGACGGCGATTCCGACGTTAATTTCCTTGTGCCGGACAACACTCGTACCGTCCAGCGAAGAGTTGAGTTGAGGGAACGCGCGCAAGCCGGCGACAGCGGCTTTCACGAAGAACGGCATGAAGGTCAGTTTGGCGCCGTACTCTTTTTCAAACTCGTCCTTGGACTTGGCCCGAAGCGCCGCGATCTTGCTCATATCAATCTCGTCGACCGAGTACACGTGAGGCGAAACGTGCTTCGACGCGACCATGTGCTCGGCAATCTTGAGACGCATGGTGGAAAGCGGCTCGACTTCGTAATCGCCGAAGTAGAGACGTTCGCGCGGAACGCCGGTCTGCAGCGAAGGGATGTACTGCGTGCCGTGGCCCGCAGCAGATGGAGCCGCCGGCGCAGTAGGCGGCGGAGGCACAACCGCAGGCCGCGGAGCCTGGGTTCCTTGGGCGGGAGCCGAATACGCGGGTTCCGCGGCGGACTCGCCAGCTCCGCCGCCTGCAATGGCGGCTTCGATATCCTGCTTGCTGATTCGGCCGCCAGCGCCGGTTCCAGGAACGCTGGAAAGATCGATACCGTGTTCCTTGGCCATACGGCGAACGAGCGGTGAGCTGTGAATGCGCGAGCCTTCCTTGGCTGGCGCGGCGGCGGCAGCGGCGGCTTGCTGCGGTGCCGACGGAACAGGAACTGGGCCCGGCTTGGACGCGGCAGGTTGCTGAGCCGGCGCGGGAGTCGGGGCGGGCTTAGGCGCCTCCGCCTTAGCGGGTGCCGGAGCTGGCGCCGCTGCTGGTGCCGAAGCGGAAGCAGCCGATCCAGCGGCGTCAATGGTAGCGACGACCGTGTTGATGGGCACGGTCTGGCCTTCCTTGACTTTGATTTCCTTCAGGACGCCGGCGGACGGCGACGGAATTTCGGCGTCTACTTTGTCGGTGGAGATTTCGAAGAGCGGCTCATCACGCTCGACCTTGTCGCCGGGCTTTTTGAGCCACTTAGTGATCGTTCCTTCAAAAATGCTTTCGCCCATCTGGGGCATTACGACATCGGCTGCCATGTTTCTCTCCCTGTAAATCAGTGCAACAAAAATCGCTTTTCAGTACTTCGCCAGTTGCCGCGCCGCATGCAGAACTTTTTCCTTGTTCGGCAAAAAGTATTCTTCGAGCGGCGGCGAATACGGAACCGGCGTATCTAAAGCGGTGACGCGCATCAACGGACCATCGAGGTCTCCAAACGCGCGTTCGCACAGAATAGCGGCAATTTCGCCGGCGATGCCGCCCGTCTTAGTGTCTTCGTGCACAACCAGGCATTTGTTGGTTTTTTTCAGCGACGCCAGAATCGTTTCTTCATCAAGCGGCAGCAGCGTGCGCAGGTCAATCACTTCAGCTTCGATGCCTTCTTTGGCCAGGTCGGCGGCGGCTTCGAGAGAAGTGTGCATCATGGCCGCGTAGGAAATGATGGTGAGGTGTTTGCCCTCGCGGCGCACCGCGGCTTTGCCGATGGGCACGATGTAATCCTCGGTTGGAATCTCTTCTTTGATGCGGCGATAGAGAAATTTGTGCTCGAAGAAGAGCACGGGATTATTGTCGCGCACTGCTGCTTTGAGCAATCCCTTGGCGTCATAGGGCGTAGAAGGATAGATGACTTTCAACCCGGGCGTGTGGACGAAATACATTTCCGGATTGGCAGAGTGGAATGGTCCGCCGTGCACGCCGCCGCCCGCTGGGCCGCGGATGACGATCGGCGCCGGCGCGTTCCAGAGGTAGTGGCCCTTTGCGACGAAGTTGGTGATCTGGTTGAACGCGCAAACGATGAAGTCAATGAACTGCATTTCGGCGATAGGACGCAGACCGAGATAGCTCATCCCGCAGGCCGCGCCAACGATGGCCGATTCGCTGATCGGCGTATCAATCACGCGCTCCCAGCCGAATTTTTCAAGAAGACCTTCGCTGGTCTTGAATGCGCCGCCATAGACGCCAATATCTTCGCCGATGAGCACGACAGCGGGGTCGCGCTCCATTTCTTCGTACATAGCCTGCTTGATGGCTTCGAGAAAGGTGACTTGCGTAGCGGCCGCGGGCTTGATGCCGGTTTCTTTGGCTGCTGTAGCCATGATTAGCGGCCCGCCTTTCTCGCCTGAGCTCTATTCTTGCTCGCTACTGCAGCGAGCTTGGCAGATTTCTTCGCGGTCGATTTAGCGTTTGTTGATTTCACAGCGCGAGGTTTGGATGCGGCGGCTTCCTTGCTTTCCGCCACCGCCTCGGGAACTTCTGTGTCGGCTTTGCCATTGCCGCCCGCCTTCTGTGTATCGCCAAAGTGAATCGGCGCGCTGCCGCCTCCGGAGGCTTTGCCGCTGCCGAAGCCCGCAACAGTCCAGACGGCCGCTACGCTGGATTTAGGCGGCGTGACTTCCGCAATCGGCCGTTCCCATTTGGGCCGGATTTTGTGGCAGTCGTCGCCGCTGCAATAAACGCCATGTTCGGCAAATTCGGGCGGCGGCATGGGAGAGTTCTCCGCGAAGTCGCGTTCTTTGGAGAGCAGCGTCTCAATCTTCTGGTCGATTTCTTTTTTGCTCTTTTCGTCGAGAAGTTTTTCGCCAGTCAGGAATTTTTCGTAGAGCGCGATGGGATCGCGGGCTTCCCAGTAGGAGCGCATCTCTTTGGGAACATATTCGGCGGGATCGTGCTGTGCGTGACCCATGCGGCGGAAGGTTTTTACTTCAAGAAGGATTGGCCCTTCGCCCTTGCGCGCGCGCTCGACGGCTTCTTTCGCGGTGGTGTAAACAGCAACCACGTCGTTGCCGTCCACGGAGTAGCTCGGAATGCCGTAGGCTTTCGCGCGGTCGGCGAGATTGTCGAGAGGCACCTGGCGCCTGACGGGAGTGGAGTAGGCCCACTGGTTGTTTTCGAGAACGAGGACGAATGGAGCTTTTTGCACCGCGGCAAAATTCAATCCTTCGTGAAAAACACCCGTGGAGCTACCGCCGTCGCCGATCCACGTCATGGCGACGATTTTCTGGCCGAGATAGCGCCCAGCGATGGCGACACCGGTCATCACGGGAATCAGATCGCCGAGCATGGAGATGGGCGAAACGATGTGGAGATTTTCCAGGTCGCCGAAGTGGCTGGTGCCGTCTTTCCCTTTGGTTGGCGAATCGTATTTCGCCATGTGCTGCATGAAAACATCACGCGGCGGCACGCCCTTGACGAGCAGCGCGCCAATGTTTCGAATCATTGGCGCAAGCCAATCCTTTTTCTCAAGTGCGTAAGCGGTGCCGACGGAAACGGCTTCCTGGCCTAGACTGCTGTAGAGGCCGCCGACGATTTTGTTCTGGCGGAAGAGCTTGACCATGGTGTCTTCCACCGCGCGGTTGAGGCGCATGTAGTAGTACAGGTCGATGTACTGCTGCTGGGTCAGTTGCCTGGAGCCGTTTGCGCCGTTCGCCTTTGCCATTCCGTTCTCCACTCCAAAACTTCTCAATAGCCGAGCCGATTGGTTCAGCTCTTACCTACGCCGGGACTGCCACGGCCCGCTCTGCCTCTTCCAATTGTTCGAACAATTGCTGAGCACCCGCCGTTTTCATTTCCAGTCCAAACACTTCGCCAAAATGTTTGGCCAACGGCTGCTTCGCGTCTTCCAAGCGAACTTGCCGCTCCAGCAACTTCTCCAGCGACGTGGCCCTTCGTTCCGCGATGCCGCAAGGAACGATTAAATCAAAATAGCGCAAATCCGTTGCGACGTTGTATGCGAAACCGTGCGACGTGACCCAGCGACTGATGTGGACGCCGATGGCGGCCAGTTTTTCTGCCGCTGCGCCTTCGCCGACCCAAATGCCGGTCTTGCCTGCCTCGCGTTGCGCTGTGATCCCAAAGTCCGCTGCTGCGTGGATCATCACTTCTTCGAGCTGACGCACGTACCAAACCACGTCGCGCTTAATTGCGCCGAGATTCAGAATCGGATAGCCAACGATTTGTCCCGGGCCGTGATACGTGATGTCCCCGCCGCGGGACGTTTCAAAATATTCGACACCTTTTTGTCGCAGCACGCTTTCAGTTGCCAACAGATTCGTGCGCTTTCCATTTCGGCCGAGCGTAATCACGTGCGGGTGCTCGCAGAGCAGCAGCATGTCCTCAATCGCGCCGGCCTTGCGCGCCGCGACGACACGTTTCTGCAACTCCCACGCTTGCGCGTAGCCGATCAGCCCGAGATCAATAACCGTACAGCTTCCCACGAGTCACCAATACCAAATCGCGAACCCACAATCCATTACACGTTAATTTGCAAGCCGCGCACGGAGGCAAACGCGTCGCCCATCGCTTCCCAAACCGTCGGATGGGCGTGCACCATGTTCATCAAGTCGTCGATCGTGCCTTCCAGGTTCAGCACGGCCGCGGCTTCCGCCAGAATTTCTGTCGCCAACGGGCCGATGATGTGAATTCCGAGCACTTCGCCGTACTTTTCTTCGCTAACAACTTTGATGAAGCCGCCGTGATTGCCGAGGATGGTCGCCTTGCTGTTGCCGACAAATGGGAACTTGCCAACTTTTACCGCGTAGCCTGCGTCGCGCGCCTGCTTTTCGGTGAGTCCGATGGAGCCGATCTGAGGCTCGCAATAGGTTGCGTTGGGAATGCGGTCTTTCCGAATCTGCTGAGTCAGTTTGCCAGCGATGTGAGTCACGGCGATGATGCCTTCCATCATGGCTGCGTGGGCAAGCTGCGGAAGCCCGGCGACGATATCGCCAATGGCGTAAAGGCCCTTCTCCGCGGTCTCCATGTTTTCGCCGACGTGCACGAAGCCACGTTCGATCTTTGCTTTGGATTTCTCCAGGCCACAGTTGTCGGTCAAAGGCATGCGTCCCACAGCCAGCAGCAGCTTTTCTGCTTGCAGCGTCTGCTTTTTTCCGTCCTTGTCGGTAAAAGTGACGGTGACGCCCTTGGCGTCTTTCTTAACGCTCTCGACCTTGCAGCTGGTTTGGATGGCGATGTTTTTCTTCTTGAAAGACTTGTCCAGTTCGACGGAGATTTCCTCGTCTTCGACAGGCACTACGCGCGGCAACGCTTCCAGAATCGTCACTGCGGTGCCAAACGAGTTGTAAATGGAGGCGAACTCGACGCCGACGGCGCCAGCGCCTACAACGATCAGGCTTTTCGGAATTGCCGGAAGCTCAAGGATGGAACGGTTGGTCAGAATTTGTTTGTGATCCGGTTCAATACCTGGGAGTGCGCGAGCTTCACTGCCGCTGACGATTAATATGTTGTTCGCTTCGATGGCCGTTTTCTTGCCGTCTTTCTCTACGCTGACTTTGCCAGGGCCTTCGTAGCGTCCCCAGCCCTGCACCCACTCGACTTTGTTTTTCTTGAAGAGAAACTCGATGCCCTTGGCGTGCTTTTTGACGATTTTTTCTTTGCGGGAAATGATATTGGCCCAATTCACTTTCAGGCCGCTGACTTCAAAGCCAAGCTCCGCGCCATTCTTGAAATGATCGTAAACATCGGCGTGGTGTAGTAGCACCTTTGTGGGGATACAGCCGACGTGGAGACACGTCCCGCCGAGAAACGGATCCTTTTCAACGACGACCGTCTTCAAACCCAATTCGCCGGCGCGGATCGCCGCGACATACCCGCCAGGTCCGCTCCCGATAATCGCTACATCATACTTGGCCACTCGCGTCTCCCTTCGATGGGCAACCTTACGCCGACAGCTCAGCCGTTTCAGACCGCGCCAAGGTTAGTCGGGTTTACTGGCATTTTTTCGCTGGCTTTCCGCGGCAAACATGCCTGGTGAGTCTTCATTCTTCGCGGAAGGTGGCATCAGGTTGGCGCAAGCAATCCCGCCAGCCCTGTCTTGCCGGGCTTGGCCCTCAGCCGCGATCGTCTCTTGACGGAATACGCGGCAGCCTACCCAGCATCGCCCGCGGCATCCCGGCAAATTTGCAATTTTAGCAGCGGCGGGAAGTCCCCGCAACCGCACCTGGTCGGCTCAAACAAACGGGCCAGTACTTCGGTACCCACGGGATAACAACGCCAGTACCGCTCAAAATAAACCCGGTGGGCTAGTGTCCATCGCAAGATCACCAGGCAAACTCGTTTCTGTAAGCGGGAGGATGTAAGACAAACCTCCCAAATGGAGACAAATGCTGGTCGCCAGCCTGGTTTTCTGCGTGATTGTGACGCTTCTGTTGAGTGTAGCCAGCCCGGAGCCCGGCACGCCGCAACCTGAAAGGCGATCCGCTGCGCGAGGCTGAAGCAAACGATCTTCCTTACCTTCCCTCCTGACCCACGCCCGAGCCGCCGGCACCCCCACCGGCGGCTCACTTTTTTTGCACCTCGAACCCTGTGCTGGAGCGCAAATCAACCAACGTCCAGTGGTTGCCTATCCCTTCCTAGGAAGGAGAAACTAGCGATTCTCAGGCCAACGGAG